>Ga0210402_10000500_pt1 | contig 44099 bp, 35 predicted proteins | sample IncBWC7MmetaG_FD_161055 | JGI IMG/M metagenome (GOLD analysis project Ga0210402, IMG submission 161055) | Forest soil microbial communities from Barre Woods Harvard Forest LTER site, Petersham, Massachusetts, United States - Inc-BW-C-7-M | ecosystem: Environmental > Terrestrial > Soil >...
GGAGAAGATAACCGAAAGCTACCGCTCGATCCCTTCCCCACTGAGACATGTTGTGCGTTCTTCGACGAACCTGGCCGCAAGGGTGGCCCGGGGCGGGCTGAGATACCGCTTGAACAGTGGCGAACGCTTCCTGAGGCTCGCCGAGCATTCGTTCAACCAACGGGCAATCTCGAAAATGTCAACGCTGGGTCCGGATTGGATTCGTAAATTAGTTCCTGATGGCGTTGCACAGTTTGAATTTGCCGATTTTTTCTCGAGCGCGTTGGCAAAGTGCCCATTCAACGATTCATTCTATAAGCTCATGTACTTTCAGCTTAAGGTTTCGCTGCCTGACGACATGCTGACGAAGGTCGATCGCATGAGCATGTCGCACTCGCTTGAGACGCGCCTGCCGTTTCTCGATCCTCGGCTCGTCGAACTCACCTATCAGGTACATAGGGATGTAAAAATGCCGGGGCATACGCGCAAAGATGTCCTGCGGCAAACTATCGGGCGTCGCCTGCCGGAATCTCTACTCAAAGCGCCGAAAATGCCGTTTTCCGTGCCACTGCGGGAATGGTTCAAGCAGAACGACTTTGATACCCGCCTTCGTACTCTTGAGAGTCAAGATTTTGGTTTGAACAGTGGTGTGATCAGGAACATTGTGGACGCCAACCGGAGTGGGCAGAAAGACTACGGTGACTTCATTTGGCGGCTCTTCGTTTTGAAACGTTGGATGGATGCCCCGGCGCGGACGCATGGCGCTTCTAATCCTGAAGCGGTGGTTCGTTCTTAGCAAGAACGGATGGAACTAGATATGCTATCGCCGACAGAGCCTATCGATACGCCAGTCCCATTAATCTCGGTATGCGTTTGCACATACAAGCGGCCAGCATTTCTGGATGTTCTGCTCCGCAAGCTCGATCAACAGGTTACGAACGGGCTGTTCCGTTTTGCAATATTGATTGCAGACAACGATGCAAACGAGTCCGCCCGGAGTATTGTCGAATCGTGGGCCGGACGAGCGGCTGTTCCCGTGAGCTATATTGTGGAGCCGCGACAAAATATTGCCATCGCGCGTAACGCGTCAGTGGCGACGGCCACCGGCGAGTTCGTCGCGTTCATCGATGACGATGAAGAGCCATTGGGAGACTGGTTGCACACACTCTACCAGACGCTTCTCAAGTACCGTGCCGACGGAGTGCTTGGTCCCGTACTCCCAAAATTCGAAGACAACGCTCCCGCCTGGGCGGTGAAGGGGCAGGTTTTTCAACGTCCGGGCTTCGAAACAGGTACGGCAATTCCCTGGAAAATAACGGGTGCTGGCAATGTTCTGCTTAAGCGAGAAGTCCTGCAGGAACTCGATGGCCCATTTAATCCTCTGCTCGGAGCGGGAGGTGAAGACACCGATTTATTCCGCCGCGCGATGGAGCGAGGGCGGGTTTTCGTGTGGTCGGCGGAAGCGGTGTGTTACGAGCGCGTTCCGCCTGAACGCACACGAATCTCCTTTCAACTTCGCCGCGCATTACTTCGGGGCAAAACCGCCGTGCGTGGGCACCGAGCAAGCTGGTCCGGCATAATAAAGTCAGCGATTGCAGTACCGCTCTACGTAGTTATCTTGCCGGTATGCCTGGTATTGGGTTCGCACATTTTCGTTACATACTTAGTGAGAAGCTTTGATCATCTTGGTAAGGTGCTCGCCAGCTGCGGCATTGATTTCGCTGGCGACAAATATATATCTTCGTAGCCTATTTGATGTTTGACGAGCAAGGTATTACGTGCCTCCGACACTAGCTCTCCTGCTTTGCACTGCATTTGTCTTGTGCCTGCTCTTTGTGGAAAAGCGGGAATCGAAGGGTGTTTCCGCGGCAGTTTGGATTCCCACAGTCTGGGTAATGATTGCCGCCACTGGCAGACCGATAGAGACGTGGATTGGTGGTTCCGGAACTGTCTTACAGGGATTTTCCGCCGCGGCAAGTAACGAATCAGGTAGCGCAATGAACCGGTGGATGCTGACAGCTTTGGCAGTTGCGGGCATCCTGGTCATTGCGCTCCGCCGTTTTAATTGGTCTGGTGCCATGCGCCGCCAGGGATGGCTCATCGTCCTGTTGGCCTACATGCTCCTCAGTGTTTTCTGGTCCGAGATTACAGTCATCGCGCTCAAGCGGTGGGCGCGGGAATTGATTGTCCTTGTCATGGTATTGCTCATGATGTCAGAGGCCAATCCACTCCAGGCCCTCGCCAGTCTGCTACGCCGTTGCGCTTACGTGCTTCTTCCGTTCTCGATAGTGCTAATAAAATATTATCCGCTGCTTGGCCGCCAATATAGCCGATGGTCCGGCGTTCAGATGTGGACAGGTGTGACCGGTCAGAAGAACGAATTGGGCCGGCTGTGCATGATCAGTGTTTTCTTTTTGCTGTTTGCCCTGTATCAGCATTGGCGGGAGCGTTCGCCGGAGAACGGGCGTTACCAGTTATGGAGCGATATCTCGATTATTGTTATTGGCATTTACTTACTCATCGGCTCCAGCTCTGCGACGTCGTTTGCCACTCTTCTAGTGGGTATCGCCATCTTTTTAGGTGTGCAGTGGTCCAAGAAGATAACGTCCAACGTCGGGCGGATCGGCCTTCAAGCCGCCGTAATTTTTCTATTCGTCTATGGAACGGCGGTGCCTTTCCTGGGTGGATCCAATGTGGCCGCCTTTACTTCTGTGCTGGGCCGCGACGAAACCCTGACCGGCCGCACAGAGGTCTGGGCGCTGGTAATACCGGCCAGGGATCGGCAACCGATGCTAGGGTATGGCTTCGGAAGTTTCTGGACTGACTACCGCCGTCAGCTCTACGATATCCCCACCGCCCACAATGGATATCTGGATATCCTGCTGGAATTAGGAGAGGTTGGCCTGATCCTATATGTCTGCTGGCTTCTATCGTGGATGAGACAACTCCATCGTGCCCTCACGTGGGAACATGGTTGGGCCGGCTTCGCGATCTCTCTGCTGCTCATGAGCTTGATCTACAACTCCACCGAATCGGCCCTCAATAGCACGACTGACTACATAACCGCGGTAATATTCATAGTTTGCTGGCTGGCGGTTTACAAATTCGACTCGCGATCTGCGGACGGTGCCTCCGTGATTCAACCAGAGCGCCCTATGCTTTCAAACAAAAGGCGTCTCGGTTCTACTACGGCCATGGCGAGCTGATGAAGCGGACAGACTTTTTACGAAAGGGCACCTTAAATTAGGATGAGTACTCTGAACTCTGCGGATTTTGGATTTGCGACTCTGATTGAGCCATCTCGGATGATTGCTGGATTGGGGGACCAGATTCTGGTAACGGGTGCGAATGGATTTATCGGCTCGTGGGTTGTTCGCACTCTGTTGAAGAGTGGTTTCAAGAAAATCCGATGTTTAACGCGAGCGGCGAGCGGCTCCTCAAATTTGGATCGCATTCGAGCGGAATTTGGCTCCGCCAATCTAGAAGTGATCAATGGAAATCTGCTTTCACGGGAAGCATGCGCGCGGATTGTGAATGGTGCCGCTGTCGTGTACCACCTGGCGGCCGGTGTAGAGAAGACCTTTCCCGGTTGTTTCCTGAATTCCGCGGTTACGACTCGAAACCTGCTTGATGCCATTATTGCGACAGGCACGGTGAAACGATTCGTTAACATAAGTTCGCTGGCAGTTTACTCGAACGAAGAGCTCCGCCGTGGCGCTGTTCTCGATGAGACATGTCCCATCGATACTGAATTGGTAGAACGCTTCGACCCTTATGCGTACGGCAAAGCCAAGCAGGACGAGATCGTTCGTGAGTATGGCCGGCTGCACGGTCTTCCGTATGTAATCATGCGACCCGGAATCACGTTCGGACCGGGCAAGGCGAAAATACCCGGGAGAGTCGGGATCGACACATTCGGCATATTTTTGCACCTTGGACTCGGCAACCGCATGCCTCTTACCTACGTGGAGAACTGCGCCGAAGCCATCGTCTTGGCAGGTTTGACTCCCGGTATTGAAGGGGAGGAATTGAACATAGTAGATGACGATCTGCCACGAAGCCGGGATTTTCTCCGGCGGTACAAGCGCAATGTACGGCGAATCCGCACGATACCCGTGCCGTATTCTCTCTTTTATTTCTTCAACTTTATTTGGGAAAAATACTCGGCGTGGTCCGGCGGACAACTACCTCCGGCGTTTAACCGCAGAACGTGCAAGGCTTACTATAAGAGCCAAGTCTTTTCGAACAATAAGGTGAAAGCATTGTTGGGATGGCGGCCTCGAGTTTCGATGAACGAGGCATTGGATAAATTTTGCGTCTATGCCAAGGAACGCATGGTCAAAGCATGATCAAAGCGGCGATAGTTGGGTGCGGAAAGATGGCCGACCAGCACGCGGTGCAGATCCAAAGGATCAGCGACGCAAAATTGGTCGCAGTTTGCGATGCAGAACCGCTGATGGCCAGGCAGATCGCAGAGCGATTCAACGTGCCCGCCTGGTTTACAAGTGTTGATGAGATGCTCGCTTCGGCAAAGCCAGATGTTGTTCACGTCACTACGCCGCCGCAGAGCCATCTTACAATCGGCAAGAAGTGCCTCGATGCGGGCGCCAGCGCGTACATTGAAAAACCCTTTACCCTGAACACCGCCGACGCCGAAGAGCTCATTGAACTCGCAAATCGAAAAGGCGTGAAACTCACAGCAGGTCACAACGGGCAGTTCACGCACGCAATGAACCAGATGCGGCGTTTGGTCGCGGATGGTTTTCTGGGTGGGCGCGCGGTGCATATCGAGAGTTTGTACTGCTACGAACTCGGGGATCCTGCCTATGCAAAAGCTTTGCTTGGAGATTCCGACCACTGGGCGCGAAAGCTTCCCGGGTCATTACCCCATAACATCATCAGTCATGGTGTGGCTCGGATTGCGGAGTTTATGACAGGCGAAAATATTGTGGTCTCAGCCCAGGCTTTTTCCAGTCCATTCCTTCAAGAAATCGGGCAATCCGACATCATCGATGAACTGAGACTCATAGTCAGGGATGAGAATGCAACTACCGGAGTCTTCACATTTTCCACTCAGATAAGTCCGTCACTCCATCAGCTTCGCTTGTACGGCAAAAAACATTCGCTGGTGGTGGACGATGACCACCAGGTGGTAATACGCCTCAAGAATAAGGAATACAAGAGCTACATGCGTTTTTTCGTTCCACCCGTGACATTCGCAGGCCAGTATTTGAGGAACATGGCGAAGAACTTCGGCCGGTTCCTGCGGAATGATTTTCATCTTCCCAATGAAGCGGGTCTGCTGACACTCATCAAAGCGTTCTACGCTTCCGTTCAACACGACGCTCCTCTGCCTATCCCCTATAGAGAGATCCTCCTGACTTCTCGAATTATGGACGCCGCGTTTGAGCAGATGAACGTCCAGCGACAGGAACAAGCGCTTCGATCTCTCGTTGCAAAAGAGGCGTAAACGTAACAACCATGACGAAAAATCTCCGCACACTTGAATACTCGGAGCTGGCGCGCGCGGGCAGGAAAGCCGATTTGCAAGGATTGCCCAAGCTTCGCGTAGCGCTGCTCTCGGATGCAGCTACTCAATTGCTTGTGCCGGTGTTGCGGGAGTTGTTTCGGTTATCGGGCTTTGCTGCTGAGATATACGAAGGTCCTTTTGCCGCAATCGAATTGGAAGTATTCAATCCAGCATCTGATCTTTACCGATTCCGGCCGGACATCGTTGTCCTCCTTAATTCCACGCAAGCGCTGCGCGCGGCTTATTTTGGAGCTGGCCAGAGCCCTGAATTTCTGCGTGACACCGAAGAAAGAATGACGCGAATCTGGGATGCGATTCGTGGGAATACTTCCGCGCTTGTCATCCAATTATGTGATGCCGTACGAGCGCTTATTTGGAAATTACGACCTTAAACACGCGGGATCCTGGTACGACACGGTCGGGGAGATTAACAGACGAATCGTCTTGGGAGCTCGCGAACGGAATAACGTGCTGGTGAATGATGTGGATGCGCTCGCTTCTTGGTATGGGCGCCGCACGTGGTACGACGAGCGCTTTTGGGATTTGGCCAAGTCCTTTTGTGCTACCGAACATCTTCCGGCGGTCGCCCAAAACATCACCGATATTTCCCTGGCGGCACGCGGTCAAACCGTGAAGTGCATTGTCCTCGATCTGGATAATACGCTTTGGGGCGGCGTGATCGGCGATGACGGGGTGGACGGTATCCGGCTTTCCGCACATGGCGACGGCGAAGCCTTCCACCGCTTCCAATCATTCCTGCTTGGCCTGAAAAAGAGAGGCATTCTCCTTTGTGTCTGTAGCAAGAATGAGCACGCCGCCGCCATCAAACCGTTTGAAGAGCACCCGGACATGGTTCTCCGCAAAGAGGACATCACCATCTTCGTGGCGAACTGGGAAAACAAGGCAGAGAATATCAAACGAATCCGCGAGAGCCTCGAAATCGGATATGATTCCATGGTTTTTCTGGATGATAATCCTTTTGAACGCAACTCCGTTCGGGGCATTCTGCCGGACGTGATTGTTCCGGAACTGCCCGAAGACCCGGCGGATTACACAAGAGCGCTGTCAGAGTTGAATCTGTTTGAGACGACCGCGGTTTCTGCAGAAGATAGCGCCCGGGCCGATCTCTACCGCGCTGAGTTCGAGCGCCGGTCGGTGGCGAGTACGTTCTCGAATTTCGATGAATACCTGGCTTCGTTGGACATGAGAATTGATGTCGAGCGGTTTGAGCCGTCGCGCCTCGGCCGCATCTCACAGTTATTGCAAAGAAGTAATCAGTTCAATCTCACCACGCACCGCTACAACGAGGGGGAGTGCGAGGCAATGATGCGGGATGCGGGCTGCATCCCTTTGTATGGGAGCCTGCGTGACCGCTTTGGTGATCACGGACTAATCTCAGTGATAGTGGCGCGTCCTGATTCTTTCAAGAGCACTCTCGAAATCACCGACTGGCTCATGAGCTGCCGCGTATTGGCTCGCGGCGTCGAAGAGTACCTCATGAACCATGTAGTCCAAGAGGCGATGCGCCTCAATCTGGAGGTGGTGACCGGTTCGTACATTCCCACTGCCAAAAATGCAATGGTAAAGGAATTCTTCGCCAGGTTTGGATTTGAGAAGTCAGAGGAGAGATCTGGCGGTTCAACACGCTGGCGCCTGCGAGTGGCTGACTATCAGTTCCGAAAAACATTTATCCAGCTTGAAGAAAAACAGAGCACCTCGCTGGCGGGAGGACATTGATGGACACCACCGAAGCCATGAGCAGGCTTAACGTCCTGTTTCAACACGTTTTGGGCGACGATACATTGAGTTTGGCCCGAAGTACCACTGCGCGCGATGTCGAAGGTTGGGACTCGCTAATGCATATCAATTTGATTGTAGCCATTGAGAAAGAGTTCAAGGTTCGGTTCACGACACAAGAGATTTCTAAACTGCAGAATGTCGGCGAGTTGGTAGATCTCATCGCTAAAAAGTAAAATACCGGCCAAACGGTAAGGGCTTCGCGCAGCGCCAGTAGTCCACTCAACAATTCTAGATTCAATCTCACCACCAGGAGACCGGGTACAGTGCAGGCTGATTCGCTCCCCACTACGAATACACCACGGGTCGCGCCAAAAACAGATTCCGAAGGTTCACGTGGAAGACAGTTGGCCTGGGTTATTTTTCTTGCCCTGGTTCTTTCTTCCGTCGCAAATCACTGTCTGGCGTATTGGCTCGGATTAACTCGGGATGCCCCTTGGACTCGAAGCATCGGGAACTACCGTCGTATTGGCCCTAAAAGTGGCCCACAAGTGCTTTGCGCCGGGTCGTCATTGCTTGTATCGGGTCTGGCTTGGCCGGAAGTCTCGGATTCGCTTGGGCAGGGCATTGAAGATTGGACCGTAGCAGGATCGTCACCCGAAGTGTGGGAGGTGTTTCAACAGCGGCAGAGAAATAGCAGCGCGACGATCATCGGCGTCTCAATGTACGACCTTAATGAAGCGCGCTTGACACCTGACCGGGCGAGATACGTTCCCCTTGCGCAAACAATTAGCGATCTTTGGGCTTCGGGAACAGGAGCCGGCCTGTCTCGCAGAATCCTCACGCAGTATGCGATGGTTTATGTGCAGTTTCCTTACCCGCTGGCAGGCGACGCGGACAAGGTGCAAGTAGCGGTACGTCGCAAAGCCACCGAGCTCCTGGGACTTCACGCTAAACTCGGTGAGCATGAGGGCGTGGTGGTTGAGCAAGATGGGGTGTTGAACGTCGAAGACGCCAGGACCACAGTCGATGACTGGCCCTCCGACCGCGTTCTTCGCCGCTTGGCGGCTCTCCGTGCCGATAATCACGATTCCCAACAGTTCAGCAACGGACCCAAGAGTCAGGCCTTTCGACGTGTGTTATCACGAGCTCAGCAGCAAGGGCGTGTATTTGTAGTGGTTATGCCAATCTCTCAGCCGTACGTGGACACTTTTTTGAATAAGGCCACCATCGATGCTTTTGAAAAAGAATTGACTGAGACGATGGCAGCTGAGCCAAAGGCCACGCTGGTTCGGCTGGATCAAGTGCCAGGCATCTCAGATGGCAAGTACTTTTTCGATTTGGTGCATTTGAACTCAGCCGGGAGACATCTGGTTACGCCTGTATTCTTGAAAAAGGTGGCCGAAAGCACCTCTGCGCGAAACTCGCGGGAATCCTCGGCGCCGCCAAACAGCACTCCTACGCAAACCCAATCGCATATTCCGCAACAGCACTAACTCAATAGAAGACGCAGTTCAATTCTGGAGAAACTGCATTGTCGTTCACGTCGATAGAATTCGTTATTTTCCTTGGACTTTGTCTCGTCTTGTTCTTCAAAACCAGACAACAGTCAACACGGAAATGGTTGTTGATTGCCTTCAGCTATTGTTTCTATTTGGTTTTTGGCTTGATCGGCGTGCTGTTCATCACCGTTTTGGCTGTTGCAGGTTTTTATGTTGGTCGTCAGTTAGGAAATTCCAGCAGCGCCTCAACTTCCAAACGCTATTTATGGCTTGGGATTGCGGCCAATCTTGGTGCACTCGGGTTAATCAAGTATTCAGGATTCTTGGCGGAGACAGCGGCAGTCGCGGTTCGGCCATTTGGTGTGCACTTATGGGTACCAGACCATCCTCTACTGCAGATCGTTGGGCTCTCCTACTTTACCTTTGCCGGCCTGAGCTATCTCTTTGATATCTACTACGGAAGAATGGAACCGTGTCAGAGCTTGTTAGAGTATGTCTGTTATCTGGTGTACTTCCCGAAGCTTATCGCCGGTCCTATCGTGCGAGCCGTGGATTTGTTGCCGCAGTTGAAGTCCGCGGCATTGCCTACAGTCCAGGATCTAGAAGTGGGGTGCACATACTTTCTGGTTGGAGCTGTGAAAAAGCTGGTTATCGCCGACCAAATGTCCAGTCACGTAAGTATGATTCTGGCTGCTCCGCAGCACTACAACGCCTTTACGTTGGTGCAAGGCCTGATTGGATACTCAGTGCAGATTTATGCTGATTTTTCTGGCTATTCTGACATGGCTATCGGGTGCGCACGGATGATGGGATTCAAGTTTCCCCAGAACTTTCTTATGCCATATAGCTCTGTGAACATCGCAGAGTTCTGGCGAAGATGGCATATAACTATGTCGAACTGGTTCAGAGACTACGTGTTCTTGCCGTTGGAGATAAATAGTCGTCACATGCGGAACGCGAATGTTAGGGCTTCCCGAAACGTTATTCTGACCATGCTTCTTTGTGGGCTTTGGCATGGGGCCAGCTGGAACTTCGTGGTTTGGGGAGGATTGCACGGCGTTGCTTTGGCGGTATATCAGGTGTATGCAAACGCGCGACGAAAGGTTCGGCGAGGTACGCGATCAGCATTTCATCCTGGAACATTGGCGGCCCGAGCATTGACTTTGTCGGTCGTCATGTTGGGATATGTCTTTTTCGGCACGCGCACTCTCAATTTGGCATTCACCTATCTATGGCGAATGTTGAGCTGGAGCAGAGAAGGTGTGGCTCTGGGATCTCCTTATATTGTGCCGCTAGTAGCTTTGGTGTTGATTTTCCATCTACTCATCAACAAGGACCGAAATCTGGTAGAGGAGTTGGCGACGTATTCGGTACCGGTTCGAGTCCTCGCGTATGGGGTTCTTTTGTTGGCCCTGACTTCTTTGGTGCCCGGCGAAGCAGTGCCCTTTGTTTATGTAAAGTTCTAGACTGCTCTTGTTCAAGCGGAATGTAGTGCTGTGCGGTTCAGAGGGCCAGGGATTTGGAATGGCTGTATCTTCGTCTTTTGCGATTCGGGACTAACTCCCGATGCCAAGAATAAACAATGATAGAAACTAGCTCAACGCCTGGTAGCAGTCCGGTCATGAACACCCCCGTGGGATCAAGAGTCATTTCCGGGCCCAGCGAAATTCCCGTGACCCGCGTCCTTCTCTTGCACGGCGGCCACATCCCACATTATCGGGTTCCGGTGTACAACAGTTTGGCCCTCTATCTTCGCGAGCGGACCTTTGCCTTGAGTGTAACTTCTGAAGGAATTCAGCCTGGGAATCCGACTGAGGTCCAATTCGATTACACACAAATGCATTTGACCGCCAGAAACATCTCGCAAATGGTATGGCGCGGCAAGTTTGATGTGGTGATCATGTTCGTGGACATGCGCCACGTATACCTGTTTCCGGTGTACATGGCTGTAAAAGGCATCCTGCGTCGCAAAATGGTCTGGTGGGGGCAGGGCAGGGATTTGGCTAATCCTAATGCAATGCTGAAGAATGCCGCTTATGGAACCGAGCACGCGTTATGCGATTCCATCATCCTCTATGCGGAACATCTCAAGAAGTACGTCGCCCGTCGTTTTCATCGCAAGATTTTCGTCGCCAACAATACTTTGGCCTTAACGTACCCGGGCCTCCCGGCGGGCCACAAGGAAAGGGTTCTAAACTCTTTCAACATCCATACGCGTAAAAACATTATCTGCATGGGACGCTTTCAGAAGCGCAAAAGGGTGGATCGTTTGGTGGATGCCTTGCAGATGATGAACAGGCCCGATATCGGTCTGATTCTCGTTGGTCCCGATACCGAAGGCGTGCTCGAAAACGTTAGTGGTCCCAACATTTACAAGCTGGGTCCAATCTACGACGACCAACGGTTTGACCTGCTTTCAGCTGCGGACGTTTACTGCCTTCCCGGTGCCGTCGGACTGAGTATCGTGGATGCTTTCCACTGCGGATTACCGTTTGTAACGGAAGAAGGTGACGAGTCGGCCGAAATCGCCTACCTCAAGCACGGCGAAAACGGTTTCGTCGTGCCTCAGCGTGACGTAAAAGAACTGGCGAGGAAGTTGCTGCTCCTGCTTGATGACGACGACCTTCGATCACGCTTTTCTGACGCCGCGCGAAAAGAGGCCGCAGTTAACGCCAGCATAGAGCAGCTGTGCGAAGGCTTCGCGTCGGCTTTACGATACGCGACGAGCCGTTAGACTACTGAACAATCGCGTCAAGACTGCTCGGAGCGTCTACTGGACCGGCACTCTGAGAGCCTCGCAAGGGATTCGGGTATGTGTACGGAGTGTAGTAACGCGTCCATGTATTGGGGGCGGTGCATTTGTAGAGGGCGGCATTTTGAATAATAGACGATGACGCTGTGGCGGTCGCCGTCGAGGCCACCCAGTAGCCAACGCCAGTTGTGCAGCTTCCGGTCGGCGTCGTCGTTCCTCGCCCAATACCTGCAGAACACGAAGAGGTCGTGCAGGAAGAGTCGAGATTCCACCAGTTTGCATTTTGCGAGACGGTGCAATGGGTGGGGTTGCCGCTGCTGACCATCGACGCCCCTACTTCAGATCCGTTCTTCGTGTTATTGAAAAAATAGCTGTTGTTGACAAGTGGATTGTAGTTTACGGGCGTCGGATTTATGTCACTCGGACATGAGCCTGGTGTACTCATTCCGTATAAATCGATACTATTTCCTCCCGAACCCGTCAGGACGTTGTTAAAGAGCAGCCCCCAACTTCCGCGATGATTGACCCAGCGGTACGTTCCCATGTTCGTTAGCGTATTGCCGTAATATTCGACGATCATCGTACTGGTCTGGCCCGAGTTCACTGCGCCGGTCCAGTTCTGAAATCCGTGAATGTCCCAGATTTCCTGCGGCGTGTTGGCGTTGGCTAGGTTCCAGGTATTATAACGAGCGACAAGCCGACCGCCCTGCCCCGTCTCAATCCAGCCGGGATTGTCTCCGCTGTAGGAGGACGAATACATGATGGTGTTGTCCTCAAAATACAGGTTATCCTGCGTGCCATAAGCCAATTGGTTAAAGACAGTGCTTGCCCACTCGAGTGTATCGTCGTTGCTGAATATGCGAAGGATGATATTGCAGCGGTCAAAAACGTTGTGGTAAATCACTCCGCGAATCTGACCGTTGGAGTCAGCATTGGCTTGAATGGCGGCACCGACAAGAGTGGACGAGGACGGGTTAGCATTCTGGAATTTGTTATCGCCAATGATGATGTAACGATACGGTTTGATTGCAGTGATACCGCTCGCGCCTTGAAGGTTGACTAGCGTTCCTGAGCTATTAGCACCATCGAAAGTAAATCCAGTGATCTTGATATTCTCGCTGTTCGCGATCGCCGTAACGTCGGGGGTAACGGAGACTAGCGTCACGCCTCCTGAGCTAGTAATGACCGTGGAGCCCACTCCCGCCCCGGTGAGCGTGATGCCATAAGTGAGAGTGAGAGTGCTGCTCCAAGTGCAACTGCCAGCAGGAACCGTCACCGTGCCGTTTCTCCCTGCATTAGTGATGGCGGTCTGCACGTCACTCTTGGAGCAAGTGCTAGCGGTGAGCGTGGCTGCGTTGCCCGTGGCAGCAAAACCGAAAAATGCCAAAGCAAATACCGGTATGATGGCTGTGATGTTGCGCTTCCTCATAGTTCTAAAGTCCCTTCCCAAAATTGACCGGATGCTCTTCATCCCGCTTTCTCCAGTGGAGGCACGCACAGAGCCTCGCTTTCGGAGCAGTGCACGTTGGTCAGTGTCTGGTATTCCCGGGGACCATTCAACTGAACTCTAGGCCAGTAAAAGGTCAGTATAACTCTCTGTACGCTTTTGCAGCGAGGACGGTTAGAAGTTCTTCGCAAATGCTTCAGACGGTCGGGCTGGTTGCAAGTTGTTGCTGAGAAAGAAGTTACGATTAATCATTCAGTGGGGCTCCAGCAAACTATCATGATAACCCAGTGAGGACAAACTAAACGCGAGTATCGTTTGAGAAACGTCGTACTGCACTGAAGAACCATCGGAGAATGCATGAGCGGTAGTTTGGGAACCACAGATAGCGAGAATACCGAATCGGCGGCAGAGGCGAATGCCCTCAGTACCGATCATCTGCTCCCTAATATGGGACGCCGCGCCGTTTCCGGCGGAGTCGTCACCATTGCCGCGCAGATGGCAAAATTCATTCTTAATTTTGCTGCTGCCGCGGTTCTTGCCCGTCTGCTTAGTCCGAAAGAATTTGGTCTGGTCGGAATGGTCCTCGGTGTCACTGGTCTGGTGGGGCTTTTCAAGGAACTGGGCCTCTCCACGGCCACCGTACAGCGAGACACTATCACTCAGCAGCAAGTTTCCAATCTATTTTGGATTAATGTTCTGCTAAGCGGGTTCCTGACCGTCATCAGCTTGGGACTAGCCCCACTCATGGCACGCTTTTATCATGATCCGCGCGTTACCGGAATTATGATGATGCTGTCGTTGACGTTTGTTCTGACCGGTTCAACGGTTCAGCACCAAGCATTGCTCGCACGGCAAATGCGGTTTCGCTCACTCGCGATAATTGAAGTGAGCTCCATGGTGATCGGCTTTACGACGGCATGCGGTCTTGCCAAATTGGGTTTCAGTTATTGGGCTCTGGTAGCTCAGCAAGTGTTCTACGCCATTTCAAGTCTGTTACTGACATGGTTTTCGTCAAAATGGCGCCCGAGCATGCCCAAACGAAATAGCGGAGTGCGGCCTATGCTGAGCTTCGGAGCCCACTTGACGCTTGCGGATTTCCTTGGCCTGCTGATGGTCAATAGCGATACGGTCCTGATAGGCCGGTTTTTTGGAGCGGAGCCTCTCGGACTATATACGCGCGCGAACGTGCTATTACAACGCCCGCTGCAGCAAATTCTCATCCCCATAAGCTCCGTCCTGACACCCGTCTTGTCGCGCCTCCAGAATGATTCAGAAAGATACAGGCGCAGCTTTATGCGCGCCTATGAAACCATGGCGCTTGTCATCTTTTCATTTGCGGCGATTTGTCTGGCATTGGCGAAGCCAATGGTCTTGGTTATTCTCGGCCCCAAGTGGAGCGGTGTGATACCCCTCTTTTCGGCTTTCGCTGTTGTCGCCGTATCGTTGCCACTAAGCGATGCAGCTGCCTGGCTCTTCCAGAGTCAGGGTAGAGGCAAAGAACAGCTGCGCAATCATGCCTTGATCGGGATAATAGGCATTTCATCGTACATAATTGGGTTGCATTGGGGACCCTTGGGCGTCGCCGTAACTACGGCCATTAGCACGATGGCGTTTCGCTTGCCTATCGTCTACTATTTCGCGGGCCGAATTGGTCCTGTGGGTACACGCGATTTGTGGATGGCATTTCTCTCCCACCTGCCTTGCTGGGGGGCCGTATACCTAGCAACGGCTCTACCGCAATTGATGATGAAGGACGCTGCCCCAATAGTTCAGCTAGTTGTTTGTGTCCCCATTGGCCTGGCTGCGGGAACGCTCCTCTTCCTGGTGTTTCGCAGACCTCGAGAAAGCGCCTTCTACGTGTGGCACATAGTTCGGAATTCTCTTGTAAAGCAGCTCAACGCGACCTGAGATCCAACTCTCTTGAACTTAGAGCGATTCGCCACAAAACTGTTGAAGGAAAGCCTTCCATGATGACTGTAAAATCTACCTAAACTTGGTTTGGTAAGGAGTTGAATGAAAGTAATTCTCACAGGTCACAGAGGGTATATCGGAGCTGTCGCTGCACCCCTCTTGCAGCAAGCTGGACATGAAGTAGTTGGTTTGGACTCGGATCTATTTACAGGTTGCGATTTCGGAAATCCGAATCCAGAGATTCCCGAAATCCGCAAAGATTTTCGCGATTTATCCAAATCCGATTTCGATGGATTTGAAGCCGTGGTTCACTTGGGCGCTCTGTCAAACGACCCTCTCGGCAACCTTGATCCCAAACTGACTTTCAACATTAATCACCTCGCATCCGTCAAAATGGCCGAACTTGCGAAGGCCGCAGGGGTTAGCCGGTTTGTTTTCTCCTCCTCCTGCAGCACTTATGGAGCCGCCGGCGATGATTTTCTCGACGAAACCGCAGCCCTCAACCCAGTCACACCCTACGGCGAATCCAAAGTACTCGTCGAACGCGATGTCAGACTCCTTGCAAATGACGATTTCAGCCCCACCTACATGAGGAATGCTACGGCATATGGCGTTTCTCCCCGGCTTCGACTGGACATTGTGTTAAACGATCTCGTCGCTTGGGCTTACACGAAGAGCCAAATCTACATCAAAAGTGATGGTACTCCTTGGCGCCCCATCACCCATATTCGAGACATTATTGCAGCCATAGTTAGCGTTTTGGATGCTCCAAGAGAGCTCGTCCACAACGAGGTATTCAACGTGGGACGCACCGACGAGAACTACCGCATTAGCGAGCTGGCCGCTATTGTGGCAGAGACGGTGCCAGGCTGTACCGTAGAGTTTGCGCCTGGCGGAGGCCCGGACAAGCGTTGCTATCGCGTGAGCTGTGACAAGATTCGTCGCGTCCTCCCTGGCTTTCAACCCAAATGGACCGCCCGCATGGGCGCTCGGGAACTCTACGATGCCTACCGTGCCGTTAATCTGAGATTTGACCATATTCAGCAGGGAAGCTATGTCCGGATGGATCAGATCAATCGGCTCTTGAATTCCCACAAATTGGACTCAAATCTACACTGGACCTAGCTGTGGAAAGAATTTTCCACCATTTGGCCGCTAGGCTGTCGCCTCCACTGCAATTCGACCCCTGGCTCTTCCATTTAGAAACACCATAAAATAAGTCCTGTATTTATAATATGTTATAACCAATTGGAGTTTACCCCGCCTACGCTCTCCCCAAGTTTTGGCAGTTCGATTGCCTAAATTACCGTAGAACAGGTCACTTCCTGGGACTCTCATGGCGGGAGCCCGCGATTGAGGTACTTCGCAGGTTTCCGTTTTGTTGCAACAAAGAGGTAGGAAATGAATATTTACGTTGATTCCAAAATGAAGGACGATGCGCGCCGCGCAGAGATTTATCAAGGTTCGATCTTCGCCCATTCCCCTTCACCCAACGCGCTGAAATTGTGCCAACTTGCGCAGGGAATGATCGAAGAAGCCTTTAAGCCTTACGATCCCATCCGCATTCATCACTACATTTCTGCCGAGAAGTCCGCCGAGATCCTGGCGACTCTGAAACCACAGTTTATTCATCATCCGGATTCCAAGAAATATATTCAAGGTTTGCTGGCAGAACTCGGTTGCGATCTATCGCAGACGTACTTTGATGTCCCTCGCATGCGTACCGCGTTTCCGGGCGATTATCTGAAATCCGGCATTGCGTACGCCTTTCATCCTCACCGCGATACTTGGTATTCTGCGCCACTCTGTCAGATCAATTGGTGGATGCCCATCTATGATCTGAATAGCGAAAACTGCATGGCAATTCACCCCCACTATTTCGGTCGCACAATCAAGAACGGCTCGCGTGACTACAACTATCACAAGTGGAATCTCGAAAGCAGGCAGAATGCTGCGCAACACGTAATAGTGGACACTCGCATCCAACCGAAACCTGAGGAACCAATCGAGCTCGATCCCCAGATTCGCTTGGTTTGCAAAGTTGGTGGCGCGTACCAGTTTTCCGCCGCATCCCTACATTCCACTGTTCCCAACACCTCGGACGTTGTGCGTTACAGCATCGACTTCCGTACAGTTCATCTGGCCGATGTGCTCGATAGAATCGGGGCGGCCAATGTTGATTCGGAATGTACTGGAACCACTATGGATGACTACCTTCGCGCTACGGACTTGTCTCATCTGCCCGAAGAGGCAATCGCCATGTATCACGACGGCTCCGAAGTGAAGTACGCTAGGGTCTAAACTGCAGTCTGCCCAAAATCCGCGTGCGGGTCCGCCTGGCCATTTCCCGCGGGCTTGGCGCGCCGACGAAACGCCTCCAAAAATGAATTCGGATAACAATCGCCAACAAAGTGCGCAACCTCGCATTCTCCTGTTTTCTCACGAGAGTATTTGTGAGCAACTGGTATGGCGCTGTCCATCCTTGGAGTTTCAGAAAGTCATTCAAGAAACCGATTCAGCAGAGCTAGTTGCCCCAAGTGCGAAGAGTTGGTATCGCAACGGCAAAAGAGTTGCCATGGGGCTCGGAAAACTCGTCAATGTTCCTCTTAATCCAGGCGTTCCCAGCATCGAGGTGGATCGCGACTATGACATGTTCTTCACAATTTGCTCCGGCGTGTCAGACCTGCTGCACTTAGCCGCGCTCAAAGGCTGGCGTGAGCGGTGCAAGACCACGGTCTGTTGGCTCGTCGAATTCTATGTGAAAGATATATCTGTGTACAAAAGCTGTATGGAAGTATTGAGCAAATTCGACCATGTGATTTTCGTATTCAACCACAATGAGCCACTTCGAAGAATCATCAAGGGGCAGGGACACTTTTTACCCGGCGCGGTTGACACGCTCCGTTTCTCTCCGTATCCACAACTGCCCAAAAGAAGTATTGATGTCCTGAGCATCGGCCGTAGAGCGCCTGTTGTCCATGAGGCGTTGATGAAGATGGCAAGAGAAGACGGAAAATTCTACGTTCATGACACCATTAACGCCTTGCAGGCCTATGATCTGGACGAACATCGCTCCTTGCTTGCGAACATGGCCAAACGAAGCAGATACTTCATCGTAAGTCCCGGCAAATTTGACAAACCTGAGGAAACTGGGGGACAGAACGAATTTGGCCATCGTTATTTCGAAGCGGCTGCGCCCGGCGCGATCATGATCGGCATGCGCTGTGCCAACAATAAGGAATTCGACAAGATTTTTAATTGGGAAGACGCGGTCATCGAGGTACCTTTCAACTCCGACGCCATCGTCGATGCCATCAGAGAACTTGATAGACAACCAGAAAGGCAGGCGAGGATTAGGCAAACGAATATGCTGCAATGCCTGCTTCATCATGACTGGGCGCATAGATGGGAAGCAGTACTCAATATGGTGGGAATGCGGCCCCTGCCTATGCTTCAGGAAAGAAAAGAGCGCTTAAGGGACCTCGCTGAAATAGTGAGGAAAGCTCCTTTCGAACCTTAGACCGCTTCAACGGACATAGTTGCAGTTTTGCTGAAAATCGCTGCTCGCAGCGCGTAGAGGAGTACGAACACAATTATCTTTACAGGAACAAAACTGCAAGGAGTGTTTCTCATTGATCTGGAAAAGCACTCTGACCACAGAGGATTCTTCGCTCGGACCTACTGCGAGCGGGAGTTCGATTCGCACGGCTTGAAGACCCGCTGGGTACAGTGCAGCATCTCGTTTAATGGAGCCAAAGGGACTTTGCGCGGCATGCATTTTCAGACCCCTCCTTTCCAGGAAGCAAAGCTCATACGATGTGTCCGTGGGGCAATTCACGACGTGGTTATAGACCTTCGTCGGGATTCCACAACGTTCAAGCAGCACGTCGCTGTTTCCCTGTCATCGGAAAATGGGAAAATGCTGTATGTTCCAGAGGGTTTCGCACACGGATTTCAGACTTTACAGGACGATACCGAAGTGCTCTATCAGATTTCGCAGTTCTACTCTCCTGAACACGCGCGAGGTGTTCGCTGGGACGACGCAGCGTTTGGCATCGATTGGCCCCCAGATAACCGCACAATTCTTGATCGCGACCAATCGTACCCTGATTTCGCTGACTGAAAGCAAAATGCAAAAGGTGATGCTCGACTTGCTTCCTGCCGAACTAGATCTCGATGCCCTCGGGCATGAAATGCATGCATTGGTCGCCGAACTCTATCCAATTTGCCGGAGCATAACAGGGAACGGGGTTCGTGAAACGCTAGGCCGGTTGCGGAGCTTCATACCGCTTGCTCTGCACGAAGTGCCTTCAGGGACTCGCGTCTTCGACTGGACCGTACCTCTTGAATGGAACATTCGAGACGCCTACATCAAGAATTCAAAAGGAGAACGGGTCGTTGATTTCCAAAAATCAAATCTCCACGTCGTCAGCCACAGCATGCCCGTCCATAAGAAAATGCGGCTAGAAGAGCTTCGACCGCACTTATATACACTACCCGATCATCCGGATTGGATTCCGTATCGGACCAGTTATTACAAGCGGGACTGGGGGTTTTGCTTAGGCCACAAACAGCTTCTTGACCTGAAAGAAGATGAGTACGAGGTTTGTATCGAGTCTTCTCTGGAAAAGGGGCACCTTACCTATGGAGAGCTCTACCTTCAGGGCGAGAGTAGCGACGAAGTTTTGATATCTGCTCACATTTGTCATCCTTCGTTAGCAAATGACAATTTATCCGGCGTCGCAGTCGCTTGTTTTTTGGCAAAACACATCTCGCAGCTTCCGAGAAGGTACTCTTACCGATTTCTTTTTGCCCCTGGCACCATTGGAGCAATCACATGGTTGAGCATAAATGAATCAAATGCTCGCCAGATTAAGCACGGCCTGGTGTTGGCCGGCGTGGGCGATGCCGGCCCGCTAACTTATAAGAAGAGCCGCCGAGAAAACGCGGAAATCGATCGAGCGGCAGCCATTGCGATTTGCGAAGCAGCACCCAACTCGAAATCGTTGGAGTTTTCTCCTTATGGCTACGACGAACGGCAGTATTGTTCTCCCGGGTTCAATCTTGCCGTCGGCAGACTCTCTCGCACGCCGCATGGCACTTTTCCGGAGTATCACACCTCTGCCGATAACGTCAGTTTCGTCCATCCCCGCTCACTCGGAGAATCTTTATCTGTTTGTATTGCCGTTGCTTCGATTCTGGAACGAAATCGAACATACGTGAATACCAACCCAATGTGCGAGCCTCAGCTCGGTGAGCGAAACCTTTACCACAGTGTGGGAGGAGGCGCGGACAACAAAGCTAATGAGTTAGCTATGTTGTGGGTGCTGAATCTCTCCGATGGCAAACACAGCTTGCTCGAAATTGCAGAGCGCTCACAGCTAAAGTTTGATGTCGTTGCGCGTGCCGCGAGCGGTCTAAAGGAACACGGCTTGCTCGAGGAAATCCCGGCGCAGTCGCAGCTCATATAGCTTCTTAGAAGATGATGTATCAGTGCTGACGCAACTTGTTTCAAAGAGAAAGGGGCAACGATGACCAAAATGGCAGCGAGCGAAGCTTCAGAGGCGGCCCATTCCGTATCGCCACTTCAAGAGAGTCCCACTCGGACTCCACTTTGCCTATTCTGTGGGGCGCCACTGCAGCAGACATTGGTGGACCTCGGAATGTCACCCCTCTGCGAAAGCTATGTATCTTCCGAAAAGCTCAATCAGATGGAACCGTTCTATCCGTTACATGTGCGCGTATGTGGAAACTGCTTCCTTGCTCAGGTCGAGGTGTACGTTAGTGCTGAAAATATCTTCAGCGACTACGCGTATTTTTCATCGTATTCCGATAGCTGGGTCGCACATGCAAAGCGCTACACGGAATACATGATTGACCGGCTTGGCTTGAGCACCAAGAGCCTGGTGGTTGAGGTAGCCAGCAACGACGGCTATCTTTTGCAGCACTTTGTTGAACGAAACGTCCCAGTTTTGGGCATCGAGCCCGCGGCCAACGTTGCCAAAGTGGCGTCTCAAAAAGGTATTCCCACTCAGGTCAGATTTTTCGGATTAAATACCGCAAAAGAGCTCGTTCGACAAGGCAAACAGGCTGACCTCTTGCTGGGAAACAACGTCCTGGCGCAGGTCCCAGATCTGAACGATTTCGTTTCTGGCATGAAAGCGCTATTGGCACCAAATGGGGTGATCACTATCGAATTTCCCCACCTGATGCGCCTGATGAATGAGAACCAGTTCGATACGATCTATCATGAACATTTCTCATATTTCTCATTTCTTACAGCCCAGAAAATCTTCGCAGCACATTGCTTGACGATTTTCGATGTGGAAGAGCTCGAGACCCACGGCGGTTCTCTTCGAATCTATGCGCGCCACGACGAAGATCATTCCAAGACCGTCACGGCTCGCGTGGGCGAGCTGCTAGCAAGAGAGGAATCCGCTGGATTTACTCGACTGGAAACATACCGCTCGTTTGCCGAACGGGTGAAGGAAACCAAGCGTGCCCTTCTCGATTTCTTGATTACGGCCAAGCGGGAAAACAAAAAGGTAGTCGGATACGGAGCCCCCGGGAAGGGCAACACCCTGTTGAACTACTGCGGAATTAGAACAGATTTTCTGGACTACACGGTGGATCGCAGCCCTTACAAACAAGGAAAATTCTTGCCCGGTACACATATCCCCATTTATTCGCCCGAACGCATCCGCGAAACCCGGCCTGATTACGTCCTGATCCTTCCCTGGAACCTCAGGAAGGAAATCATGGAGCAGAACGCTTATATTCGTGAGTGGAATGGACAGTTTGTCGTTCCAATCCCTACTGTAAAGATATATCCGTGACCCTTTAATGATTCGTCCTCGGGGTCGATTTCTACTCTTGCGAATGGAGGTCGCACTATGAAAGTTGTTCTCTTTTGCGGCGGGCAGGGACTTCGCATACGCGATGCCGAAGATATCCCTAAGCCAATGGTCCACATCGGATATCGCCCAATCCTCTGGCACGTCATGAAGTATTACGCTCACTTCGGACACAAGGATTTCATCTTGTGTCTCGGACATAGGGCAGAAACCGTCAAAAACTATTTTCTCAACTACAACGAGTGTACTTCCAACGACTTCGTTCTTTCTGCCGGCGGTAAGAAGCTGGACTTAATCCACAGCGATATTCAGGACTGGACTATCACGTTTGCTGACACCGGAATCCAGTCGAATATTGGTCAGCGTCTCAAAGCAGTCGAAAAATATCTGGACGGCGAGGAGGAATTCCTTGCAAATTACAGCGACGGTTTGTCCGACGTTCCTCTTCCGGAGCAACTCAGCCACTTTCGCCAACAAGATAAAATCGCAAGTTTCATGTGCGTGCGTCCAAACTGGAGCTATCACTCAGTTTCCCTAATTAAAGACAGCAGCTCCCTGGTATCGGATATCCGTTCGATCAGCAGTGGCGACTTTCGAATTAACGGCGGTTTTTTTATCTTCAAAAAGAAGATCTTTGAATACTTGCGTGACAAAGAAGAGCTTGTGAGTGAGCCGTTTCAAAGACTCGTCGCTGAAAAACAACTCATTGGTTATCCGCATGACGGTTTCTGGGCATGTATGGATACTTTTAAGGACAAGCAACAGCTGGAAAGTCTCTATGCGGGTGGGGCGGCACCTTGGGAAGTCTGGAAAACAAACGGCCATTAGCTCCATGCTCAATAAAGGGTGGCGGCTGATCGCCGAGTCGGCCTGAAACACAGTTCGCAGTTCACGCTCCCAATAGACCCTTGAAGTGAACAACTCGGAGTGCCTTAACTTGAGGTCATTACCTAACCAAATCAACTAATTCGCGCTACTTGAAATTCGATATGTTCTTCGCGCATCCTATACATTGGAATTTTTATTGCTACGCGCCCACCAAACAATCGGTGAGTTAGGCATGCATCCGGATATTTTGTCTAAAAAGCCGTGGCGTGTTTAGAGTCGACGAGCTGTAGACATTTTCCGCGATAACAGACTGCTTCCAATTTTTTTCGGTGGATTGCCCCTTGATTCGAGTCTGGCTTGAGAGCATGACCGCTCTGTATGCGACCGTCATGCTTTGTGCAGGCAGGAATGGCCCGGCATGTGCAACCGCCTATTGATTTTAATTAGAAACGAGGAAAAAAACGATGACACGCTGTAACGTAGCCATCATTGGGGCCGGACCCTATGGGCTCTCAATCGCTGCCCATCTTCAAGCCCGCGGCATTGAGTACCGAATATTTGGAAAGCCCATGGATACCTGGCTGACCCGAATGCCCAAAGGCATGCGCCTAAAGTCCGAAGGTTTTGCTTCTTCCCTGTCTGATGCCAAGTCGCAGTTTACTCTCGGCGATTACTGTAACGGCAAAAGGCTTCCTTACGCCGACATAGGTTTGCCAGTTCCACTGGAAACATTCACAGCCTATGGGCTGGAGTTCCAGAAAAGATTTGTTCCCCAGCTCGAAGACAAGCTTGTGACTTCTCTGAGTCGATCTTCGGAGGGCTTCCAGTTGCGGCTATCGGACGGGGAGACATGTTTGGTGCAAACCGTCGTACTCGCTGTCGGCCTGACCCACTACTCCTACATGCCCGCACCGTTTGCTGATATGCCTGAAGAACTTGTGAGTCACAGCTCAGCTCACAATGATCTTGATCATTTTCGGGGACGGACCGTGGCGGTGGTTGGCTCCGGCTCATCAGCTCTGGATCTCGCAGCGCTGCTTCATTCAGCAGGTACCGACGTTCATCTCGTGGCGCGGCATACGACGGTAAAATTCCATGACCCTCCGCGCAAGAGATCTTTACTAGATCGCATGCGCGCTCCTAACACTGGCTTGGCGCAAGGTTGGAACCTGGTTTTTTATGCGAAGGCTCCAACACTGTTCCACCGAATGCCAGAACGCTATCGCCTCGACGTCGTTCGACGTACGCTAGGACCCGCCCCCGGCTGGTTCGTCAAGAAGGACGTCGTTGGAAAGGTGCCTTTCCACTTGGGTGTCAACGTCAGCGGATTAAGCGCGCGCGACTCCCGCGTTCATTTGGAATTGACAAATCGGTCTGGCGAGCGGCGGCCCATGGTTGCCGATCATGTGATCGCTGCCACAGGCTATAAAGTTGATCTTCGTCGTTTGACGTTTATCGCTCCCGATATTCGATCTGCGATTGATCAGATCGATCAAACTCCTATACTCTCTTCTCATTTTGAGTCTTCGGTGTCGGGGTTGTATTTCGTCGGCACCTCTGCTGCCAATTCGTTTGGACCGCTTCTGCGTTTTGCATACGGTGCAGCATTCGCTGCCGCACACCTGACGAAGCACTTGGCACGACGGAGTTCAATCCGGAAGGCTGCATAGCACAACCAGGAGTCCCCAGTCGCGTCTAAATAGCGTCACCAGGCAACGCTCTCAAAGGACGCGCTGTCAAATTAGTGGGAGGATTTATTGTCGATGTTTGTAAACACCGAGCCTGCTTTGAAAACGGAATCTGTTCGCACTAAGTCGGACCTTCGCATGAGAATCCTATTAGCTGACACAGATCGTCGCCCTTATACCGCGCGGCTCGCTATGGCTTTCACTGGCGTCGGATGTGACGTGTCTGCCGTCTGCACGAACCATCATCCGATCGAAACTACCAAAGTCCATGATCGGTTGTTTCCATATAGCGCCGTGCGTCCAAAAGAATCTCTCCTGAGTGCAATCCAATCGATAAAGCCCGACCTTATCGTTCCATGCGACGACCGCGCCGTCGTGCATTTGCAAGAACTCTGTGGTCAACGCGGCCTGGACAGTTCTGTGGTGAGGGTAATTGAGCACTCGTTGGGACCTTCCGGTAGTTATGCCGTGGTTTCGGCCCGCTATCCTCTCCTTGAGCTTGCTAGGGAACAGGGAATTCGCGTGCCCACCACTCAGTATCTACAAACTGAACAGGATCTTAAAGAATGGGGCACAAAACAGCCTCTCCCATGGGTCCTGAAAGCAGACGGAACTTGGGGTGGCGGCGGCGTAAAGCTTGCCGAGACCGCCTCTCAGGTTGACTCACTATTACTAACGCTTGGGCAGCCATGCAAACTTAAGAGGGCTCTCAAACGTCTCTTGGTCAATCGTGATCCGTTTTATTTACGCGATTGGTGGCAGGGCAATAGTCGACCCGTCATCGCACAAGCTTACATCGCAGGCCGGCCCGCGAATTGTGCCGTGGCGTGTTGGGAGGGAACGGTATTGGCTCAGACCAACGTTGAGGTCCTTGCCACATCTGACCCCACTGGCCCGGCCAAGGTCGTTCGACTGGTCGACAATCCCGAGATGACCCGAGCCGCCGAACGCATTGCAGAAAAACTTCAACTCTCTGGCTTCTTCGGTCTGGATTTTATTATCGAGAACGAAAGTGGCGCCACATATCTCATCGAAATGAATCCGCGATGCACTCCTCTTTCTCATGTCCAAATTGGGTCTGAAACCGGCTTGGTTGCCGCTCTGCACGCTGCTCTCACAGGTCAACTGCTACCCGCGACAGCATCCTCCCAGTCGACTCAAACCGATAGTCAAATGATTGCCTATTTTCCTCAAGCACATGACTTGAAAGGCGAGTTTAGAGAGTCCAGCTTTTACGACTATCCACATGGCGAACCTGAGTTAGCCAAAGCTTTATTGAGACCCTTTCCGCAACAGACTCTTCTGTATCGCATCGTTGACTACTTGAGTTCTCATTGAGAGTCTTCTACTGGATGTGAGCTTTGGGCACCTCCTGTCGCCTTGCTGGGAAAGGGTCTTTCTTCAGACATTAGCAGACCATATTCGAGTAAACTTATAGACATCGGTACAGTTCCACACTGCTGATTTGTAGACGGAGCAATTTAGCTTTGAAAGGCCACAGCGCTTTGCTTGGCCTGGAACGAACGATGGTTTCAAAAAAACCAGGCCAACCAGCAAACACCGATTCGTCTCGGGCGTTCTTGGATTATTTTCGGTGTCCGAGCCAATTTGCGCGCTTTCGCGCAGAGCCGGAGAGGTCTCTCTCGAAAGGCTATTTCCGTTTTGGCAAGGCCGTCTGCTATGGCGACATAGCTGCACCGCCGGCAGGCAGTTCTCTAAATGGGATCTTGTTTGACGCCTTGCCAGCCGCCAAACTTCATCCCTCCGGCGCGATTTGCCTCCCATTTGTTCTGGATGAAGTAGTCGAAAATCTTCGCTTGGAACGTTATGTAGACACACCTGGCAGTGAACGATTACTGCAAGACTGCTACTACTTCTTACGTCCTTTGCTTCCACTCGCTATCCGCAAGCGCATTCAGCGGCTTGTCTTTCAGCGACGGCTTTCAGGTATGTTTCCCGCTTGGCCAATTGACTGCTCGGTTGAGGAAATTTTCGAACAACTAATGGTGCTTGTCATTCAGTCGTCCGGCGTCAGCGAAATTCCATTCATCTGGCTTTGGCCTCATGGCAAGCAGAGCGCGCTAACAATGACACACGACGTCGAGGGGCAGAAGGGCGCCGACCACTGTGACTTCGTGATGGATCTCGATGATTCCTACGGAATTAAAGCCGCGTTTCAATTGATTCCCGAAGCCGCGTACAAAAGCTTCGATACCTTAGTCTCAAGAATTCGCTCGCGTGGTTTCGAGCTGAATATCCATGACCTCGATCACGATGGCAGGCTTTACGAGCAGAAAGAACGGTTTGAGAAACGCGCAACAAGAATCAACGCCTACGGACGACAGTACGGAATGGAAGGATTCCGCTCCGGGTCGATGCATCGCAAACAGGAGTGGTTCAATCTCTTGGATTTTCAGTATGACATGTCCGTACCAACCGTGTCGCACCTCGAGCCGCAGAAGGGCGGCTGCTGCACCGTAACCCCTTACTTTGTCGACCGTATCTTGGAGTTGCCGCTTACCACGATCCAGGACCATGGCATGTTCTACGTATTGTCAGCCCGTTCCCTCGATCTTTGGCGGCAGCAGATCGAAATAATCTTGAGTCATTACGGTCTTATTAGTTTTATCGTTCACCCAGACTACGTTATCGAACCAGCAGAGCGCGAGCAGTATCGCAACCTTCTCGAATACATCGTAAAGCTCGGTGAAGAGCGCTCGATTTGGGTTGCGCTTCCAGGTGAGATCAATTCTTGGTGGCGTGAGCGCAGCCGACTACAGTTAATGCCTCGCGGTGATTCCTGGGAAATTGTGGGGCAGGGTAGTGAGCGAGCCCAACTGGCTTTCGCCTCCCTTGCAAATGGAAAATTGACGTACAGGCTACAGGAGCGCTCTCAGTCCGGGAACTAGTCTGTACATGGAAGCAGTTCCAAAATCCCGATCGTCTCTATACCCCGCTAAAGAATTCCATTGGGCTATGTTGTAATCGTTGGCCAAGAGGGGCGGATCGCCGAACTTACGGGCACAATGAAAGTTTACAGCACTGATCCAATTCGAGACCCTCGCTGGGAAGAGTTCTTGCAAACGCATCCTGACGCGTCCGTATTTCATACGCCGGCTTGGCTGAGCGCTCTTCGCAGCACCTATCAATATGAACCGCTCGTTTTCACAACATCGGCTCCCAATCAACCCATAAGCAACGGTTTTGTATTTTCCCGGATCCAAAGCTGGTTAACAGGCTCTCGCCTTGTTTCCGTTCCGTTTGCCGATCATTGTCAGCCGTTATTTGACGCGAGTGAGGGCAGTCGCAGTTTGGCCGCATTTCTGCCCGCAATTATCAAACAAGAGCATTGCGACTATATCGAAGCTCGATTGCTATCCCCCGAAGTGTTGGTTTCTGCTCTGAGTGGGCTCTCCCGCAGTGCGACTTTTGTACATCATTCACTTGATCTCAGGCCGCCTTTGGAAGCCCTGTTTAATCGTTTTCACAAAAGTTGTTTCCAGCGAAGAATTAGGAGAGCGGAACAAGAAGGCTTGACCTATGAAGAGGGGACGTCGGATTCAATCTTGCGGCATTTTTTCACTCTGCTTGTATTAACGCGGCGCAGACACGGAGTGCCACCTCAGCCGCTGACCTGGTTCCGAAAGTTGCGTGACTGTATGGGCGACGCAATGAGGATTGGCGTGGCCTTCAAGAACAACCAGCCAGTCGCGAGTATGCTTACCTTGCGCTACAAGACTACTGTCGTTTACAAATACGGCTGTTCAGACTCGGCGTTTCACAGGTTTGGGGCCATGCCATTCCTGTTTTGGCAGACAATCCAACGCATAAAGGCGGAACACGCTATCCAACTCGACTTGGGCCGCTCTGATTCGGATGCCACGGGATTGATGGCTTTCAAGAACCACCTGGGCGCGGTTGCCACACCGTTAACCTATTATCGATATCCCGCCAGCTCAACCACGCCAACGGTTCTTACCCGGCTCATGCAGAACCCCAAAGTCTCCGCTGTTTCAGCTCATTTGCCGAGGGTCTTGCTAAGGGCAGCGGGGAGCTTTCTTTACCGCCATATTGGATAGCCGTCCCTTCTTTGCAAAGTGTGGTGAACAGGTAGCTCGCCGCCGCGAATCGGTCTAAATCTAAGCATATGCCCATTTTGACGCGTTCTCGGATCCGGCGAAGTTGCTGGGTTATCTGTGCAGTCCTTCTGTTGATCGTTTTTTCGTTATGCGTGCCTGTCAGCAGAAGCTACATCCTAAGGTCAGCGGGACAACTTCTTGTCGTTCAAAACCCTTCGATAAAATCGGCTGACGTCATTGTCTTGGGCATTGACTCTGACGGTGCGGGCACTCTCGCGGCTGCGGATTTGGTGCGCAGCGGCGTATCAAACCGAGTTGCAGTCTTCCATGATCCCCCAACCTCTGTTGATCAAGAGTTCCTGCGCCGAGGCCTTCCCTATGAAGACAGGGCGGCCGTCTCAACGCGCCAGCTTGAGCTATTGGGAATACAGAGCGTCGAACAGATCTCCAGAAGCACATCTGGAAGTGAGCAGGAAGGAGTAATTTTGCCCGATTGGTGTGAAAAACGTGGTTACCATTCTGTTGTCTTGGTCACCTCGAAAGACCATTCCAAACGCCTGACCCGAATCTTGCGTCGCTCTCTGAAGAACTCTCAAACGCGGATTACCGTCTTTGCTTCACCATACTCAGAATTTGACGCCGAAACGTGGTGGTCAAATCGCGAAGGGGTTCGAACGGAAATCGTAGAACTTGAGAAGTTGACACTCGATTTTGTCCGCCATCCTTTCTCCTGAAGGCAACAAATTTCAAAGTCCTTTGAGAGACTATAGAACCTCATCAATTCAATTCTGTTCCACTTCTCGGTAGTTCAATGCAAAAGTAGTTCTCGCCATCTGGTAACAACGGAGTAGGGATTTAACGATGATGAACCTCAGTATAAACAAAAGCGGCAATAAACCGTTGATCGTGCTGTGCTTGGGATGTCACTCAGATGACATCGAAATTGGTTGCGGCGGCACAATTCTTCGGCTGATTGAGGAGCAACCATCTTGCAGATTTTATTGGGTTGTATTTAGCGCTATTGGCGCACGCAAGCTGGAAGCCCAGCGGGCTGCGAAGCTTTTTGTCGGATCAAAACGCCTGGAGCGCGTGCAGCTGAACAAGTTCCGTGATGGCTTCATGCCATTTGTAGCCGCGGATATAAAAGTGGCTTTCGAGGAGCTGAAAGCGACTATTTCTCCCGATATTATCTTTACTCATAGTCAAAAAGATGCCCATCAGGATCACCGCCTGGTGTCAGAACTGACATGGAATACTTTCCGAAATCACCTGATCTTGGAATACGAAATTCCGAAATATGATGGTGACCTCGGCCGCCCGAGTTTTTTCGTACCCTTGAAACCTGCACAATACGAAAAAAAGGTGCAGTGTCTTCTCGCTGCCTTCGAGTCGCAGCGCTCCAAGCGGTGGTTTCAAAAAGAGACCTTCCTCGCTCTCATGCGCTTGCGCGGCATGGAATGCAATTCACCAAGCGGCTATGCGGAAGCGTTTTACGCTCGAAAAATTGTGCTCTAGAACTTCAGTAGGCGCCGTGCTTCAACTCTTAACGGAATACCCGCCAGCCAATCTCAGGCGTTCGCGGCAATTCCCGCAAGTATCGAACGTGATGACTCGTAACAAACAATGAACAATACTTCGACAACGACAACACAGAAATTACTTCTGGCAATAGATGTATTCCCGCTCGATGCCATTTGGAAAATCGCAGCTGGATTTGCCGTATTTCCATTAACAACCCTCCTCTTTGGAAAGAGAGATTCCATTGGATACTCTTTGGCAGCACTACTCATTGTTCTGGCGTTGATTCGTCTATTGCCCCTGTTCATTCGCAAGCTCATTCCATTTCCCATATCAGTTAAGCAGGCGTGGCATGAACGTCGCGATACAGCGCGAAAGCATGACTCCTATCAATGGAAGAAGTTACTTTGGATCGGAATTGGAATGCTGTCCTACATAGCTGCTTCGGAACTCTTTTGGACGGGGAGACTCTCCATAGCTTGTGCATGTGCATTAGTAGGCGGGATTGGGATGTTAAGATGGCGGCTTGTCGCTCCAAAAGTACGCCCCCTTCACAGCCCATAGAAACCTTGTAGATCTGGCCCTCGGGCATCTAGGCGATAAGGAACAATTTAGATGAAAAGTAGCTCACAGTTTCGCGCAGGCGAACTAGTCGAAGTCCGATCGCGAGAAGAGATACTCGCTTCGTTGGACAAGAATGGGCGGCTGGACGGTTTGCCATTCATGCCCGAAATGTTGGCTTGGTCCGGCCGGCGTCTGCGAGTGTTTAAGCGAGCACACAAGACGTGTGACCCGCCCAACGGAATCGATGGACGAAGCATGCCATCTACCGTCCATTTGGAAGACGCTCGCTGTGGTGGCTCCGCCCATGGCGGATGTCAGGCGCGCTGCCTCCTGTTCTGGAAGGATGCCTGGCTTAAGAAAGTCGATGAACCGTTGGGCTCACAACAAACTCCGCAAAAGACCGTTGAGACACCTTCGCATAGCATTTCGGGATGTACGGAAGCCGATGTCTTGGCTGGAGCCCGTAAGCGCGACGAGAGTGACACCTCAGAAGATCCCACTTTCGTTTGTCAGGCCACTCAAGTCGGCGAGGCAACTCAGCTCCTTCGTTGGTGGAATCTCCGCCAATATGTTGAGGACTACACATCTGGCAACGTACGTTTGTCGGAGATGATTGGCTCATTTTGCTATTTTGCATACACTCAGTTGATCGCTGGCCGCTTTGGTCTGGGAGCAGCACTTCGATGGCTCTACGACGCATTTCAGAAACTGACCGGCGGCACACAATATCCGGTGCGCATCGGTAGGATTCCACAGGGAGAAAAAACTCCAAACCTGAAGCTAGGGCTCCAGCCCGGAGAGCTTGTACGAATTCGCAGTTACCAGGAAATTCTCGACACCCTCGACGAAACAAACCACAACCGCGGCATGTGGTTTGATGCGGAAATGGTTCCCCACTGCGGAAAAACATTTCGCGTGCTTGATCGCGTGAATACCATCGTCAATGAAAAGACAGGCAAGCTCATCCACATCAAGAATGATTGCATTATGCTGGACGAAGCGGTTTGTCTTGCCTGTTACGCGAAGTACCGTCTCTTCTGCCCGCGAAGCATCTATGCATACTGGCGGGAGATTTGGCTTGAGAGAGTCATGCCGGACAGCAAACTCACCGGCAAGTCCAGCGAGTGACCATACCTCTCAGCCCCTTAACTATGTGACAAGGCCAGGTCTCATTGTCCGAACTGGATAGAGAAATCCTGGCAGCGGCAATAAATTGCCACTTAATGGAACCTACCGATGGTCGGCAGGCCAATTTCGCCCCGTAGTCTCGACTAATTGCTCTGTAAGTTGTTACAAATAAAGGGTATAATCTCGGCGTGGTAATATTTCTACCGCCTGTGGCTGGCAGGAGATTTGCACTCTTAGAAGTTGAAACTCCGCGGCCACGGCCCGGCGCAATGTTGCACTGGTGCCAGCATTTCAAGTTACCGAACCGACTCGAAGCTTAATTTGGGCCGGCGCCACTGAGGGAGGTTTAATGTTCAAGGACACTTTGCCACTTCTATTGTCCGCTTTCTTACTCATCGCACCGCTAGCGCAGACCCAAGAGACACCTGCTCAGAAACCCGATCCATCCGCAAAGACTGCTACTCCCTCTCCCGTCGTTGACGCGGATTACAAAATTGGACCGCAAGACGTATTACGCATCGACGTCTGGAAGGAGCCGGACATTTCCCGCACCATTCCCGTTCGTCCGGACGGCAAGATTTCACTGCCATTGTTGAACGACGTTCAGGCCTCAGGCTTGACGGCCATGCAACTCGCAACGTCTTTACGTGAGAGCCTTTCGAAATTCCTGACTAGCCCACAGGTAACCGTGACTGTTACCGAAATCAACAGTCGTCGCGTTTACATCACTGGCGAAGTTACGCGCGCAGGAGCCCTTCCGCTTTTGCCCAACATGACGGTTCTGCAGGCGCTCTCCAGTGCAGGAGGCTTTACCCAATTCGCCAAACTGAAAAACATTTATGTTCTTCGCACAGAAGACGGCAAACAAGTTAAGCACCCGTTCAATTACAAAGAGGTAGTGAAGGGAAATCTACAGGAACAGAACATTACGCTTCAACCGGGTGATGTAATCGTAGTTCCTTGAGACGTTGACATGAATATGGCAATGCGCAAATTCGTTGGGATGTGTATCACTCTCTCCCTGATACTTTTGACCGGGGCGAGACCGCTTCGTGCGCAGGACGAGCAACCGCCTCCGGGCGGAAACAAGCCAAAGCCCGCCGGATCTACTTATCCAATTCCGGCAATAGATGCCGGTGGCCAACAGGATCAAGACAACAAGCTCGTTCCCGATATGACTCCTCTAACCGGAATTCAGAACCCAACTCTGGGTTCGCCAGGAATTCAGCACAGCTATTGGGTACCCGGGATTCAGTGGTCCGGCACGATTCAGTCCAATTCCTACAATCAAACGCAGAACTCCGGCTGGCTGATGAATAACTACTTCCTCGGCAATGTGAGTTTGCTTAAGGCCTGGACTCGTTCCACATTGTCCTTAAATTATTCGGCCGGTGGCTTTGTCACCACGGATAGCAGCCAGGGTAACGGTTACTATCAACAACTGGCGCTTTCACAATCTTTTGTCTGGAGTCGCTGGCAGGTTCAACTCCTCGACCAGTTTTCTTATCTACCCCAGTCTTCCTTTGCTTTTGGTGGCGCCGGTGGATTGGGAACTCCGGGAATCGGAGGCCCTCTTGGCCCCGTGATTCCTGGTATGGGCAACGGTAATGTTCCTAATCAGAGCATCTACGCATCAATAGGGCCGCGTTACAGCAATTCTTCGGCTGTGCAGGTGACCTATCAGACTTCTCCCCGCGGCTCCATCACCATGAGCGGATCCTATGGTTTGCTCAATTTTGTGGATGCGGGAAACGTGGACAATAATTCCATCACCGCGAGCATTGGCTATAACTATGCCCTCAATCGAGAGGACACGATCGGTGTGTTCTACCGTTTTGGCGCGTACCACTACAATGGCCAGCCCCAAGCAAACGGCGATCATTCTTTCAACGTTGCCTACGGCAGAAAAATCACAGGTCGTCTTGCACTGCAACTTTATGGCGGGCCGGATTTCACGACATCGCGCATCCCTATCAATGGAGAAACGCTAATATATGGTTTCCGCGGCGGTGCAAATCTGCAGTACGCGATTCAAAACGGCTCGCTAGGTCTCGGTTACACGCACGGAGTTTCTGGCGGCAGTGGCGTGCTGGTTGGCTCCACAAGTGACCAACTCAACGCCAATCTGACTCACGGAATTACGCGCGTCTGGAGCGGTCAACTCAACGTGGGCTATTCACACAACGCGCCGATAGGCACTTCCGCACAGCCGAGCTTCAACAGTTGGACCGTTGGAGGTGGCCTCAACCGTCCTATCGGTAGAAATGCAGATTTTGGGATCAGCTATAACGCCAACATTGCTGATTATGGTCTCACCGGCTGCACCGGAATCTGTGCCAACAACCAGACGACTCACTACATCAACATCAATTTTCAATGGCACGCGCGGCCTTTTGTTCTGCCCTAGGGTATTTGTCCTAGGTCTTTGAACGGATTCTGAGCGTAGAATAGATACATCACCGAGAGACACCGCTTAATGTACAAAAGCTTTTACGGCCTTAAAGAAAACCCCTTCAACGTCAACCCCGATCCGCGCTTTCTCTACATGACCAAGCAGATCGAGGAATCCCTGACTGGCTTGATGTACGGCATTCAGACCCGTAAGGGCTTTATTACACTTACTGGTGAGGTCGGTACTGGCAAAACGACTTTGGTGAATCGGCTTCTCGACTGGCTGCACAGTCGTCAGGCTCGGACCGCTTTTCTTTTTAACTCACGAATGAACTCCAGCCAGCTTTTTGATTTCATCCTGGCCGAGTTTGAAATTGTCTGCGAGTCCAAGTCCAAGAGCCAGCAGCTCATGAAGCTCAATAGCTGGCTTCTGGATCGTTATCGTTCTGGAGAAACTGTCGTTCTGATTATTGACGAGGCTCAAAATCTTACTTATCCCGTGCTTGAAGAGATACGGCTACTGACAAATCTGGAGACCTCTACAGAAAAGCTCTTGCAGATTGTCCTCTCCGGCCAGCCTGAACTTGAAGACAAACTCAAGCTTCCGCAACTACGCCAGCTTCGGCAAAGAATCATGCTTCGTTGCCGCACCACTCCCTTCCTCCAGGAGCAGACTCAGGAATATATCGCAGAGCGTTTGCGCATTGCCGGAGCTTCAGGAGCGCCGATCTTCAGCCCCAAGGCGATTGAAGCTGTCCACATGTATTCTCTCGGGATCCCGCGCGTGATTAATCTGCTTTGCGAGCATTCCTTGGTCAATGCCTTTGCGGAGCAACAGCGGCCAATTCAACCGAAAATTGTCGAAGACGTCGCGCACGAATTCCAGTTGGATGAAGTGGAACCTATTCCTCCAGCGGGCGGTTCCAAAATAGATACGGACGTGTACAACTCCGAAGCGTTTATTCAGAATTTGGGTGAAGCTCTATCCCGCTTCCGCCTCAGCCCTTCGTCCACCCGCGAACGCAAATAGCTGGCGCAGTCCGTCCTCTTCGTGGATCAAATTCCGTCCGCACCATCCCCCACGCTGAAATAAGTGCAATCCGGGTGTATAAACGCGAGCGCGCTCACGCTCGCTTCAGGGTCCATCATGAACCCCTCCGTAAGTTGCACGCCAATCTCTTCCGGCTTCAGCAATTTCCAAAGCCCAGCCTGATCCTCAAGGTCCGGACATGCCGGATACCCAAAGCTGTAGCGCTTCCCTCGATACCGTGACGTAAATCGTTGCGCCATCGTCATCTCTGCCGCATCAGGAAATCCCCAATCCTCCCGAATTCGCCGGTGCAGCCATTCTGCACACGCTTCCGCGCTCTCAATCGCCAGTGCTTGCAATCCATGCGATAGGAAATAGTAGCCGGCGTTCTTCGCCGCTTCTGCTCTCTCGCGAACGCCATCTCCGGCCGTCACCACAAACACCGCCACGTGATCGCGCTTTCCGTCTCTTGCCGGCAGCACATAGTCGCTCAAGCAAAGTCGGTCTCCCGTTTTCTGTCGCTTGAATTGCCAGGTGCGCAGCGGCTGCTTATCGCCTGGCGCAAACAGGTGCAGCGCTTCTCCTTCAGCTTCCGCCTCGAAGAATTGCCAGACCGCCTTCACTCTCATCCACTTTGCCGCTTCTGTCTTCACTTCTTCCATGCTTTCGAAGAGTTCCACGGCCTTCGCTTCCCGCGCCGCAAGTTGTCTTTCAAAATCTCCGCGGTATCCCAAATGCCGACCGAACAGCATGAACGGATTGATGTAACTCCAAACTTCCCGCAAATCCGGAACCAGCCGCACCTTTCGGTCAAGATATCCCACCGGTTGAATCGGCAAATCCGCGCGCACTTTCGGTGAACGCGTCACCGGTGTAATGTCCGCCACCTTCACCGACGTTGTGACCGTAACGCCATCGCCAGAAGCCGTATGCTCACGCACCACGTTCCCGCGCGTCGCCGGATCCATAAGCTCATTCATCAAACGCAGTCCCGTCATCGCGTCTTTCGCGTAGCAAACCGCATTCCCATAGCTCGGTGCAATTTTCTGCGAAGTAAATTTCCCGCTCAGCGCAGCTCCGCCCACCAGCAGCGGAATCTCAATCCCTGCATCCTTCAAATCACTCGCCGTAATCACCATCTGCTGCGCGCTCTTCACCAGCAAACCAGATAGTCCGATCGCATCCGGCTTGTGTTGCTGAAACGCTTTGATCAATTCTTCCGGCGGCACCTTGATTCCCAAATTCACCACGTCGTAGCCGTTGTTCTTCAAAATAATTTCGACAAGATTTTTCCCAATGTCGTGTACGTCGCCCTTCACGGTCGCCAGCACGATCTTTCCGCGCTTCGCCGTGTCCGCTTTCTCCATGAACTGTTCCAAATGGCTCACCGCGGCCTTCATCGCTTCCGCCGATTGCAGCACTTCCGCCACAATCAATTCGTTCGCATTAAAGAGCCGTCCCACTTCGGACATTCCTTCCATGAGCGGCCCATTAATAATCTCCAGCGGCGGCGCTCCTTCCGCACGCTTCTTTTCCAAATCACCCACAAGCCCATCGCGCGTGCCTTCAATGATGTAATTTGCCAGTCGCTGGTCCAGAGGCAAATCCTCCGCGCGTACTTTCTCTTTCTTGGTCGCCGTACGAAAGTGCTCCGCAATCGCGGCAATGTGAAACTGATTCAACGCCGCGCGCTGTTCCTTACTCTGTTCGCGCCAATCCGCCGGCACATTTCGCAGCAGTTCTGCTTGCGAATATTCTGCCGGGATGTGTTTAGGCGGGTGCTGAAACAAGAGATTTTCTGCCAACTCGCGTTCGTGTTCCGGAATTGAAGCAAATCGTTCCAGCTTTTCTGTATTCACAATCGCCAGGTCGAGTCCAGCTTTTGTGCAGTAATACAGAAAAACTGAATTCACCACTTCTCTCGCGCCCGGCGGCAATCCAAACGATACGTTCGAAATACCCAAAATCGTCCGCGTGTCCGGCAGCGCTTTCTTGATTAACCGGATTCCTTCCACCGTCTCTACCGCGCCTCCTATGTAGTTTTCGTCACCCGTAGCGCAAGGAAACACGAGCGGGTCGAACACGATATCTTCCGGCGCAATGTCGTATTTCTTCGTCAGCAGCTCATAGGAACGCTGCGCAATCTCCAGCTTTCTCTCTCTCGTAAACGCCTGCGCTTGCACAGGATCCTCATCAATGCAACCCACTACCACCGCCGCGCCAAAATCGTGCGCAATCGGCACAACTCTCTCGAACTTTTCTTCGCCGTCCTCCAGGTTGATCGAATTGATGATGGATTTGCCCTGGCAGTACGTCAGCGCCATCTCAATCGCCGACGGGTCAGTCGTGTCAATCATCACCGGTGCTTTGACCTTCCGGATCAACTTCTCGTAGAACACAGGAATATCTTTTTTCTCGTCGCGCTCCGTGCTCTGCAGGCACACGTCCACCACTTGCGCTCCGCCCTTCACTTGCCTCCGCGCAATCTCCGTCGCTTCCTCCCACTTTTCTTCCGCAACTAAATTCTTGAATAGCCGCGAACCAATCACGTTGGTCCGCTCGCCTACGAGCAGCGGTCTGGTACTCTCTTCCGCTTCTATCGTCTCAATGCCGGAGTACACCGCCCGGTGCGCATCCACGGGGCGCACACGCGCCTTCTTGCCCTGCGCCATTTGCGCAATCGCCCGAATGTGCTTTTCCGTCGTTCCGCAGCATCCGCCCACCAGATTTATCCAGCCGTGATCGATAAATTTCTCAAGCTGCGCCGCCAAGGACTCTGGAGTCTCCCCATACTGGCTCGTCTCCGGATTTGGCAATCCCGCATTTGGGTAGCAGGACACAAACTCGGACGTAATCTGGCTCAGCGTCCGAATGTGATCCGTCATGAACTCCGGACCCGTCGCGCAATTCAATCCCAGCGCCAGTGGTTTGGCATGCCGCAGCGATGCCCACGCCGCTTCAATCGTCTGTCCCGCGAGCATCGTGCCGTTCTGCTCGATCGTCACCGAAATGATCGTGGGAATCTGTACTCCAACTTCTTTCGACAACCGCCTGATCGCCAGCAGCGCCGCTTTGATGTTCCGTGTGTCCTGGCTTGTCTCCACCAGCAATAGGTCAGACCCGCCCTCAATCAAGCCCTTCGCCTGCACGTAGTAGCTTTCTTCCAGGCCCTCAAACGTGACCCCGCCCGTCACCGTAATCGCTTTCGTCGTTGGACCCATCGACCCGGCTACAAATCGTGGTTTACCCGGTTTGCTGAATTCATCCGCCGCCTGCCGTGCCAGTTCCGCCGCGCGTTTGCTGAGCTCATGTGCCTCAGCCGACAGCCCGTACTCTCCCAGTACCAGGGGCGTGCTCCCAAACGTGTTTGTTTCAATAATGTCCGCGCCCGCTTCCAGATATTTCCGGTGGATATCCAGCACCACGTCCGGCCGCGTCCGAACCAGCACTTCGTTACACCCCTCCAGCGCCGCGCCGCCAAAGTCCGCAGCCGCCAAGTTACACTGCTGCAGCATCGTACCCATCGCGCCGTCCAGCACGAGTACACGTTGCCCCAGCAGCTCTCGTAGAGCTTTCTCTGATTCAGCTAGATTTCTCATCCTTGGGAAGTTGTTAATCGACTCCTTGAGGCGCCTGTTAGAGGGTCCCCTCCGCATTCCCGGTAGGAGCCTTCTGCAGGTATAGCCATAGTTTACGCGGCTTTTCACAAAGAATCGAATCCCACCTTTAGCCCCAACCTTGTGGAATACACCCTAATCGCCAGTAACAATTCGTGAACACACCCCCTCGACTCGCTTGCTCAAAGGACAGGTTTTTCTTACCCTGTCGTACAGTGGCCACGAAACGTACCAACTCAAAGCTGACCGTCTGCTTGCTCTCTCCCCATCCGTTGGTTCTGAGCGAGTTCGAACGCGTTTTAAACAAGCCCCAATTCAAAGTCATCGCCAAGCAGATCGAATCCACTCTGGCCCCGGACCTTCGCAATCTCGAAGTCCCCAAGGCGCAGGTGTACATCGTGGACGCGCATGCCGCGCGTCAGGCCACCGGCGCACTCTTATCGAACCTTCTTGAGAACCACACGGATGCTCGCCTGATCGTCGTCGGCGATCAGCATCAGGATGCCAACAGCTTTTCGCTGCTCCGTCTCGGCGTTAAGGGAATTCTTACCTACGAAGAAGCGCGCGACCAGCTCATCCGTGCCTTGCCTCTCGTAGCCAATGGCGGCTTTTGGGTGCCGCGCTCTGTTCTTTCTGGCTTCGTCGATTCCATACTGACCAATCAAAGCCGCCGTTTGAAGACGGACTCGGTCGCCAATCTCAGCCGCCGCGAGCAGGAAGTCCTCGATTCGCTTCTCGAAAATCTTTCGAACAAGGAAATCGCCAGCAAGCTCAATATCGCCGAGCGCACCGTTAAGTTCCACGTCTCTAACTTGCTCAGCAAATTCGGCGTCCGCCGCCGCGCTGACCTCATCCTCCTGACATTCCAGCGCCGCGCCGCAACCCAGCCCTGATTCCCATTTAGCTTTTGTCCTTGCCCAACAAAAAAGCCGCCCGAAATCGGCGGTCTTTTCTTGGCTCGTAATTTCCCGACTCTCTAATCGCTAATGCTGAACCAAACGATGCACCACAGTGCCTTCACTCCGTCCTTCCACGTAATTTTCTTTCCTTCTTCATACGTTCGTCCGGCATAGCTGATCGGCACTTCGTAGATGCGCCAGTTTCCCTTTGCGATCTTCGCTGTGATTTCAGGCTCAAACCCAAATCGGTTGGACTTGATTTTGATCCCCTTCAACGTCTCCACCCGAAAAACCTTGTAGCAGGTCTCCATATCCGTCAGTTTCAAATTCGTGAAAATGTCGGAAAGCAGCGTCAACGCCTTGTTCGCAACGTAGTGCCAGAAATAGTGCACCCGCTGCGGTCCGCCCAAAAAGCGCGATCCGAACACCACATCCGCGCGTCCATCCAGAATCGGCTCTAGCAATTTGGGATAGTCCTTCGGGTCGTATTCCAAATCCGCGTCCTGAACGAGTACGACATCGCCCGCTACTTCAGCGAATCCCCGCCTCAGCGCAGCGCCCTTTCCCTGATTCTTGTCCTGAAAGAAAATCCGTACATCCCGCAGAGGGATAGCCTCTCCAGTGTCATCTATCGTCGCGGTGCTCTCCCCGGACGCTTGCAGTTTGGCCATCAGTTCCAGCTTTTGCCGTGTGCCGTCCGTTGAAAAGTCATCCACCAGGATGATCTCTTTTCTTGTCGGGTCATCAATCACTCGGTGCAGTATTTCCGCCAGTGTGTTCTTTTCGTTGTACACCGGAATCACCACGGACAATTTTGGGTTATCCAGCGACTTTGGATTTCTGTTATGTCGGCTCATTTGGTGCCCCGCATTGTATCGGCAGCGGCAGTCGCCAGTAAAGCTGGCCATCCTTCCGGTTTTCTTTGTATTTCTCTGTGTCCTCTGTGCTCTCCGTGTGCTCTGTGTTAGATTTTTCTTGCCCTATGTCCACCTTCCACATTGAACAATTCGGTTGCCGAGCCACCCAAGCCGACGGCGCCGCCATCGAGCGCCAGCTCCGTGATCGCGGCTGCGTGCCTGCTTCCGGCGCAAACGACGCTGAATTCGTCGTCATCAATACCTGCACTGTCACTTCCGCCGCCGATGCCCAAGCACGCGACTCCATCCGCAAAATTCATGCACAAAATCCCGCCGCCAGGATTCTCGTTACAGGTTGTTACGCCCAGCGCGCTCCGGAAGAACTCGCAGCACTCCCCGGTGTCTCCTTAGTCGTCGGCAATTCGCACAAGCCGCAGATTTCAGACCTCATCACCTCAAGCTCCGCGCGCCCGGCAGACTTCGTCCCCTTTTCTTCTCTATCCAATCCCGCGCTCACTTCACCACGCGCAACAATCCTCACCGGTGACATTTTCGAATCTCGCGATGTTCTCGTCGCGCCCGTCCTCGGCGGGGAAGGGAATCACACTCGCCCCACTCTCAAGATTCAGGACGGTTGCAATAATCGTTGCTCCTTCTGCGTCATCCCGTTCGTTCGTGGCAAAAGCCGAAGCCTTCCTCCCGAAACTGTCCTCGCCGAAATCCACCGCCTCTGCGATTCCGGCTTCCAGGAAATCGTCCTCAGTGGCATAAATCTCGGCTCCTGGGGCCGTGATCTCGTTCCTCGCGTCGACATCCTCGATCTCCTCCGCCGCATTCTTGACGAAACGCCCCTCGCTCGTCTCCGCATCAGTTCCATCGAGCCGCTCGATGTCACGCAAGATCTCATCGCGCTCTTCGCCAGCACGGACCGAATCGCCGAGCATCTCCACATGCCGCTTCAATCCGGCGCAGACCGCATCCTCGCCGCCATGCATCGCTGGTATCGCACCGAGCACTATGCCCGTCGCGTTCAGCTCGTCCGCGAATTTCTCCCCCACGCCGCCATAGGCGCTGACGTAATCGCCGGTTTCCCCGGCGAAACCGAAGCCGATCATGAAACCACGCTCCAATTCATCGATTCGCTCCCGTTCACCTATCTCCATGTCTTTTCCTACTCGTCGCGCCCAGGCACAAAAGCCGCCGCGCTCGAAACGCAACTCTCCGGCGAGGTCATCCATCGCCGCGCCCGTGAACTTCGGGCCCTGGGCGAATCCAAGTCCGCTACCTTTCGCCAATCGCAACTCGGCCGCCTACACAACGTCCTCACGCTGAACCGTCCGGAAAAGTTTGTAAACGCTCCGTGGACGCCGGCTCTCTCCACCAATTATTTGCAGTTCCGCATTCTCAGTGTTCTTCCTCCCAACAAATCCCTCGAAGTCCGCGCCACTTCGTCTGCGGATTCCACCCTGTACGCGGAATCCGTCGCCACACTCTCACTCACGGCGGCTTCCACGTGAAAGCTCTGGCCTGATGCGCATCCTCGGCCTCTCCAAACTTAGCCGCGATTCCGCCGCCGCTCTCTTCGACGACCACTCCATCCTCGCCGCTATCGAAGAAGCCAAACTCACCCGTCTTCAGGAGCCCAGCTATGTCCCGCGCCTTGCCATCGCGCGCATCTTGGAAAATTTCCAGGCGAAGCCTTCCGAGCTTTCCGCAATCGCTCTCGCAGAACTTTCTCCTACAAGTACGAAGAAAAATTCCTACGCTACCTTTGCCTTCCAGCAACTTCGCCATTTACTCGCTGGCAACCGCCGCTTTTTCCGCTTCGATCATCACCTCGCTCACGCCGCCAGCGCCTACTACACCTCCGGCTTCGATCGCGCTCTCATTCTTTCTCTCGACGAAGGCCACGCCTCTCGTTCCGGCCTGGTCGCTCTCGGCGATGGCGATCGCATCAAGCCCCTGCGTTCCATCGTGTTCCCCAATTCTCTGGGTTGGTTTTATTCCCGTATCACTCAATATCTCGGCCTTCGCCCGAATCGCGACGAGCACAAGCTCCAATGGCTTAGCAAAGACGGCCAGCCCGCATACCTCGATGTTTTCCGCGAACTATTCTCTTTCGATGCGAAAGGTCTTCCCGTCCTAAATCGGCGCTATTTCACTTCCGGCCCTGACCGTCGTGGCATCTTTTCTCCGCGTTTCTATAAAAGTGCAGGCCTGCCCAAGCCCGGCGGTACTCTCGACGTCGTTCTCCGAGCCAACGTCGCCCGCAGCGCGCAAGATCTCCTCGAAGAACTCGTCATCATTCTCGCCCAGAATTTCCGGGGCGAAACGGCCACGGACGATCTCTGCCTCGCCGGCGGCGTTTTCTTGAACGTCCTCCTTGTCCGCGCTCTCGAGCTTCGCAGCGGCTTCAAGAATGTTTATGTCCAGCCCGTCGCCGGAAACGCCGGCACCGCCCTCGGCGCGGGTTTCCTCGCGCGCAAAAAACTCACCGGCCACTCCGGCCGCGCGCCGCTCGCCTCTCTCGCGCTTGGCCCCGAACCGACGTCGCAAGAAATCAAAGCCGTCCTCGACAACTGCAAAATCGTCTATCGCTATCTCTCCGGCGACAATGAACTCCACGAAGAAGTTTGCAAGCACCTCGACCGCGGCAAGATCGTCGCCTGGTGCCAGGGCCGTACGGAGTTCGGCCATCGCGCCCTCGGCCATCGCAGCCTCCTCGCTTCGCCCTTCGCCGAATATGTCGTGGAAAATGTGAATCAGTACATCAAGCACCGCGAAGAGTTCCATCCCTTCGCGCTTTCCGTTCCCGCCGAACGCGCCGCCGAATACTTCGATTGCGGCCCCAACTGCCGCTTCATGGCTTCACTCGGCAGCCTGAAGAATTCCTTCGCGGGCCTCGAACGTTTCGCCTTCAACGGCAATGCCGTTCGCGTTCACACCGTCGAAAAAGAAGCCAATCCCGCCTTCTGGCGCCTGCTTCACAAATTCGGCGAAACCGCCCCTGCTCCCATCCTCGTCAACACATCCTTCAATCTCTTCGGCGAACCCCTCGTCACCGATCCCCGTTCCGCCGTTCGCTCCTTCTACTGCGCCGGCGTCGACGCCCTGGCCATAGGCCCCTTCATAGTCGTCAAGTAGCACCTGCAGATTTGTAGTGGCGCAGCTTGCTGCGCTAAACGAGGATATGCGCCTCTCTAAGAACTCAGCGCCTTTAGGTCGTCCTTGTTTTCTTGTATTCAGAGCAAAGGGGAAACAAAAGAATCAGCATTGCCAGTCCAAATGGCAATGCAACCTTGACGCGCAGCTTCTGCTCTTCTAGGCGTCTTGCCCGCAAAGCTTCCAAATTCGAGGGAGTTGGGTCTTGCATATATGCAAGAATCTCGCGTTTAGCGTAATCAAATATTGGTAGTGTAAGCACAGCGAAAAGGCAAACACCTACTATAAATTCTAAGAGAACATAGCGCCAAAGCTTGTTCTTGCTTTTTTTTATGCTCATTACTCGCCCCTAATTTTCAAAAATCACCTGCGCCAAGGCCTGGCTAGCCGTATGCGTAATCGTCACAGCAATATGCTTCACACCAAGCTTCCCCGCAATTTTCTTTGCTTCGCCGTGCAACTCCAGCGTCGGTTTGCCGCTTACCTCTCGCACCACTTCAATGTCCACCCAACGCACTCCGCGGCTCCATCCCGTCCCCAGCGCCTTCATCGTCGCTTCCTTCGCCGCAAACCGCCCCGCGTACCGCTCATATTTATCCTTGAATTTCTCGCAGTAAGCCCGCTCC
>Ga0210402_10000501_pt1 | contig 44074 bp, 40 predicted proteins | sample IncBWC7MmetaG_FD_161055 | JGI IMG/M metagenome (GOLD analysis project Ga0210402, IMG submission 161055) | Forest soil microbial communities from Barre Woods Harvard Forest LTER site, Petersham, Massachusetts, United States - Inc-BW-C-7-M | ecosystem: Environmental > Terrestrial > Soil >...
CGCACGCTGCCTTCGCGGCCCAGCATCATCGTCGAAACGCGCGTCAGGTCTTGCTGGAAGGCGGCCACCTGCAGGTCGAACATCAGCTTTACATACTGACGATATTCGAAAGGAATTCCCGACGGTCTATCGATTGGAGGAACGCGCTTGTCGCTTTCCGTCGCCGCAATGGCTCTCTCCACGTCCCGGATCGAACTCAGATACTGCTCCACCTTGCGCTTGTCGGCCGCGCCCAGGCTCGCTACCAGCTTCTGCGCGTCCGCACGCGATTCATCGAGAATGCTTGTCCGGTACAGCGCGCGCCGGGCGCGTATCTCCGGCGAGAGATTCGGATCGATGGTTCCGAAGAGCCGCTCGAAGACCGACCTGGGATTTACCTCGACCTGCAAAGGCGTGTCGGGGTCTTTCCACGACAGGGTGTTGGTGTAGGCGCAACTCGAACCCGTATCGCAGTTGCCCACCATACGCGCGTCCTCGCAACCGAGCTGCAGCGACGGTACGCGGGTCTGCCCGGCCCATTGGTTGGCCGCGATCTGATCGAAGGTGACCCCCGCGTGGACGTCCGCGCCCGCCGTGAACTTGGGCGGCATGCCGGAAAGAAAACTGCCCGATGCTTTCGCATGGTCGCCGCCCTTCGCCTTATCGGGGCCGTGGTTGACCAGGCCCGACACCACGGTGATATCGCTCCGGAACGGTTCCAGCGGCTTCAGGATTCGGGAGAACGTGAAGTCCTTTCCGGTCTCCTTCGGCAGCCAGTCGTTCATGATGATGCCGTTTGGCACGTAGACGACCACCAGGCGGCGGGGCACGTCGCCAGCCGCCGAACCAGCCAGCGCGGGCCGCATGGCATCGAGCATCGGCAGCCCTATGGCCACCCCGGCTCCCCGAAGCAGCGCCCTTCGTGAGATGTGTTTGCCTGTGATGATTCTCATTTCGACGTCTCTCCTGCCCTGGCCGCCGCGAGTTTTGCTTCGCCGGCATTTCTCATCCGAAAGGGCACACTATTCACGATTCCCAAAACGAGTTCCGAAAATCGATAATCGGCCGCCGCCACCTTCGCGGTGATGGCCGCCAGCGCGGGCCGGTCGTAGCGCTCCAGACCGCGCCCTAACGCATAAACCAGAAGCTTCTCCGCCAATCCATTCACGAAGGCATCCCGATCGGCTTTCAATAAACTCTTCAATTCCGCCGGGCCCCGAAACTGCTGCCCCCCTGGCAGAGTTCCGGAAGCGTCAACCGGAAACTTGCCGTCCTCTTCGCGCCAGGCTCCGATGGCATTGAAGTTTTCCAGTCCAAACCCCAGCGGGTCCATACTCGAATGGCACGAAGCGCACACCGCGCTTTTGCGGTGTTCCTCCATTTCCTGCCGCAGAGACGCTGACTTTCCGGCCTTCGTGTCATCGAGAGCCGGCACCGAAGGCGGAGGCGGAGGTGGAGGAGCATTCAGCAGATTGTCCAGAATCCACTTGCCCCGCAAAACCGGCGATGTCCGGGTGGAATAGGAGGACAAGGTGAGGATACTTGCCTGGGAAAGTATGCCGCCGCCGCGCTTGGTCCCGCCGACATCTACTTTCCGAAATTCCGGCCCCGTAATACCAGGGATGCCGTAGAAACGGGCCAGACGCTCGTCGACAAAGGTATAGCGGGCGTCCAGAAAATCGAGGATGCTGGCGTCCTGGCGAACCATATTGGCCACGAAAAACTGGGTTTCGCGCCGCATCGAGCGCCGCAGACTCTCGTCGAAATCGGGAAACCGCTCCACATCGGGCCGCACCACGTCAATATTCCGGAACTGCAGCCACTGGCCGGCGAAGTTTTCAACCAGCGCGTCCGATCGCGCATCCTTCAGCATGCGCCGCACCTGCGGTGCCAGGTTTCCGGGCTGACTCAACTCTTTCTGTCCCGCGAGCCGCAGCAATTCCGAATCCGGCATGCTGCTCCACAGGAAGTAGGAGAGGCGCGAGGCGAGTTCGTAATCGCTGACCGGCGCCCAATTCTGTCCGGCAGTAGCCGGCCGGTCCCGTTCCGTCCGATACAGAAAACGCGGCGACACCAGAACGGCCTCCAGTGCCGTGGCGATCCCTTCCTCGAACCCGTCTCCGTTCTTTTGCGCCAGGGCCCAGAACGTCAGGAACGAATCGGCTTCCTTTGGTGTCGCCGGACGGCGGAATGCCCGAGTGATGAAATCCGTAACAATGGCGCGCGCGCAGCCCGCGGTTCGCTGGCCACAGACGTATACCCTGCGCAGGCTCTCCGCCGAAGCCGCGGCCGGTTGGGTAAACGGGCCGCCGATATCGATAGACTCGAAGCGGTTGTCCAGGCGCTTCTCGATGGCGTCGGTTTTGATCTTGGTTCCGAACTTGCGCAGCGTTTCGATGTCCTCCGGCGACAGCGCGCCGCGGCCATTGTTACTGAGCAGCGGCACCGGCGGGCGTTTCGAAGGCTCGGGGCCTTTGTAGTCCGGCGGAAGCCCGTGAAAGACCCTCAGGTAGGAGGCGGAAATCAGGTGCTCGCCGGCCGTGACTTTGGCGCGGGCTTCCACGATCTGGCCTTCCAGGTCGGTGGCATCCACTTCGAACTCACGGATCATTTTGCCGTCGATAAACAAGGCGGGATGTGCCGGTTCGGACTGGTTGGGCCTGTGCCCGTTGAGTACCAGACGGAAGCTGTACTCGCCATCCACCGGGAAGCGGTGCATCGTGTGACCGGCGTAAACCAGGCTCAAGCCGGTCTGGTCATAGTGAAACGGGTCTTTGGGCATTGAATTCTGCCCGCGGGTTAAGTTGATCCGTACCGGAAACGAGTAGTGAACTACGGAAGGCTGGATGCGTTCCGGAGCGAACAGCGCGGTCCGCACCGCAATCTCCGCCTCATGAAGATATTTTTCGAGCAATACCGGCGAGAGATTCAGCGCGTCGGCATTGTTGTCGAACCCGAACGCCGATTCATCGGCCGGAAAATTCGCCGCCGGCTGTATATCAATGCCCAGCAGATCCCGAAGCGTGTTGCTGTATTCGGCTCGATTCAGGCGGCGGGCGGTCACGCGGCCCGCTTCGGGCTTGACGGCGCGGTCCTGGCGGGCGAACTCCGCATCCAGCCAGCGAGTCACGGCCAATACGTCCGGTTCGGGCGGACGGGGAACGCCGGGGGGTGGCATCTGGCCCGTCTTAAGCTTGGCGACGACGCGCTCCCAAATGTCGCGGTTTTGGTCGAATGTTTTGGTATCGCCGTTGGCAGCGCCGAGCGCCGCCAGGTTTAAATCACTCAGGTTCAAGTCACCCGAGGTGACGGTGGAGTTGTGGCAGCCCACGCAGTATTTCTGAACGAGGGATTGCATACTCCCAAGGGGCACAGCGCCTTCATCGGCGACGCACGGGGCGGTGATTACGGCCGCGGCAAAGAGAAGAGACAGGCGACATCGCACTGCTACGATCTTATCATTGTGGGGCAGGAGGGTTATCCGGCGGATTGTTAATCCGCTTCCGGGCGCCTTGACGCGCCTTGCGCGCAAGGCCACGCAGATGCCGGTCTGCCTGGCACCGCCGGCACCGCACGGCGGAGATTGCCGTGCGGATGGGAATGATCCTCCGGATTTCGCGGTGGTTATCGCCGCGGCGACAAGATCACGCCGCCGGAGGCGCTGGACGATGATCTTGAGATGACGATGAACGCGCTGTTACAGAAAGAGAAGAAGTCCAGGCGGTAAGTGGGATAGACGATCGGTTTTGTCGTCTGTCACCGCAGGCTCAACGTGGTTCAGCGAGGCGACAGGCCACGGAAGGCGATGGTCTGTCCCACTCAGCTCAAACAAGATACCGTTGCGCCCGCAACAGCCGCCGCGCGATCCACGGGCGCAATTCGATCCCGTCGACCGGCTGATAGGACGCCAGCCGGCGCAAGAGTTAAACCAACCCGGACCACGCGCGGCCGGCAGCACAACATTTGCGCGCGGCTACCGCTCCCTGACGGTCGCGGCTCCGTACCAGGCTGCATGCAGAGCCGCGACTCGTCGCTCGAACGTTAGGGCGGGCGAACCCACTACATTTCCATGTATGGCATGGGCGGCACCTTGCCGAGCAGGCGCGAATAGACCGTCAGCGCGCCGCGATGGTGGGCCGAATGGTCGGTCAACGCGCCAAGAATGGTGAACTTCGGCAGCCCGCCCATAATCGGCCCGGGAGCCAGCGCCGCCATCCACTCTTCGTCGGAATGGGCGTCAATCGTGGCCTTTGCGGTGGCGCAAGCCTGGTCCCACCATTGCCGGGCCGCGGTAAGGGAAATCACCGCGCGAACGGCTTTGTCCATGCGCTCGAAGTCCATGTCGAACCCGCCGGTCTGAAACGCGCCATTCATGAACCATTCGATGGTCTGGGCAGCGTGGGCAACCTGCTGCGCTGCCGTGAACATGCCTTCCTTGGGCACAAACCCGGAGTCGGCTTCCTGCAGAACCCGTGTGGAACGGTCGAAGAATTCCTTCATTGATGCCAGTTGGCCGTACAGCCCTTGCTTAATCATTAGTAGTGCACCTCCCGTCCATCATCAACCAAGCGTGCCCGAATTTCAAGGGCCCGGGATTACGCAATTCTTGCGCCTCAGGCGGCCGTCCGTGGCAGGACTTCCTTTTCAATCCGCGGCTGAATCTCTTGCGCTGCCACCTCAAGGTCGTACGCGATCTGAAGATTCAACCAATACTGCGGCGATGTGCCGAAATACCGGGCCAGACGCATCGCGGTGTCCACCGTGATAGCCCGCTTTCCGTTGACGATGGCGCTGATCCGGTTCATCGGAACCCGGAGGGCCCGCGCCAGTTCGTTCAGGCTGACTCCAATCTCTTTGAGTTCGTCCCGAAGCAACTCGCCCGGGTGGATGGGCGGCAGTTTCCTTCTCAGCGCCATAGTTCTCCTTTTCTAGTGGTAGTCCACAATCTCGACATCGTGTGCGTTCCCGTCCCGCCAAGAAAAGCAGATCCGCCAACGGTCATTAATCCGAATGCCGTGCTGGCCGGCCCGGTCTCTTTTCAGGGCCTCCAACCGGTTGCCTCGAATGGCCCCCAGATCGGTGAGGCTAGTGGCTGCGGCCAACCAGCGCAGCCGCTTCCGCGCCTGCTCTTCGATCCCACGAAATCTCCGGCTGCCATATCCTTCGTAGACCGCCTTGGTTTCCCGGCATCGGAACGAGCGAATCATACACGTCAAACATACTATGTACGGCGTACTGAGTCAACCGGAACCGGACGCGCCGTATCCGCCGGCGGAGCAATCTGGCGTGCTTTTTCCCTCTTGACGAGCCCTTATCCAGGTCCTTCGCCGATTCGCCCACGTCAATGATGGCCTCCGCTAGGTCCGCACCTTTTGCAACCGCCATGACTTGTATCCGACTTGGCTGGGCGTCGAGGCTGAATACCCTTTTCTGATTCTTTGCTCACCCACGCGTATTTGATTGCCTTCACCATACACAACACAAAAACGTTCCCACCGCGGATGTCTATGGTCCTTCTTATCCTTTTGGTCTGTCTTGTAGCCTTGGTCTTTATTGTCAGCGCCGCGAGTACTCATGAGTTGTCTAAACCGGAAATGACCTTCGAGCAAAGATTGCGAAGTGATTCGCGGGTAAGTCGGTTGCTCCGGAACCGCAGTTGGGCTCCAGCCGCCAAGGCGGCGATTGAGTTTCTCCTACGCGGCAAGGAATGCCCAATCGTGACGTGGCGGAAATCTGCGACCTGGGCTCAAATCGAGATGGTTCATCGCGAACTCGCAGCCCAGCACATAAAATAGCTATGTCGTGAACTTTCGCGCAAGGTGCCCTACTTGGCGCAGCGTAGCGCACCCGGAATAGCCTGATACCGCCAGGTGAAAATCGCGCCGCATTACAAGATAGGAGCTACCATGAAGAACTCATACTGCCATTCTTGTTATTAATAGTCTCGATAGAAGCTGCGGACAATAGCGAATTCTTTCCTTATCTCCTTGAGAAGTGCGGGGGAAGAAGATGGACATCGGAAACGGTGGCTTGCTTTCCTGGAGGAAGCCAAGGTCGAGGCCAACCGGAAGGGGCGGCGAACGCGAGCTTACTGGCAGTTGCGGCACGATTTGTCTACCGCGCAACACTCTACAATGGATCAAAATACCGGGGAATCAAAAGAAGACCTATATGAATCCAGAGACCTATCTGCCGGGATACAGCTATCTGTGTGGCGAGGACCAGAGTATTCGCACTATTATGTGCAAGGACAAGGATGCTGCCGATGCAGCTTGGCTCGAAGCTCAAAAAGCAAGAAGGCGAAGATCCGACGACGCCCTGGGTGCAGTTGAGGGAACCGCGATACGCTGAAGGTCCCTGGGTTTTCAACCAACAGGCCGGGTCCGGGTGCGCCAGCGATTGAACATCAGGGAGGCACCGTTGCCGCCCTGTCCCACTTGGATTGCCAAGATAGACCTGGAAGCGGCTGTTTTACGCCCACGGTTCCTGGCCGTTCGTCGAGGTGTGGCGGGCCAACGCGACCGTTATCATGGATGCCCCATAAAGCCGCTTAGTGCCGCATGGTAGCCTGAAATCATGCAGTTTTCCGACTCGATCTTCGCCGTACGTTTTGGCATTACGCGGCACGATCTGGAAGCTTACCTGGCGGAAGCGCTCTCCCACGGCGGCGACTACGCCGACCTCTATTTCGAATATCTCCTGACCAGCGGGATGAGCATCGACGAATCCATGGTCAAGAGCGCGGCCCAGGGGGTTTCCATGGGGGTGGGAATCCGGGTGATCGCCGGCGAGCGCACCGGTTACGCCTATAGCGACGACCTTTCGCCCGAGAAGATCCGCAAGGCCGCGCACGTGGCCGCGTATATCGCTTCCGGCCCCGCCAAAGTGGATAAGTTCGACTTGAATGAAGGCGTCAGGCACAATCTGTATCCGGTGCTGACGGCGCCCACCGAGACGGCTTTTGCGGAGCGCGTCGAACTGGTCAAAAGAGCCGACCGCGCGGCCCGCGCTTACGATTCGCGCATCTTCCAGGTACAAGCCATCTATGCCGACAACTTGCGGTACGTTCTGGTCGCCACCAGCGACGGCGTCCTCACCATGGACCGCCAGCCGCTGGCCCGCCTGAGCGTCTCCGCCCTGGCCCGCGAGAATGGCGGCGTGCCGCAGCGCGGCCACGCCGGTGGCGGCGGACGGGTGGAACTCGACTTCTTCAAAGAGAAGACCCCCGAGCACTTCGCCACCGAGGCCGCCCGCGAAGCCATTGTGATGCTGGATGCCGTGAATGCCCCGGCCGGCGAGATGACCGTGGTCCTCGGCCCCGGCTGGCCCGGCATTCTGCTGCATGAGGCCGTCGGCCATGGCCTGGAAGCCGATTTCAATCGCAAAGGCGTCTCCGCTTTCAGCGGGCGCATGGGCCAGAAAGTGGCCAGCGAACTGTGCACCATCATCGACGATGGCACTATCAACAGCCGCCGCGGATCGCTCAATGTGGACGACGAAGGCAACGCCACCCGGCGCAATGTGCTGATCGAAAACGGCGTGCTGCGCGGCTATCTCCAGGACAAACTGTCCAGCACCCTGATGAATGAGGCGCCCACGGGCAGCGGCCGGCGCGAGAGCTATGCCCACATCCCCATGCCCCGCATGACTAATACCTTCATGCTGGCGGGCGAGAGCGATCCGGAAGAGATTATCCGATCGGTTCCCAAGGGTTTATACTGCGTGAACTTCGGCGGCGGCCAGGTGGACATCACCAGCGGCAACTTCGTTTTCTCGGCTTCGGAAAGCTATCTCATCGAAGACGGCAAACTCACGCGGCCGGTGCGCAACGCCACCCTGATCGGCAACGGGCCCGAAGCGCTGAAATACGTCAGCATGGTGGGTAACGACCTGCGCCTGGACGAAGGCATCGGCGTCTGCGGCAAGGAAGGCCAGAGCGTACCCGTGGGCGTGGGCATCCCCACCATCAAGATCGACCGCATGACCGTGGGAGGCACGGCTTGAACGGCAACCATCTATTGGAACTGGCGCGGAATGTGGTGAAACAGGCGCAGGCGGCCGGGGCGACCGACGCGGAATGCACCATCGCGGAAGGCGAGGAGTTCTCGGCCAGCGTGCGCATGCGCGAAGTGGAGAATCTCAAGGAAGCCGGCTCGCGCGGCGCCGGCCTGCGCATTCTGATCGGCCGGAAGACCGGAGCGTCTTCCACGTCCGACCTCTCGAGCGAAGGCGTCGCCCACCTGGTGAAATCCGCCATTGAGCTGGCCGATATCACCAGCGAAGATCCCCAAGCCGGGCTGCCGGACGACGACGAATTCGGGGCCATTGCAGGCGATCTGGGCCTCTACTCGGAGGACGTTCCAGGGCTCGACCCGGGGTTAAAGATCGATACCGCCAAACGCGCCGAAGAAGCCGCGCTTTCGGCCGACCCGCGCATCTTCAACTCGGAGGGCGCGTCTTTCGACAACTACGTGGGCCGCCACCTCTTCGCCAATTCGCGGGGCTTTGCGGGCGAATACCGCTCCAGCTACTGCTCGCTGAGCACGTCGCCGGTGGCGCGCGATGGCGAATCCATGGAGCGCGATTACTGGTTCACCCTGGCGCGCGGATTCGCCGGTCTGGAAGCCCCCGAAGACGTGGGCCGCATGGCCGCCAAACGCGCGCTGCGCCGTCTGAACGCCGTCAAGGTTCCCACCCAGAAGGTGCCGGTGGTGTTCGAACCGCGCACCGCGCGCAGCCTGCTGGATAACGTTTTCGAAGCCGTGCATGGAATGTCGATTTACCGCCATGAATCGTTCCTGGCGGGCAAACTGGGCGAAAAAATCGCCGCCGCCTGCGTCACCCTAGTGGATGACGGCACCCTCCCCGGGCTTTTCGGAACCTCGCCATTCGACGACGAAGGGGTGCCCTCACGCCGCACCGTGGTCATCGACCATGGGGTACTGAAAAGCTACCTGATGAATACCTACGCGGCGCGCAAACTGGGAATGAAAACCACCGGCAACGCCTCCCGCGGCCTCACTGGAAACGCGGGCATCGGGCATGGGAACTTCTTCGTCGAGAAGGGCGTCCAAACCCCGGAAGAGATGATTGCGGGCATACCGAACGGATTTTACGTAACGGAGCTGATGGGGTTCGGCGTGAACATCGTGACCGGCGATTATTCGCGCGGGGCCGCCGGTCTGTGGATCCGCGACGGCGAGCTGGCATTCGCAGTGTCCGAGGTGACCATCGCCGGCAACCTTTCGGAGATGCTGCTCGGCCTGGAAGCGATCGGTTCCGACCTGGAGTTCCGCGGATCGGTGGCGGCGCCTACGCTGAAGATAGGAGAGATGACCGTTGGAGGCAAGTAAGACCGCACCCATCAAACCGTCCCGCCCCTGGCGCGCCATACCACCGATGGCGATAGTGGGCAGCCTGGTGCTGGTTCTGGGCCTGGCCGGTTTCTGGTATCTGGATCGCTCCGCCAGACAACCGCCGCCGGCGCCCCCGCCACTGACCGAGCAGGCGCGGGCCTACGTCCACGACCTGAAGCTCAAGCTCTCGGAAGTGGAGATGAATGCTCATGAGAGCTACCTGAAGCAATCGGTAGTAGAAATCACCGGCAAGATCGGCAACGCCGGTGAGCGCACGCTGAAGACCGTGGAGCTGAACTGCGTATTCTACGACGCCTATGGCCAATTGGTGCTGCGCGAGCGCGTGGCGATTGTCAGCGCCAAGATCGGCAGTCTGGCGCCCGGCGAGACCAAGGCATTTCGCCTGCCCTTCGACAATATCCCGGCGTCATGGAACCAGGCCATGCCGCAGTTGGTGATTGCGGGCATCACGTTCCAGTAGGGCTCACCCGGCCGCGGCTGTTGCCAGCGCCTCTACCACCGCAATATTCGGCGCCAGTTCCGGCGGCAATCCATGCCGCGCCGCGAGGTAGGCGGGCGCGTTGTATGATATCCAGACCTTGCCGTACGGGTCCTCCCAAACCAGGGCCTTCAGCGGAAGATCGATGGCGATGCTGGGAGACGCGATCATCAGGGGCGTTCCAGCTTTTGGATTTCCGAAGATCAGGAGCCGGGTGGGGCGCATGTGCATCCCCGCCTTTTCCGCCTCACCGCTGTGGTCAACCAGGACAAACAGCTTGACTCCCTTAGCTTGCAGAATTCCTTCCAGTTTTTGAACGGTCTGGTCCACCGATTGATGGCTGGGGATGGTTACGATCCCGTTCTCTGCATTCGATGTCATGGAGTTCTCCCGAACGTTTCCAAAATGTGCCTGCCTGGGCTCACGAACCGAAACCAGGTAGATCGCCATCGCCAGGCCAAGGGCTGCCAGCATGGCGGCAATGGTTACCGCCAGCCAGGAGGGCCGATCGAATCCGGTTCCCCCGCGCTGCAACTCTCGAACCAACCGAATGTGGCTCCACGCGCACACCGCATTGACGACGACGCCGAATATAATGAGCGCCGTTCCGAACCAGAAGGAAGGGCCGAAGGGGCGGAGCTGGAAATTCGGCTGCCCTATCTGCAACGACTGCAGGAACAGACCGAATCGGGCGACCACAAAACCAAATCCCATGAGCGCCAAACCCGTTCGAATCCACGCCAGAAAAGTTCGCTCCGCCGCCAGATAATCGCTCGGGCCGCTCGCCGGTCTGTCTCCCATGTGTTCACCATCTCATAAAATGAACATGCCGGGATGGATAGAGGGAGATACGTAACCGTGCGCGCCGGTCGTGTTGCCGACTGTGGCCCCACATCGCTACTGTGGACTGGACTTCTTGAGCAGGCGGATCTCGAAGAGCTTGGGCCATAGCTTGCCGGTAACGAAGAGCCGGTCGCCCTTGGCGTCGTAGGCGATTCCATTCAGCCAGTCGACGCCGGCGCGGTCGCGGGCGGCCAAGAGGCCGGTGAGGTCGATCCACCCGGTGACATTTCCGTTGACGGGGTTGATGCGGGCGATGCGGTTGGTCATATAGATGTTGGCGTAGATCTCGCCCTTGACCCATTCCAACTCGTTTACGTACTGGACGGGCCGGCCTGATGCTAAGTCCGGTTGCCCTGAATCCAGCCGATCGGTAACCGTGATGCGTCCGGTCTCCTGTAGCGTTTCCGGGTCCCATATGCGGATCTCGGCCGTGCCATCGCTCATGAAGATGCGCTTGCCATCGGTGGTCAAAGCCCAACCCTCGCCTGGGAATCGGAACTGGCGCTGCAACCGGAAGCCGGCCAGGTCGTAGACGAAGCCGACGTGCGTAGTGTAAGTGAGTTGGATGAGCCGCTCCTTCCAGTTGACGATGCCTTCGCCGAAGTACGGTTCGGGGAGGTCATACTGTTGCAGCACTTCGCCGGTCTCCAGTCGCACTTTGCGGATAGAGGACTGCCGGGGTATCCCGGTGCTCTCGTACAGAAAGCCATCCAGGTAAAACAGGCCCTCGGTATAAGCGCGCGGGTCGTGCGGGTAGGTATGAACCACGTCGTACGTGTATTCGGGAACGCCCGCCTGGGAAGCCGGGCCGCACGCAGCGAGGGCAAGACAGGCTAACAAGCAGATGCCGGATGCTCGCTGCGCTCGGATGCTGGTGGCCGGTGAGGAGCCGCGTTCCGTCTTCACCGGCATCGGGCATCCGGCATCTGGCATCCGCTCCTAGTATACTTGCCTCCGTGCTCAGAGATTTCGCATACGCGGTCCGGATGCTGCGGAAAAGTCCGGTATTTTGGGCCACGGCGACGCTCACCATCGCGCTCGGAATCGGCGCCAGCACGGCGATTTTCAGCGTGACCAATGCGGTGCTGTTGCGGCCGCTGCCTTACCGGAACCCGGAGCAGTTGGTGCTGGCCTGCTCGGACTGGCGGCGGCGCAACGTAAAAGACTTTCCCTTTTCCAACGCCGATTTCATGGACCTGCGCAACGGCGCCAGGAGCATGTTTGAGGATTTCGCGGGCTTGGATACAGGGCGCGCCATCTTTCCTGGGGCGGATGGCGCGCCCGAACAGAGCCGGTTCGCCACCATCACGCCGAACTTCTTCCGGTTGCTGGGCGCACGGATTCTTTACGGACGCGATTTCGTGGAGGCCGATGGGCAACCGCAGCCGCCGCCACCGGCGGGAGCGGCGCCGGGCTCGCAGGCAGGGGCGCGGCTGCAGAACGTCGCCATCCTGAGCTACGAATTCTTCCAGCGGCGTTTCGGCGGAAACACCGCGGTGCTGGGGAAGCCCATGCTGGCATCGGCGCCGCGTAGTCCGCAGATTGTCGGTGTGCTGGCGCCCGGCATGGAGTTATTCTTTCCGCCGGCCGCCAATATGGAACGTGCGCCGGACATGTGGATCGCGGCGCGGCTCACCTACGATACGGCCACCAGGAACAACGTGTCGCTGCGGGTGATCGGGCGTATGAAGGACGGGGTGACGCTGCCGCAGGCGCAGGCGGCGGCCGAGGTGGTTGCCGTGGAATTGCGGCGCAACAACCCGATCCAGCAGACCGCGGGATTCTATATCCGGATAGAGCCCATGCGGCAGCACCTTGTGGCCGAAGTCAAGCCGGCGATTCTGGCGTTAACCGGCGCCGTAGTCTTCCTGCTGTTGATTGCCTGCGCCAACGTGGCGAACCTGATGCTGGTGCGGGCGTCGTTGCGCGAGCGCGAGTTGGCGGTACGCACGGCGCTGGGAGGCAACTGGTGGCGCCTGGTGCGGCAGATGCTGGCCGAGGTTCTGTTGATCGCGGGGTTAGGTTCAGCTCTCGGATTGGGGCTGGCGTGGCTGGGCATCCACGAGTTGCTGGCGATCGCGCCCGCCAACTTGCCGCGGCTGGATGCGATTGCCATCGACCGGGCGGTGCTGACCTTCACTGCGGCGGCAGGACTGTTGGCGGCTGCCCTATTCGGGATTTTGCCGGCGTGGCGGGCGGCGCGGCCGGACGTGGCGCAGGTGCTGCGCGCCAGCGGACGCACGGCAGGCCTGGGAGGCGCGCGTCTGCTGCGCAATGCCGTCGTGGTGGCGGAGGTGGCGCTTTCCTTCGTTCTGCTGATTGGGTCGGGCCTGATGTTCCGCAGTTTTCTGGCGTTGCAGCGCGTCGACCCCGGCTTCGACCCGCATCATCTTCTGACGTTCCAGTTGCTGGGCAACAAGGGCAACACGCCGGAGCAGCGCGCGGCCTTCCAGCGCCAGATTCACGACCGGCTGCGCGCGCTGCCCGGCGTCGAAAGCGTCACCGCTGGGTCGCCGTTCCCGCTGACGGGCGGATTCTTCCCCATCCGCTGGGGGTTGGAGCCGGCGCTCACAGACCCCACGAAATTCCAGGCGGTGGACAACCAGGAAGTGCTGCCGGGGTACTTCGAAACGCTGCGCACGCCGCTGGTGGATGGGCGCGGCTTCACGGATGCGGACAACGCTCCGGATCGCAACCTGGTGGTGATCGACGAGATTCTGGCGGCGAAAGCCTTCCCGCACCAATCCGCCGTGGGGAAGCGCATCCTCAGCCGTCTTGGCACGTTGGAACCGCAATGGTTCACGGTGATCGGCGTGGCCAGACACCAGCGCGCCACCGCGTTGACAGAACCCGGGCGGGAGCAGATGTACGTCACGGACGGCTACCTGCAACACGGCGTGGCCAACCGGTGGGCCATCAGGACAGCGGGGGATCCGGCGAAACTGGCCGAGGCGGTACGGGCCGAAATCGCCAGGCTGGGCCCGCAACTTCTGGTGACCGAGTTGACGCCCATGGAAACATATGTGGAGAAGGCGCAGGCGGGCACGCGTTTCTCGCTGCTGTTGATCGGCGCGTTTGCGGCGATTGCGGGGTTACTCGCCGGCGTGGGGCTTTACGGCGTGCTGGCGACGGTGGTGCGGCAGCGCACGGCCGAGATCGGTGTGCGGATGGCGTTGGGCGCGGCGCCGGCCAGCATCTTCGGCCTGGTGGTGGGGCATGGAATCCGGCTCTCCGCGGTGGGTATTGCGGTGGGAGTTGGCGTGGCACTGGGGTTGACCCAGGCGATGACCAGCATGCTGGTGGGCGTGACGGCAACCGACCCGGCGACCTTTGCGGCAGTGGCGGCCGTGTTCCTGGCGATTGCCGCCATAGCGAGCTGGATGCCGGCGCGGCGGGCGGCTGGGTTGGACCCAACCACGGCATTACGGGACTCGTAGCCGCGACCCTGTAGTGGTGACCCCGTGGTGGTGACCCTCTGGGTCGCCTGTTGAAGCGAAGCCAGCCGCGCCAACGATGACACCGCCCAAACTTTGGGCATTCTTAGTCGAAAACAAAGGAGTTAGCCCAATCCGCTGCCCAAACCTTGGCCAATCGGCAGTTTGAGTCCCGCCGCATGCACGGGCATCCTGGCCAGTCCTCGCAACCCGGCCGATGAAGAGCGCCCCGGCCTTTCCCGGCCACCGGCCACCAGCCACCGCCATCCGTTCTTATCAGTCCTTGTGATTGTTGAATCGGTATCCCAGAATCGCCTTCACCAGCAAATGGTCGGTGGCCTGGGTCACGCCAACGCCGACGCCGAAGTTGAACTCCCAGTTCTTGCCGAAATCGATATCGACGGCCGGCAGGATCTGCTGTTGCTGGTCGCGCAAGGGGTCGAAACCTGTGACCGGGCCCAGCGAGCCATAGTATTCCAAGCCCATGGACACCTTTTTGGTCACATCGTAGCCGAATTTGAAGTTGGGCGAGAACTCGAAGCCGCGCTTGGACTCCGGCCCGTGCAACGAGCGATCAATCGTGGGGTTGAAGGACAGGTACACCTTGTCGATCTTCTTATCGACGATCGGCCGGATCTCCCAAGTCCACGTGTCCAGTGAAATATTGGGGCGCTGCCAGCCGATTTCGTTCGAGATGCTGATGCCTACGGGCAAATGGTAGCGCTCCGGCACGGCGAATCGCGGACGAATGTGCGAGCCCACGTACATCCAACTGCCGCCCGGCTGAATGTTGGTGAAGATGTAGAAACCAGTCTCGAACCATTCGTTGAATCCGTGAGTGATTTCCACGGTTTCATGCTCCTGGTGATTGGTGGGCAGCACGCCATCCACCGTTTCCTTGGAGCCGCTCACGGTGAAATTGCTGTGCAATTCCACCATGGTCACAGATTTCGGCACCAGGTCGTATCCGTAAACCTGGACTTCGTAATTGCCCTGGGCTCGCACCAGCGGCGCGCTGCAGCCCAGGAATACGATGGCTGCGATGAGATGACGCAAGGACGACTCCCTTATGATTTTGAGCGCTCCATCTACTGTAACTGTTTTGAGGATGTGTGGGGCAGGTTGTTAACCTGCGGCGGATTTTCACATCGCGCCGGAACCGTGCGCCGGGTACTGGGTGCGCCGGGTACTGGGTTCCGCACCGTATCAGATTCCCAGGTCCTTGAACAGCGCATCCGCGGATTTCAGACGCTTTCCCTTGCCCTTGTCGGCGGCGCGCATCGCCTTCACGGTCGTCGCGTTCGGGACCTTCACATCGAAGGGCATGGCCTTCTCCGCCACCACGCGGACCAACAGCATGCGCACGGTGTCGGACACGGAGATTCCCATCCCGGCCAGCGTTTTCGCGGCCCTCCGCTTTGTCTTCTCATCCACCCGAACGTGAACCATCGTGGTCACCATGATTCAACCTCGCTGAGATACTTTGTAGCTCACCGTCGGCGTGCGTGCGTACCGGCTGTCGGGTGCGAAACCGTTTTCGGGTAGTGGCAAAGCATTATGGGGCAGATTGTTAATCTGGAGCGTCGGGATAAACCGGCGTGAAGTAGTGAATGAAAGAGTCATACAGGAGAAGGAATAGCGAACCATCCTGGCCCCAACCATGCGAGGGCGGCGGACAACCCCGCACTCGAAGCGTTGGACAGGGGCACATGTAGGCTGGGTATCCCTGAAGTTGATGAGCTCCGAAATAATCAAAACCAGAGGCGCCGACGGTGTCAGATTAACCGGAAGGCAACACTGCGACGTGCGTTACCTCGCTTGTACGTCGTGGGCACTGCGGAGTCGTAGACCCCAAGCATGCATGGAGACTTCACGCGCGAGAACCGAGAGACCCTGTGGCCATTCGCAGCCCGTATGGTGCGGATCGGTGGGAGAAGGCGATGAGCTATAAGACCCACGTGTACGGCGATAGGGAGTCGCACAGCGGCATAGTACCAGCGAAGCGGTCGAACGCAGGCCAGGGAGGGCCGAAGGAGATCGTGGAGGGAAGGCCGTTGACCAAGGAGAATGCGGAAGAGCCTAACCCGAACCGGACACCGAGCCGGGAGAGCGGGCCAAGCGGGCTGGACCGTGTACGTCAAGCAGCCAAGGGAGACCCGAAGATGCGGTTCACCGCCCTGCTGCACCATGGCAACACCGATCTGCTTCGCAGTAGCTACTGCAACCTGAAAAGGCAGGCGGCGGCGGGAGTGGACGGGGTGACATGGCAAGAATATGGAGACGGACTGGAGGAACGATTAGTGGACCTCCATGGACGAATTCATCGCGGGGCCTATCACGCGAAACCGTCACGGAGAGTCTGGATACCGAAAGCCGATGGCCGGCAACGGCCATTAGGGATCGCGGCGCTGGAGGACAAAATCGTCCAGGCGGCGGTGGTGCAGGTTCTCAACCAGATCTGGGAAGAGGACTTTCTGGATTTTTCGTACGGGTTCCGGCCGGGGCGAAGCCAGCACGATGCGCTGGATGCGCTCTACGTCGGGATCACTCGCAGGAAGGTGGACTATGTCGTGGACTTGGATATCCGGTCATTTTTCGACAAAGTCGAGCATGGCCATTTGGAAAAGTTCGTGCGGCATCGGATCGGAGATGAACGGCTCGTCCGCCTGATCCTGAAATGGATGAGGGCGGGCGTGGTAGAAGATGGGCAGTGGTTCGAGACGAAGGAAGGGACTCCGCAAGGGGCGGTGGTATCGCCAGTGCTTGCCAATCTCTACCTGCATTATGTGCTCGATCTGTGGGTGACGGCATGGCGGAAGAAGGTGGCGCGCGGCGAGATGATCGTGGTGCGGTACGCGGACGACGCGGTGCTGGGGTTTCAGTACCGGGAAGAAGCCGAGAAGTTCCTGAAGGAGTTGCAGGAGCGCGTGCGGAAGTTCGGATTGGAGCTGCATCCGGAGAAGACGCGTCTGATCGAATTCGGGCGCTATGCCGCTGAACGGCGGGCGAAGCGTGGGGAAGGGAAGCCGGAAACCTTTAACTTTTTGGGTTTCACTCACATCTGTGGGAAGAATCATAAGACGGGGTACTTCCAGGTGTACCGGAAGACGATCGGCAAGCGCATGGCAGCCAAGCTGAAGGAGATCCGACAGAAGCTGCGCGAGCGTTTGAACGAGAAGACGAAGGGCACGACGGAGTGGCTCCAGGCGGTGGTTCGCGGATATTACCAGTACCATGCGGTGCCGCGTAACGAGGAGCGACTGAAGGCGTTTCGGCACGAAGTGCTGCACATGTGGTGGTGGCAACTTCGCCGGCGGAGTCAACGCAGCCGCTGGAGTTGGAAGCGATTTCAGGAGAGACTCGGACATCTGATTCCGGAAGTCAAGATCCTGCATCCGTATCCGGAGGTGCGCTTTGCGTCAAAACATCCAAGGTAAGAACCGTGTGCGTTAGGAGCGCTCGCACGGATCTGTGCGGGGGGTGCCGGGCAGACCGGCATCCCTACCGCGACCGGCGGATTGGTAATCCGCCTGAGGCTGGCCCAACGAGCGCCCCGGGGCTCGCTCCGAACGTCGGAAGGCGGATTGCCAATCCGCCGCAGGTTGGCAACCTGCCCCACAGAAACGTGCTCACAGGGCGGTTCCCCCGATTCGGTTAAGCACCCGGTCGTTCCAGGAAGCGCCGCCGTAGGTGCTTTCGCGATTGACGCAGCCGAGCGGCAATCGGGCGAGCGGCAATCGGAAGAGCGCCAGTCCGGCACACGTACACTCCCTGCGCCGACCGCGTGGCAAAGTTCGCGACACGCACCGGCGTTCCCGTAACCGAGAGTGATTTGTTGCTCCGGTTGTTTTGTCGTAAGATCGGTGAATGCGATTGGGCGAAACGTGCGGAGTGCCCTGTTACGGTGGTTGTGGCAGGGCAATAGTCCGCTGAGGATTTCCGGGCGTAGCCCCACGCGGAAATGATCCTGAGGGAGAATCGTACATGCGCCGAATTATCCTGCTCACAATCGCCATTGCCGCGCTAGCCTCGGCCCAGGTGCCGAAGAACCGCGCACCCTATTCCAACGAACAATGGGTAAGGCTGTTTAACGGCAAAGACCTGACGGGCTGGGTCCCGGTGGGCCACGAAAAGTGGACGGTCGAGGATGGCACCATTCACGGACAGGGCGTCACCAAGGCATATGGCTACCTGGAAACCGAAAAGAAGTACAAGGATTTCTGGCTCTCGATCCGGTTCAAGTGCGAAGACGATGGCAACAGCGGCGTCTATTTCCACACCGAGTTCAAGCCGGGTACCGTCGACGTCTCCAGCGGGATGCAGTTCGAGATTGACCGCACGCTGAACCACCACAATGGCGGGCTCTACGGCGATGGCCGCGGGTGGATTGCGTGGCCTTCGCCCGAGTACGAACAGGTGTTGCGGCCCACGGATTGGAACGAGTTTCTCCTCAAGGTGGAAAACAACCACATGGTGGCGATCCTCAACGGCATCACGATCATAGATTTCACCGACCCCACCCCCAAGTCCTTCGACGGGTACATCGCGCTGCAGTTGCACTCCGGCGGCGAAGGGAATATGCGTTTCAAAGACATCTACGTCCGCGACATGTCGGTGCGATGACCAGTCGAAAAGAGGCTGTGGAGCGGGGATTGCACTTCATTTTTCAGCACTCCCTGGCGGGCGAACATTTTGACGAATGGGCCGGCGATTACCTCTGGTGTTTCTATTGCATTTCGCGCACCGCCAGCGATCCGGATTTGCGCCGGCGCGCGCTGGAAATGGGTGCGCAATCGGCGCGCCGGTGGTATGCACAGGAAAACCACGCACAGGAAAGCCACGGGAAGGAAACCGCGCTGCCTGCTCTGGCCGACGCCAGCGAGGTGGCCTATTACATTTCCCTGATGGACGTGGCCCGTAGGCTGGGTGTGGACGACCCTCGCCTGCGCCAACACTTGGGCCGGAAAGTCGGCCAATTCACGGCCCGGGACTACCTGGGCTTCGACCCGGCGCAGGAGCCTCCGCCCGACGACCTGCCCGCCCGGTGCGGCGAATGCGAAACCCAATCGCCCGGCGGCGAGGTTCACTGCGTCCAGTGCGGTGCCGAGCTGGAAATCCGTTCCCGCTACGACGTCTGGTGCGACGCCTTGGTCTTGACTTACACCGCCGATGGTTTCGGCATGCCCCTCGGGGCGTCGCACTCGGCCGTGGCCTGCTGTGCCCCGGCCATGCGGCCCTATCCTGGAACGGAAGGAGCCGCCAACACGAAGTTCGCCGACATTGTTTACGCCATCACCCACCTCGTCTATACGCTGAACGACTACAGCCGGTTCCGCCTGCTGCCGGAGTGGCTGCCCCAGGAATTCGAATACCTGCGCGCCCATCTACAGTCGCCGATCGATGCGGATGACCCCGAGCTGCTGGGCGAGTTTCTGGATTGCCTGCGGGCCTTCGGCCTCACCGACACCGACCCCGGCATTGCCGCCGGCGTGGAGTATCTGCTGGCCCACCAGAACGCCGATGGCAGTTGGGGCGATGTCCACGGGACCGACGTCCACAAGCGCTACCACACTACCTGGACCGCCATCGACGCGCTGCGCGAGTATCAGTGGGCCGAATTCGTGGACGTGCCCGATGCCATTCAGCGCCTCCGTACCGAGCCGGCAAGCCACGCCCCCGTACCGAGCCACGACTTGCCGCTCGACCGTGAGGAAGTGGTCTTGGCTGTAGTAACCTGAACTTGCCATGGACGAATTCCGGCTGATCATTCTTGACCCCGGCCACTTTCACGCCGCGCTGATCCAGAAATCGATGTATGCCGGCGTATCGAAACGCGTTGCCGTTTACGCACCGCTCGGACCGGACCTCATTGCACACCTGGACCGCATCGCCCGCTTCAATCTGCGAAGCGAGAACCCCACCGGCTGGGAGTTGAACGTGCAGACCGCGCCATACTTCCTGGAGCGCATGGTGGCCGACCGGCCGGGGAATATCGTGGTGCTGTCCGGACGCAACCGCGCCAAGATCGGCCGCATCCGCGCCTCGCTCGATGTCGGGTTGCACGTGCTGGCAGACAAGCCGTGGATCATCCGCCCGGAAGATTTGCCGGAACTCGCCGCGGCGCTGCCGGCTGCCGCCCGCCAGGGCCTGATCGCCTACGACATCATGACCGAGCGCTTTGAGATCACCTCCATCCTGCAGCGCGAATTGGTGAACGATGCGGAAGTGTTCGGGACGATTCTGCCGGGGTCGCCAGAGGAACCGTCGGTTTACATGGAGAGCGTTCACCACATCCTGAAGCTGGTTGCCGGCGTGCCGAACCTGCGGCCGGTCTGGTTCTTCGACATTGCAGAACAGGGCGAGGCCCTGGCCGATGTCGGCACCCATTTGGTGGACCTGGTGCAGTGGACGCTGTTCCCGGAAATTGCCATCGACTATCGCAGCGAGATTCGCATGCTGGCGGCCGCCCGCTGGCCCACCAGCATGACTGCGGAGCAATTCCGGCAGGTGACCGGAGTGCCGGGCGAAGGCCTCGACTATTACTGCAACACCAGCGTCACCTACGCGCTGCGCGGCGTCCACACCAGGCTCGATGTACTGTGGCGTTGGGAAGCGGCCTCCGGGCCGGTCAAAGAGGGCGGCGGCGACACGCACTACGCGGTCTTTCGCGGGTCCAAGTCGCGGGTTGAGGTCCGGCAGGGGAAAGAGGAAAACTACCGCCCGGAGTTGTACGTGGTTCCAGACCACCGGTGTGTGGTCTACGCGCTGCGCGGCAAAATCGGCGCGCTGGCCAAGCAGTACCCCGGCGTCGGTCTGGACGAGCGCCTTGACGAGCGGGGAGGGCAGATCCGCGTCACCATTCCCGACCGTTACCGGGTAGGCCACGAAGCCCACTTTGCCCAGGTGACCAATCAGTTCTTCGAGTATCTCAAGCGGCCCGAGACGCTGCCGGTGTGGGAGAATCCCAACATGATCGCCAAATACTACGTCAGCACCAAGGGCGTGGAGTTGAGCCGGGCGGGCCGTTGACGCGCTCATAGACCGGCGGTTTAACACCGGTTTTTCCAGTATGCTGCGTCGATATCTTCGGCGCGCGTACAAGGTTCATCCTCTTGTAACGACCCGCCGGAAAACTGCCTCCATTCAGGCCGGCATTGGGTCCGTAAGTTCTCCCGGAACCCCAAACAACCGGGTTGATATGACCCCGATCCCATGAATGTATTAAACATCACGTGCTACAGAAGGTACTAGTAAGCTCATTTTGCGCTAACGCGGTTTAGTCGAAAAGAAGATGTGGTTATAATCGGGCCGCTGGAGGATAAGAAATGACCGTCCTGGAAATAAATGGAGGGAACGAAAAATGCAGATGAGACAGATCCTCAGAGGTCTTTGCTTGAGCGCCGTTTGGGCCAACTTGAGCTTTGGGGGTGCGATAGTCCCCGGTTTCAACACGACCAGTGATGGCCGCAACGACGACGGTACGTGGACGGCACCGAGCGGGTGCACCAACGCCGGTAATGGCGGAACGTGTGCCGGCACGGCAATACCTGTTGGGTTTACCATGGACTTCTTTGGGGTGAACTTCAGTTCCGTGTTCCTGAACACCAACGGTAATGTCACCTTATCGGGGCCGCTGAACACCTTTACGCCTTTCGGCTTGACGGGGACGCACGCGCAAATCATCGCGCCGTTCTTCGCCGATGTCGATACGCGGAACCCAGCCAGCGGAGTGACCACGTTCGGAAGCGGGACCTTCGACGGCCACCCCGCCTTCGGCTTCGACTGGATTAATGTCGGCTACTACAACTCACACGTAGACAAGACAGACAGTTTCCAACTCCTGCTTGTCGATCGCTCAGACACGGGGGCCGGGAATTTCGACATCGTCTTTAACTATGACAAGCTTTTGTGGGAAACGGGCGATGCCAGCGGCGGATCGGGAGGACTGGGTGGCAGTTCGGCCCGCGCCGGATTCTCCAATGGCACCGGGAGTTCGGGAACCTCGTTTGAGTTGACTGGTTCCGGCATACCGGGTGCTCTGTTAAACGGTGGCGTCGATGCACTTGTCAGTCACGATCTGAACAGCAACGTCCTGGGACGATACATTTTCAACGCTCGGAATTCTACGATCGTCACCACGTCCGATTCGCCGGAGCCGGGATCCCTGTTGTTGTTCGGCATAGGCACTGTTATTCTCGGGTGCTCCCGGCGTTTCTCAAAACGGGTTCGGTAAGGTTGCGCTCCGCTTTATTGGCCCTTGCCTCGTCATCGGCGCCGGTGATAATGGGTCATGGCCGACAACACACCAAGATGGATCTGGATGCTCACCGTGGCCGCGATCTTCGCCACCCCGGCCGGCGCGGCCACCGAGGCGCAGTGCAGCGAGATCTTGCAGCACGCGCTGGAAAGCCGGAATCCGGACACGCGCAAGCTGGCCGTGGTGGCATTGAGCCTGGCTCCCGGCAACGGGCGCCTGTTTGAAACCCTGCAGCAGATGCTGCAGGACAAAGACGTGGAAGTGCGCCAGGCCGTGGTCGCGAGCCTGGCCGAAGTGAAGACCAAGCCCGCTACCGCCGCACTGCTGAAGGCGCTTGACGATGACGTGCCCGAAGTCAGTTTCGCCGCCGCCAAGGCCCTCTTCAACCGGCACGAACCGGCGGGCAGGCAGGCCCTATTGGCCGTGCTGGCCAAGGAGAGCAAGACTTCCTCCGGTTTCTTAACCATCCAAAAACGCACCGCTCTGCGAATGATGCATACGCCGCGCACCACCTTCCTGTTCGCGGTGCAGCAAGGGGTCGGTTTCGTCCCGCTGCCTGGCTTCGGTGAAGGTGTCGCCTCCATGCAGTCCATACTGACCGACTCCGGCGTTTCCGGACGTGCCAGCGCCGCGCTGTTACTGGGCAAAGACAAGGAAGCCGACACGATCGAGGCTCTACAGGATGCGCTATCCGATAAGGACTCGTCGGTACGCGCCGCCGCCGTGCATTCGCTGAGCCTGCGCAACGACCCGTCTCTGATCAACGCCATTGAGCCCATGCTGCAGGACGAAAAGGAACCCGTCCGCCTGCGCGCCGCCGCGGGTTATCTCAGGCTGCTGGCCATCCAGGCGGCTTCTCGAGGGCGCCAGCGTGCGCCCAAGTGATACGCGCCCAAATGACTAGCCGGCGCGCTCCACCGGGATTCCCGCCCCGGCCAGCGCCGCTTCCACCTCCGCCGGACGCAGCCGCGTGGCGTCGTACTCCACCATCAAGGCATCCAGCGATGGCGCCACCTGCAACTTCTGAATGCCGTAGATAGCCGTAGCGTTCGAAATGTGTTCGAGCATGGCATCGTCGAGGGGCTTCTGCAGCCGGAATCGTACCTGAACCCTGGTCATACCCTTCTACGATATCAGTGACCGGGCCGAGCCAGACTCCCAACGCCCGCGCCCACACCAAACCATCACGACGGCGTGGAATAGCCATAGACGCAGCGGGCGGTAGTGGTGGCTCTGGATCGAATTAGCCGATGACGAGCACAGCCCGGATGCAATAGGTGAAATAGTCTTTGGGTGGTCTGAGGAATACAGGGAAGGCCGTTTGCAGTGAGCGATGAGATATGCCGAACAACGCAGCATCGCCAATGGGCTAAGAGTCCCCCTGCCGGAAACAAACTCAATCTCCGCGATCCAAAATCTCCACTGAGCAAGCTCACGCTCATGGTCTTGGAACAACACACGGAACCGATCTTGCACGACCCACACACCAAGCACGGCATGGCATTCTTTGGAGACGGGCCGGATCTGAATGGGTGGGGTAAGATCCAGTACGTCGTCCGTGGATTACCGCCTGGAAGGCAGGCATGGATCGCTGAAATGGACTACAGGTGGCAAATCCTACGTGCTACCATACCAACGATCTTCAGGACCATTGGGTACCTGATCAAGGAACAAGTGGACCTGGTCACCGAATTCCAGACCGACGAATTGATCGCCGCCGCTATCGCTTCCAAGTATCTGGAGGCGAACATTCCATTCATCGCCATCGATCCCGCACCCCGGTGCAACCTATTTCGGCGCCGACAGTCTGCTCACGGTGCCGGTGTAAGGCCGCTCACTTATGGGGCAGATTGTTAATCTGATTGCCAATCTGCGGCGCGGATTGGCAACGCGCCTGGCCGGCATCACGCTTGGTCCCGGCAGGCGGATTAACAATCCGCCGCAGGTTAACAACCTGCCCCACAGGTGCAAGCGGCGCCTCTGTTACCATAACGGAATCGAGGGCTTCCTATGAAAACCTGGAAACAGTACTTTTACTTTCTTTTTGTTCTGCTATCTGCGCTCGTCTCGTTTGGCGGCTCGCTGGCCGCCGAAGATAACGGGATCGCCTGGCTGGGCGACTATCGCGAGGCACTCCGCCAGGCGCGCGAAACCCGCAAGCCCATCTTCATGGAGTTCCGGTGCGAGGCTTGAATCGAGGGACGCATTTTTGACGCACAGGTTGTGCTGTCACCGAAAGATTCTCCGTTAGGCAAACAACTCGCTCAATACGTGTGCCTGCGCATCACCCGCATGGACGATACCAACGTCGCTCTTTTTGAGCGCGACTGGATCAACACAATCTATTTCTTCATCCTGAATGCCGATGAGCAGATCTACATGCGGTATGGCGGCCGCGATTCGGCGTCCGCCGACACCTATCTCGACATGGACAGCCTCGAACTTGCCGCCAGGCAGGGCCTCGCGCTGCACCAGCGATACCTGAAGGGTGAGTCCCAGCCCGCGGCCGAGCTCCCCAAACCACTCTACCCGCGCCAGATTCCGCTGCTGGTGCAGCGAACCTTCGCCCAGCACGCCTGCGTGGAGTGCCACCTGATCGGCGATTTCCAGAACATCCAGCGCGAGCAGGATGGCACGCTCGATAAGTTGACGCACCTCTTTCACTCGCCCGATATCAAGACTCTCGGCATTTATTTGGACGTGCCGAAGGGCCTGGTGGTGAAGGACGCCCAGGCCGCCGTTCAAGCAGCCGGCATGAAGCCCGGCGACCGCATCACGGCGCTCGACGCCACGTCTGTTTGGACCTTTGGCGATTTGCAGTATCGCTACGATAAGGTCGACCGGCGCGCTCGGCGCGTCACGATCTCGGTGGACCGCGGCGGCGCGCCCGTGGATTTGACCGTCGCTCTGCCTGACCGCTGGTGGTGGACCGACCTGCGTTTCCGCCAGTCCAGCGTGGACCCGCGGCTGGACTTCGAGGACCGCCCCCTCACTGCCGCCGAGAAGGAGAAGTTCGGCCTCAAGGCGGACGGCTTCGCCAGCCAGGTGAAGTATGTCGCCGAATTTGCCAAAATTAGAAAGACCCATGAACTGCGGGCCGGCGACATCATCTTCGGCGTGGATGGCGTGGAACGCGACGACCTGGCCAACACCGCCGAGTTGTTCATCAAGCTCCGGAAGAAGGCCGGAGACTCCGTGACGCTGGACGTTCTGCGCGCGGGTCAACGCATCCAAATGCCGCTCCACACTTACGTACTGAGTTTTCGCAAATGAAGATTTCCTCCTCGAGCACCGCATCAATAGGTTTGCTTTTTGCGTCTTGCGCCATGGCGCAAGCGGGCGATTGGAGCCCGGCCGTGGAAGTGCGCCACGATGACGAGCTTTGTGTTGCCTACCAGGCACGCGTGGACGGCCCTTACCTGGTGGTGCGGGCGACGCTGGGCGCGGGCTGGCACACCTTCGCCATGGACAACAAGGTGCGCGCCGAGGAGAAGCTGGCCGGCAAACCGGCGATCAGCATCGACCGCGCTACTGAGATCGCAGCGGTCGGCGGCCTGCAGATTGCCGGCCCTTGGTATCAGACTCCGCCCAAGGATTTCTCCCGTCCGGAGTTGCGCTGGTTCAGTTGGGGCTTCGACCGGCAGGCAGAGTTCGTGACGAAGGTGCGGCGTGCGGGTGGCGCCGCCGCGACGCTGACGCTGAAGGGCCAGGCCTGCACGGAAAAGATCTGCAAGAACGTGGATGTCGCAATCGCGGTGCCGGCGGCGAAGGCGAGCGCCGCCGCTGGGGCATCGACCGATTTGAAGGACCTGGTGCAGGTTCGGTAGCTGTCTGTGGGGCAGGATGGTATCCTGCGGCGGATTGGTAATCCGCCGGCGCGATGCGGCAGCGAGCCAGGGTTTGCGACTTACCCGGGGCCGAGTCAAATCGCGACCGGCGGATTGCCAATCCGCCCCAGCGCAACAAGCTGCCCCACAGTTGGCGGTATAGTCGGTTTACGAGGAGGCTCCCCGATGCTGGAATTGCTTGATTGGCATCGACACCGATAGCGGCCTGACCGGCTCCGGTGAGGCCGGCGCCACCGGCCCTATGGCGCGCGGCCGCATTGCGACCATGCGAAGCCTGCTGATCGGCAAGGACCCTTGGCCATCGAGGTCCACTTCCACAATATGACTTCCCGGATGCACACCTCGAGATCACCGCTCCCTCAGTACTCACGGTCGCGGCTCCGTGCCGAGTGGCGCCGTACCGAGCTGCGCATCGGCAAGCGGTGTCCCGATAGACTGGCTCTCACTCCGCGCGTATCCCCTGGGTTGCTCGGAGTTTTACCGGCGCGCCGAAAAGCGCGTCAAAACCCTCCTACCGGATCACGTCCAGATCCTTGCCGTAGATGGTGTCGCCATCGTAATGCTCGCGAATCTCCCGCAGCACTTGCTCCGGGGTTTCGCCCATGGGCAATAAATGGTACAGCACGAGTTTTCGCGGGCGCACTTTGGCCGCGATTCTTCCAACGTCCGGCGCTGCGGTGTGAAACGCCGCGTGGTAGCGCTGCCAGTCCGGCGTGCGCCGCTCCCAGCCCCTCTGAGAATAGACTTCGTGAACCAGAATGTCGCACCCTTTGGCGATCTCCGCCAGACTCTCGCTGTAAGTGGTGTCGCCCGAGATCACGATCACCTTGTCCCTGGCTTCGAACCGGTAACCGTAGGCATGTTTCCAGTTGCCGTGCGGCACGGCGAACGCGGTCACGCGCACGGCCGCGTCGCGATAAACCTCGCCCGGCTTCACATCGTGCGCCGTCACCACAAAGCCCCGGGGGTCTGAGGGCTGCGTGCCGTGGATGCGCATCTCCAGATCTTCCTTGAAGGCCCGCAGAAGATTTTCCGTCATGGCGCGCACACCCGGCGGGCCGTAGATTTCCAGCGGGTCGTTGCGTCCGGCATTCGGCGGTGTCAGCATCAGGTCCGGACATCCGGCGGTATGGTCGGAGTGAAGGTGGGTGACAAAAGCGCGCGTCAACTGCTCCATCCTGATGCCGGCTTCGGCCGCGCGCCGCACCACGCCGGGCCCGCAATCCACCACGTAGACGTGGTCCCCCGAGACCACCGCCACCGCCGGGCCCATGCGGTCCGGCTCGGGGTTTGGCGTGCCCGTGCCCAGCAGAATCACCCGCGTATCTTGCGCCCACGCCGCGGCGCACAACAGGAACCAAGCCAGTCGCACGGGCCCCATTGTCCCGCGGAGCCGCGCGCTTCGGCAAGCAGTATCCCGACAGATTATTGCGGCCGGTCCGCGCCCGAAAGGCGGAACATCACCTGCAAGCCCTTCCGCCAATCCACTCCCAGCCCGATTCGCTCCACTTCAATCCCAGGCGAAAAATAGCCGAGGATCGTCTCCGTCGTGGAGTGGAACTCAAGCGACGGCGAGACCAGCAGCAGACGCGGCGGATCGGGCCGCAGCATCACGCCGGGGAAGTATCCGTTGGCCGGAAACTCGCCACGGTCCAGGTGCCATTTGACGCGAATCCAATAGTCCAACGCCTGCAGCGGCAGATTCAAATCGGCCGATGCCTTCAGTTCGATCACCACCAGCCGGCCGCTTCTCTCCACGGCCAGCAAATCCAGGATGCCGCGCTCACCCGCGGCAAAGGCCGGCACCTGTCCGTACACCGGATCGGACAGGGCCGAAGCGTCCAGGGTTTCGATCTGGCATCGCGCCTGCGATTCCAGCCAGGCCTCGGGATACTGCCGGTACCACGGGTGTTGGCGGTCGGTGCTATCGGGTGACCGCAAACGGTCAAGTTCTTCGACCAGCCGTTCGATTTCGGCGCGATGATGCTCGCCGGCCGGCCGCCGCTCGCCCAGGCCGAAGAGCAACTCGCGGCCCGAGAGTTCGCCGAATTCGATGCCGCGCACTCGCAGGCTGGCCCGCCCATCGTGCTTGGGAATGCGCTCCACTCCGGGCAGCGACGTGATGCTTCGCCACGCTTCGTCCAGATTGGGCTCCGCCCGCCGGCAGGGTTCCAGGCGCGTGTCCAGATTACCGTAGTCTCGCGAATCGATGCGCACAACAAAGTCCTCCTCGGAGTAAGTGAAGAGTTCGAAGCGCGCCGTTGCCGGGTCCAGGCAGAGCAAGCGCAGCGCGGCGGCACGTTCGCGTCCCGACGGGATGTAGATCGCCAGGCCCTCCACGGCGACGCGGCGTTCGCGCGCCCGCAGGTAAGAGAGCCAGATCAAGCCGAAGGAAAGGACCGCCGCGGCATCGCCTTCCGCGGGGCAGGCGATGGCCGCCCAGCCATGCTGGCCGTGGCGAAGGAAGGCGCGAGGAAAGGCGGGCGACAGACTGAATTCGAGATTGGCTTCGGCGCTGACCTCGGCCAGCTTCCATTCGGGAAACTGGCGCCGCAGGAACAGCCGGAAGCGTTCGCGAAACACCAGCCTCCCGCTACGCCGGCCCATATCGGCTCCCGACGGCCGCGCCAGATCCAGCAGGAACATCTGCCCTTCGCGGCGCGCGAAGCGCTCCACCGTCAGCTCCAGTCGCGCCCCGGCCGGCTCGTGAATGGTCAGGATGCGGCGCGTCAGGTTGCGCGTGCGATCCCACGCCTGCAGGGTGAGGCGGGACCCGCGGATTTCGAGCGCGAAATTGTCCCCCGTCAGTTCCAGCAGTTCTTCGCCGGGTTCCAGCACGGCTGGTTGTTTTGCGCTTTTGAGGAAAGCCTCAATCACGTCGCGGGTCTCGTCGGCGCTACGGCTGGCGCCCCGCGGGACAGTTGGCATGGAAGGGCGATTATAGCGTGCTGCGCGTTGTGTTCGGCGCCTTGCAGGAAACCAGCGTAGAATATAGGCATTATGACGAAGCAGGTGGATGCGGTTTATGAGAACGGCGTCCTACGGCCATTGGAACCGCTGCTGTTGGAAGAGCACCAGCAAGTTAGGATCACTATTTCCAGCCTTTCGGGCGACCCCTTGGCATCCTTGATCGATCGGAGTTTTTTGGAACAGGCGCACAAAGAAGTCGCGGCGGCGGACTATATCCCCACTCACGAGGAGGTGCGCGGAATGACGGCAATGGACACCAGTTCCTGGTCTGAAGCGATCATCGCGGAGCGCGAGGAGCGATTCTAAGAGCGGTGAACTACTTCTTCGACACCAGCGCGCTTGTCAAGCCCTATCACCCCGAACTCGGTTCCCAACGAGTCGTGGCTATGTTTGGCGAGCCGGACCGGCGGATCGTCATCTCACGGCTTGGCGGCGTCGAGTTACACTCTGCACTGGCTCTAAAGATACGCACCGGTCACCTGGGCAGAGAAAAATCCGCCGCGCTGCGTATTCGATTCCTTAATGACGTGGCGAGCGGCGCAATCGCTCTTGTCGCCGTTACTGAACTGCACTACCCAGTGGCGGAGAGTCTCATCATTCGATACGGTGACCGGAAGGGTCTGCGAACCTTGGACGCGCTCCAACTTGCCGTGGCGTTGGATGTACGGCATCGGGCCGGCTTGGATGCCTTGGTGGTCGCAGACGCCGCTTTCGCTGAAATTGCGCGAATGGAGGGCATTGCGGTTATCAATCCAGAGGCTTCATGAGGCGGCGTGTCTGTGGCGCACGTCCGCTTTCGTAGCCGTTTAAACTAAACTAACCTCTTAGAGCAAATGAGCGATCTAGTGAGTTCAATCACACGGCGTTGCCCGCAGTCGAAAACTCGTTGGCTCTGCGAATCAGGACGGCTGGGAAAAAGGCGCGCCCAACATTCCGGACCAAGTTGCTCAAGGCCCAAATTCTCGCTGGCCTCGGCCACCCGGAAGAGGCACGGCCGATCGCTCGCGCCGTCGCCGACGCGCAAGCGGCCCATCCGGCTATTGGGCCCTCCCACCCTGAGACGCTGTCAAGCCGTTACTCCCTCGCGGAGATTCTCGATAGCACCGGCCACTCGGAAGAGGCGTTGCCGATCATTCGCGCCGTGGCCGACGCGGAAGCGGCTCATCCAGATCTTGGCCCTTCCCACCCTAGCACTCTAGTAAGCCGTTTCCTCGTCGCGCGGATTCTCGATAACACCGGGCATTCGGAAGACGCCTTGCCAATCGCTCGCGCCGTCGCCGACGCGGAAGCGGCTCACCCGGCTCTTGGCCCCTCCCACCCTGAAACGCTGCTAAGCCGCTGGCTCCTCGCGCGGATACTCGATAACACCGGACATTCGGAAGAGGCATTGCCAATCGCTCGCGCCGTCGCCGACGCGCAAGCCGCTCATCCGTCTCTTGGTTCTTCCCACCACAACACCCTGGCAAGCCGTAGCCTCGTCGCGCGCATTCTCGATAAGATCGGCCATGCCAAAGAACCCCGACGTAGATGGAACTGCGACCTCCAAGCCGTGATGCAGATCGAAGATCGCCAAGCGCGGCCAATGACATGTATGGATGCCGCGGCGCTTCAGCGGTCCATGAAGGCAAGCCGCTCCAGTCCGTACACTTCGCGGGCCGAGTTCGCGAGCAGCCTTACCGCTGCCTTCACTCCCCGAACCGCGCCGCCCGCCGCTCCGGCCCCATGGCCGTCGTCGCGGCAGCCAGCAGGAAGACCGTCACGGCGGTGCCCGCCATGGCAATGGCGTAACTGGTGGTGTGCGCGAACACGGCTTCGATGTAACTCACCCCACTGGCCAGCAGCACGCCGCACTGGTAACCGAAGCCGGGCAGGAAGCCGCGCACACCATCGGGCGATAGCTCCGAAAGGTGCGCCGGAATCACGCCCCACGCGCCTTGCACCAGGAACTGCATCAGAAACGCGCCCACTACCAGCAGCGGCACCGATGGCGCAAACGCCCACAGCGGAACCACCAGGGTGGCCAGCAGCAGGGCGGTGACCATGGAGCGGCGCCGCCCAAACCTGTCCGAAAGCCAACCGAACAGCGTACCGCCCAGGATCGCACCGACCATCGAGCAGGCCGTCACGGCCGAGCGCCCGGACACGCCGAAGTGCCATTGGCGCTCCAGAAACGCCGGGTACATGTCCTGGGTGCCGTGCGACGCGAAATTCATCGCCATCATCAGGAACGCGATGTAGAGGAACAGTTTCCAATGGGAGACGATGTCCCGGCCCAGGTGTCCCCAGGTGTCGTGCCGCGTCCGTTTCCAGACTTCGGACTCTTTCACGCGGTAGCGCACAAACAGCGCCAACAGCGCCGGCAGACCGCCGATGAAAAACAGCGGGCGCCAGCCGAACCGCTCGAACAGGAAGAAATACGCCATCGCTGCCAGCAGATAACCGGTGGCGTATCCCTGCTGTAGAAATCCGGAGAGCATGCCGCGCAACCGCACCGGCACCTTCTCCATGGCGAGCGACGCACCCACGCCCCATTCGCCTCCCATGCCGACGCCGAACAGCGCGCGCAGCACCATAAACGTAGTGTACGTGGGCGCCAGGCCCGAAGCCACTTCCACCACCGAGTAGAAGATCAAGTCGAGCATCAGCGGCAGCCGGCGCCCGTAGCGGTCCGCCAGCAGACCGAAAAGGAACGCGCCCACCGGCCGGAAGGCCAGTGTCACTACGGTGGCCAGGGCCATTTCCTTGTCGGTCTTGTGGAACTCGCGGCCGATGGCCGTGAGACACATCACCACCAGGAAGAAATCGAACGCATCCAGCGTCCATCCCAGGTACCCGGCCAGCAGCGCGGAACGGTGGTCGCCGGCGCCCCCCGAACCAGCCTCGACAGATCCTGTTGTGGTCACGTGCTCGCCATGTTAACTCGTCATGTTAATTCGCCATGGTAACCCAGTTGAGGGCGGCAATGTGCCACCTGTGATTTTTGGAACTTCGCCGTCCGCGGTGGGAATTACGCCTAGAAGCCGATGCTCAGCGTCGTTCCCCAGACCCAGGCCGAAGAACCCGATTACGGCGCCCAGCTCATGCTGCGCGTGAAGGCCGGTGATGGCGCCAGCTTCGGCAGGCTCCTCGAAATGTACCATCCGGCGATGGTTCGCTTCCTGTACCGGAAGGTGCAGAATCGCGCGCTGGCCGAGGAACTGGCCCAGGACGTTTTTCTGCGCATCTACCGTTCCCGCGCCACCTACGAACCGACGGCACGGTTCAACAAGTGGATCTACCAGATCGCAGCGCGCCTGGGCTCCAACTCCCGCCGCGACCGGAAACACGAAAGGTTCCAGGAGAGCCTTGACGATCGGGATGTTGACAAACCCATCCGGCAGGTGTCCGACCGGCGGTGGTCCGTAGAAGAACTTTTGGTCTACCAGGTGAAGCTCGACGAAGTGCGCCGCGCCGTGGAATCGTTGCCCGCCAAACAGCGGGCCGTAGTACAGATGCACAAGTTCGCCGAGATGGAGTACGCCCAAATCGCCAGTGCGCTGAACTGCTCGGTGCCGGCGGTAAAGTCACTGATGTTTCGGGCGCACGAAACGCTGCGGATCTTGTTAGAGCACATGGCGGCTTAGGGCACATGGCGGCCTGAGGCGTCCACTCCGGTCTTGGGCGCCGGCCTCTCATCCGATATACGGCTATGTAGGGTAGCGGCGAGAGCGCCAGTTCCCTGGAGCCTTGAACAGACTTCGTTTTTTAGGGAAATCTTGGCGTGGGGTTGCTGCGCGCACGTTCTGGCGAAACCACAGGTGACATCGGTAGTGCACTGTTTTGGTCTCGAAAAACGTGTGTATTATGTTGTTGGCTTGCGGTACTTGGCCAAGACCGTGGAAACAGGAGGCGCGAAAGGTGCCCGTTTACATTTGACACCCTCGAGAACGAGGATCTGGGGCCCTGCCGGAGGTACGGCTGGCGCAATTTCGGCGGCCGAATATCCAACTCAGGCGCGCATGTTGGACGCTCAGAGTGTCGAAACCGGCTGCCATGACGCAGTCTGAACCACCCAGGCGACTGGCTGCACTAACTCACCCAACTTGAAACACTATCCCGTTTTCCTTGACCTGAAAGATCGTCCGGTGCTGGTTGTTGGCGCCGGTAAAGTCGCGCTCCGAAAGACCAGAGGTCTTTTGGAAGCCGGCGCGTGCGTCACGGTAATCGCCCCCGAATGGGAGTCCGAGTTTACAACCTTGGCGGTGCGCCTGGTGCCCCGCCGTTTCCGCGCCTCGGACCTTGCCGGTCACGTGCTGGTCTTCGCCGCCACCAACGACCGGCTCACCAACCACCGCGTCGGCATCGCCGCCAAAGGCAGGGGCGTCTTCGCCAACATCGCCGATTCCGCCGAAGAGTGCCATTTCATCGTGCCGGCGCGAGTGCAACGCGGAAACGTGCAGATCGCCATTTCCACCGGCGGGGAGAATCCGCGGCTTTCAGCCGAACTCCGCAAGAAACTCGACGAGATCCTGTAAGCAGGGCATCAGGACTTTGCATCACCTGGCGCTCGGGTCAATAACCTTCAAGGCCGGAAACAGGTCGCGATAGAATCCGCGGTCTCTCGACAGCAAGCAGTCTGCCTGCACCTGGGCGTGCGAAGCGACGAAGAAGTCCGTCAAAATCTGGGCCCGCTTCCCGCCCTTGGTGCGATAGCCCCGCCAAATCCGTCCCGCGTGGAAGAGTGCGGCTCGCGAGAGCGGGCGCGACAGGCGGATTGCCAATCCGCCGCAGGTTAACAACCTGCTTCACATAACCGCTTCACACCACATTTCCCAGAAACGGCCGTTGGGATGCCTCCTCAACAGCAGCCATTGACGCGTCTGCGAAGGTTTCGTTGGGAATCAAAACGTCGAGCAGGATGTTTGTGCCGATAGCGGTAATCATCGTCCGCGAACATCGCCCATGAACTTGTCCACCGAAGAGTACCCGAGCGCGGAGAAGCCTTTGCCACACCGCCCCTTCCACTTTCGGAGCCAAATTCCTGCGGACTCTTTTCAACACGATGACACCCGCTTCCAGCCTGAACTCGACTTCCGTCTTCGCGTGCAAGCCGAAACGGTCGCGAATTGCCTTCGGAATGGTGACCTGGCCCCGCTCTCCGATCCTCATATTCTCCAGTATGAACACGAATTCATACTTTAACAACTCGCACCAGCGTGTTGCTAAAATCAAATCACCGCAATGCCCACCCAGGCCCGACCCGCTTCCGCGCGCCAATTCTTTTCCCGTCACGGCACTCTGTCCAAGTGGCACCCCAACTACGAATTCCGCCACGGCCAGGGGGAAATGGCCGAAGCCGTGGAATCGGCCCTCGCCGATAAGCGCCACCTCATCGTGGAGGCCGGCACCGGCACCGGAAAAACGCTGGCCTACCTGGTACCCGCCCTGCTCTCGGGCAAGCGCATCGTAGTCTCCACCGGCACCAAGAACCTGCAGGAACAGCTTTTTTTCAAGGACGTCCCCTTCCTGCAAAAGCACTTTCCGCGCCCGCTCAAAGTCTGTTACATGAAGGGCCGCAACAACTACGCCTGCCGCCAGAAAATCTACGATATCGAAAAAGAGCCGGTGCTCACCGGTCTGGAAGAAGTCGCCGATTTCGAAATCATCCGCAACTGGGAAACCACCACCGAATTCGGCGACCGCGCCGAAATCAAAAGCCTGCCCGAATCCTCCACCGCCTGGGCCAAGGTGGATGCCCGCAGCGACCTCTGCACCGGCCAGAAGTGCGCCAATTACGAACGCTGTTTCATCACCCTGATGCATCAGCGCGCCGCCGAAAGCGACATCATCATCGTCAACCACCACCTCTTCTTCGCCGACCTCTCCCTGCGCGACGATAACTACGAAGGCGGCATTCTTCCCGAATACCACGCCGTGGTCTTCGACGAAGCCCACGAAATCGAAGACGTGGTGGGCCAGTATTTCGGTGTCTCCATCAGCAACTACCGCTTTCAGGACCTGCGCCGCGACATATCCATCATGGGCCGCATGAAAAAGTTCGGCACCCCCGAGTTGGATCGCGTCCTGCAGCGCGTCGATGAGCTCACTCTATACTTTTTCGGGCTCTTCGGCGATGGCGACCGCCGCGTCGCCTTCGCCGGCCGCCCAGCCTTCCGCGAAGAAAACGAAGAAGCCTACAGCGATCTGCTCACCGCGCTCGACCTCGTCTCCTCCCATCTGAAACTGATCCAGAACCCGCCAGAGGAGATCGTGCCGCTGTTCCGCCGCACCCAGGAACTGAGCCAGGGCTTGCGCTTCGTCATGGAGGAAGAGGACGAGAATTTCGTCTACTGGGTGGAGAAGCGCGCCCGCGGCGTCTTTCTTCAGGCCACCCCAATCGACGTCTCCTCCATCGTTTCCCAGCGCCTTTTCAATAAGGTGGAAACCGCCGTCCTGACCTCCGCCACGCTGGCCGTCGCCGGCGGTTTTGCGTACACCGAAAAACGCCTGGGGCTGGATAGCGCCCGCACCCTGGTAGTGACGGGCCACTTCGACTATCAGAAGCAGGCGCTGCTTTATGTGCCCCAGCAATTACCGGAACCGCGCAGTCCCGCCTTCACCAAGACCGCCGCCGAAGAGGTGGTCCGCATCCTGAAACACAGCCGCGGCCGCGCCTTCGTCCTGTTCACCAGCTATCAGCAGATGCGACTGGTGCACGACCACGTGTCGCTGGAAATCGAATACCCTACCTTGCTGCAAGGCACCGGCCCGCGCAACGCACTGCTCGACGAGTTCAAGGCCACCCCTAACTGCGTGCTGTTCGCGACTTCCTCTTTTTGGCAGGGCGTGGACGTGCCGGGCGAGCAGTTGAGCTGCGTTATCATAGATAAGCTGCCCTTCGCCGTTCCCAACGATCCGGTGGTCAACGCCCGCATCGAGAGCATTCGCAAAGCCGGGGGCAATCCGTTTTACGATTACCAGATCCCGCAGGCCGCCATCGCGCTGAAGCAGGGATTTGGGCGGCTCATCCGCAGCAAGTCGGACCGGGGCGTGCTGGTCCTGTTGGACAACCGTATTACCAAGCAGCGCTACGGCCAGGTTTTCTTCGACAGCCTGCCCGATTACGGATTTACCATTCGCCTGGAAGACGTGGAGAAGTTTTTCAATGTTTGAAGTGACTATCGAAGAGACGTTTTCCGCCGGCCACGCGCTGCGGAACTATCACGGCAAGTGCGAAAACGTGCACGGCCACAACTACCGCTGCCAGGTAACCCTGCAGGGCGAACAACTGGACTCCATTGGGCTGCTGGTGGATTTCGTGGAACTGAAACGCGCGGTCCATTCGGTCCTGGACGGTATGGACCACCAGTGGCTCAACGAATTCCCGCCGTTCGACGCCATCAACCCGTCGGCCGAAAATATGGCCAAGTACATTTACGACGAGGTTCAGACCGGATTACAGGCTAAAGAAAACGTGCGCATCGCCGCAGTCAAGCTGTGGGAGACCGATACGTGCAGTGCCACGTACCGGCCCTAGGGCAGTCTGCGAGCGGCCGCAGCCTTAACAGCCGCGCTACTTACCGTAGTAGGCCGCGTTCTTCGCCGTGAACTCCGACCACTTCTCCGGCAGATCGTCCAGCGCAAAAATGGCCGAAACGGGACAAACCGGAACGCAGGCCCCGCAATCGATGCATTCCACTGGATCGATATAGAGCAACTCGGCGTCCGCGTAAGCCGGCTCGTCCTTCTTCGGATGGATGCAATCGACCGGGCACGCGTCGACGCAGGCGGTATCTTTGGTGCCAATGCAAGGTTCAGCGATTACGTATGCCATTATGTATTTTTTCCCAGAGAACAATAAATAGCACAGTGGACGTAGAAACACAATTTCGGCTGTCCGGCGGTTGTAGCCGCACCCATCCGGGTGGCGGCTCTGGAGGCGCGCGGTTGACCGGCGCTACTATAGGAGGCATGCTGGCAACCGTTCGAAAAGCGGTCTTTCCCGCCGCCGGGCTCGGCACCCGCTTCCTTCCGGCCACCAAAGCGCAGCCCAAAGAAATGCTGCCCATAGTCGACAAGCCCATCATCCAGTACGGTGTGGAGGAGGCGATCCGGTCCGGCATTCAGAACATCATCATCGTCACCGGCCGCGGTAAATCCGCCATCGAGGACCACTTCGATGTCAGCTTCGAGCTGGAGTACTTGCTCGAAACGCGCAAAAAGAGCGATCTGCTGGCCATCGTGCGGAACATCTCGGACATGATCGATGTCTCTTACGTCCGCCAGAAGGAGGCGCTCGGTCTCGGCCACGCCGTGCTGCGCGCCATGGAACTGGTGGGCAACGAGCCCTTCGCGGTGGTGCTGGCCGACGACCTGATCGAAGCCGGGACGCCCTGCCTGCGTCAACTCCTGGACATCTACAATTTCTTCGGCGCCCCGGTGCTGGCCGTCATGGAAGTGCCGCGCGAAAGCATTTCGCTGTACGGCTGCATTGATGCCGAGCCGGTCTTGCACAACGGTTCCAGCGATCGCCTTTTCCGCATCCGCGACCTGGTGGAAAAACCTAAGGTCGAGGAGGCGCCGAGCAACCTCGCCATCATTGGCCGCTACGTGCTGACGCCGGAAATCTTCGGCTCCTTGAAAGCCATCGACCCTGGCGCGGGCGGCGAAATCCAGCTTACCGACGCCCTGCGCCACATGCTGCGCAGCCGCCCCATCTACGCCTACCGCTTTGAAGGCACCCGCTACGACGCCGGCGACAAACTGGGATTCCTCAAAGCCACCGTGGAGTACGCCCTCCGCCGCGACGATCTGGGCGAGCCTTTCCGGGAGTACCTGAAGGGCCTGAAGTTGTAAGCGCGTCGAGCCCGCATTCCGTGGCTCCACCGCCTCACGGCACCATGACCTCAGCCGCTGGCGTACGCGCACTTTCATTGCCCGCATGGTCCAGCGCCGAGACCGCGTATCGATATGTCTTGCCATGCTCCACGTTGCGATCCGAATAACTGGGAATCTGGCTGACGTCGGCCAGCTTTTCAAACGCCCCTCCGGCGACGGCGCGATAGATGCGATAGCCGGCCAGGTCGGTTTCGGTGTTGCGTTCCCAGACCAGTTCGATGGAATTCGTCGCCGCCGAAGGGCTGAGGCCCGACGGGACCGCCGGTGCGAAGGTGTCCACCGGGGTGATGGGAAACTCCTCGGAGAGGTCGCTTTGCGCTTCCTTGTTGTTACCTGGTTTGTCGATGGCGTTGCCTGTTTTGTCGACTGGGTTGTTGCCGGCGGGGGTGTTGCCAGCGGGGTTCTTGACTGGCTCGTTCCCGAACGGCACAATCGTCTGCACCACGTAAATGTACGGTGTGCCGGCCTCGGTCGCGGTGTCGGTCCATTGAGGCTGCTGGACGGTGGCCACAAGAGCGAATTCGCCTATGGTCTTGCGGAAGACGCGGAAGGTGGCTCCGCTGGCGCGCCAGGTGAGGTGGACGCCCTCGGCGGTAGCGGTCGCGTTGACACCCGCGGGCCGCTCGGGTGGCGGCACTACCGGAAGCACCAGGAAACTCGACCAGCCGGCTTCCTTACCGTTGGCGCCAATCGCGCGCACGGCCAGGATCGCCTCTTGGTTGGTCCACTCCGCCGCCGGAATCTCGTAATGCGCAAGGCCGGTTTTGGCTGTGCCCTGGGGGATGGATTTGGCCTGGGCCGCCCATTTGTCCGCGTCGAACGGCGCGCCCGCAGTGCCAATGCGCAGGTCAAGTTTTACCGGGTCTTTGATCGCCTTCGCCTCCGTAGTCAGATCCGGAATCGTGAACTGCACAATGAGGTGGGAGCCGCGCTGGACGGCGGCCAGGTCGGTCACCCGGGCGGGCACATTGGCCAGCGGCGGCAGCGGTTCACCGATGTATCCGCAGCCCGCCGTGAACAGCGCAGCCGCCGCCGCCAACAAAAACCCACCGGCCACCGGCATCCGGCATCCGGCATCCGTTCCATGAGACATGAACGACTAGTGTAGCCCCGGTGTCTGAATCGCAGGGGCCACCGCGAGCGAATAGCCGGCGGAGCAGTATGGCTGCGACCCTGCTGTGGTTGCAACTACGGCAGCGCAAACCGTCAGTTGGGCCGGCCCGGATATCAGCCCGTCCGGAACCGCGACATTCACCTGTTGAACGCCCGGCACCGTGGGGGCCGCGCCCGCGTAAAGCGGCGTCAGGTTACTGAATCCGCCACTTCCTCCGCCGCTTGGGTCGCCGATCTGAACGGTGACGGCCGCGCCTGGCGGAATCCCCGTCGCGAAGATCTGCAGAATGCTTCCCGGCGCGGCGCCGCTCTGCGGCGTGTTCTCCGTGTTGTCCTGGTTCAGCACACCGTGAGCGAAGATCGCGGGCCATGCCGGCGAGAGCGCCACCGTCGTCGACGCACTGCTGGCGCCGTCAACCGTCACTACCATGGCGGCGGACGTCTTGGAACCGAGCCCTGCAGGCACTTGCAAATTGATCTGGGTGGCGCTGGTGTACAGCAGCGAGGCGGCGGCGCCATCGAACGTCACCGCAACGGCCTTGCCCAAGAGGTTGGCACCGAACACCGTGGCCAGGGAACCGGATACCAGCGGCGTCGCCTGAAGGGTTGCGGCATTCACCACTTTGCTCACCGTCACCGATGGCACGGTGGGCGGAGGTGGCGGAGGTGGCGGAGGCGGCGCCGCCTGCACTGTCAGAGTCAACGGCAGGGTCTGGCTGCCCGCCGCTCCGCCGTTAATGGCGATGGTGGCGTGATACGTACCCGCCGCCAGATTTTGCGATTGCGACCAGACCCGCACGCTGCCATTGTTGACGCCTGCTGAAGTGTCAAGTGTGAGCCAGCCGGAGCCCTGCAGGTACGAAATGCCGACGGTCCATTCCAGCAGCCCGCCGGCGCTATTGCGGATCGGGATGTATCCGGGTTGGCTGGTCATGGTGCTGCCGCTGGCGGTGAGCAGAATCGTCGTGGCGTCCACCATCAGCTTCGGAAAGTAACCGGCGTTGCAATCGCCCAGCGAGTTGCAGTCCGATGGCGGAGTTGCGCCGGAGAACCGCGGCACTGGCGCAGTGGTCGACGCGCCGGCCGCACTGGAAACCGGCGCCAGGGAAATGCTTTCCTGCGCCACCGCCGGGGTGGTGACATTAGCCAGCGCGATGAACGTCGGGAACTGGGCTGTTTCCTGCACCGAAGAGTTAGCGTCCGCCACTTCGTAGACCGCATATCCGGCGCCGCCCGCCAGCGCCACTTCGCTGGCCGAACTGAGTGCCAGGGGTCCGCTTCCTTGCGGTACCACCAAAGGAGATCCTCCGGCGCCGGTTGAATCGGCCCCCACGACGCGCACCAGCAACAGGGTGCCGCTGCCGGGGACATACCGGCCGGCCGCCTGCGGGAGCCCGAGATCGCCGCCGGCCGTGGGCATCTGCGCGTCGGAGCCCGCTACCATGTCGGGAATATAGATGTGGCCGTTGGCCGGGAAGCCCGAGTACTTCACCAGAAAACGCGTGCCGCTGTCGGCCCCCGGAACCCGGGCTTCGAAGGCCGACGCAAATCCTTCCGTGACTCGCGTGGATGCGAAGCTGGTTCCCGCACCGAATAAGCCAGGCAGGTCCAGGCTGGCCGGAACGGGCGAGCCCGAACACGTGATTCCGGTGCTGTACAGAGTGGCCTGCAGGCTAATCTGGGGATAAGCCACCACGACCTGCGCCTGATTCACCGGGATTGTAGACGAGAGGGACGCCGTGAACGGTTGTTGTGCCGAGGGCCCCAGTTGACTCACGTTGGCGCGGATGCCCGAGATTTTCAGATTCAGGCTGCCGCTGGCCGGTACGGTGAGGCTGATGCCGTAAAACGCGATCGATTGGTTACTTACCTGACCGGCGATGCCCGTAGATACAAAGCCGCTGCCGAAGTCCACCGAGACCGCGGCATCGCGTGTCAGGTTGTCGACGTCCACCCGATTGGTGACGTTGACCGGGAGCAGCAGGGTCAGATTGCCGGACAACACTGCCCCGGGAACAGAGCCGGAACATTGGAGCAGGATATCGCCCAGCCGCTCGGTGACGCCTTCCGAGCGCACCAGCAAGGGAACGCTGGTCACCGAACAACGGCCGGAGAAGGGTGTTTGGGCAGAGGTTGCGCCGACAGCCAGGAAAAACAAAGCCAGCGGGAATAGCCGATTACTTGTCCGCATACGGGGTTCCATCCAGACTCATTTTATCGGAACCGCTCTTCACATCAAAAATGCCGGGTTCCGACTGGCTCACGCTTTGGCTGGCGTCTTCCATAACGGTGCGCCACGTCTGGTTGCTCTTCGTGATGGGGTCCATGGGGATAGCGCGCAGGTAGCCTTCGGTAACCAGGTCCTCCAGCCGCTGAGGCGCCTTTTGCTTATCGTAGGTGTAATTGTCGATGACGGTGCGCAAGGTGTACAGATTGCTCATGAGCACGCTTTCATTGGCGCGTGTGATGGTGCGTTGGTAAATAGGGATCGCCAGCGAGATCAGGAGCACGATGATGGTGATCACCACCATCATCTCGACAAATGTGAAGGCGCGCAGGCCTTTCCTTCTACCATTCTGCATATGGTGTTCCATCGGATGCCTTGTCGGTGGTCTTGCTATAGACGTCGAAGACGCATTGGCCGCCCCAGCTTCCGCTCTTGGGGTCGTCCTGATCGCTGCGCATTCCCCACTCGGCCTTGCCGGTGAACGGATCCACCGGAATACGGCGCAGGAAGCGCATTTTCTTGCCGTCCGGGCCGGGAAGTTTCACGCCTTCCACCAGCACTTCCAGGGTTTCGGGCCAGTTGTTAGTGCCCTGCTTTTGGGGCCCCAGGTAGCCCAGATCGGCCATGTCTTTGTACTTGTCGATGGCCTTGTGCATCTCCGACAGGGCTTGCCTTAACTCGCGCTCGCGGTTGACCCGGACTTTGGCGCGCGCCAGCGGCACGGCCATGGTGGCCAGGATCAGCATGATGCTGAAGGCCACGATCAGTTCCACCAGCGTGAGCCCGCGTTGCTTCTTGTGCTTCATGCGGTCCACCTACTTCACTGTAATGCCGATACTGGGCGATCCGGATGCCACTATCTGCCCCTGCGAATTGCGAACGCCGAAGACGGGGATAGTGACGGTGCTGGATCCAACGGCGACGCCCTGGAAGATCAAGGTGACCAGCACTCCGGAGCCACTGCTGCCCGCGGTGCCGGGCTGCCGGTTCAAGTTGATGATGGCGGTTCCGTTATCGTTCTGTATATTCTTGGTGAAGACCGGAACCTGGCCATCGCCGGACAAGAAATCACCGCGGCCGATGTCAGTCAGGCGGACCACCTTGGGGTCGTACTGGAACTGCATGGGCGCGGATGCCACGTCATTGCCGTTTTCGATCACCAGCGCGACCGTGATCGTGCCTTGCACGGTGGTCTGGGTTTGAGCGGGCAGGAAGTGGACGGTGGTATTGCCTGCCGGGGCTGGGGGCGTACTATTTGGCTTGGCGGCATCCGGTGTCGCGGTGGTCCCGGGCATAGACGGCGCAGTCGCCGGTGGCGCGGTTGCCGGTTGCGTAGCCCCAGGCAGAATGCTGCCGGGGACCACGCTGCCGGGGACAACGGCGGTTGCAGGAGCCGTCGCGGGCGGCAGTCCCGCGGAAGCTGGCGGGTCCTCTTTCTTGGGCGGCTCAGGCGCTTTTTCCATGGCGGATTGGCTCGGCTTGCGCCCGTAGCTGAGGTGCACCGAAGCCTGGTTGCCTACCGCGATTCCGCGCAGATTCTCTTCGGTGAACTCGGGCCGCCGGATGACGTGCGGAATCAGGGCGATCATCAGTTCGCTGCGCTCGCGGTCCACGCTCTCCCCGCTGAACAGGCGGCCGAGTACGGGGATGCTGCCCAACCCGGGAATGCCGGTCTTGCTCTTGTTGTCCTGGAATTTGGTGAGCCCCCCCAGCAGGCTGACCTCGCCTTCGCGCATGCGCACGTCGTGGGTGATCTTACGCTGGCCGATGATCGGCTGGTCGATGCCCCCCAAACTCACGTGGCCGTTGACGGCGTTGATGTCCAGTTCGATGTGGATGGAGACGTCGCCGTTGTCGTGCACGCGCGGTACCAGGTCCACATTCACACCGGTATCGATGTAGGTGAATTGGGTATTGACCAGCGGGTTGATGCCGACGCCCCCGATGCCGGGCTGAAAGCTGCCTGTGGCCGTGGGCACGCGGTCGCCGATCTTAAGCGTGGCCTTCACGTTGTCCACCGAGCGCACCTGCGGCGATTGCAGCACCTTGGTGTTGGCGTCGCTCAGCACCGCCTGCAGCACGGCGCCGGGCACGGTGGTGGCCCAATCCGCCGTGCTCAGTTTGTTGAGATTGGAGAGCGGGATCTGGGATCCCGTGGTGACGGGGGTGGTGACCGGTGTGGATCCGGTGGATCCGGTGGCTCCGGTGGCTCCTCCGGTGGTCCCGGTCACTATGCTCTGGATGCTGGTTCGCGGGTTGAAAGTGGCGGGCACGTTCAGACCCGTGGACGCCAGCGCCGCCGTAAGCTGGCGGGTATAGACCGTGCTGGCCTCGATCACAATGATATCCACCACTACTTCCGATTTGGGCTTGTCCAGGTCATGCAGAATCTTTTCCGCCAGCGCAATCTGGTCGGCGCTTCCCTTGGCGATGATGGCGTTTTGCGAGTTGTATGGGAAGAAGCGCTGAATGTCGGCCACGGAGCGCACCGCGTTGACGATTTCCTGCAGTTCCTGCGCCGTATTCACGTTGGACAGGTAGAAGACCTTGGCAACCTGTTCTTCATAGTCGCGGCGCTTATTGGGGTTGTCCATGGTGATGAAGATGGTGTTAGGCGAAAGCGGTTTCCAGTAAGATTTAGTAATGACCGCAAGGTAGTCCAGAGCCTCAT
>Ga0210402_10000502_pt1 | contig 43884 bp, 39 predicted proteins | sample IncBWC7MmetaG_FD_161055 | JGI IMG/M metagenome (GOLD analysis project Ga0210402, IMG submission 161055) | Forest soil microbial communities from Barre Woods Harvard Forest LTER site, Petersham, Massachusetts, United States - Inc-BW-C-7-M | ecosystem: Environmental > Terrestrial > Soil >...
AACATGGTGGTTCCCTCCTGCCGCGCTTTTGTTGCGAGTGTTCTCCATGTCGGGGGTTTTCGCAAGGTGGGAAGCAAGCAAGGTTCCACACTGAGGACACCGAGCTTGCACAGAGAGCCACTGAGGGAAGAAAGCGATAGCGCTTCGCGCGGAGCGCATTGACCTTCTCGGTGGCGCTCTGTGCCCCTTCCTCAGTGCCCTCCGTGCGGAACCTTGTTAGCTTGCTTCCTTCCTCCTGCTCGGTACGCCATGCTGACCATCGGCAGCCCACAGGGGAAACACCACTATGAAGGTCGGCTTCATCGGCGTCGGCAACATGGGCGGCCCCATGTGCCGCAACATCATCCGCAACACCAACCACGAGGTCGTCGTGTTCGACCTCAATCCCGCGGCGATCAAGGCCTGCACCGACCTCGGCGCTGCCGCCGGCACCTCCACCGCCCAGGTCGCGTCCACCTGCGAGGTGGTGTTCACCTCGCTGCCGATGCCGCGCAACGTCGAGGACGTGGCGCTCGGCCCCGACGGCATCGCCGCGAACGCCCGCGCCGGCACGATCTATATAGACCTCTCCACCAACTCGCCCGCCACCGCCCGCCGCGTGAACGAAGGCATGCGGGCGAAAGGCATCCACATGCTGGAGGCTCCCGTCTCCGGCGGCGTGCCACGCGCCACCGACGGGTCGATCGTCATCATGGTCGGCGGCGATGCGGCAACGTTCGAGAGCCAGCTTCCACTGCTGATGTCGTTCAGCGGCGAGGTGGTGCATGTCGGCGAGATCGGCATGGGCTCGGTCGCCAAGCTGGTCAACAACATGCTGGCATTCTGCAACGCCGCCGCCGCGGCTGAGGCGCTGATGATCGGCGCGATGGCAGGCATCGATCTGCGCAAGCTCCAGCAGGTGATCACCAACGCCAGCGGCAATTCGTCGGCGTTTCGCAACATCTCGGAGAAGGCGTTCAAGGGCGAGTTCCAGCCGAGCTTCGCGCTCGATCTGGCGCACAAGGACCTGCGGCTTGCGCTGGAACTGGCGGACGAACTCGGCGTGCCGGGCATGATCGCGCCGCAAGTGATGAACCTGATGCGCATCGCGCGCGCCAAGGGGATGGGCGGCGATGACAGCAGTTCGGTGATCCGCGTCTATGAGCAGGCACTGGGCCGCGAAGTGCGCGCCTGACCTGAATAGGCGCGATTCTTCAAAGGGAACCAACTTTCCCGCCGCTCCAATAAACAAAACGCGATCAGGCGATCCGGCTCTTTGGAAACTATTCGCACCCTCGTATGCATCATCCGATCGTGATACGGTAGTCGCCGCCGCCAATCTATCGAGGACGCAATGGCATACCGATCGCATATTCTCGTCGTCGAAGATGATCCGCTGGTCTCGGAAGTCGTGCTGGACGCGCTTGAGGACCTCTACGACACCAGCTGCGCCGAGACGGCAGCCGCCGCGCTGGAACATCTGCGGGCTGGCGGGATCGACGCCATGCTGCTGGACTGCACGCTGCCCGGCGGCCTCGACCCGCATCTGGTCCCGATGGCCGACGAGGCGGGCGTGACGGTCATCCTGATGTCCGGCCATCCGGATATGATGGAGCGCGTCCCCGGCTCGGGACGTCCGTTCATTCTCAAGCCGTTCAGCCTGACCTCACTGCTGACGACGGTTCAGCAAGCGGTGCTGGCCAGCCCAAGTCGGGTCCCCACTCGCTGAAGCGCCGCAGAACTAAGGCGGGACGGCCAGCAAGTGCTGCACGGCTGAAACCAGCGCGCGCCGGCGAAACGGCTTGGGCAGGAACTCCTCGCGGTCGGGCGGGTGCTGCAGGCCGCTGACGAACAACACCTTCAGGTCGGGGCGTTCGCGCCGCGCGTGCCGCGCAAAGCCGATGCCGTCGAGACGCGGCATGGCGATATCGGTGACCACCAGTGAGATATCAGGGTGGTGTTCCAGGACCTCGAGCCCTTCCAGCCCGTCCGAAGCCTCGTAGACCTCGTCGCACAGTTCCTCGAGGATCGCGACCACGGTCTCACGGACCAGTGCATCGTCATCCACCACCATTCCGACCGGGTGCGGACAACCTTTGTCTTGATCCAGAGTTTCAGACATCGCGACCAAGTCCCCTGCTGACGCCACGTTTCTAGTCAACCAACAATGCCGGCCCCACGTTCCGGGCGAGCCTGATCAAAGCCAATCAACAACCTTGCGATGGCCGGAATGCGTTGCGATGCCGCAAAGTGACCAGTGTCCGAGGGTGCCGGCACGATTGTGCGAACAGCGGCGAAATTGTCGCCGTATCAACGCAGTCGCGCACCCCGCTGATGCCAGGCAGCCATTCGCGTACCCCGCCCGCCGCACCTCCACCACTATTCGCCATACTGCCTACCGCCCATCACGTCTTCGCGCGGGGCAGTGGGCTGCCGCGATCGTCATACCGGCTGGGCCAGATCTCTTGCGGCGTCAGCGCGAGCGCGGCGGCGATTATCTGCTCCATTGCGGGCCATGGTTGTTTCAGCGCCTTTCCGGCGGCTGTCGGGTGATAGCCGTTTGTCACCGACAGGCCGGCGAGACTGTGGCCGCGCTTCTTCAACGCAGCGAGCACGTCGGCTGGATGCCAGTCCTCCTGGTTCGACGTTGTGTTGCTCTCGGAAGCGTTCATTGCATCTCGCTTATTCTCTCTAGAGAATCATCTGCTGGAAAGTATCAGTATTCCTGGTTGAACGGCCGGAAAGGTGCGGGAACCTGTCCCAAAAGTGTTGGGATTTTGATCGGATAGACCGAACATGTCACGTGTCAGAGAGACCAGTAACACTTCCGGCCCAACCGATGGCGCTGCGGACCACGCGGCATTTGTCGCTCGCCTGCACACGATCCTTCGTCATTGGCCGAGCGCCGATCGGCTGGCGCGGGCGATGGGCGTGTCGCCATCGGCGTTCCGCAAATGGCTCAAAGGCGAGGCTGAGCCCAGCCGGGAGCGGCTCGTTGCGCTAGCCGAGGCGGCGTCGGTGAGCGTCGGCTGGCTGGCCCGGGGCGAAGGTCCCGAACCTCGCCTTCAGGATGTCGGCAAGCCGCCTCGGAACCGTGACGGCGTCGCCCGCGATCCCGGCCTCGACACAAGGCGCTTTCTCCTTCTGCCGAAGCGCCCGGAAGCTGCCGCCGCCGGCGCCGAGACGCCCGCCCCACCGCCTGGCAGCGAATACATGGCGTTGCGGGACGACTGGGTCCGCGCGACGTTCGGCATCGAGCCCGACAGGCTCCTGCTGGAAACCGCGCGGGGCGAGTCCATGGAGCCCCGCATTCACGACGGCGATCTGCTGCTGGTGGACACGACGGAGCAGCAATTCCACAGCTTCGGCGTTTACGTCCTGGAGATCGCCGGCGAGCGCCTGGTCAAGCGAGTGCAGCGCAAGGTGGACGGCAGCCTGACCCTGATCAGCGACAACACGGCCTACGAGGCCGACCATGTTCCCGCAGCGGAGGCCGCCAACGTCACAGTGGTCGGCCGCGTGCTGTGGTCATGCGGCCCGGTGTGACGGCCCGCCGTCAACGCCAGATCGGGCGGCCGAGGTTGATGTCATGGCCGCTGGTCAACGCTCCGCCCAGCGCGCCGGCGCCGCCGCCGATGGCCGCGCCCACCAACGGACTGCCACCCGTCACCGCAGCGATCGCGGCGCCGCCTCCGGCCCCGATCAGGCCGCCGGACACCGCCCGGTCACCCCGATTGTAGCCGCAGCCACCCAGGCTGAGTGCCAGGGGGACAAGGACAAGGCACGTAGCGACACCGCGCCGCATGATGGAGTCTCCTTTCGTCCTGCGTTTGCTCAATTAGAATCGTGGCGACGTCACCGCACCGCCCACCGCACCGACGCCGCCGCCGATCAGGGCGCCTGTCGCCGGCCTGCCGCCTGTCACCGCCGCCACACCTGCGCCGGCGCCGGCTCCCAGCAAGCCGCCCGTCACCGCCCGTGTTCCAGGGTCGTAGCCGCAGGCGGCCAGGGCCGTCAGCATACTTCCGAGGGCCAGTCCTAAAGCGATCTTGCGTGTCATCGGCAAACCTCCCTGTGGCTTGGAATGATCTGATCGTGGTGCAGATCAGGGGAAATCCGGTGGCGGGAATGCGGCGATCGCGGGGCGCCCGCTCAACCTCTTGTTAGCGAGGGGGCGCGGGGCTAAGCCCATTGGCTTTCCGCCATCGCGCAAAAAGGTCCCCTTTGATGCTCTCTCGGGTGTTCGGCTTCATGTCAGCCGACATGGCCATCGACCTCGGCACCGCCAACACACTGGTCTACGTCAAGGGCCGCGGCATCGTTCTGGCGGAGCCATCGGTGGTCGCCATCGCCCATGTGCGCGGCAAGAAACAGGTGGTGGCAGTCGGCGAGGAAGCCAAGCAGATGCTCGGCCGCACCCCCGGTTACATCACCGCGAGCCGGCCGTTGCGCGACGGCGTCATTGCCGACTTCGAAGTTGCCGAGGAGATGATCAAGCATTTCATCCGCAAGGTGCACAACCGTCGCGGCTTCGCTTCGCCGCTGATCATCGTCTGCGTTCCCTCGGGCTCCACCGCCGTCGAGCGCCGCGCCATCCAGGAGAGCGCCGAAAGTGCCGGCGCGCGCCGCGTTCAGCTTATCGAGGAACCGATGGCGGCGGCGATCGGCGCCGGCCTGCCGGTCACCGAGCCCACCGGCTCCATGGTCGTGGACATCGGCGGCGGCACCACCGAGGTGGCGGTGATCTCGCTCGGCGGCATCGTCTATTCGCGCAGTGTGCGGGTCGGCGGCGACAAGATGGACGAGGCGATCATCAGCTACATGCGCCGCAACCACAATCTGCTGATCGGCGAACCCACGGCCGAACGGATCAAGATGGATGTCGGCGCCGCCGCCAGGTCCGACGATGGCGATGAGGGGCCGTACCGCGAAGTGCGCGGGCGGGATCTGATGAACGGGGTGCCGCGCGAAGTGCAGGTGAGCCAGCGCCAGATTGCCGACAGCCTCGCCGAACCGGTCAGCGCCATCCTGGAAGCGGTGAAGATGGCGCTGGAGAACACGCCGCCCGAACTGGCGGCCGATATCGTGGACAAGGGCATCGTGCTGACGGGCGGCGGTGCGTTGCTGTATCGCCTCGATCAGGTGCTGCGCGATGCGACCGGATTGGCGGTGGTGGTGGCGGAGAACCCGCTTCAGTGTGTCGCATTGGGAACGGGGCGAGCGCTCGAGGAGCGCAAGCGGCTGTCGAGCGTGCTGACCAGCATGTACTAAGAGAGGCGCCGGGTGCCCATCGAGGCATGGAGCAGTAAAATTCACCGCAGAGGCGCAGAGGGCGCTGAGGAGGCGAGTTGGGGAGGTCATAATCCCGACTTCTCAGCGCCCTCTGCGCCTCTGCGGTGAATATTCTCCGCGCACTCCCAACGCTGCGCGGCCTGCCGGTCAAGCGCGAACTGAGCGGGAAGCATGGTTGAGCGGGACGCATGCAATCAACCGATATGAAGTTGCGTGTGCAAAATTTTGTGCTGTGGGCAGCGCTTCTGGCATCATTGCTATCAGGCCACTCGACATTTGCAGCAGAGCCATACCGCATGTTGTCGCCGTCTGGCGCTGCGCCACATCCCGCCGTACTGCTTGTGCCGGGCTGTTCCGGCTTCACCGCAGTCAACGGAATCAACCTATACGACGAACGCGCGCGCGAATTGCAAGCTGCCGGCTATGCTGTCGTGTTCGTGGACTACCTCGGCCGGTTCGATAACTGCGGTCATGTTTCGCACGCCCAGGTTGGCGAGGATATACTCGGTGCTGCGACCTGGACACGCGCTCAACCCGGCATTGATCCAGGTAGGATATCGGTCATAGGCTGGTCGTACGGTGGCGGCGGTGTCCTTGCGGCATTGATGGCCATGCCTTCCGGGCCGCCAATATTCGCGAAGGCAGTGATGTACTACCCCGATTGCCGTGGAGAGAAGCCATGGACGACCACAGGTATCTCCGCGTTGATGCTGATGGGAGCTATCGATGATGTCGCACGTCCCGCCTTGTGCGACACTGTGGTGAAAAGGGCGCCGCCGAACACAATTCGCACAGTCTTGTATCCCAACTCCCGCCACTCGTTCGATATGCGGAGTCTGCCGGAGCGAGCCGAATATCCGTTCGGGACGATGGGCTACAATGCCGAAGCGGCCAACGCATCGTGGGCGACCGCACTCGATTTCCTTAGGTAGAATCTAAACGACGCCGAACACCCGGCGATCAAGGCGAGATCCCGTTTCCGTGCCTGAATTGCTCGCGGAGCAGCATGACCCATTGCCCAACGCGAACCACCTCGGGACCGCAGGTTGCGGCGAGTTGAGATGCATGCGCCGGCGTGGTCAGCAGGAACCGGATGTTCGCCGCGCGCGTCTCCGTGCCGCAGCCCTGGTCGAACAATGCCTGACGGAGCTTTATGCGGCGATACCACTCGATGAGTTCTGCATCGTTGGTGGGTGCGAACTTCCACATCACAAGTGTGGGACGCCCGGTGCGCCGCTCGAAGTCGAGCAACTGGGTCTCGACGTCCGGGTCGATCAGCACAATGTCGGCTGGCGCCGTCGCGCGCGTGACCGCCGCGACAAGCAGACGCTTTTGCGCCCCGAGCGTCTCGTTCGCGGCTATCTCTCGTGTCAGTCGGCCGCCCACAATATACAGGAACCACGGACCGATCAGCGCCAGAAGAGCCGCGCGCAGCAACCACGCACGCCGCCCGGATACCGCCGCCGCGACTGCAAGCGCCAGCAGCAACCATAGCAACAAGATCAGCGACGAAGGCCGGAACAGGTAGAACTTCCCGAGCACGCCGCTGTCCCGATCGAGAAACTTCGGCCCAAGTACGAGGAAAAGGTATGTCAAAAGGCCGGCGAGCCACACCGCCAGCACGCGCAGCCGCCGCGTTGAACCGAGCCAAGCGACCACCAGGCAGGCCAGCAGCAGCGCGGCGGTCATGCGATAGCCGGGCATCCAGTTGTCTCGGAAATACTCCCAGGAGAGAAACGGCGACTGGTGATGCGGCTCGCGGATGATCGAAAAGATCACGTCGGGCGGCGGTATGTCGGTGGCGAGCTTGGCGGTGGTGTCGGCAATGCGGGACCAGGCGATCACCGCGATCAGCGGCGCCACCAAAAGCGCGAACAGCGCTGTCGCCGCACCGACACGCCGCAACTCCTTCGGCCTGTCCAGGAGGCGCAGCGCCATTGCAGCGACGAACCAAAACCCGCCGACCAGAAAATGAACATAGGTCGCTGCGGCTAACAGCAGTGCAGCCGTCGTCAGTCTTTCTGAGACCAGCACAAGTCGCAGCGCGGCCAGCACTATCACATAGGCGGCCACCTTGGCTTCGTAGCCGCTGAACATCCATTCGCCGCCGACGATGTCCTCGCCGATCAGCGCCATGACCATGACCGCAAGTGCCGCATCCAACGCCGTCAGCCCGAAGACGCTGAACAGCGGCGGCAGCGCAAGTGCATAGGCAGCAACCGTCAGTGACCGGGTGACGACCTGGGCCGACTCGTAGCCGATCGCCGAAACCAGTGCACCGAGCGTCCCATCACTCAGCATCCGGTGCGGCGATGCATCAAATATGGCGGTCTCCTGAGGCCAGGCGCTGCCATCGACGAACCGCTCGGCCAGCGCGAAATAGTTTTCCTCGTTTTCCGTGAGAATACCGTGCGGCGGGATCAGCAGCAGCAGGGCAATGATCAGGATGACGGTGCCGACCGCGCCCCGCCGGCTGCGCAATGCCGCGGCGGCTGCCGGTATGATGCCCCCAATTGTCTGGCCGGCCCGGGGCTTATACGCTTGCTTGGTTTCAACCATTGCGAATGCTTAAACTCCAGACGACATGATGACTTGCGAACCTGCCAGGCGCGAGTCGCGCACCGACCCGGTGTGCGACAATTCAACTGCAGACTGAGCCATGCGCTGCTGTCCGCTCGCGATCACGGTCGCGTTGCTGATGCTGTTTCCAATCCGCGTTGCAGCCGATTCCGGCGGAGTCAGCGATGAGTGGATCATGACGATGGTCCACCGGCATTGCGCGATGTGCCATTCCGAGAATCCGTCGCACACAATGCTACTGGGGCAGCAACCGCCAAAAGGTGTTGTGCTCGAGTCGATCGAGGATGTGCGACGCTTTGCGCCCCGCATCATGGAGATGGTCGTACGGAAAAAGTTTATGCCATTTGGTAATGAAACCGGGATGGCCGATGCGGATCGCGCCCGGTTCGGCCAGTGGATCGCTGCTCAGTAACCCCGCCGTGACGACCGCTTGTGTCGATGTCTGCACTGTGCAAAGCTGACAACGATTGACGGATATCGATCCACATCACTGGGCGCCGCGGATCAAGGCGCCGCCGCCCCTGGTGCGACGGACGACAGGCAATCGCCGATAGCTGGGGAGAAACATCCATGGCCCAGAGCAATCCCGGCCCGTATCGTGACGCCGAGCGCGGCGGCGCGACGGGCGCGGTGACCACAATCCCGACCACGGCCACCACCACCATCGTGCAGCGCAGCGCGCCATCGCGACGCGCGTTCATCAAAGGCGTGATCGCCTCAGGCGCGGCGGCGTCCGCGGCAGGCTACCTGTTCCGCACCCCCGGCATCCCGTCCGCACAAGCGCAGTCCGCCGGCACCGTCGAGCGTCTGGTGACGCTGAACGTTAACGGTGTGAGCCGGCGCGTCGACGTTCTGCCGCAGGAGACTCTGTCGCACACGATCCGCTACAAGCTTGGCCTGACCGGCACGAAGCTCGGCTGCGATCACGGCGAATGCGGCGCGTGCACGGTGATCATGGACGGCGTCACGGTGTATTCGTGCTCGACGCTGACGCACAGCGTGCGCGACCGCAAGATCACCACGATCGAGGGCATCGAGGGACCGGACGGCAAGCTGCACAAGGTGCAGGCAGCGTTCGTCGCGGAACTCGGACCGCAATGCGGCTTCTGTACCAGCGGCCAGGTCATGGCCGCGGTTGCCCTGCTGGATCACAACCCCCATCCGACTGTCGAAGAGGCGCGCCTGGCGATGTCCGGCAATCTGTGCCGGTGCGGCGCGTATGATCACTACCTCAAAGGCGTGATGCGGGCGGCGGGGGAGGCGTGAGATGGCATACAAGCTGATCGGCCAGAACTTCGAACCGCATGATGTTGTGGCGAAGGTGACGGGGCGGGCGAAATACGCCGAGGACTTTCGTGCCGACGGGATGGTGTTCTGCAAGCTGCTGACGAGCCCGATGCCGCATGCGAAGATCCACGGCATCGATGCGTCGGACGCTCTGAAGATGCCGGGTGTGCTTGGCATTCTCACCGCCGATGATGTGCCGCAGTTCCCGCCGCCGCAGACGCCGATCCTGGCAAAAGATGAAGTGTTCTATGTCGGCGAACCGATCCTCGCGCTGGCCGCCGTGGATGAAACCACCGCGGCGGACGCGCTGGAGAAGGTGAAGATCGATTTTGAACAATTGCCGCATGTGCTGGACCCGCTGGACAGTTTGTATCCGGGCGGCCCCAATGCGCGGTCGAACGGTAACGTCGCGGCGGCACAGATCAACCTGCAGACGGTGAAGTGGCAGGCCGGCGACTTCGGCGACGACAAGACGCTGCCGATGGGCAAGCCCGCCGAGACCTGGAGCTACGGCGATCTCGATGCCGGGTTCAAGGCCTCGAAGCTGGTGCTCGAGGAAAGCTTCGTTACCGCGGGCTACTCGCATCACAGCATGGAGCCTCGCACTGCCATGGCGTACTGGCAGGGCGGCAAGTGCTTCCTGTACGGCTCGAACCAGAGCCACACCGCGGCGGTGCCGAACATTGCCCGCTACATCGGCATCGAACCCAAGGACCTTGTGTTCATCGCCGAGTATTGCGGCGGCGGGTTCGGCAGCAAGATCCCCGGCTATCCGATCATGGCCGTGCCGGCGCTGCTGTCGAAGAAGCTTAGCCGTCCGGTGATGATGCGCATCACGCGGATCGAGGAATACTCAATCGGCACCGCGCGGCCGACCTTCCAAGGCCATGCCAAACTGGGCTTCCGCGAGGACGGCAAGCTGCTCGCGGCGGATCTGTACATCGTGCAGGAGAACGGCCCACATATCGGCGCCGGCGATTTCCGCTCCGCCGGCAACGCGTTGTCGTTCGTCTATCAACCCGAAGCGATGCGATTCCAGGCGATTCCGGTTTTGACCAACACGCCGCTGCGCGGACCGCAGCGCGGGCCTGGCGAGAACCAACTGGTGCCGGCGATCGAGCCAATGATCGACAAGGCGGCGCGCGAACTGAAGATCGACCGGGTGCAGATCCGCAAGATCAATGCGCCGGACACAAACAGCAAGATCGGCGCCGACCGAGGCCCGGTGACCAGTGCGTTCCTGAAGGAGGCGCTCGACAAGGGCGCCGCGATGTTCGACTGGGAGACCAAGAAGCAGCGCTCCGGCCAGAAGACCGGTTCCAAGGTGATCGGCATCGGCATTGGTCAGGGCTACCACTCGGCGGGCAGCAACGGATTCGACGGTCTGGTGCGCATCACGCCCGACGGCAAGCTGCACGTCCACACCGGGGTCGGCAATCTGGGCACCTACTCGCATTCGGCAACCGCGCGGGTTCCGGCGGAGCTTTTGAATGTGGCGTGGGAAAACGTGGTGATCGAGCGCGGCGACAGCCGGCTCGGGCTGCCGTGGAACAGCCCGCAGGCGGGCAGCCTCACGGCATCGACCGAGTCGCGCACCAACTACGTCGCGGCGATGGATTTGAAGGACAAGCTGCTGGACATCGCGGCACAGATGCTGGGCGGCGCGCCGGGCGACTACGAACTCGGCAACGAGCGCGTGGTGTCAAAGGCCGATGCGTCGAAGTCGATCAGCTATGCGCAGGCGGCACAGAAGGCGATCGAACTGGGCGGCAAGTACAGCGCCAAGGAGGTGCCGGCGGACATCAATCCGGTCACCAAGGATGGCGTGGCGATGATCGCCGGCACGGGTTTGATCGGCGTTGCCAAGGACAACCTGCCGCGGGTCGGCTTGACGCCGGGCCTGACGGTGACGTTCGCGCAGATCGAGCTCGACACCGAGACCGGCAAGTTCAAAATCCTGGAAATGCTGTGCGTGGCCGACTGCGGCACCGTGCTGCATCCACAGGGGCTGGCGCACCAGATCCGCGGCGGCAACGTAATGGGCATCGGGATGGCGAAACTGGAACGCCATGTCTACGACCCGAAGCTCGGCATTCCGACGACCGTGCTGCTGTATCAGGCCAAGCTGCCGAGCTACCTCGACGTGCCGGCGGAGATCGGCTGGGGCGCAGTCGAGATGCCTGATCCGCAAAATCCGATGGGCGTGAAAGGTGTCGGCGAGCCGCCGCAAGGATCGGGGGCGGCGGCGATCACCACGGCGATCTCGGACGCCATGGGAGGCCACCTGTTCAATCGCACACCGGTTTCGACCGACATGATCCTGAACGCGCTGTCGGGGCGCCAGCAGGCGCACAAGCCGCTTCAGGTCAACTCGGTCTGAGGGAGCATCGCCATGATCGTCAAGGACATGATGCCTGCCTTCGAGCTGTATCAGCCGACACAGCTCGCTGACGCTTTGGCATTGTTGGATCGCCATCGCGCGGACGGCTGGACGCTGGCCGGTGGCAACGACAGCCTGAGCTGGTTCAAGGAGCGCGCCAAACGGCCGAAGGCTGTGATCGACATCACCGGCATCGCGGAACTGCGGGGAATTCGCGAAACCCCTGATGGAATCGAGATCGGTGCGCTGACCACGCTCACCGAGATCGAGCGCAACCCGATGATCCGCGCAAACTACCGCGTGCTGGCCGATGCGGCACGCCGCGTGGCCAGTCCGCAGATCCGCAACACCGGCACGATGGGCGGCAATGTGTCGCAGGATGCACGGTGTCTGTACTATCGCTACGGCCTGCCGTGCTACCGCGCCGGCGGCAACACGTGCTTCGCTGACACGCCGGAAGGCGTGAACCGAGAACATGCGCTGTTCGACTCCGATCGCTGCATAGCGGTGAGCCCGTCGGATACCGCGCCCGCGCTGGTGGCGCTGGATGCCAAATTCGTCATCCGCAGCACTAAGGGTGAGCGGGTCATCGGCACCGAGGAGTTCTTCATCGGGCCGAAGATCGACATCACGCATCTGACCTCGGTGCAGCCGCAGGAACTGCTGACCGCGATCCGCATTCCGAAGACCTGGGCCGGCGCGCGGTTCTACTTCGAGAAGGTGGCGGATCGCGATTCGTGGGACTTCGCGCTGGTCAACGTGGCGGCCGCGTTCGTCGTCACCAACGGCACGATCGAGCGCTCCCGCGTCGCATGCGGGGGCGTCAGCGCGGTGCCTCGGCGGCTGACCGTGGTCGAGGAGGTGATCAAGGGCAAGTCGCCGGACGCCGACATCGCCAAGCTTGCCGGACAGTCGGCGGTGCGCGGAGCGAAGCCGGTGAACTACAACCAGTTCAAGGTGCCGCTGATGGCGAACCTGGTGACGCGGGCGGTGCGCGACGCCACGGCCTGATGCCGCTGTTCCGCTACGCCACCAGCGTCTATGGGCAGTCCGTGCTGGTGGGGGCTTCGTGGGACCTGATCTGGTGGTTTGTCGGTGCGGGCGCCGCGTTCATCGTGGTGCATGCCGCGGTGAAGGCGGTCGCCGGTTCGCGCGCGGATGTGTCGGAGCGCTGACGCGTGGGCGGTGAGCGGGTCCTGCGGCATCACCTGGCCGACCGGCTGTATCACTGGACGATGGCGGCGGCGCTGCTGACGTGCCTGTTCACCGCGTTCCTGCCGATCCTGGGCTGGAAGTTCGCATGGGTGACGGCGCACTGGCTTGCCGGGATCGTGCTGACCGCGGCGGTGCTGTTTCACATCGTCCGCGCGGTGGTCTGGCAGGATTTTTTCGCCATGGTGCCCGGGCCGCGCGATCTGCACGCATCGTGGCGCTTCGTCACACGGGCGCTTGGACGCCGCGGGGCGCCGCCGCAGCGCGATGCGAAATACTCACTGCTGCAGAAGCTGTTCCACTGGCTGGTCGCCGCCACGGTGCTGGCCATCGTGGCGAGCGGGCTTTTGATGCTGGCCAAGATCGACACGCCGTTCTGGCGGCGCAATCCGTACTGGCTCGCCGATGCGCAGTGGGGAATGGTCTATGCGATCCATGGTCTCTGCGCGATGGCGATGATCACGCTGATCATGGCGCACGTGTATTTCGCGGTGCGCCCGGAGAAACTTTGGATGACGCGCTCGATGTTTCGCGGCTGGATATCGCGCGAGGATTATTTGCGCCATCATGATCCGCAACGCTGGCCGGAGCCGGATGCCGGGTTGAAGGGAAGCCGATGACCGAACCGGACGCAGCACCGCCGCCGTCGCTGGCGGAACGGATCGAAGTGGTCGAGCAGGCCTACGAACTGATGCTGGCCTATGCGGCGCAGGGACGGCAGAACGACACCGACGACAGCGGTTCGATCAGGCGGTTCCTGCGGCGCGCCGATGCGGCGCTGGACGGGTTGGCAGCGTGCCTGAGGGCGAGCGTGGCGGATCGGGCGGAGGCGTATGCGGACTTCATCGATGTGCTCGAACAGGATGCGCGACGCACGCGCGCGGCGTTTAGACTGGTGCTGGCGCAGCGCGCGCTGAGTTCGCAACTGATCGATAACCTCAACGCCTCGATCCATATCCGCGCGCTGCTCACCGATATCTTCCTGATCGACGAGACGCTGAAGGGTGGTGGCGGCGATGGATGATGACGTGCCGCCACGGCTGGGCGTTATCGGCTTGGGCGCGATGGGAGCGCGCATTGCCACGCGCCTGGTGTGGGAGAAGTTCAACCCGCAAGTCTACGACATGGTGGACATCGCGGTGCGTATGTTCACCAACGATGTCGGCGGCATGATGAGCGGCTCGCCGAAGATGATGGCGCAGACTTGCGATGTCATCATCACGGTCCTGCCGTCAGCCGATGCGTTGCGTGACGTGCTGTATGGCTGGGAAGGACTGGCCGGCGGATTCAAGCCGGGCGGCGTGGTCATCGACATGGGCACGTCGGATCCATTGGCGACGGTTGATCTGGCGAAGCAACTGGCGGAGCGCGGCATCGATCTGATCGATGCGCCGGCGCTCGGCACACCGTCCGACGCACGGACGGGCAAGCTCACCCTCGTCATCGGCGGCGATGAAACAGTGGTCGGGCGCTGCCGCCCAATCTTCGATGTGCTGGCGACGCGCACACTGCACGCGGGGCCGGTAGGATCGGGACAGGCGGGTGCGGCGCTTGGCGATTTTCTGCGCGGTGCAGGGATCCTTGCCGCCAGCGAGGCTCTGCGCATCGGGCAGCGATTTGGTCTGGATGCCAAATCGGTGATCGACATCGGCGAGACACTGAGCGGGCTCGGTCCGGCGATGGGCGCGCTGCTGCGCGCACAGGTGTTAACGCGCGAGTTCGATACGGGGCTGGCATTAGGACACGTGCTGAAGGGTATCGAGGTCACCACGAGTGTGGCGCAGTCCACCGGTGTGCATGCGCCGCTATTGGCTGCGTGTCGTGCCGCCTGGAATGCAGCCGAGGCGGGGATCGGATCCGGCTCGGATCAAAGCGAACTGATCCGGTGGTTGGAATCCGTTGTGGTGCAGGAGCCGCAGAGCGAGGTCTGAATAGTGGGACCGGCCAGACTTTGGGGGAAAACGAGTGCGCAGCAGGGATCGACGCGCAGTACCGGATGATCTGCAGCATGCAGCCGGCAACGGATTACTGGACCGGCGTGCGCTGTTTCGTGCCGGCGCTGCAGCTGCAGCGAGTGCGGGTTTCGCCAGCTCGGCGAATGCCACCGGACCGCTTCAGGTCGAACCGTGGATGCGCGAGGTGGGTGCACCGTTTACGGCATATGGCCAACCGTCGCATTTCGAGAACAAGGTCGTACGTACATACGCCTCGCTGCCGGGAACCACCGGCACCGGCTCGGCACGCACGCCGCTCCAGGCGCTCGATGGCATGATCACGCCCAACGGCCTGCATTTCGAACGCTCGCACGATGGCATCCCCGACATCGATCCCGACACGCATCAACTGCTGATCCATGGATTGGTCCGTCGTCCGCTGAGTTTCAGCCTGGAGGCGCTGTCCCGTTATCCGTTGGTATCGCGCATCGCTTTTCTTGAGTGCGGCGGCAACGGCGGCGCGCTGTATCAGAAGACGCCGGTGCAGCTTGGAGTTCAGGGATTACAAGGCCTGTTGTCATGCGCCGAGTGGACGGGTGTGCCACTTGCCGTTCTGCTCGACGATGCCGGCGTCGATCCGAAGGCGCAGTGGATTCTGGCGGAAGGCGCCGATGCCGCGAGCATGAGCCGCAGCGTGCCGCTCGCGAAGGCAATGGATGACGCCATCGTCGCGCTGTACCAGAACGGCGAGCGGGTACGGCCCAGCAACGGCTATCCGATGCGCTTGCTGCTGCCGGGGTTCGAAGGCAACACCAATGTCAAATGGCTCCGCCGCATCAAGTTGACCGACGGACCGATGATGACCAGGGACGAAACCTCCAGATACACGATCTCGCTGCCGAGCGGCAAAGCACTTCAGTTCGTCTTCCCGATTGAGGCGAAGTCTGTGATCACGCGTCCGTCTCCCGGATTGCGGCTAGAAAGTGCCGGGCTCTATGAAATTTCCGGACTGGCGTGGTCGGGTTATGGCAAGATCGCCAAGGTCGATGTCTCCGCCGATGGCGGCAAGAGCTGGGCGCCGGCGATGTTGCAGGAGCCGGTACTATCGAAAGCGCTGACGCGGTTCCGCATTCCGTGGCAGTGGAACGGCGGTCCAGCCGTGCTGCAGAGCCGTACCGTGGACGAGTCCGGCTACGTTCAGCCAGGTCGCGAGCAGCTTATTGCCGAGCGCGGCAACAACACGATCTTCCATTACAATGGCATCACCAGTTGGGGTGTCGCCGCAAGCGGCGAGCTGACGCATGTCTATGCATAGGCTGTTGATCGGCGTCGCGCTGATGATGTCTGCCGCGTCCGGTTCCTGGGCGGACAGTCCGAATCTCGGTCGCACGGTATCGCCCGAGGAAGTCGCCGCCTGGGACATCAGCATCGCGCCCGACGGCGCAAACCTGCCGCGCGGCAGCGGCACACCGGCGCAGGGCGAAGCGGTGTACCGCGCGACCTGTCAAACGTGTCATGGCGAGCGCGGCGCGGGCAAGCCGAACGAGCAGTTGGTCGGTGGTCAGGGAACGCTCACCGGCGGCGGAACGCCGATCAAGACTGTCGGCAGCTACTGGCCCTATGCGACGACTTTGTTTGATTATGTGCGTCGCGCCATGCCGATCACGGCACCTAAATCACTGACCGATGATCAGGTTTATGCAGTCTGCGCCTACATCCTTTCGCTGAACGGCATCATCGGTGAAAACGACACGATGAATGCCGAAACGCTGCCTGCCGTTCGCATGCCCAACCGCGACGGGTTCGTTGTGTTCTCGCGGTCTCGGTAGCCTGCCGGAAGGTTGCGATTGACAATCGGCATCGGCGGGGCTTGGCTGACGGACAAGGGGAAGACCCCGATCAGATCGGCCATCGCGGCCGGCGGCGCTGGAGGGAACGACAGCATATGACACCCCAAGCCAAATCTCGTCTCGGCACCAGGTTTGCGATCGCATTGACATGCGCGTTGGCCACTGCGGGTGTCGCGCATCCGGCATGCGCGGCGGATATGACGTTCGAGCGGGCGGTCGCCTCCGACAGCGAAGCCAGCAACTGGTTGCTGCACCATAAGGATTATGCGGGGCACCGTTATTCCAAGCTCGATCAGATCAACGCATCGAACGTGCAGAATCTGCGTATGATGTTCACAGTCGGGCTCAGCGGAATGCAGAGCGGTGGCAAATATGCCTTCGGCAATCTCGAAGGCACGCCGATCGTCGAGGACGGCATGATCTATGTGACCGACGGCTGGGGCTCGGTTTACAAGATCGATGCAACGAGCGGGCGGAAGGGTACTGTCGTTTGGAAGATGGACCCCGGGACGGATCGCGCGTGGGCCGCCGACGTAGCCTGCTGCGGCGTCAACAATCGCGGTGTCGCACTTTGGAAGGACAAGGTGATCTCGGTCACGCTCGACGGCCGTCTGATTGCCACGAAGAAGGACACGGGCGAGACAGTGTGGGATCGCCAGGTCGCCAATCCGGCGGTCGGCGAAACGATGACGCTGGCACCGCTGGTCATTCGCGATGTCGCCATCGTCGGTGCCGCGGGAGCGGAATACGGCATCCGGGGCTGGATCGATGCGACCGATCTCAACACCGGCAAGCAGGTGTGGCGCACCTACACCATTCCGGGCAAGGGCGAGAAGGGCGGCGAAACCTGGAAGGGCACGCACAACGCGGCCGAACATGGCGGCGGCTCGGTGTGGCAGACCGGCACTTATGATGCTGCGACCGATACAATGTATTGGGGAACCGGCAATCCAGGCCCCGACTGGGACGCGGAATATCGGCCCGGCGACAATCTGTGGACCGACAGCGTGATGGCGATGGATCCCGCAACCGGCAACGTGAAATGGGCCTACCAGTACACGCCGAATGATCCGTTCGACTATGACGAGATCGGCGAGCACCCGCTGGTGGACGTGATGATCAACGGCCAGCCGCGCAAGCTCGTCGTACACGCCGCCCGCAACGGCTTCTTCTACGAGTTCGACCGCACCAACGGCCAGTTCATCAACGGCAAGCAGTACACCGACAAGCTGAACTGGACGGCCGGGGTCGACCCGGAGACCGGCAAGCCGGCCAACTACGACCCCAAGAAGGATGTGCAGGAATACGCCGAGGCGGCGCGGCACAACCGTAACAAGACGGTCGGGTTGCTGTGCCCCTCGCATTACGGCGCGAAGAACTGGGAACCGACATCCTACAATCCCGATCTTCACCTGCTGTATGTCGGCCTGTTCGAAGGCTGCGATGAGAACACCACGAAGGTGCAACCGGACTATGTTGCCGACGGCGGCACGGTCAAGCCGCGCGAGCTGTTCACCGGCGGCGGCGTGCGCTTTGTCGATCCGCCGAGCGGCAGCCTGAAGGCGATCGACGTGACGACGGGCAATGTTGTGGCGACGTTTCCGCTGCCCTATCCGAACCTGAGCGGGACGCTGGCAACCGCTGGCGGCCTCGTGTTCGCCGGTGAGCTGGACGGCACGTTCGGAGCATACGATGCGAAGACCCTGAAGGAGCTGTGGAGCTTCAACATGGGTACCGGCATCAACGCGCCGGCGGTCACCTATGCGGTGAACGGCAAGCAGTTCGTCGCCGTGCTGGTCGGCTCGCGGCAGCCGGCCTCCATCATCGGACAGCATCCGGAACTGAAGAACACCGCGACAGCATCGATGCTGGCGGTGTTCGGTTTGCCATAGGCGTGCACGCAGTAAATCGGGGGAAACTAGAATGATCACACGTGATGGCAGCCGGCGCGCCGGAAACGGTCTCACCCGGACGATCGCAGTTCTGTTGCTGACAGCCGCGGCGGTGCTGCCGGCAACGGCGGCGGACATGACCTATGACCGCGCGGTCAACGTCGACAAGGAGCCGGGCAACTGGCTGCTGCATCACAAGGACTATGCGGCGCACCGCTTCTCGCCGCTCGATCAGATCAATGCATTGAACGTGCGGGACCTTCACCTGGCGTTCGTCGTCGGGCTCGGCGGCTTCGAAAGCGGTGGCCGCTACGCCTTCGGCAACCTGGAAGGCACACCGATCGTCGAAGACGGCATGATGTACGTCACCGACGGCTGGGGCCGCGTCTATAAGATCGATGTCACCAGCGGCACTCAGGGCAAGATCGTCTGGAAGATGGACCCCGGCGTCGACCGCGCCTGGGCTGGCGACGTGGCCTGCTGCGGCATCAACAACCGCGGCGTCGCCTTGTGGAAGGACAAGGTGATCTCGGTCACGCTGGACGGCCGGCTGATCGCCATGAAGAAGGATACCGGCGAGCCCGTATGGGACCGCCAGATAGCCGATCCTGCGGTCGGCGAGACATTGACATTGGCGCCGCTGGTGATTCGCGACACCGCGATCGTCGGCGCGTCGGGTGCCGAATACGGCGTGCGCGGCTGGATCGACGCCACCGATCTGAACACCGGCAAGCAGACCTGGCGCACCTACACGATCCCGGCGAAGGGCGAGCCTGGCAGCGAGACCTGGAAGGACGGACGCAATGCCGCGTCGCATGGCGGCGGCTCGGCGTGGGAGACCGGCACCTACGATCCCGCGACCGATACGATGTACTGGGGAACCGGAAACCCCGGCCCGGATTACGATGCGGAATATCGGCCCGGCGACAATCTGTGGACCGATAGCGTGCTGGCGATGGATCCAAATACCGGCAAGGTGAAATGGGCCTTCCAGTACACGCCGAACGATCCGTTCGACTATGACGAGATCAGTGAACATCCTCTCGTGGATGCGATCATAAATGGCCAGCCGCGCAAGCTGGTGATCCATGCCGGCCGCAACGGGTACTTCTATGAGTTCGACCGGATCACCGGGCAGTTCGTCAACGGCAAGCAGTATGCCGACAACAACAACTGGACCCCTGGGCTCGATCCGGAGACCGGCAAGCCGGCGAACTACGATCCCAAGAAGGATGTGCAGCCCTACTCGGCAACGGCCGGACGCACGCGCGCCAAGCCGGTCGGTCTGGTCTGCACGGCGCATGTCGGCGCCAAGAACTGGGAGCCGAGTTCCTACAACCCTGATCTGCACCTTCTCTATGTCGGCTCGATCGAGGGCTGCGATGAGATCACCACCAAGGAGCAGCCCGACTTCGTCGCCGATGGCGGCACTGTGAAGCCACGCGAGCAGTTCACCGGTGGCGGGTCGCGCTATATGGAGAAACCAGTTGGCAGCCTGAAGGCGATCGACGTTCTGACCGGCGATGTTGTTGCGAAGCTGGCGCAGCAGTATCCGAACTACGCCGGCACGTTGGCGACCGGGGGCGGACTCGTGTTCACCGGAGCGATCGACGGGCGATTCTCCGCCCACGATGCGAAGACCCTGCAGGAGTTGTGGAGCTTCAATGCGGGCACCGGCATCAATGCACCGCCTATCAGCTACTCGGTGAACGGCAAACAATATGTCGCGGTGCTGGTCGGCTCCCGTCAGTCGCCTGCTATCTTTGGCATGCATCCGGAGCTGAAGAACACCGCGACGGCTTCGATGCTGTTCGTGTTCGGGTTGTAGCCGCAGGATATTGGTTGCATGACGCGGCAGACTGGAATCACCGGTCTGCCGCTAATTTTTGTGCCGCGTCGAGGAAAGAGGGATGACGGGCAGATTTTGGATGATCAGCCGCGGGCGTGGCGGCGTCGTGATCGTCATGCTGGCGATGCTGATACTGTTCGCCGGCGCTGCCATTGCGCAGACAGCCGAGGAACGGCAAGTCGACTTCGGCAAGGAAATCTACAAATCGAAGGCGACATGCCTGTTCTGCCATCGCTGGGACGGCAACGGCGATCAGGGCTATGGCGGCATCGCCCTGTCGCTGCGCAAGACGCAGCTGACGCACGACCAGCTCATCGAAACCATTCGCTGCGGCAGACCCGGGACCGGCATGCCGTACCACGATCAGTTCGCCTACACCGACAAGCGCTGCTATGATGTCACGCGCGCGGACCTCGGCGACAAGGCGCCACCCCAGGCGGTAAGCTTTCTCGCGCCGCGCGAGGTTCAGGCGGTGGTCGCCTTCCTCGAGGCGAAGATCAAGGGCCGAGGTCCCGCCACGCTGGAGGAGTGCGTCTATTTCTGGGGCGCCGAGACGAAGGAATGCGACACCTACAAGAATTAGTCTTCCCAACATGATTGGCGTTCGTGCGATGGCGTTGCGAGGCGGCGCTCTGGCTCTGGCCTTCGCTCTCGGGGTGCCTGTCGCAACTGCATCGGCGGATGAGGACCGCGGCGAGCTTCGCGGGCTCCGGCTGGGAACGCAGGCTGCCACGATGTCCACCGACGGCTTTGACGATTTTGCATGTGGCAGCAATGGCGGACCGCCGCGCGCGCCTCTGTCCGGCTGGACGGATTTTCACACGTGCCGGCCCGAGGCAAGCGGCTTGCACGAGGTCTATGTCCGCTTCGACGAACAGCAGGCGTACCAGGCGAAGGCATTTGGCGATCCCACACTGCCGAGCGAGGCGGACGGGACGCGCGTCGCCGGCCACCCGGTGATCCTGTCTGTGCTGTTCAACGATTCCGGGATCGCTCAGGAAATCCGGATCGTCACCGACCCGCGCACGCCGTTGTCGCTGCGGCGCATGGCCCAGCTTCTCCGCCTGCGCGTCATCGCGCACTATGGCGAGGAAAACTGGACCTGCGTCGACCTGCCGCCGGAGGCCGGCGAGACCCCGGTGGGCAAGATCTTCATCAAGCAGCGCTGCGAAAAGACGACGCCGGAACACCATCTGATCATGCAGGCGCGGCTGCTGCGGAAGCCAGGCCAGACAGACTATGATCCGGTGACGAAAGAGTTCCGGCCGGGACAGTTTGAGAGTTCGACGCGCCTGGAGATAGTGGACCCGTCGCTCAAGCTGGAGTGACGCGCGCCTTCGTTATTCGGCGCGATGACCATCAGGCATGATCGCATCGGTGAGCCTGGCGCCGCTGAGCTGTGCATCGGTCAGAATGGCAGTCAAAAGATTCGCCCCTGTGAGATTGGCACCGGTGAGATCGGCCCCGTGCAGGTTTGCGCCGCGGAGATTGACGCCCGTCAAATTGGCATCGCGCAGATTGGCGCCGCGCAGGTCGGTCTCGATCATGTCCGACATCGTGAAGTTGGCGCCATGCAGATCCAGATCGCGCATGCTCTGTCCGTTCAGTCGCACGCCACGCAGATCGACGCCGGCGAGTTTTGCACCGGCCAGTCGCGCGTCGGTCAGGTCTGCACCGGCCAGAGTGGCACCTTCGAGATTCGCCTGGACGAGCTTCGCCCGTCCCAAATGCGCTTCCATGAGGTTTGCCTTGACCATGTTGGAGCCCGACAGGTCGGCCTCGAACAGCAGCGCGCCAGACAAATCGGCGCCCGAGAGATTTGCCCATTTGAGGTCGGCGCGATCCAGATCGACCTCCCGCAGGTTGGCGTTGCTCAGATCGGCGTGCTGCAGCGAACTGCGGAACAGTTCCGAGCCTGCGAAGTTGCTGCCGCTCAGTCTGGCGCCGTTCAGTTTGGATCGGTTGAGCTTCAATGTCGACAGATCGCAATTTGTGCAGTCCTGCGTCTGTTTGGCCAGAAATGCGTCCCGATCGTCGGCATGCGCCGTCGCAATGCCAATCGCCAACGCAGCAGCCAGCAGGTACCGCACCCTCGTCACGCGGTTGCCTCCGCCACCGGTTTGCCAATCAGGCGAATGAACGCCTCTTCCAGTTCGGCCACACCGGCTTCGGCCAGCATCGCCGCAGGCGTGGTGTCGCGCAGCACCTTGCCATGGTGCAGCACGACAACGCGGTCGGTGCTGGCCGCCTCGTCGCAAAGATGCGTCGCCCAGAGAATGGCGATCCCCTGTTCGTCACGCACCTTGCGCACGAGGCGGATCAGGTCGCGCCGACTGGCGGGATCCAGACCGACGGTCGGTTCATCCATCAACAGAATGCGCGGCGCGTGCAACAAAGCCCGCGCCAGCTCGACGCGACGCCGGTTGCCGCCGCTGAGCGTTCGCACGCGGTCCTTGGCACGGTCGGCGAGATCGATGCGTTGCAGTTCGGCGCCGATGCGGGCTTTGGCAATGCCACGCGGCATGCCGTGCAAGCCAGCATGAAACAGCAGATTCGCAACCACCGACAATTCGGGGTCCAGTGTCGTCTGCTGGAACACGATGCCGAGGCTGGCGAGCGCGGGAACCGGGTCCCGGCGCATGTCGTGTCCCATGACCTCGACCCGGCCCGAGTCCGGCATGAACAAACCTGACAGAAGCTGGAACAGCGTGGTCTTGCCGGCACCGTTCGGCCCAAGCAGTGCAACGAACTCCCCGGGGTGCACCGCCAGCGTCACGCCGTCGAGCGCATGTCTGCGGCCATAGCTCTTCACGATATCGCGGACCTGCAATGCGGGCGGGGAAACGTCCGGTGCCGAAATCTGGTTCATGCAGCGTCCTGATGCATCGCGCTCGCTTGCCGCCGACCGTTGCGACAGCTAAGATTGTTCGACCGACACACGCGACGCAAGACGATCATGCACATTACGTTACAACGAGCCTGGTGCTGATCGTCGCATGCCTCCTCCCAGAGTCATATCTGCCATAGTTGCTCTTGCCGCACTGCTTGCGGCGTCACCGATGCCACTGCACGCGAAGGGCACCGGACTGGTCTTCGTCAGCAACGAGCGAAGCAACAACATAATCGTGCTTGACCCAGGGACATTGAAGCTGGTGAAGGATCTGCAGACGGCGGGGCGGCCACGCGACATGCACTTCAATGCCGATCACACGCTGCTCTATGTCGCATGCGGCGATGACGACGTGATCGACGTGATCGATGTCGCGAAGCTCGAGGTGGTCGGCAAGCTCGCGACGGGACGCAGCCCGGAGGCATTCGCAATCGATGAGGCACGCCAGCGACTATACGTGTCAAATGAGGAGAATTCCTCGCTGTCGATCATCGACATGACGCAGAACATCACCATCAAGGAGGTTCCGACGGGCGCCGAACCCGAAGGTGTGCTGCTGAGCACCGACAAGACCACGCTCTATGTCACCTCGGAAGTCGACGACCTGGTGCATGTAATCAAGGCGGAGGATGGTTTCGTCAGCGACAGCATCGTGACTGGAACCCGGCCGCGCCGGTTCGCCGCGACTGCCGATGGCAAGGAACTGTGGGTGTCCACAGAACTGTCGGGTGAAGTCTGGATCATCGACCGGGCGACCGATGCGGTAACCGATCATATCTCGTTTCTGCCGCCCGGAATGCGCAAGACGGACGTGACGCCTGTCGGCCTGGTCATTACAGCGGACGGCAAGACCGCCTATGTCACGCTGGGTCATGCGAACCATATTGCGGTTGTCGATGTCGCAACCCGCAAGGTGACCGGCTACGTCCTGGTCGGCGATCGGGCCTGGGGAATTGCGCTGAGCCACGATGAGAAGACGTTGTATGTGGCCAACGGACTTGGCGACGACATGACGGTGGTGGATGTGGCGAGCAGAAAGGCGACCGAGTCGGTGCCGGTAGGGCGGACGCCGTATGCGATCGTGATCGATGACTGACCAGCCGCGACGGATGGGGCAATTGTTCGGCATGGCAGTATGGCTTGCGCTGTCATTTCTGTGTTGCCTCGTAAGCATGCGCGCGGCGACCGCGCAGACGACGGACACACTGACCATTGGGTATGTCGAGATCGCCGGCGACCCACGCTACGCGCCGGTTCGCGGCGCGGAGCGCATGATACTTGCCACACGGGATCGGCCGTTTCCGGCAGTCGAGGTGGCAGTTGACGAAGCAAAGCCGCTAAGCCCAGTGATCCACCGGGAATTCGCTGTTGTTCGGATCACGGCGAAGACAGCGGACGATGTGGCACAGGCGGTGCTGGCGGCCTTGCAGGAACAGCACATCCATCTCTTCGTGCTCGATCTTCCGGGCGAGGCGGTGAAGATGCTGTCGCAGGCAGTGCACGGCAAGGATGTGCTGCTGTTTAATGCGACAGCGCCGGATGACTGGCTACGGCGGGAGGCATGCTCGGCTGACGTCGTGCATACGGCGCCAAGTCTGGCGATGACGACGGACGCGCTGGCGCAATACCTGGTGTTTCGGAAGTGGCGCGATGTGCTGGTGCTGCAAGGACCGCGACCGGGCGACGCCGTGCAGGCCGATGCGTTTGTCCGCTCAGCGGGAAAATTCGGCGCGCGCATCGCCGGCCGCGTGCCGTTCAAGCTTGGCAACGATCCGCGTGAGCGCGAGCAGAACGATATTGGCTTACTGACCGCCACCAGCCGAGACTACGACGTGGTGTTCGTCGCCGATACCGATCCGGACCTGGAGTTCGCACGCTCAGTACCGTACCGCACCACCCGTCCGCGGCCGGTGATCGGGTCGGTTGGCCTGATGGCCGACGCCTGGCTCTGGACCTGGGATCGCTACGGTGCGCCGCAACTGATCAACCGCTTTCTTGCAAAGACGGGACGGCACATGACCGGGCTCGACTGGTCAGCCTGGATGGCGACAAAGCTGGTGACAACCGCGGCGTTGCGTATGCGCAGCGGCGACTTCGGCAAGCTGGCGCCGCAGATTCTAAGCGATGCGTCCTACGACGGCGTCAAGGGACTGGCCGTGAGCATACGCCCGTGGGATCACCAGCTTCGCCAAGCGATCCTGCTCGCGACCGGCGATGCGGTGGTTGCCTCCGCCCCGCTGCCGGGCTTTTTGCATGCGACGAACGAACTCGACACGCTCGGCGATGACCAGCCGGAAACACCGTGCCGTTTGGGCGGTGGCTGACATCTGATGGCCCCGGCACACATGGTCCGCGCGCTCGCCGCCATGACCAGCCGGGAGGTTGTGAAGTTCGTGCATCAGCGTGGACGACTGCTGTCGGCATTGGTGCGGCCAACTCTTTGGCTCGTCGTGTTCGCCGCGGGATTTCAGAACGTATTCGGCGTGTCGATCATCCCACCCTATCGCACCTACATCCTCTACCAGGATTACATCGTGCCAGGGTTGCTGGGCATTGTCCTTTTGTTCCATGGCATGCAGTCGTCGCTGTCGATGGTTTACGATCGCGAGATGGGGATCATGCGGCTGCTGCTGACCGCTCCGTTGCCGCGTTGGTACTTGCTGTTGTGCAAGCTCGCGGCGGGCACATCGCTGGCGGTGATTCAGGCCTACATCTTTCTGGCGATCAGCCGGTTGTTCGATGTCGATGTTCCGCTGTCGGGCTGGTTGTACGTTCTGCCTGCATTCATCTCATCGGGATTGATGCTCGGAGCACTCGGGCTTCTGCTGTCGGTTTACATCCGCCAGATGGAGAACTTCGCAGGCACGATGAATTTTGTCATATTTCCGATGTTCTTCATATCATCGGCGTTGTTTCCGCTTTGGAAGCTGCGCGAGAGCGGCGCGATTGCGGTCTTTTGGCTGGCCGAGCTCAATCCGTTCACCTACTGCGTCGAGCTGATCCGCTTTGCTCTGTTTGGCATGTTCAACGCCCCTGCCGCAGCGGTGGTTGTCGGGTGCGGATTGCTGTTCTTCCTGCTCGCCGCGATCGGCTATGACCCACAACGCGGCCTGATCCGGCGTGCGCCGGGCGCGGCGTGATGGGGCCAAGCGCTATCGCGCAGGGTGCACGTCCTGCAGTCGCAGCAGTCCGTCCGCCAGGAACGTGAACCCGGCGACCTTGTTGGACAGACCGACGATGTTGCGCGGCGTCCAGAGATAGATGATCGGCAGGTCCTTGCTGACCTGCTGCCACCCCCCTTCATAGGCCGCGCGACGCTGCGGGGTCTCGCTCACCGCACGCGCGCGATCCAGCAGCGCATCGACCGTCGCGTTGGAGTAGCGCGCCATGTTCAGCGCGCCGCCGGTGTGCAGGAAGCTCCAGGCATTGCTGTCGGTATCGAGCAGCCCGGACCAGCCGCCGAGCGCCACCGCGAAGTCGCCGCGCTGGACGGATGCGATCGCCGTGCCGAACTCCATCGCGTTGACCTGCACGGTGAACCCCGCCTCGGCGGCCATCGACTGGATGACCTCTCCGGCCTGCACATTCTGCGGCGTGTTGTAAACGATCAGCGGCACGGTCAGCGGCACGCTCACGCCGGCTTCCTTCAGCAGGGCGCGCGCCTTGGCCGCGTCCCGCTTCGGCGGCGCAACCTCCTCGACGTAGAGCGGGCTCAACGCCGAGGTCGCCTGGGCGTTGGGCTGGTACATGCCGCCATAGACCACCTGGCTAAGCGCTTCGCGGTCCAGCGCAAGTTCGAAGGCATGCCGTACGCGGGCATCGCGGCCGAGTGGCGTCTCCGCCTTTGGATATTGGCCGGTGTTGATGGTCAGCGCGCCGTAGCCAAGGCTGGGCACGGATACCAGCGACAGCTTCGGATCGCGCTTCACCGTGTCGGCGTCGAGCGGCGCGATCTCCGTCAGGTCGAGCGTGCCGGCCTGTAGATTGGCCAGGCGGATGCTGCTGTCGGGTATGATGCGGTAGGTGACGCGATCGTAGTGGATGCGCGCGGCGTCCCAATAACCGGGAAAGCGCTCGAGCGCGATGTGGTCCTGCGCCACCCGTTCGACGAAGCGGAAGGGACCAGCACACACAGGATGCAGTCCGAAATCCTTGCCGCCGGACTCGGCTGCCTTGGGAGGCAGCATCATGCCGGCGCGATCGGTCAGGATGGCGACGAACGGCGAGAAGGCCTGTTTCATTGCCACCCGCACCGTCAGAGGATCGATCACCTCGACATGGTCCATTGCGCCGATCTCGCTGCGGCGGAAGCTGCCGTTGGTATTGAGGTAACGCTCCAGCGTGTACTTCACCGCGTCGGCGTCGAACTTCTCACCGTTCTGGAACTGCACATCGGGCCGCAGTCGGATCAGCAGGGTCTTGCTGTCGGTCCACTCATAACCGGTGGCAAGCACCGGGACGATGTTCAGCTTCGCGTCAAAATCAAACAGTTTGTCGCACAGCGCCGTCATCACCACGGTACCGACATAGGTGCGCGAGAAAGTCGGATCGAGGACGTCGGGATCATCGCGCATGCCGATCCGCAACGTCTCGACCTGCTGGGCCGGTGCATTCGGTGCGTATGCGGACAGGACGGCGAGGCTCACGAGAAGCGGCCGAAGGCGCATGGGACCCACCTTGGTTGCGGATTTGCCGGGGCGATTCAGGCAGATCGTCTGATGATCGGCAATACGCCGCGGGACCGGTTCGCCACAACCGACGCCATGGCGATGGACGAGCGACTTGCAAAAGCATTAACATTCCGCGGTGCCGCCCAGCGTCGGCACCACGAGGCTATGACCATGGTCGATACCAGTTCGCCGGATTTGGTCCTGAAGCTGACCGCCCAGATCGTCGCTGCGCATGTCGAACATAATCTGGTGGCAGCCGATGCATTGCCCGGGCTGATCGAGCAGGTTTACCGGACGCTGCGCGAGGCCACTCAGACTCCGGCTGAGCCCGAAAAGCCAGTGCCGGCGGTGCCGGTCAAACAGTCCATTAAACCCGAGTACATCGTCTGCCTGGAGGATGGCAAAAAGCTCAAGACACTTAGGCGACACCTGATGACGTCGTACAACCTTACGCCAGCGCAGTACCGCTCGCGCTGGGACTTGGCGGCCGACTACCCCATGGTGGCCCCAAACTACGCGAAGCTGCGTTCGTCGCTTGCCAAGAAGATCGGCCTTGGCCGAAAGACCGAGGCGCCGGTGCGAGCGAAGGCGCCGGGACGCCCTGCAGGCCAGAAACGAGCTCAGAAGGCAGCCCGGCGCGGCCGCCGGGCTCGACCGGGATAGCCGCCCGCTACGCTTCAGGCAGCAAGGCGGGCGTTGATCTCCCTGGTCAAGACGTTGAGGTCGATCGGCTTGTACAGCACCGTCGCAGGTATCGCGCCGGCTTTCGCGACGAAACCGTAATAGCCTGTCATGAAGATGATTGGAACGCCGGGCGCCTGTGCCTTGGCTTGGTTCGCGAACGCAAGCCCGTCCGGCTCGTCGGCTGGCATGACAAGGTCTACCAGCAGCAGATCGATCCTTCGCTTCGATTCAATCTCGCGCTGCGCCTGTCTGGTGCCGCTGGCCACGATCACATCGAAGCCGGTTTGAACAAGGTGCTCCTCGAGCATCTGGCTGACCGCCGCATCGTCATCGATCAGTAGGATCGTAGGCATCGTTTCTCCCGCAGGAATCCAGTTGGGAACCCTCCCGGGTGGAAGCGGCCAAAGGATTGCATAAGAATTTCCCCGGCAGGCACACGAGTGGGTGAAAAACTGCACGGGTGAACAACCTCACAGGCACATTGGCGCGACGGAAGTGGCCCGTTGTGACACGGACCGGTCCGCGCCGATATGTTCGTCGTTGCAGTGCAGCAAAGCCGAGGCTAACTTACGGTAGCAACCCTGTCCGGTCGGGCATCTGTGCTTGGCTGGGCGGATGGTGATACTTGATCAGTATTGTCCGAACGCAGGCGATCGAAGGTATGATGATGGGCTCCCCGCCAGGACCAGGGCTGTATGATCCCCGCAACGAGCATGACTCCTGCGGCGTAGGGTTCGTTGTCAACATCAAGGGTCAGAAATCACACGATATTATCCAACGCGGCCTGCAGATCCTGGTGAACCTTGACCACCGGGGCGCGGTCGGCGCGGACCCGTTGGTGGGGGACGGCGCCGGCTGCCTGATCCAGATGCCGGATGCGCTGCTGCGCCATTGGGCAGACGAACATGACCTGAAACTGCCGGCGCTGGGCCGGTATGCGGTTGCGATGTGCTTCCTGCCGCAGGATGGCGACGCACGCGACTTCGCGATCCGGCTGCTCGAACACTATGTCGTCGCCGAGGGCCAGTCCGTGCTCGGCTGGCGCGAAGTGCCCACGGACCTCACCGGCCTCGGCGAGCGGGTCATCGAGACGATGCCGGTGATCCGCCAGGCGATCGTGGTGGCCAATCCGAAGCTGAAGGATCAGGACGCGTTCGAGCGGAAGATCCTGACCATCCGCAAGCAGACGCTGAACAACGTGCGCGGTCTGGCCGATCAGCGGAAAATGCCGGGCCTGGGCGAGCTCTACATGCCGTCCTTCTCCACGCGCACGGTGGTTTACAAGGGCCTGTTGCTGGCGCCCCAGGTCGGGACCTTCTATCAGGACCTGCAGAATCCGCTGACGCAGTCGGCGCTGGCGCTGGTGCATCAGCGCTTCTCGACCAACACGTTTCCGTCGTGGCGGCTGGCGCACCCGTATCGCTTCCTGGCGCATAACGGCGAGATCAACACCGTCCGCGGCAACGTCAACTGGATGTATGCGCGGCGGCACTCGATGGCGTCTGAACTGATCGGGCCCGATCTCGACAAGATGTGGCCGCTGATCCCGCACGGCCAGTCGGACACCGCCTGCATCGACAACGCGCTGGAAATCCTGGTCGCCGGCGGGTATCCGCTGGCGCACGCGATGATGATGCTGATCCCCGAGGCGTGGTCGGAAAATCGCCTGATGGATCCGGATCGGCGCGCCTTCTACGAATACTACGCGGCGCTGATGGAGCCGTGGGACGGCCCCGCGGCGATTGCCTTCACCGACGGGCGTCAGATCGGCGCGACGCTGGATCGCAACGGATTGCGCCCCGCGCGCTACATCGTCACCGACGACGACCATGTGATCATGGCGTCCGAGTCCGGCGTGCTGCCCGTGCCGGAGGAGCGCATCATCCGCAAGTGGCGGCTGCAGCCAGGCAAGATGCTGCTGATCGACCTGGACGAAGGCCGCATCATCGACGATGCCGAGATCAAGCAGAAGCTCGCCGGGCATCATCCGTATTCGGAATGGTTAAAGGCGACGCAGGTGCATCTCGAGGAGTTGCCCGAGCCGTCGGAAACGCCGGCGCCCTTGCCGGAGATGCCGCCGCCGCGGCCGAACGACATTACGACATTGCTGCACCAGCAGCAGGCATTCGGCTACACGCAGGAGGACATCCAGTTCTTCCTCGAGCCGATGGCGCACGACGGCGACGATCCGCTCGGCTCGATGGGCACGGATACGCCGATCGCCGTGCTGTCGAACAAGCCCAAGCTGCTATACAATTACTTCAAGCAGAACTTCGCGCAGGTCACCAATCCGCCGATCGATTCGATCCGCGAGGCGTTGGTGATGTCGCTGGTTTCGATGATCGGGCCGCGGCCGAATCTGCTGGGCCATCATGCGGGGTCGCATTATCGGCTTGAGGTGGCGCAGCCGATCCTCACCAATGCCGAACTGGAGAAGGTGCGCGCGATTTCTTCTCTCGTCGGCGATGCATTCCGCACCAAGACGATCGACGTGACCTGGCCGGCGAGCGAGGGTGCGGCTGGCATGGCGCGGGCGGTCGACCGCATCTGTGCCGAGGCGACGGATGTCGTGCTGGACGGCTTCAACATCCTGATCCTCTCGGATCGGGCGGTATCGCCGACGCGCATTCCGATGCCGGCGTTGCTCGCCACGGCCGCCGTGCACCACCATCTCATCCGCCGCGGTCTGCGCACCAGCACCGGTCTGGTCGTGGAAACCGGCGAGGCGCGCGAGGTGCACCATTTCTGCGTGCTTGCCGGCTATGGCGCCGAGGCGATCAATCCGTACTTGGCATTCGAGACGCTGGAGCAGATTCGCGAGCTTAACGGGTGGAAGCTGAAACCTTACGAGGTGCAGAAGAACTATCTGAAGGCCGTCGGCAAGGGCGTCCTGAAGGTGATGTCAAAGATGGGCATCTCGACCTATCAGTCCTATTGCGGCGCGCAGATCTTCGATGCGGTCGGACTGTCCAGCAACTTTGTGGAAAAATGCTTCACCGGTACGGCGAGCACGATCGAAGGCTCCGGCTTCGATGAGATCGCCCATGAGGCAGTGCAGCGGCACGGCAACGCGTACGGCGACAATCCGCTGTATGACGGAATGCTGGATGCAGGCGGCGACTACGCGTTCCGCCTGCGCGGCGAGGATCACGCGTGGACGCCCGACTCGGTCGCATTGCTGCAACACGCGACGCGCGGCAATTCGCTGGAGAATTTCCGGGCTTTCACCAAGACGATCAACGATCAGAGCACGCGGTTCCTGACCTTGCGCGGGCTGATGGAAATGAAGTTCGCGGACCCGCCGGTGCCGTTGGACGAGGTGGAGCCGGCGGCTTCGATCGTGCGGCGTTTCGCTACGGGCGCAATGAGCTTCGGGTCCATTTCGCGCGAGGCGCACACCACGCTGGCGATCGCGATGAACCGCATCGGGGGCAAATCGAACACCGGCGAAGGCGGCGAAGAGTCCGACCGTTACAAGCGTTTGCCCAACGGCGATTCGATGCGGTCTGCGATCAAGCAGGTGGCGTCCGGGCGGTTCGGCGTCACCATCGAGTACTTGGTGAATGCCGACGATCTGCAGATCAAGATGGCGCAGGGCGCAAAACCGGGAGAAGGCGGACAGCTGCCCGGCCGGAAGGTGGACAAGAACATCGCCCGCGTGCGGTACTCCACACCGGGCGTCGGGCTGATATCGCCGCCGCCGCATCACGACATCTATTCGATCGAGGACCTGGCACAGCTCATTGCCGATTTGAAAAACGCCAATCCGCAAGCGCGCATTTCGGTGAAGTTGGTGTCCGAGGTCGGTGTGGGCACGGTCGCCGCCGGGGTCGCCAAGGCGCGCTCGGATCACGTCACCATCTCGGGGTTCGAGGGTGGCACGGGTGCGAGCCCGCTCACCTCCTTGACGCATGCTGGCTCGCCCTGGGAGATCGGCCTGGCCGAGACGCAGCAGACGCTGGTGCTGAACGGACTGCGCGGTCGCATCGCGGTACAGGTGGATGGCGGCCTGCGCACCGGACGCGACGTGGTGATCGGCGCATTGCTGGGCGCCGATGAGTTCGGCTTCTCGACCGCGCCGCTGATAGCCGCCGGCTGCATCATGATGCGCAAGTGTCATCTGAACACCTGCCCGGTTGGTATCGCCACGCAGGACCCCGTGCTGCGCAAGCGCTTCACCGGCGAGCCGGAGCACGTGATCAACTACTTCTTCTTCATCGCCGAGGAAGTGCGCGAGCTGATGGCGAAGCTCGGCTTCCGCACGTTCAACGAAATGGTCGGCAACGTCGCGAAACTCGACATGCGGCGTGCGGTCGACCACTGGAAGGCGAAGGGCGTCGATCTCAGCCGCATCCTGTATCACGCGCCGCCGCGACCAGGCGTCGCGATATACAATTGCGAGAAGCAGAACCACCACCTCGACCGGGCGATGGACAACGAACTGATCGAGGCGGCGCAGCCGGCGATCGAACGAGGCGAGCCTGTGCGCATCTCCCGCGACATCCGCAATGTCCACCGCACGGTCGGTGCGATGCTGTCAGGCGAGGTGGCGAAACGCCACGGGCATGCAGGCATTCCGGAAGACACGATCTGGATCAGCCTGCGCGGCACGGCCGGCGGCAGCTTCGGCGCTTTCCTGGCACGCGGCGTAACGCTCGAGCTGACCGGCGATGCCAACGACTATGTCGGCAAGGGTCTGTCGGGCGGCCGGGTGGTCGTGCGCCAGCCACCAGAGGCAACGCGCGAACCGACCGAGAACATCATCATCGGCAACACCGTGCTGTACGGCGCGATCGCCGGCGAGGCGTATTTCCAGGGTGTCGCGGGCGAACGCTTCGCCGTGCGCAACTCGGGTGCATCGGCGGTCGTGGAAGGCTGCGGCGACCATGGCTGCGAGTACATGACGGGCGGCGTCGTCGTCGTGCTGGGCGACACCGGTCGCAACTTCGCTGCCGGCATGTCGGGCGGCGTCGCCTATGTCTATGACCCGAAACGCGTGTTCGAGAGCCTGTGCAATTTCGCCGGTGTCGAGTTGGAGCCGATCCAGCCGGCCGACCCCGACGCCACAGATGATCCGGAACGTCCGCGACAGCGCGCGGTCTCGGTCGAGGACAGCGGCATGGGCGATCTGCTGCGCTTCGATGCCGAACGGCTGCGCGTGCTGGTCGAGAAGCACCTGCTGTTCACCGGCAGCGAGCGGGCGCGCGAACTGCTTGACGATTGGGACAATGCCTTGTCGTGCTTCGTGAAGGTGATGCCGCTGGATTATCGGCGCGCACTGCTCGAACTGCGCGCTGAGCGGCAGGCGGCGAAAGCCGCTGCTGCCGACTAGGGTACTTCATGGGCAAACCAACTGGCTTCCTGGAGATCGAGCGGCACGATCGCAGTTATGAAAAGCCCGACGTGCGCCGCAGATCATGGAAGGAATTCCTGAAACCGCTGCCGGAGCCGGAGCTTGCTGGACAGGCGGCGCGCTGCATGGATTGCGGCATCCCGTTCTGTCACAACGGCTGCCCGGTCAACAACCTGATCCCGGACTGGAACAACCTGGTCTATCGCCACCAGTGGGAAGCGGCGCTGCGCACGCTGCACTCCACCAACAATTTCCCTGAGTTCACAGGACGCATCTGTCCTGCACCGTGCGAGGCTTCCTGCACGCTGAACATCGACGACAACCCCGTCACCATCAAGACGATCGAGTGCGCCATCATCGATCGCGGTTGGCAGGAAGGCTGGATCAAGCCGCATCCGCCGTCGCACCGAACCGGCAAGCGTGTCGCAGTCGTGGGCTCCGGCCCTGCCGGCCTTGCCTGCACGCAGCAACTGGCGCGCGCCGGACACACCGTGACGCTGTTCGAGAAGAGCGACCGTATCGGCGGCCTGCTGCGCTACGGCATTCCCGACTTCAAAATGGAAAAACACCTGATCGACGCGCGCATCGAGCAGATGACGGACGAAGGTGTGGCATTTCGCACCGGGATCGAGATCGGCGTGACGCTGCCGATGGCCTCGCTGCTGCGCGACTTTGACGCGGCGGTGCTGGCAGGCGGCGCCGAATGGCCGCGCGATCTGGGCGTGCCTGGGCGTGGGTTGGATGGCATCCACTTTGCGATGGATTTCCTCACGCAGCAGAACAAGCGCATTGCCGGCGATGACGAGCAACGCGCCACGACCGGGCGTGGCACGATCACCGCAAAGGGCAAGCATGTCGTTGTGATCGGCGGCGGTGACACTGGTTCCGACTGCATCGGGACATCGGCCAGGCAGGGTGCGGCATCCATCATCCAGCTCGAGATTCTGGCGAAGCCGCCGGAACGGGAGAACAAGGCGCTTACGTGGCCGGACTGGCCATTGAAGCTGCGTTCCTCGCATGCGCACGAGGAAGGCTGCGACCGCGACTGGGCCGTGCTGACCAAGCGTGCCATCGGACTGAGCGGACGGATCGAGGCGCTGGAGTGCGTGCGCGTCGCATTTGCCAAGGGCGCGGATGGCCGTTTGGCGATGCAGGAAGTGCCAGGCAGTCAGTTCCAGTTCAAGGCGGATCTGGTGCTGCTGGCGATGGGCTTTCTAGGCCCGCGCAAGCCGGGAATGGTCGAGCAGGTGCGCGTCGCGCTCGATCCGCGCGGGAATGTATTGGCAAACACCACGGACTACCGCACGTCAGTTGCCAAGGTGTTCGCCGCCGGCGACATGCGTCGCGGCCAGTCGCTGGTGGTCTGGGCCATCCGCGAAGGCCGCCAATGCGCCCGCGCGGTGGACGAGTTCCTAATGGGAAGCACCACGCTGCCGCGGTGACTCTCGGTCGGCATCGCGGGTCTGCTGTCAGCACCGCACCGTCGCAGCACCGTCGTCATCCCCGCGAAAGCGGGAACCAGGCACGACGCATTGTGCTGCACGCCTGGGTCCCCGCTTTCGCGGGGATGACAAAAACAACGAGGGGGTGACAACAAAAACGAGGCGGCGATGACGACTCAAGCGGCGAGCAATCATGCGCTTCCTACTTCGACCCGCGTGTCATTGAAGCAGGCGCCTTCCGCAAGATCGGCGCGCATGTCGGCGGAAACCAGCGCTGATATAGTCTGCCCCGTGCGGCTGGTCGAAAGCCAGGTTCCCTTCTCACTGGCCACCACGCCAGGTGGCACGTCATCAGTTACTTCGAGCGGCAGTATCACTTCTCCAAGCTCATTCCACACGCGCACTTCAACGCCGCGCCCAAGGCCGCGCTGGTCAGCGTCACGCGGATTCATCATCAGCTTAGGCGCCTTGCGCGAGCCCGCGAGGTCACCCAACGTCGATGAAATCCGCTTGCCGGAAGCAGGCGAAATCAGCATCAGGGGATAAGTGGCCGGACGTTCGCGCCAAGTTGGCGTCAGCGCCGCCGCACCCCATCGCTTCGCCAGCGCCTCCGACTTCAGCTCGATCCTGCCCGACGGGGTGGCGGGAAAGACGTTCTCGAACAACACCAGCGGCTTGCCGTCCGGCCCCTTCATCTGCAACGCGCCTTCGGTCGGGATCCCGCTCGGCCGCACACCGCCAAGCCGAGGGTGCGCCGGATCGACCGCATCATCCATCAGGTCCTCGTCCGACGACTTGAAGCACACTTCATCGAACCCGAAGCGCGCCGCAAGACGTCGGAAGATCTCCGTGTTCGGCAACGACTCGCCAAGCGGCGCTATCACCGGCTCGGCACGCTGCAGCCAGTGATGCCCATACGACGGATACAGATCGGCATATTCAAAATGCGTCGCCGCCGGCAGCACCACATCGCAATGGGTCATGCTCTCGGTCATCGTCACGTCGATCCCGACCGCGAAGACATCGTCACGCGCCAGTCCGCGACGCATCCGGTTCTGATCGGGATGCACGACGATCGGATTATGGTTGTAGATGAACACCGCGCGCAGCGGCGGATCGATGTCGTCGGCCGCCAGATGACGACCGACATCGAGCAGGTTCAGCGTGCGCGTGCCCTCGGGCGCAAGGTCCGGACGTTGCAGCCTGGCCGGCGTCTTCGGAAAAGCGTTGCTGGCGCCGAGGATGATGCCGCTGCCCTTGCCCAGCTTGCCGAGCAGCGCCGGCAACGCAATCAACGCGCGAATGCCGCTGCCCCCGTTGCGCCCGCGCTCGAGTCCGTTGCCCGGTGCCAGCACCAGAGGATCGGCCTCCGCCAACCATTGCGCGAATTTGACGATCTGGCTCTCCTGCAAGCCACACGCCGCCGCTGCCCGCCGCGCCGGCCATTCGCGCGCCTGCGCCATGAACTCCTCGGTCCCCAGCACATGCTCGGCGATGAACGCCGCATCCAGCGCGCCCGAACGTTCGAGTTCCGCCGCCACCGACCAGGCAAGCAGCACGTCGGTGCCGGGCAACAAGGCCAGATGCAGGTCCGCTTGCTCGGCAATTTTGGTGCGCAGGGGATCGACCACGACAAGCCTGCCGCCCTTGCGTTTGGCATGGCGGGCGCAGCGGACGAAATGCACGTTGGTAACCGTCGCGTTGTTGCCCCATGCGACGTTTAGCTTGGCGTGTTCGGCAAACTCGGGCGGGCATCCGGGGACGGCGCCGTAGGTCCCCGCCCACGCCTCGCTGCGCACACCGCCGCACAAGGACCGCCGATAAAGTTGGCTGGCGCCGAGCTTGTGGAAGAACCGCGAGGACATGCTGTCGCCGGCGAGGAAGCCGTGCGGGCCGGCGTAATTCAGCGGCGTCACCGCCTCGCGACCCCAGCGTTCGATCACCGCGCTGACACGCGCGTGGATCTCGTCCAGCGCCGCGTCCCAAGAGATGGGCTCGAACTGTCCGGAGCCCTTCGGTCCGGTACGACGCAACGGATGCAGCAGCCGCTGCGGCCCGTGCACGAAGGCGCCCATGTCCTGCGCAACCTTGTTGCAGATGACACCAGCGGTGATCGGCGCCGCGTCGGAACCGCGCACCTTGGTGATCCGACCCGCATCGACGGTGACGCTGAGACTGCACGTGTCGGGACAATCGAATGTACAGACGCTGGCGCGCTCGATGACAGCCACTTGATTACTCCTTGCGGTGCGAGCCTTGCGGGTATGTTACACCATCGCCGCCGCTGCCGCAGTTCCGATTGTGCCGACCGACGCTAGACCGCTCTTCCCGCCTCAATGACGACAGACCCCGGAAAATGGCAGGACACGAAATGTCCCGGCGCCGCCTCGGTCAGCCGCGGCGTCTCATCGGCGCAGCGCGCGGCGGCAGCGGGGCAGCGCGTGCGGAAATGACAGCCGGAGGGGGGGTTGACCGCGCTTGGCACTTCGCCCTGCAGCGCAATGCGCGGGCGGCTGCACTCTCGATGCGCGTCGGGCACCGGGACGGCCGAGATCAGCGAGTTGGTGTAAGGGTGCAGCGGGTGTGCGAACAACTCGCGTGCCGATGCGGTTTCCACCACGCGCCCCAGATAAAGCACCACGATGCGGTCTGAAATGTGCCTCACCACCGCAAGATCGTGCGCGATGAACAGGTAAGTCAGTCCCAGCCGTTCCTGCAGCCCGATCATAAGGTTGATGATCTGCGCCTGGATGTTGACGTCGAGCGCGGATATCGGTTCGTCGCCGATGATGAATCCGGGCTCCACGGCCAGCGCACGGGCGATCGAGATGCGCTGCCGCTGGCCGCCGGAAAATTCGTGCGGAAACCGCGCTGCCGCCGCCGGTGGCAGGCCGACCAGATCGAGCAGCTCCTGCACCCGCACGCGCGCCGAACCGCCTTGGGGAACCAGTCCATGCAGACGCAGCGGGCCGCCGAGAATTTCACCCACCGTCATGCGCGGATTGAGCGAGCCGTACGGGTCCTGGAAGATCATCTGCATGCGCCGGCGCAACGGCCGCAATTCGGCTTGGCTGAGGTGCGTGATGTCCTGGCCGTCAAATGTGATGCGTCCCGCAGTGGGCTCGGTCAGGCGCATGACGACGCGGGCGAGCGTGGACTTGCCACAACCAGACTCGCCGACCAAGCCTACGGTTTCGCCAGGGAGCACGTCAAAGTCGACGCCATCAACGGCGCGCAATATACGCCGAGGCTCTAGGAAGGCGTCGCGGGGCAACTCGAAATGCTTGGCGAGATCGCGCACTTCCAGCAACGGCTTTATCGCGGTCCTGGCCCTGGTTTCGGTGATTGCGCGCGCGTGGTCCGGCGGGTGAAGTCGTTGGCCGCCTTGCGTCACCCAACAACGCGCCGCGCGGTCATCGCCGACCGGCAGAAGTGCCGGATGCTTGGTGCACTGCGCGACGGCGAACGGGCAGCGCGCACGAAATCGGCAGCCCGACGGCCAATTGTGCGCGTCGGGCGGTTGGCCCTCGATCGTGGTGAGCCGCCGGTCGTCCTCGGTTGCCTGGTCAAGCCGAGGCGCCGCATGCAGCAGCGCCCATGTGTACGGATGACGCGGATCGCTCAGCAGTTCGTCGGGTGCGCCCTCTTCGACAACCTCGCCGGCATACATCACCAGCACGCGCGAACAGACATTGGCGATCACGCCCAGGTCGTGGCTGATCAGGATCACCGCGGTGCCAAGGTCGGCATTCAATTCGCGCAGCAGATCGAGAATCTGCGCCTGGATCGTCACGTCGAGCGCTGTGGTCGGTTCATCGGCTATCAACAGTGTCGGTTCGTTGGCAAACCCCATCGCCAGCATCACGCGCTGCCGCATGCCGCCGGAGAACTGATGCGGGAAGGAATTCACCGCGCGCTCCGGTGTTGCCATTCCCATCCGGCGCAGCAATCCAACCGCGCGCTCACGTGCGGCGCGCGGTTTGAATCGCCGATGCGCGGTCATCGTCTCGATAAGTTGGCGAGAAATCCGCAGCACCGGATTGAGCGACGTCATCGGATCTTGAAACACCATGGCGATCTCTGCGCCACGGATTTCGCGTAGTGCCTCGTCGCTCAGATGCACCATGTCGCGGCCGCGGAAACTGATCGAGCCATCCACGATGCGCGCGGGCTCATCGAGCAGGCGGATGATGGATTTTGCCGTGACGCTCTTGCCGGATCCGGATTCGCCCACGATGCCCAACGTTTCGCCCGGGCGCAGCACGAAGCTGACGCCGTCCACCGCGCGTACCACGCCCGCATCGGTGAAGAACCACGTGTGCAGGTTCTCGACCTGGAGGATCGGCTCAGCGACGTCGTGCATGCGGATCGAGCCAGTCGCGGATGCCGTCGCCGACGAAGTTGAAGCCGACCACCACCGTTAGGATTGCTAGCCCCGGAAACGTCGCCACCCACCACTGGTTCACAAGTTCGCGGCCCTCGGAAACCATAGAGCCCCACTCGGGAGTTGGCGGCACGACGCCCAAGCCGAGAAAGGAAAGGCCGGCGAACACCAGGATTGCATTGCCGAGGTCAAGTGTGATCAGCACGATCAGCGGACCGATGGCGTTCGGCACGATCTGGCGCAGCAGGATGTGCGTCGGACCGAAGCCGATCGCCTGCGCCGCGGCGACGTACTCGGCGGAGCGCTGGCCGATCACCAGGCTGCGCGCCAATCGTGCGAATTTCGGCCACCAGACGACCAGCATGGCGATCACCGTGTTGCGCGTGCCGATGCCAAGTGCGGCTGCGATCGCCATCGCCAGGATGATCGGCGGGAAGCAGAATACCAGGTCGGTGACGCGCATGAGCGCCTCTTCCGCCCAGCCACGCACATACCCGGCGGCCGCGCCGAGCAACGAGCCGAACACGCCGCCCAGCAGCACCACGACGAAGCCGACAGCAAGCGAGGTGCGCGCGCCGAAGATCACACGCGTGAACACGTCGCGCCCCAGCACGTCGGTGCCAAGCCAATGCAACGCCGATGGAGGTTGCAATCGCCCAGCGACGTTCACCACGTCGGGCGGATACGGCGCGATCCATGGCGCGAGCAATGCCGCAAGCGCCCACAGCGCGATCACCGAGCCGCCCAGCGCGGCGAGGCCATAGCGACGCAGCCAGCGTCGCCGTCGTCCCGCGCTGCCGGTGTCCGTGCTTGCGGCAAGCAGCGCGGCCTCGGCGCCGCTCATCGCCGTGACACGCGCGGATCGAGCGCCGCGTAGGACAGGTCCACCAGCAGGTTGATCAGCACGTAGATCGCGGCGACCACCAGAGTGATGCCCATGATGGCGGGGAAGTCGAGCCGCACGGCACTCTGGAACGTGTAACGACCCAGACCCGGCCAGGAGAAAATCGATTCGGTCAGCACCGTGCCGGTGAGCAGTTGCGCGTAGGCAAGACCGCCCAACGTCACCACCGGCAGCAGCGCGTTCGGCAGCGCGTGGCCGAGCATGATCGCGCGGCGCTTCAGGCCCTTGGCCCGGGCGACGCGGATGTAGTCCTGCGACAGCGACTCCAGCATCGCCGCGCGCGTGGTGCGGGTGATCAGCCCAAGCGTGCTGGCCGCCAGAACGATCGATGGCAACACAAGGTGCGACGCGGCATCCCAGAACGTGTCCCAATCGCCTGCCAGCGGCGCGTCGATCAGCATGATGCCAGTGACGGTGGGCGGCGGGAACGTGCTGGCGCTGATCTGTCCGGGCCCCGGCGCCCATTCCAACGCACCGTAGAACACCGCGAGCATCACGAAGGCGAGCCAGAACGTCGGTGCCGAGACACCGACCAGCGAGATGGTGCGCGCCAAATGGTCAATCCAACTGTCGCGCTTCATCGCCGCCAGCACCCCCAGCGGCAAGCCGACCAGCAGCGCGAGCAGGAACGCGATCGTGGACAGTTCCACGGTGGCCGGCGCGTATTGCGCGATATCCTCCAGGACCGGCCGCTGCGAGCCGATCGAAATTCCGAGGTCGCCGTGAACGACACCGGTGAGAAAAATCCAGTACCGATCCCACAACGGCAAATCGAGCCCCCATTTGTGACGGAAGGCCGCGACCATTTCGGGGTTGTTCGCGGCGATGTCGCCAAGCTGGGTCAGCACAGGATCGCCGGGCACCATGTTGGCGATCAGGAATATCGCAAGCGTGGCCAGCAGCACCATCAGTGCGGCCACGATGAGACGGGAGGCAAGGTAGCGCAGCATCGGCGGACTATTGCCGATCGGACTGAGGCAGCCAAGTTGTGTCCGCATGCCGCACGGCTATGATGGTGGCTCGCCAAGAGAACAAACCGGGAGGCAGACGTGCGGGATATCGGCTGGATTGGTCGGCGGGATGTGATGCGTCTGCTCGGCGCCGGCGGCGCTGCCCTGGCTGCGGGGCTACCGGAACGTGTGCACGCAGCGGCCACGAAGAACACGCTGGTTCTCGGCCTGGACATCAGCGACTCCATCACCTTCGATCCGGCGCGCGAGGCACAGTACACGCCGCCGCTGACACTGACCGCGGCGTACGAGTCGCTGATCACGATGACGCCCGGCGATTACCTTAACGTGAAGCCGACGCTCGCATCGTCGTGGGCGCGCACGCCCGATGGCAAGGGGTGGCGCTTCACCATGCGGCCGGGGACGAAGTTCAACAGCGGCAATCCGGTGACCGTCGAGGACGTTCAGTGGAGCATCGAGCGGGTGATCAACGTCAAGGATCAGCCCTCCCAGTACGTGGCCAACGTCGATCATGTGGCGATCGTCGATCCACAGACGATCGACGTGATTCTGAAGGACCCAACGCAGCCGCTGGTGACCGTGCTGTGCGGCCCGAACTTCGGCGTGATGGAGCGCAAGGTGGTGGAGGCGCATGGCGGCACCGCTGCGCCGAACGCCAATACGGAGGACAAGGCGACCCAGTGGCTGAACCAGAATTCCGCCGGCGCCGGTCCGTACACGCTGGTGGGCTGGACGCGCAACGCGCAGATCATGCTGACGCGCAATCCGCATTACTGGCGCGGCCCAGCGCCGTTCGAACATGTCGTGCTGCGCCACATGGGCGACAGCGCGACGCAGTTGCTCGCCATCAAGCGCGGCGACATCGACGCAGCGTTCAATCTGATCCCCGAGCAGGTGGCGACGCTGAAGGGCGATCCGAATGTGCGGGTGGAGGGGCTGGAGAGCCTGGACTTCGTCTACATGGCGCTGACCTGCGAGCCCGACTTCAGCAAGGCGCTGGCGGTTAAGGAGGCGCGCCAGGCCGTTTGGTACGCGATTGACTATGACGGCATCATCAACAGCATGCTGGGCGGCCAGGCGATCCGCTGTGCCAGCTTCATACCGATCGGGCTGTATGGCTCGACGCGGGAAACCACCAAGCAGTTCGGCTATCACCAGGATCTCGACCGGGCGAAGCAGCTGTTGCAGAAGGCCGGCTTCCCCGACGGGTTCGAATTCAAGCTGAGCTACGGCGATGCCGCGGTGTCCGGGCTTTCCTATTCGGTGCTGGCGCAAAAGCTGCAATCGGACTTGGCGAGGGTCGGCATCAAGGTGAACCTCGATCCGATGGACCAGGTCAACCTGCGCACGCAGTACACCACCGGCAAATCGACCGCGGTGCTGACGTTCTGGAATCCCTCCGGCGTCGAGACGGATGGCTGGAGTTCGGCGACGGTGCAACGCGTGGCAAAGCGCATTCACTGGACGCCACCCGGGGACCTGGTGAAGTTGGTGGCGCAGGCAGCGAGCGAAGCTGATGCGCAGAAGCGTTCTGAACTTTATCTTGAGTATGAGAAGGCGATGATCGATCAGGCAAACCTGATCGTGCTGTTCCAACCGATCTACCAGTTCGCGGTGCGCGACGTGATCAAGAAATTCCCGCTGACCGCCGCCGGCTGGGAAGTGGAACTGTTCGAGACGAGTACGTGAACGAGGACAGGCGCGTGGCGTATCAAGCGTTCGATCTGACTGGCAAGGTTGCATTGGTGACCGGCGGAAATGGCGGCATCGGGTTCGGCATGGCGAAGGCGATGGCCGAGGCCGGGGCGGATGTCGCGATCTGGGGTACCAATGCGGCGAAGAATGCGGCGGCGCAGGCCGAACTGGCAAAGACGGGCCGCAGCATCGTAGCGCTGGACTGCGATGTCGGTAACGAAGCCGCGGTGATTACCGCGTTCGCGCGCACGCTCGAAACGCTTGGGCGGGTCGACGGCTGTTTCGCCAATGCCGGTGTGGGCGGCGGTGGGGCGGCGTCGTTCCTGGAGATGACCGCGGTGCAGTGGCACCGTGTGCTGCGGGTGAATCTTGATGGTGCGTTCTACACGTTTCGTGCGGCGGCGCGGCACATGGTGGAGCGTGGCGGCGACGGGGTGCTGGTCGGCACCGCGTCACTCGCCGCTATCGAGGGCTCGCCACGCAGCGAGCACTATGCGGCGACCAAGGGCGGCATGATCTCGATGGTTCGCTCGCTAGCAGTGGAGTTCGCCCGTAACAACGTGCGCGCGCACGCGATCCTGCCGGGGTGGATCGAAACCGACATGACGCAGCGGCTCACCACGAACGACCGGTTCC
>Ga0210402_10000503_pt1 | contig 43855 bp, 65 predicted proteins | sample IncBWC7MmetaG_FD_161055 | JGI IMG/M metagenome (GOLD analysis project Ga0210402, IMG submission 161055) | Forest soil microbial communities from Barre Woods Harvard Forest LTER site, Petersham, Massachusetts, United States - Inc-BW-C-7-M | ecosystem: Environmental > Terrestrial > Soil >...
GTTTCCGGCTCAGCCCGCGTTTTCGAGTCCCCCCCCAAGGCGAAGACAGGCGACGGCGGCCGGGCGGGGGCCTCAGTTGTGCATGTTGAGTTGCGCGAACGGATCGATGGTCGTGTCGACTTGGCCTGTGGTGTCGGCAGCGACGGTGACTGTACCAGCTACAGGATCGACGGCGTTCACCAACCGCGTGTCGTTGCTGCCACTGAACATCGCCCATCCTGGGCTGCGCACATGCACATAGACGCCGACAGCGCAGCGCGGATCGATTGGTCGATTGGCAGCGGCGAGCGTGATGACGCAGGGATTTGCTTTGCTGATCGAGATGATCTGCCCGATGAGTTGGTACTGTGTGATGCCCAACATAGCGACTCCTCCGTTCAACGAGATCGAGCGAAGCCCTGGTCGACGGCGGTGCGTCGCGAGTGACAGGCATGGCAGAAGGCGCGGAGGTTGCTCCACTCCAAGCGAAGGTCGGGTCGTTGCCTCACGCTCTTGATGTGATCAGCGTCGGTGCTTGGCCTGCCGCAGCGAGGCGTCGAGCACGTTGGATGGTAGGTGATGAAGCGAAGGCGAAGCGCACGCCAATCGCTATCGTAACCACGCTCTACAGATGATGGACGCTGGGCATCCTTGCGGCGCTGGCGCTCTCGCTCTGCTACGTCACGAGGCTTCCACCACGGTGGCCGATGGCTGGGCGCGCGAGTGGGCAGGAGAGCTTCCCGCTGGTTTCGTAGGGCTACGAAACCGGCGGCTCGGCAGGCGGCAGCACCTCAGCAGCGAGCCGATGATAGTCGGCGACCAACACGCCGAACGCTTCGTCGCTGGTGTTGGCGTATTGGTGAAAGGCGATCACGCGCTCGTAGACGAGCGGATCGCAGGTCTTGCGGAAGTCGTAAACCTGCTTGTTGAGGCGGGCGCGCTCTGCGTCGGCGGCGGCGTCCTGCTGCTCGACGGTGCTCATCGGCTGCTGCTCGGTCATCGCACGATCCTCTTCGGACACAACTACCCGTCCGCAAACTGTCAAAGGATTTTCGCTATGTCAAACCTGGGTTGCTCGTCGAGACCATGATCGTGTGCCGCTCGCGCTTGGCGCTCACCGCCTTGTCGACGTCGGTGCGGATCGCTTCCCACAGGTTTAGAGCGCCCTTCAGCATCGGCATTTCATGAATGCCGAGCGGCAACTCGTCTTCGATCCAGCAGACCACGATGGGCGCGCGGCGCATGAAGCGGCGCTCGAACTTCGACGCCCAGGCGAGGTAGATCGTCGCCAGCCTGAGCTCACGCGGTCCCATCTCGACGGTGCCGCGACCGACGCGTTCGAGGTCGAGCGGTCGATAGCCAAGCTCTTTTGTCAGTGCGCGATAGGCTTCGACGATCTCGACGCCAGCCTCGTGCTGGTTGGGATCGATGCCGCCGGCCTCAGGACCGAGCCTCAGCAACTCGGCCATCGTCCAGGGCTGCAACTTCGCCAGCGTTTCAGGGGTGGGATCGACGCGCTCAGCACGAACGACGTTGGCTCGACGGCGGCGCTCAGCACGGCGCTTGGCTCGGTTCTTCGCCATCGCTCAACCTCCCAAAAACGCGGCGACGGCCAAGCATAGCGCGCCGGCCAAGAACAACAGCAGCAGGACGACGATGAACACTCGGTTCATAGCGGCAACTCCTCGTGGCCATCATCGGCGCGTGAGCGGGTGAACGAGTGCCATTCGACCCAGGTGATCGGCGTGCCAAATTCAGCGGCGAGCGCTTCGATTTGCTGCCACCACACGGCAGCGTCATCGGGGATTGCGCCGTGTCGCTGACGCCGGGCGCTGCTCAGCATGTGAACGCGGTCGAGAAGCTCGCGGCGCGTCACGACTCGCCCTTCATGAACCGGGAGCGGGCTTTGGCAGCCAGAGCTTCGAGCGTCGGGTTGGATTTGGCAGGCGCGCGAGCCTGAGCCGCCTGCGGCTTGGGCGAGGGCTCGCGCGCGGCCTCAGTATGGTTGGTAGATACAGACTCATGATCTTTGATAGTTGATGGTTGATAGTTACGAACGGGCGTTCCCGTAACCCTATTGAAATCGCTCGATCTTTTTCGCGGATCGTCGCTCTCATCCGGCGATGATCGGCGGATGATCGGCGGATGAGCGCCCACTCGACTTTTGCCCACAGCCCTGCGCACAGCCCCTGAGGCGCGGCCGGCGCGTCGGGCATCCTCGATCCGCTCAGCGGCAAGACCAAGCTCGCGGTCGGCGCGGCCGTTGCTCAGCCGGCCATCGGCGGTGAACCGCAACTTGCCCTTTTTGATCAGCGCGGCGGCGATGCGCTGCATCGCATGAGGCCGGCTGCAGCAGGCGTGGGCGAGCCGCCGCCAGTCAGCGTCGACCGGGCCGCCGGTCGAGTAGATCATGTTGAGCACGACGTTGTAGAGCCCGTGCTCCTCAGTCGTGAGCCGGCCGAAGGTGCCGCCGATGTATTCGTCGGGCGACCAGTCGATGCGGCGCACCTTGCTCACGGTTTGATCTTTCCGGCGACGATGGCGCGCAATTCGGCGGTGTCGAACGGCCGGTCTGGCCACTCGCGCGCTGGCACATTTCGGCGGCGCTGTCCCGGACGAGTCCGTTGCGGATTTTGCACAAACACGTCGAGTTGCGCCGGCTCGCAATGCTCGAAGGCGACCAGGGCGACGCCGCATGCGTCGGCCTCATGCTCGGTGGCGACGATGAAGTCGCGGCGCACGGCGGCGGCGATCATGTCCTTCTTCGATGCCTTGCCTTGCCCGGCGAGCGCCACCTTGACGGTCGAGGGATGGCATTCGACGCAGCGCTTGCCGTAGCCAAAGCAAACCTTCTCGGTGAGCATCGCCCAGCCGTAGGACATGCGGATCGCGCGTTGCTTCTCGAATGTCTTGTTGCGCGGCAGGATCGGGGCCTCGAACGCCACGACCTCGGGCCGGTGATCGAGCAGCATCTTGATCAGCCAACACTCGAAGGCGAGCGCCATCGGACCGAAGTCGTCGCGCGCGCTCTTGTGACGCTGAGGCGCGTGCCAAGTGTCGTGCGCCGTCAGCGCCGAGCGATCAGCGAAGAACGCCCAGCCTACATGGGTCGATAGATCGAGCGCGAGCAGCCGCACATCACGTCACGCGTTGCGGAGGCTCTCGCGGTTCTCTTCCTGGCCCAGGTCGTAACCGACCCTCCATGAAGCGAACGCCTCGGTGCCGAGTTGATACGCGCACTCGTAGATGCTGCCGCCGGCACGGCCGATGCGATAGCCCTGCAGGTTGGCGTTGACCGGCTCAGGCCAGTCGGGCGTGCGGAAAAGCTCGAGTTGCTCGGACAGCGGCGACTTCATCAAGCGCAGCCAATCGCCGGTCGCGCTGTATTCGGCGGCGACGTCGGCGTGCGCGCGTTTGTTGAGCCGGCGCGCCTGCTTCAGCGCGTCGACATCGCAGCCGTCATCCTTCGCGCCGGCATAGACGTTCGACAACTGGCTCTTGAGCTTCTTGGTGGCCTCGGCCGATTTGTCGTAGGCGGCCTCGGCGGTGTTTACCTTAGCCAGCCACCGCAGCTTCACCTCGTCCGGCGGCCCTCCGCCGGGCAGGCCGAGCCCGCTGTTGTGTCCCTTGCCGTTTGCCTTTGGAGCCTTGCGCTTTTTTGACGTGCTGCTTTTTGCCCGCTCGGCCATTGGACTTCCTCCCGCTCGTTGGTTTCGGCTCGTCGATCAGTGATGGCACAGAGGCGTCGAGCCAAGCGGATGGAAGATTTGCGCCGTAGCGATTGGCAACAGCGCGAAACCGCGGTCGATAGCGAAAGGCGATGCCGCGCGTGCGCCAGTTGAACAGGCGCTTCGTGCTGATGCCGCCGAGGGCGCGCACGGCGAGCGCCGGGCTGCCGGTCTGTGCGATCAGAAAATTCACGAGGTCTTCGTCGCTCATGCTCGCGCTTTAAGAAACGAAATGTGAGTCGTCCACTGATTTCGGCCCGCTGAAAAAAATATTTTTGGGCGAGTTTGTTTCCCTCCGCTTCTCATCGTTCCCCATCGTTTCCCATCGTTTTTTTCATTGCGCGTCGGATTGGGCGGCGGGACTTGTCGCCGCGTTTCGAGTGGGCGTAGGAGTCGACTCACTCGACGAACGCGTGAAGGGGAGAGGCAACAGAATGTTTCCAGCAGTGCCAGCCGCGAAACGTCGCCGCCGTCGCCGCGTGATCAGCGTCGCTTGGTACCTCGGCATCTTCATCGTCTTCCTGGCCGCGTTCGACATGATGGGCGGGCGATGATGATGAAGGACGCGCCCACCACGAAGGCTAAGCAGCGCGACGCGCTCGCGCACGCCAATCGGATGCTGCGCTATGCCTACGCCACCGAGTCGTGGTCGCAAGTCGACGCCGTGATCGCGCTGCTCGATCAACTCAGCGTCGAGATGCGCAATCGGCCGCCGCTGCAGCGCGGACGTGTCACCGCCGACAGCGTCACACCAGCCAAGGTCGCCGAGGTCCTGGCGCTGCGCGCCGAGCAGCCGAAGCTGGCGCAAAAGGAAATCGCCCTGCGCCTGAGGATCGACGTCGGTCGAGTCTCTGAAATCCTGCACGGCAAGCGGACATGAATACCGCCGGCAATTCCGCCGGTGGTTCGCCTGAGGAGACCACCACCATGACCGACAACAACTCAATCGGACGTCGCCCGCCGTCGCTGCCCACCGAGTTGAGTGGATGGAAGTTGAAGGTCAAAAATCGGCAGACGTTTAACGACCGCGTGCAGGCTTTGCATGAAGCGCTGATCAGCGACGAGAAACTCAAGGACGAGTATTTGGCACTGCTCTTCGGCGTCGATGAAGGCAGCTACGTCGAGGGCAGTGAGGAGGCCGACGACTTCAGCGCCGCCACCATGCTTCGCAACTACGCCACGCGCCAGCACGACACCGTGGTTGAGAAGGCCAAGCTGCATCCGGTGCAGCGCGCGCTCAGGGTCGTGCTGCGGCGTTACGTAGACGGCAGCCGCAGCGACCGCGCCCAACAGATGGCTGCCGAATGAACGACCGCATCCGCAGGCTGCTGACCGACAACATCCGCGTCGATGATGCGCGCGACGACGACGAGTTGCGCGCGTCGCTGAAGACGCTGGGATGGATCTCGTCGTTTCCCGCGATCAAGGACGAACGTGGCGTCGTCCTGGTCGGCCACCGCCGCCTGCGGATCGCGGCTGAAGAGAAGATTGAACCCAAGGTCGATGTGCTGATCTTGGGCGATGGTGACGCCGCCGATGCCGACCGGGTGAAGATCGCGCTCGCGTCGAACATCGGTGGCAAGCCGCTCACGCCAAAGGACCGGCGACGCATCGCAGAGCACCTGTATGGCGAGCGCGAGTGGACGATGGAGCGCATCGGCGCGGCGCTCGGCGTGAGCCACCAGACGATAGGCCGCGACCTCGGTAATTTGTCCATGACGGACAAATCAAAACGTCAGCCCAAGACGGCCACCAATCCCAAGGGCTCGGGCCGGCCGAAGGGTGTCAAAGCCCGCACGCGCAACGACGATGTGCCGCCCGAGCAGCGCGACCGGATCGCCGCGAAGGTGCTCGACGAGGGCAAGACTTGGGACGAGGTGCAGGCCGAGGAGGGTGTTTCAGCGACCATCGTGCGGCGGGCGAAAGCCTACGAGCTAGGCCGGCGCGCCGCCAAGGCAGATCCCGAGATCGACCCGGCTACGCTCTCGAAGTCGGCGCAGGAAAAACTTGCCGCTGCGAAGCGTCAAATGCAGCGCCGCCTTGACGCGGAGTTTGAGCGGGCCACTCGCAAGCACGTCGACGACTGGCTGGCCGATGAAGTCCCGCGACGCTTCGACGAACTGATGGCCATCTATCAGACGGTTCTCGGTCGACGCAGTCGTGGCATCATGAAGGCCGCCGAGTTTCGGTTGATCTCAAGCTGCCTGCATCCAGACAGCCGCGCCGGCACGAGCGAGCGCAAACTCGCCGAGGCCTTCGACGTCATCCAGAAACATAAGTTGCTTCTCGTCGACGAAACCACGGTGCCGACGCCGTCGCCGCACGGCCTGCCGAGGACTGCCGCCGAATGGATGGCGGCCCGACAGAAACGACGCGCGAAGGCGCGGGGAGTGATGCGATGATGCCGAAGCGCCGCCGCCGCAGGCGCAGCAACACGCAGGTCGTGGCCGCGCGCACGCTGATCGACATCAAGCAGCGCAAGCTCGCCTTCCTGCGCGAAGTTTCATCCATCCTGTCCGACGCGCTCGGCTTCACCGTGAAGGTGTCGCTGAGCAAGCCGGATCGCATGGCCGGCCTGTCGCCTGATCAGCGGCGGGCCGCTCGAATGACAGCCAAGGAGGCGCGGCGGCAGATCGTCCAGTCCGCCTTCGCGCCGTTCACCAGCGAGCCCGAGTGATGAAGCTGCCCGAGCGTCTGCCGTGCCCGTGCGGCTCAGAGCTTTCGCCGGTCGCCTGGAAAAAGCGCAGCGTCAGCAATCTCTTTCGGCTGCGCTGCCCACGCTGCGGCTTGCAGCCGACGGTCTCCTCAGCGCGGCATGAGGCGGCGGTGGAACGGTGGAACGAAGCGGTCGTGCTGAAGCGTGACCTGAAGCGGCGAGGTGCGCCATGACTGAGCCTGATCCTGCCTTCGCGGTCGGCGTTGCCCAGCGTATCCACCCGCTGCTGGCCGGGCTTCCGCCGCAGGTGCAAGGCGCAGCCCTGGCCGACCTGCTGGCGACTTGGCTCGCCGGTCACGAGCCCGAACTGCGCGAGGCGCTGCTCGATCTTCACATCCACACGGTGCGCGAGCTTGTGCCGATCAACGAGGCGATGCGCCGTGGCTGAGAGGGTTCCCCTGATTGGCGTGCCCGTCGCCGGCTTCTATGGCGCGCGCCTGATCAACGGCGGCATCGCTGTCGGCGTCATGATCTGGCACGGCTGCCCGGTGATTGCGGGCGAGCGCCAGGACCGCTCACCGCGCTGGTGCATCGCCGTCAACGGCCTCACCACCGACAAAAACGGCGAGCTTCTCGACGTCTTCGACCGCTGGCCGTTCGTCGGCGGTGAGCCGATCAGCCACCGCGAATACGCTTTCCGAAAGCGGCGTCGCCTGTGGGCGCGCAAGCACGCGCCTGAGCACCCGGCGGCAAATCCGTTCGAGCCTATCGACCTGCGCAAGCTCAAGCCGATGGTGCCGTGATGGACAAGACCTTCTTCGCCCTGCTGATCCGCGCCGACCGCGCAATCCTCGGCTATGTGATCGACGCCTATCCCGAGGAGCGAGCCGACTACGAGCGGCAGTTTGCCGGCGAGATCGTCGGTGAGTTTGTGACGCGCGCTGATGCGCAGGCGGCCGTCTACGACGCCCTGCAATCGGCGATCACACCACGGGAGTTGAAGCATTGAATGACTTTCCCGGTGCTGGCCACAACCAGCCGCCCGAGCCCACGGTGTTGGAGCGCTGGGCTGAGCTCGTCGACAACGCCAACACCTGGGCGAAGAACGTGCCGAAGATCGGCAGCACCGATCAGGCCGGGCGCGCCCAGGCGTTCGTCGACCAGTTGCGGCTCACGACCGAAGACGTCGAGGCGGCACAAAAAGCCGAGCGCTTCCCGCACGATCTCGCGCTCGTCGCCATCAAGGCCAAGTATCGCGCGCCGCTGGAGTTGCTGGGCATCGCCCTCGACAAGATGAAGGCGCTTACCAAGGACTGGCTCGACCGTGAGAAGGCGCGCCTGGATCACGAGGCAGCCGAGCGCAAGCGGCTGGCGGCCGAGGCCGAGGCCGAGGCGCTCAGGTTGCGCCAGGAGGCGGCGCGGGGTGGCGCGACCGTCGAGGCCGAAGCGGCGGCGCGTCACGCTGAGGAGGAGGCCGAAGCGGCGCGGGCGTTCGCGCTGAAGCCGGTGCAGCGCGCTCAGATCAAGGGCGAGTTTTCAGCGCGGGCGATGAGCCTGCACGTCTATTGGAAGGCGGTGGTCGTCGACGAGCAGAAGGCGTTGAAGCACTTTGCCAAGCACCCAGCGATACGGGCTGCGGCGCTCGCGGCCATCGTCAAACTCGAGACCAAACACGCCACGAAGGTGAAGGACCCGGCTCAGGCACCGCCGGGCGTGCGCTTCGACAAAGACGAACGGCCCGTTTGAAGGAGGCAGTCACATGGCAACGCGACCGACGATGACGATGCAAGCCGAGGTGCTCGATCCCGACGACGACATGATGCAAGCGGCGCGCTCGCTGGGCGAGCTTCAGAAGGCCGACTCCAACCTGACGATTACCCAGGAGCGCAATCTCTTCGGCGATATCGTCACGGCGCGACCGATGCAGGTGCTGCGCAACGAGCAGCGTATCCTGAAAAAGATCGACATCCTGTCGGCGGCGGCCGGCACGCGATTTTTCTATCGCTATCCCGTGCGCAATCGGCGCACCAAGTCGGTCGACTACATCGAGGGCGCGTCAGTGAAGTGCACCGACGCCGTGCTCATGCTCTACATGAACGCCGCCGTCGAGAGCCGCACCGTGGCGATCCCCGGCGACAAGGGCGGCAACTACATCTGCTATTCGCGCTTCTGCGATTGGGAGAACGGCGTCTCGCTGACGATGGGCCAACTCGTGCCGCGCAGCGCGACGCTGGGCGGCGAGGATGAGGAGCGCCGCCAGCAGATCGCTCACAACGTCGGCCAGTCGAAGTCACGGAGGAACGTCGTGAACGCAGCGCTCGGCGAATACATCCACCGTGCCTTCATGGCGGCGAAGAACAGCCTGGTCGAACGCATCGGGCGCGACATCGCCAAGTCGCGGCAGGTGATCGTCAAAGAATTGGAGGGCCTGGGCGTGCCCGATCTCGTCGTGCGCGTCGAGCAGGTCTATGGCCGCAAGGTCGGCGACTGGCTCGCGCCTGACATCGCTCGGGTCTACGCGGAAATTCAGGCCGTCGAGGATGGCATGTCATCGGTCGACGAAACTTGGCCGCGCGAGGCACCGCCTGAGCCCCGGCGCGATGACGCCGAGGATGCTAACGTGACCACCGGCGCGGCGGCTGTATCTGATCGTCCGGTCGCCGAGGCCGGGCCGGCGGCTGCAGCGGCTCCCCAGGCCGACGCGCCGCCGGTTTCCGGCGACCCATCACCATCACCCACGGAAACTTCCGCCCCGGCTGACAGCGCCGCTGGCGGCCCGGCGGCGGCTGGTTCACCCACCGCTCCTTCCTCTCCCCCGGAGCAGAGCCAGTCGTCGCCGGATCTTTCTATGCCGCTCGAACATTGGCGCGTCGGTGACGACGTGCTCGGGCAGGAAAACATCATCAAGCAGTTGGACAAGCTCATCGGCTTGGCCGAGACGCGCGACGACCTCGCCGCCATCGAGCGGCTGAACGCCGAGCGGCTGGCGAAGATCACCGGCAACAGGCGCGCCACTCTCAACAACGCGCTGCGCGCCAAGCGGGAGAGCCTGCAAGGAGAGCAAAGATGAAGTCGCAATGGCACACGCTCGCTTATGATCCAGTGCGGCATTGCGTTTGGATCGTAGACCAAGACGGCGGTCGTTCCGTGACCAACGATGCAGAAGCGGTCGTCGCGGAAATCAATCAACGCCATCCCGCTTGCCGCATCATCTATCGCGACACGATGGGCAACTGGGATGAGCTTCGCCACCGCAATGGCACCTTCATCGGCTTTGCTCCAGCCAGGGATGTGTTGCCGCCATGATCGACGCCGTCGAACAACTATGGGGCTTCGTCGACCTCACGATCGATATGCTCCGGCTGCAGCGCATCTACTTCCGCACGCCATTTGGATCGCCCGAGAAGAAGCGCGCCCTCGACGACGCAAAAGCCGCCGAGAAGTTGGTCTACGAGGCCATCGCGAAACTGAAAAAGCCGTCGTTGAACCTGTGAGCACGGGAGGAGAGCATGAGCACGCCAGATGACACCCGCATCGTATTGCGCGCGATGATGACGCTGCGGGGCATGCAGATCGCCTTGCGCAAGACGGAGCGGCGCACGCCGGAGTATGCCCGGCTCTATACAGCCGTCGCGGCAATGGAGGCGCAGGTCGACGACGCGCTCGAAACGGTCGCCGACCAGATCATGGAGCACGCCAACGATGACTGAGCCCTTCGCGCCAAAGCCCGGCTTCGACTGGAGCCGCGTGCGCTGGGACGCTGGCGACGCGCCGGTGCGCGACGACTGCTCGTACTGCGGCGTGGCGATCCCTGAGGAGTCGGTGCCGCTTCGCATGTGGAAGCCTGACGGCTCGGGCTGCGTGTTTTGCGATGCCTGCGCTGAGCGGTGGTGGGGCCTGCAGCACTTCGGCGACTTCGAGGAGGAGTCATGAACGCGCTCGCGGTCCTGCACTCGGTGGCCGATGATCCCTCGACCAAGCCGCGCGTGCGCGAGGAGGCGCGCGCAGCCATCACGCTGTTCTCATATCTCGAGTTGAACAGCGAGCACGACCTGATCGTGTTCCTGCTCGGCCAATGTGCCGGGCTGCAGGAGCGCATCGACCAACTGGAGCGCCGGGGATGAAGCCCGAGGGTCCAGGCTTGCGTTGCTTCGCTTGCGACGCCCGCTTCAGCGTCATCGACAGCCGGCAGTCAGGAGCGACTATCCGCCGGCGGCGGCGCTGTAAGGTCTGCGGTGCCAAGGTGACGACGTTCGAGATCATGTTGTCGCCGGCTCACCGCAACGAGGTGCTGGTCTACGCGGCGGCGCTCGTCCTGCGTGATCGCAAGGCCGGCCCATCGGCCGCCGGCCAACTATCGCTCGACGCCGCCCTGGTCGGCAGTGACGCTGAGGAGGCCCCATTTGGCTAGGCTCCAGCGCGACTTGGGAAACAGTCCGTTCCACGCTATGTGTGCGCCAACCCGGAAGGGGGGCCGGTGATGAGCCGGGCCGCCAGCCGGGCCGCCACGCAGCCCAGACGGGGCCTCGCTCACGACGAGGCCGCGATCTACGTCGGGGTGAGCTTCCGCCTTTTCGACCAGATGGTCGGTGACGGTCGGATGCCTCAGCCCACGGTGATCAACGGCGAAGCGGTGTGGGACTTGGTGAAGCTCGACCGAGCCTTCGACAGGCTCACGGGCGAAAGCCGAAACCCGATGCTGTAAAGGAGCCTCTGATGTCTACGAAGAAAAGCTGGCGCATTAAACGCGTCGGCGCTTATCGCTACCTCGAAGTGGTCGGCTTTGACCGCGAGAAGGTGCCGGCTGAGATCACCGCAGCGGCCGAGGCCGCCTACGGCGCTCGGCGCGCCAATGAATTGATCGTCGCCCGGCACGGCCAAACCGAGACGCACTCGATCAAGGGCGCGCGCTCGGCGCTGGTGAAGCCCGGCTCGCTCCACATGATGGTCAACGACTACATGGGCTCGCGCTCCTGGGATGAGCTTGGCCCCGCCAGCCAGCGCGCTCACCGCAACGTGCTGCTGGCCATTTGCCGGTCGACCACCGCCGCCGGCAAGGCGCGCGGCGACCTGCCGTATCACCTGCTCGACAAGGATGTCGTCGAGATACTGGTCAGCGCCAAAGTGAAGGCGGGCACGCCTGAGGCCGGGCGCGCCATCATCAAAAAACTCCATCGCCTGATCGGCTGGGCGCGCAAGTCGGCAGCCTACGCGACGGGCTTCGCGGTCGACCCTACGGTCGACATCGACCGGCCTGACGGCGGCGGTGATGGGCACCTGCCGTGGGCGGAGGATGAGATCGCGCTTTACCGCGAGCATCATGCCGACAACGCGTTCGCTCTGCGCCTGATGACGCTGGCGCGCTTCGCCGGGCCGCGCCGCGAAGATCTGGCGAAGCTCGGCCACCAGCATGTCAGGCTGATCGGCAATCACCGCGTGCTGCAGTATCGCGTCAGCAAGGGCGAGAAGAAGAAGGCCGAGCGCCTTCGCAAGCCGGCCACCGTGCCCATCGACCAGTGCCCTGAGCTTGCCGCTATGATCGACGGCTGCCCGCGCGATCAGATGGTGTTTCTGCTGAAGCCCAACGGCGAGCCTTACGAACACAACAGCCTCGGCAACATGTTCCGCGACCTTTGCGATGAGATCGTGCTCGAAGGCGGCCGGCAGCCGTTGCGCGGCCTCAGTCTTCACGGGCTGCGCGCGTCAGCGGCCGAGTGGTGGGCTGATACCTGGGACTGCGGTGAGCGTGACTTGATGGACATCTTCGGCTGGGAAAGCCCGAAGATGGCGCATCACTACTTGCGCCGCATGAAGGGCGACCGCGTCGCCGGCCGCCTCGCCCGGCGCGCCGCTGAGCGCGGCAACGTCGTGCCCCTGAAGGGCCGCTGATCAGCCACGCGCGGTTATCCTTTCACGCGCGCGGCCTGAGGAGGGCCGCCCCCGGAGTCGTGACCTGGGGCGGCCCTTTTCCGTTGGGGAACGGGTGGAAAACGATACTTGGAAAAACGAAAAGTTTTCCAAGTTAGACTTTTGAATTTGCTATCGAATTCGGCCCCCCGAGGCCTGGGCCGGGCTCCCAGCATGTAGAGAAATCAAATAGATACGGCGGCGTTTTCCAAGTCGGCACATGGAAAAACCCCGGCCGCCCTGCCCTGAGGGGAGTCGGAGGCTGGCCGCGCTCAGCGTTGCTGAGCGGGTAACGGACTGTTTACGCTCACCGCCTCACTGGAGGAGCGCCATTGACTGATCACCGCCCGCAATACGACGTGCCGCTGCCGGCCCGCATGAGGGGCCTGCCGCGTGACCACCGGGGCTATGTCATCCCCTACTTTGTCGCTTGGCTCGATGAGCGGCAGCGCGAAGTCGAGCCGCCCAATGGCACGCCCGACTTTCGTATCCTGAGCCCGTCACGCATGGAGCGCTGCAAGCGTGAGCGGCGCTGTTGGCTGTGCGGCCAGCCGCTCGGCCGCTATCTGGTCTTCGCCATCGGCCCGATGTGCGCGGCGACCCGCACGACGATGGAGCCGCCCGGTCACTACGACTGCGCGCGCTACGGCGTCGAGGTCTGCCCCTTCCTGAGCCGGCCGCGCATGAGGCGCAACGCCGCCGAGATGCCCGAGGGCCATTGGGCTCCGGGCCTCACCATCGACCGCAATCCTGGCGTGACGGCGCTGTGGGTGACGCGCGATTACACGACCTTCCGCGCTGAGCATCACGGCGCTGGCGCGGGTGAGCTCATCACCGTGGGCGAGCCTGAGCGCGTCGAGTGGTATCGCGAGGGCCGGCCGGCGACGCGCGCCGAGGTCGAGGAGTCGATCACCAGCGGCCTGCCGATCCTGCGCGAGACGGCTGACAAGCAGTCGCCTGAGGCACGGCGTGATCTCGAAGAGCGCTATCTGCCCAGGCTCAGGGCGGTGCTGCCATGACGACGTTCGATGTTTGGGGTTTCATTCCGGGCTTTCTCGACGCCGACGATCCGCGCCCGGCGCGTGAGCAATTCAACGAGCACTATCCTGGCGGCTGGGTGCCGGGGCCGCCGGGGCTGATCTTCGACTTTGATACGACGACGCTCACCTATCCCGGCGACCCACCGATGACGCCGATCAGCGCCATGCAATTCAGGGCCGAGATGATCCTGCTGTTCCAATCATCGTGGGTGCTCATCCTTCAGCGCGACGGATCGTGGGAAGTGGCGAGGATGGACTGATGCCTACGAAGCGCAAATGCGGCGAGTGCCAACTCTGCTGCCGGCTGCTGCCGACCGCTGAGATCGCCAAGCCCGCCAACGAGCGGTGCCCGCACCAGAAGTCATACTGCGGCTGCGCCATCTATCCGCGCCGGCCGCTGTCGTGCCAGTTGTGGAGTTGCCGCTGGCTGCTTGACGACGACATGAGTGATCAGCCCCGGCCCGACCGCTCTCACATCGTCATCGACATGATGCCCGACGTCGTGCGGCAAACGAACAACGAGACGGGTGAGGCGCAGACCTTGCCGGTGATCGTGGCGTGGGTCGATCCCAAGTATCCCGATGCCTACAAGTCGGAGGCGTTCCTGCGCTACGTCAAGCGGCAGAAGGTGATGGTGCTGTTGCGCTACGGCAGCCGGGAGGGCGGCGGCGTCTTGTGGCCGCCCGCCATGACCGGGCTCGACCACGTCGCCTGGAAGGAAAGCCAGCTTGGCAACGATATGCCGGTGACGCTGCGCGCCAAGGCTAAGGCGCTCGGGGCGACGCTGAGCGAGACGCCGGGCGTCGGCGAGTATGGCGCGGTGACGATGACGATGCCCGATGGCAAGAGCCACACGATTGCCGCCACGACGGTGCTGAAGCGCTGAGGGATCGTTCGCACACGCTCAAACGCGGAAATCTGCAGACACAAAATGTTTCCCGTCAATGGGCAATCAGGGGAGAAAGAGGTGTGCGCTTTTTGTAATCGCCCCGAAAGCTTGGGGTAATGTAAGAAACGATCCGAGACGATCTGAGGGGCTGAGGCACATTGGGAAAGCTTCTGAAATCGGCGTTTTTTGCCAATAACAATTCCAGAAGGAAGGGAAGGAACACCACCGCTAACAGCACGGACGGTCTCCGGGCAGGAAGGGCACGTTGTCACCACGCGTCGATATACCGCGTCTTAGCTACAGCCTCAGGGAGGCAGCCGAAGCGCTGAGCCTGGGAGTTTCCACTTTGCAGCGAGCCATCAGCCACGGGCTCGTCAACTTCAATATGATGGGCCGGGTGGTGAGGATACCAACGGCCGAAGTCGAACGCATCGGCCGCGAAGGGTTGGGGCCGATACCTTCAGGCTACAAGCGACGAACCAGCGGCAAGCTTCCGAGCCGCCCACATCAAAAAAAAAACAGCCGAGGAAACCAGCCGACCGCTGACGGCGAAGGGGCCGGGCATTAGCCCGGCCTCCCTTTGCCCTGTCTGCTCACTTCCCTTCTGTAGGTGACGCACGGTAACACGTTGTTTCCACAGTAAAAAAAGGGAGTCAGGGAGATGGAAAACGCAATTGGTCGCTTGCCTGAGAGTTGTGCCATCGGCGTCCACGACGGTGCGGGCGCGCTCATCATCCGGCGCGGTGAGCCAGGATTTACATTTTACCGCTCGGTCGTCCCCAACGAGTGGAACGACGCCTTTACCGTCACGTCGAACCAGATCTCGGCGATGCTGCTCGGTGCCGTCACAGGCTGGCGCTCCGCGATAGTCGACCCGGATCTGTTCGATGCGAGCGGCTATTTCATCGAGCAACTCGTCATGGACCCCAACGAGCCGCCCGACGAGATGTCGCTCTGTGCATTCTGGTGCGCCGAGCGCGGGCTGAGCGGCGATGTGGTTGACGACGGCCATTTGCCGGCAAAGGTGTCGATCAAAACGCGCGACCGTATTCGCGAGAACCGGCAGGCGTTCATCGCGGTCGTTCGCTTTCGCAGCGCCTATTGGGCGGGCTCAAAATTTGCCCGCGCCGCGTTCCGAAGCAGCGACGATGACGGCTTCATTTCCCAGCACCGATTTGACAGATGACGACTTTCAACCAGGGAGAGAGGACTTGATCACATGAAAAGGATCGACGGCGAGCCGGTCACGAACGGCATGCAGCGGTTGCGCGTCGAGATCACGCGCGCCGACATCGAGAAGGGCGAGCCGATGAACCCCGACGCGTGCGCCATCGCCCGCGCTTGCATTCGGCAAGTCAAAAACGTGGTCGCCGCCAAGGTCCACAAGGGCCGGCTCTACCTCAAGTTTGAAGGGCAGGCCCGGTGGCGACGCTGGACGGTGCCCGAATATGCGACGAGGGAAATCGTCGCGTTCGACAGAGGCGGCCGCTTCGTGCCGCAACTGATCGACTTCGCGCCGCCGCCGATCACGGTGCTGGCGCGCTATCGACCGGCGAAGAAGGTGCGCAGCGGCCCGCGTCGCAAGCGCGGCGCGATCCATCACACGCTCGACGTGCGTGACGACGCCCGCAAAAACGAACCACCAGCCAAGTAGGAGGATCAGGATGCCAAGAGGATACCCCAAGCACCGCGAGGCCGGCGGCCTCGGCCCCAGCGAGAACACCCAGCGGCTACTCGACAGCATACGCGAGCTCGAACAGCGCCTTGCCGCTGAGCGCGCCAAGGATCGGGCGCGCGCCCTGTTGGTGGCGTTCGCTCAGAAGCACAATCTGAGCGCCATCGATCTTCGCAACGCGGCGCGGCTCGTGGGCGACCGCAAGGTCGGTGACGCGCCGGTCGTGGCGCTGTCGATGCGCAAGTCGGGGCTGCGGCCTGACAAATCGAAGCCCGCCAAGGGCAAGGTCGGCAAGGCGATCCGGGCGGCGCGCATCAAGCTCGGCCTCACGGATCGCTCGCTGGCCGATCACCTCGGCTGCCACGTCTCGGTCGTCAACAGGTGGCAGCGCGGCGGCGAGGTGGCCGAGCAATTTCGCCCGTCGCTGATCGAAGCCCTGAAGCTGCCGAAGGAGACCTTTCCGGCGCTGAGCAACGGGCACGCGGCATGACCACGCGCCAAGGAGGTGAGCCCATGATCGCCTAGTCAAGCAGAGGGCCGCTTGTTCCCCCCGATCTGTCGGTCCCCGTTTCACATGAAACTTGCTTTTCCCCCAACCCCGGCGCGCCAGCCCCCAGCCACGCGCCGGGGTTTTTCTTTGGAGTCGCCGGCAGGCCGGGGAATTTGGCCGCGTGGAGTCACGGGCCTAAACCGAGCCCCTGAGCCCCGGCCCCCGGCTCAGGCCCTCAGGGAGTCAAATTTCCGGCCCTGGCGGCGAAACGCAAAAAAGCGCCCGCCAACCCCGAAGGGCCGGCGGGCGCGAGTAGGCTGCTGAGATGATAGGGCGAGATCAGCGCGCCGTGGGTGACGGAGCCGGCGTCACCGGCGGCGTGCCGGCTGTCGGAGGCTGCGGCGGCAGGCCCTGATCGGGCGCGCCACCGGGTGGGATCGGCTCAGGCAGCGGGCGCGGCGGCGGGCTCGATGGAGCCAAGCTCGCATAGTGCCACTTCCCATCGGGCGTGCGGACCATCGCCAGCGTCCAACCCGGCAGCAGCGTCGGCGGTGGCGTCGGCGGCAGCGAGTGGTCGGGGATGCCTGGACGACCGGGCATCGGCCCGCCACCGACATGCGGCGGTCGACCGGGCAGGCCCTGATCGGGATGGCCGGGCACGCTCGGCAAACCGTGATCGGGATGGCCTGGGTGATAGATCGGCGGGCTCACATGACCGGGCCAGCCGCCGGGCAGGCCCTGGTCGGGATGAGCAGCGCCGGCATCGAGAAAGTGGATGTGATAGAGCCCGGCTTCTCCGACCGGGGTGATCTTTGCCATGGGCATAGCGCGTCTCCTTGAGGGTTTATGGTTGGCAGGTTTCACCAGTGACGTTTCATCGGCATGACTTGCGCGTGCCGACGACGGCGAAGCACCCGGCGTTGATGCTTCGGACGTTCCGGGAGAGACGATCTTTGATGACGCTGGTGGCCGCCGATCAAGGCGTGGCCGTTGTCGAGCAGGCGCACGCGCCGACCATCGAACTCGAGCCAGCCCCGCGCCTGGGCGTGAGAGATCGCGGCGCGCAGCCAGGACGCTTCGAGCGGCAGCCGGCGCTGCAGCACATGCACCAGCACCCAGCGGTCATGCTGGCCGTCGCTCGCGTGGTCGACTTCGAGTATCAAGCGCCGCGCGTTGCCTTCGTGCTGGTGATCGGTGAGCGCGATCTTCGGGCGTTCGCTGCTGTCCATCAGGCGACGATCCCGTTGAAGGTGCCGGCGCTGTTGATGGTGAGGCACTGGCAGCGCGGCTCGGTCGACGGTGGGATCACGCGACCGATATGCACCCAGGTCTGCTCGTAGATCAATTGATCGACGCCCCACTCGCTGACGTAGGGCTCGATGGCGCGGCAGATTTCGAGCGGCGTGCCGAAGGCCGGGATCGTGATGTCAGCGGCGCAGCCATAGAGGTGCGCGCTGTTGGACGCGCCGCCCACCGCCGCATTGAGCTCAGAGGAACGGAAGCCGCTGCTCACCATCACCGGGCTCTCGTCGCAGAGCGCGCGGACCAACTCCAGCAACTCGCAGGTCTGGGTGAGCGCCGCGATCTGGTCGTCGCTGGGCGAGTTGTCGATGCCGTTCATGGCTGCAGTGTCGCTCGCGATCATCTCGGACAACGTGAAGTGCGGCGTGAGGTAGTCGCGGGTGATGTTGCTCGGCATGATCAGTAGGGCTTCTTTACTTGAGAGGGCGGCTCGGTCGGCTTGCCGTAGTTGGCCATGCTGTTCAAGTGCTCAGGCACGTCGCCGGCCTGATTGTCGAGCACGAACTTCGCGATCTTGCCGACCGTCACCCAGCCGTTGTTCTCCCACTTGGCGGCGGCCGTCTCGCCGTTGGTCGAGCCGCTGTTGCTGGAGATCTCCGAGCCCCACCCGGCGTAGGGCACGACGAAGACGCTCTCGCCGGTGTTCTCACCGTTGCACGCTGCGGCGTAGCGCAGGCCATCGGGCGCGACCACGCCGCCGTCAGCGTTAAGGATGAACGAGCCCAGGATGATGTTGCACGAGTTGACCGACTTGATGCCCGCGCCAAGGTTTCGGCTGCTGTTGGGATGGATCAGCATGACGTTGCTCACGATGCCCTGGTGCTCGCCCGGCGTGTAGGTGTGCTCCATCGCAATGCCGTCGCCCTGATGGTTCTCGCTGTGGATGTTGAAGCCCATGCCCTCGAAGACCGCGCCCTGGAAGACCAGCCCGCGTTGGCCATACGAGAGATAGAGATCGCGCATGGTGAATTTGTAGATCGAGCCGGGGTCGCCTTCGGGCGCGTAGAGCTTCAGGCAGTCACCGCACGGCGTGCCCATGTAGCCGTTGCCGAACAGCGAGAGCTTCTCGACGATCAGGTTGCGATTGCCGACGCCCTTGGTGCCGCGATAGACGATCATGTCCTGGCCGACCGGGCCGACCCAATTCACCTTGGCGTAGTTGCCGTTGACGCCCCACGGACTGCCCTCGTGGCCGGGCTGGGCGATGGTGATGGTCTTGTCCAACTCGACGGCGGTGCGCGGGTCGAGCATGCCGACATAGCAATCGGTCGCGAAGGCTTCGAGCGCCTGGGCCAACTCGGTGCCGGTGCGCGGCCAGACGAACGGGCTGCTGCCATCGGTTCTGACGGTGCGCGGCGCGGCTGTGATCCGGGGCCGAGTCGGCGGGCGATAAAACGCGGGATCGGTGCGTAGCATGCTGTCACTCCCCTGGTGGTGGTTTCGGCCTGTTGTAGCCACCGGCAAACGCCAGCGCGGCGGCGAGCGCTCCGGTCAATACTTCACCCAGCAGGCCGCGCAATTCCTCGCAACGGCTCGGCCGGTCGACGGTGATTAGGGCGCACCACACGACGCCGACCAGCACGACCAGGCACTGCACGGCGATCACCGCCGCGACCAAGTAGAAGCAGGCCCGCACCGTATCGAACGGCGGCCGCTCGGGCATGTCAGGCTCGGCGGATGATGACGACCGCTGGCACGAATTGGATCGGCTGCGCGTAGTATTGCCATGCCACCGCGCTCTGCGGCGCATAGGCCACCGGCCCGGCGATGTGCATGGCGGCCGACTGTCCGCACGCCAGCAGGGCTCCGACGATGCAAGACAGCATGGCGTTCCTCCTACTACGGCTGGCGCGGCTGGAAACCATACTGCTCGGCTTGATAGGGCGCGAGCATCGGCAGTTGCTGAGTCGGTGGCGTGACGGTCGGCCCTGCGCCGACAGCGGGGCCGCCGGTCGCCGGGTTGATCACGATGGCCGAGCCCTGAGCGCCCGCACTCGGATCAGGCACGCCGTTGCCGGTGATGACTTCGCCCTCGGGCGTCGTGGTCTGCCAGAAGCCGTTGGCGCAGGCGATGGTGATGTTCGCGCCGTTGGGCACGTAGCGGCAGGGCACTTGCGCCATCGTCGCGCTGATCACCAGCACGATGATGGCCAGCGCCAGGGCGAAGCACAGGCCCTGGCGCAGCGTCATCGTCATCCCGCGAAGCAGTTGTCGGTGATCGTGCGGCTGCAACGCGGCAGGTTCGAGCGGTCCTTGACGATCACCTGCTGCTGCTGCGGCGGCGGCGCGAGCGGCGTCGGCTGCGGCTGGACGATAGGCTGGCCGGGCTGCGTGCCATCCCACTGCGGGCGCGGGTTGCACGGCGTCGCGGTGCCGCGAAAGGCCATGTAGGTCGCCTTATCGTTGCACATGAGCTCACGCGCGGCCTGGGCGTAGCCGGCGTTGTGGATCATGGCGATCTTCTGCCGGTCGGCGCAGTCCTGATCGACGAAGGTGCCGCCGGCCGCCGCGCCCCAGCCGATGACGCTGACGCCACCGGACACCGCGAGCTTGCACGGATTGCCGCCGCTCACGGGCGGCGCGTAGACGGTCGGCGTGGTGCGCACCGTGATGTCGGATTGGCCATAGAAGGGCGGGTTGTTGCCGCCGCCGCCGTTGCTGCCATTGGCACCGTTCGCCCCGGCCGGGTCGACCGCGTTCGCGCCGTTGGTCCCATTGCCGGCACCTGAGCCGTTGAACGTGATCGGCACGGTGGTGTTGTTGTTGGTCGTCGCGTTCTGCCGCGTGCTTTGCCGCTGCTGATTGCCCGACGAGCCCGAGGTCGTCGATGCGCCGCTGGCGCTGCCGCTGCTGCTGCTCGACGTCGAGCCCGAGCTTGAAGTGGACGAGGAACCGGAAGTGGTCGTCTGCGCCTTGGCCGGCAGACCTTGCAGCGCCAGCGCCGTGACGGCGAGCGCGGCGAAACTCACAAGAGCTTTCATGGTGGGTGATCCTGACGAGACCGAGTTGAAGTTTTGCCTTCGCTACGCGCCGCCCTCGCGCTTGGGGAACGAGGGCGGCGGCAGCACCCGATGAGCCTGACGTGTCAGGCCGTCAGGCTTTAGGGGAGCGGCGAGAGCACGATGGTGAAAAAGTTTCCGGTGGTCGCCGCGCCGGAATTGCCGGAGGCATTCGCCGCCGAGCCGCTGAAGTTGGCCGCGCCGCCGATGGCAAACGAGGCGTTGTTCGCCTGGGTCTGCGACGTGTTGGTGTGCTGCGACGTGCCGGTCGAGCCGCCCGGCGTGGTCTGCGAGGTAGCTTGCGCCGCCCCGACATTCTGGCCTGCGCCCGTGGTCGTGCCAGCGGTCACGCCGGCAATCGCGGTGACGCCGGCCGAGGTGCTGGCCGAGTTGGAAGCGCCCTGGCTGACAGTCTGCTGGCTGCCGACTGCAACGGTGAGCGAGGCCGCCTCAGCCATGCCGGACAGAGCGAGCAGGGCGGCGATGGCGACGGTAGCGAGAAGGTGCTTGCGCAAGGTGGTGTCTCCCAGAACGTGAGCGGGCCGCAAGACCATCCTGCGACCGGCGCGGACACTTATCACGTTGGGCGCGAAATTAAGTGGCGAACTAGCGCAACGGCGGCCCGAACACCTGCCAGCCGACCAGGGCGAACAACAGGAACGGGATCAGCGCGACGCCGAGCACGCCGTAGCTGCCGATCAACGCGAAGTGCCAGGCGATGCCGACGACGAGCCAGATCAGCATCAGCACCCAAAACGCGAGCCCTCGTGTCATGGTGAACCTCCCTTGTGAACAAGGCCGATCAAAGTGGTGGACGCATCGTCGCTCACAGCGTGGTGTCGATCATGGGTTGATCCGCGTGCCCGACAGAAATGTGTAGCCACCACCTAGACCGGCGAAGCCGCTGCCCGTGGCGATGGCCAACTGCAGTTGCAACCCGTCTGTCGCTAACAGCTTCGCGTCGCAGGTAAAGCCGACGATAGTGTTAATGGATTGCCACAAATAGCCGGACCAACCTCCGATAAAACCGCCGCCGGTCATTCCCCCAGTTGGGTTCTTCAACAGAAGCATCGATGCAGCCGACTGGCCATTCTGGGCAAACTCGCCAAGTTGCACGCTGATGCGCCAAGTGCCAGCACCGGGCGTCCAGAGGTGGCCGCCGTTCCAGCCAGCGGTTGCCGAGAAGGTGCCAGCGCCGTCGTTGAAGATCGTCTTGTCGAACGGGACCGGCAGGCCGGTCGTGAGGCCCCACGTCCAATTCGACGTGACCTCGAAACGTGCCACCGGAACGGGCACGGGCGTCGATGCGATTGAGCCGTTGCGGTTGAAGGTGATCGAGTTTTGCAGCACGCCCGCGTCGCTGTAGCTCGACAGCACCAGCGCGCCCACGCCGTTCACCGTCATGCGCCAGTTTTTGACATCAATGGGATTGCCGGTGGCGTTCCATTGCACTTGCGGATTGGCGGCGGCCTGGGCGAGCAGCACGGCGGCGGCGAACTGACCACCCGCCGAGGCGCTGATCGTGATCGCGCCCGTCGTGGTGTTGAGCGTGAACAGCGCCACGTCGCCCACGGTCGGCGAGACATACCACTGGAGCACCCACGCGTTCGCGCCCGCGCTGTCGTTGATCCAGAGTTGGCCGGGCACGACATAGGGCGGCCGCGCCGAGCCGCGATGCAACGACAACAGCGCGTCGCGCCATTGGTTGAGATCGTCGGCAAGCTCGACACCATCCACGACGTAGGGGTCCATCGTTCCCCAATCGAATTGGCTCATAGGGTCTGCCCCGCTTGTGTGATTTGGCTTTAAGAGTGGCCGCCGTAGCCCTGGACGAAGTAGTCGATGGCACCGCCGCCATGCGCAGCGTTGGCCGCGTCGCGCGTCTGGACCTCGAAGTGGTTGCGGTCGCTCACCGTCAACAAGATGTTGCCGCCGGGCGGCACGCTGTCGCGCGCGGTGATCTGCACGGTGGGCGTGACGAGGAAGGGCGCGACGTAGGTGATCGACAGGTGCCCGGTCGTGGCGTCGCATGGCACGGCCGAGCCTTGCACGTTGCGCAGCGGCACCTCGATGATGACGCCGGCATTGACCGCGCGCAGCGTCGTTTGCAGATCGTAGAGCGTGCCGACCATGCGCCACTTGAACGCTTGGCCAGTGATCACGGTCGACTTGAGCGGGAACCAGTCGGCATAGGTCGTGCCGTCCTGGCTGACCTGGCACTCGATGTGCGCGTCCCATGCCTTCGAGGTGCCCGTCGCCAGCGGCACGGCCATGGCCAGCGGTATCCACGTCGACATCGTGCCGTGCGCGCCTTGCGCCAGCGGGTCTTGCGAGGCGAGCGGTTGCCAGCGCGCCATCACCACGCCGAGATAGGTGCCATAGCCCTCGACATAGCCGGTCATCGTCACGAGCGTCGAAGCGCCGAGATCGAAGCCGCTGTCGAAGCCATAGGTGTCGACGCGCGTCGGTGTCTGATTGAGCGCGAGCCCACGGTCGCCAGGGAACACGCCGGACGGCACGCTCTCGGGCGCGCTGGGCGGCGGCAACCATAGCTCGGCGAGATTGTGATGCCAGTTGGTGCCGAGCGTGCCGGTCCACCCCGGCTCCTGGTGGCGATTGAAAAAGATCGAGGTCTCGGTCTGCTGCGGCTGCAGGATGGCTTCGGCCCACTCGGCGCTCTCTTGGCCCAGGCTGTCGATGGTCTTGACCATGTAGGTGCCGGCGCGGCTCGGCGTGTTGACCTGCGTCGTGTTGTAGTCGACGCGGGCGATGCTGGTCGTTGCCCGCTCCCACGTCGCGCTCGACGTGTTGCCGGTCCACTTCACCCAATAGTAGGCAACGTCGATTTCGCCGGTCGCCGTCCAGATCAGCGTCGAGAGGTTGCCGCCTTGCGGCGTGATGTAGAGCGCGGTCGGCGCGAGCGGCAGCGCCGTGAGCCCGATAGGCGTGAAGTCATACTCGACGATGGCCGAGCGCCGCCCGATTTTGTCGAAGGCGCGAAATTGCACCGTCCACGCGCCCTGGCTCATCGCCGGCACGTCCTGCACGACGCCCTGGATGAGCGAGAACCGCCGATACTCGCCGCGCGGCCCCGACATCTCGATCTGGTAGTTGCTGACGCGCGGATCGTGCGACGCGGTCCACGAGAAGATGACGCCAAACTGCACGATGCCGGCGGCGTCGCGGTAGATGTATTCCGTGTCGGTGATATTGGTCGGGCCGAGCAGCGGGCCGGTCGGCAGGAGCGAGAAGGGCGGCTGCGCGCGCAGCCAGCCGTTGTCGACGTAGTCGAACTTCTCGTTGTGATACTCGGTCGCCACGACCTGATATTTGCCGCCGCTGACATCGGCGATTGAATTCACACGCCACGGCGTCGGCACAACGATGCCATCGGCTTGCATGAGCCACGTCGAGCCGGCCGGGATGCCGGCCGCCGGCTTGCCATTGACGCGAAGCTGCCCGCCCGCGAGCGTCTCGGTCACGCCCAGCGAGATCACCGTCGGGCCGCTGTAGGGCGGCACCGGGTTGGCGGCCGAGCCAATGGTGACGTAGATGCCCCAACCGCGCCAATCGCCTTCATAGGGCAGCGCGTCGAGCGTGACCGTGTCGCCGCCGAGATCGTCGAGCAAGCGGCCGGCAAGGCGTGATCCGGCGCGGCTCGGGTCGCTGATCTTGATGTAATCGCCGGGGCGAAGGTCGGCGTTCTCCAGGCCGACTTGAAACGTCACCGTCTCGGTCTCGAATTGCGATGTGTAGATGAACCAGCGGCCCATGCGGATCGCCTGACTGCGCGAGGTGCAGCCAAAGGCTTGCTGTTGCGGCGCTTCGCGATAGCCCTGCTGCGCGACCAGCGTGGCATCCTGCACAAGCTCGACGGCCGCCGAATACTTGTCGCCGGGGTCGTTCCAGCCGACCGGCACGGCCGTCCAGCGCGAGCGCACGTCGGTGCCAGCATAAGTGAACAGGCCGTTCTCGACATCGGCCGGGCCGAAGATGCGCGCCGGGTCGCTGATGTATTTGTCCTGCACGAGGAAGATCGTGCCGTTGGCGAAGTAGAGCGTCGCCAGCATCGACGAGGCGACGGCTTGCAAAACCTGCCACGCGTCCTGGCGCGTGTTGATGACGCAGTTGCACGTCCAGCGCGGCTCGATGCCGCCTTGGCCATCCTGGCACGGCGCGTCGTTGACCTGTTGCGCTTCATAGAACGACCACTTGTCGACGGCGCTCGCGTCGATGTCGCGGCCGACCCCCCATCGGTCGTTGGTGATCAACGCGTAAAGCACCCACGCCGGGTTGTTGGTCCACTGGATGTAGAAGCTGCCGTCCCAATCGCCGGAGATGCCATGCGTGCGACCGTTATAGTTGGTCGGGATCTGCACCATGATGCCGTCGAGCAGATACGAGCGCTGCGGCAGGCTGGGGAATTCCTGAGCGTCGACCGTGAGCGCGATGACGCTGGTGTCGTCGTAGGAAAGCTGGCCGTCGATCACCTCGGTGTAGGACGACCACACGAGATCGTTCTGGTCGCCGGTCGTGTCGTTGAAGTCGAGCCGGATGATGCGGATGTTGATGCTGGTGGTGGCCGGCGCGCTGTGGTCGGCGGTGAGATAGACCAGCACCGAGTGGAAATAGGGCGACATCGTTTTGCCGGTGACGCGCTCGGTGACAAAGTTGGTCCACAGGCCGCCGTCGATCTGCACGTCGAAGGCATAGGAGACGCTGCACGGGATCACGTCGCCGTCGCTCTCTTGCGTGTAGAGCGCGGGGATTTCGAGCGTGTAGCGGACCGACGTGATGTTGGGATCGCTCAGGCTGCGCACGATGGGCGTCAGATAGATCGTCTTCACGCCGACCGCGTATTCGCTTTCCGAGATCGGGAAGCCGGCGATGGGGTCCTGGCTCGGGTAGCCGTAGCGAAAGTCGCCCTCGCGGATGTTGAATTGAAAATTGCCGGCGGCGTCCTGAATGGGCGTGTCGTCGAGAAAGACGCTGTTCCAGAAAGGGCCGCCGAGCGCCGCCGTGTGCATGCCGGCGACGACGCCTTCGCTCAGCACTTCGAGGATGCGCGCGGTCGAGAGGCTGACGAGCGTGTTCGGGCTCGTGGTCGGCTGGTGCTGCGCGGGCGGCGCGGCGGGCGCACCGCCTTTGCCCGAACCTTTCCGGGCAATCGTGGGAAGCCGGCGCGGATCGGCGATGCGCTCGATGCTGACGGGCCGGATCATCCGATGTCCTGATTGTTGATGCTGGCCGAGACGACGACGCTGCCGGTGAGGTGCGTGCCGAACACCAGCGGCACCGGGCCGCCTTGCACGCTGTTGTTGGTGACGCCCTGGAAAAAGAACGACGGCCGGTCGCCGGGCGCGGCTTGAACGTCGGTAGGCTGCTGGCCGGGCTGCAATTGCGGCGTCGGCGTGAGCAGGCCGCCGATGCCGCCAGCGACCAGCCCGATGCCGAACGGCACAGCAATCGGGGCAATGGCGGGAAAGAAGATGGACGCGCCAATCAGCAGCGTGCCGACGACGATTTCGCCGATGTCGAAGAGGCCGCCGCCGCCGTGCGGCGCAGTAACCGGCACGATGTGGAGCGCCTGGGCTCCGAGGCGCATATGCACCTGCGCGAGCGGGATCGAATTGCCGATGACCGGCCGCCCGACGATGACGCGCCAACGCCCTTCGCGGATCGTCTCGCGGAAGCCCGGCCGCAGCGTGCAAAGCGCGCGCACGGCCTCGGCGGGCGAGGCGATGTCGAGGCGGAAGTGCCGGCCGAAGCGCTGGCCGGCCACGCCGTAGAGATGCACGTCGCGGATCACGAGCGCCTCACCGCCATGACGGCGTGCCGCACGAGGCGAGCGCGCGGCACCAGCGTCGAGAGCCGCGTCGCATCGACGGCGCGCACGCCCGAGGCATGATGGATGAGCAAGTCCTTGTCGACGACGATGGCGGCGTGCATCGGCACTTTGAAGTTGAAGGCGAACAGCAAGCCGTCGCCGGGCTGCGTCGCCTCGCTCACCGCGATGGGCGTGAAGCCGGTCGCCTCGAAGTTGTCGCGATAGAGGTTCTGCCCGCGCGTCCACCATTCCCAGCCGCGCGGCCACTCGTCGAGATCGACGATGCCCGCCTCGCGATACCAGTCGCGCACCAGGCTGTAGCAATCGTGGACGCCGTGGCGGAAGCCGCGCCCGATGATCGGCGCGCGCTCCAGCGTGTCGCCCCACGCGAAGCAATCGTAGGTCGGCAGGCACATCACGACGAACGGGATGCCAAGCTGCTTCTGGTAAACCATGTCGTGCTCGGACGGCACACCCAGCGCGTCGGGGTGACTGTGAAAGAACACGTCGGCCTGGGCGACGCGGATCAACTCGTCGTCGCTCAGCTTCACATCCTCGCCCGGCGTCGCGCTGCGATTGTCGAGCCGCACATAGGCACCGTGCTCGACGATGCCGGCGGCCTCCTGCGGATAGACCTCGACGGCGTGCGTGTAGGCGGCTTCGGCGATGGCATGCGTCCACGTCGCCGGGAACACGGGCGACAGCGGCGCGATCTCCCTACGAAGCGGCAGTTGCATCACTTCACCTTTCCGACGCCAGGGAAAAAACGCGCGGGCAAAGCCGACCAGCGGCCGAAGCGCAACGTGCAGCCGGTCATGCTGCGCGAGCACTGGTCGTGCTGCGGATCGGTCGCCTGATCGAGCGGCGTCCAGAACCCCGAGGCGGTATAGGGACAGGTCGCCTTCGAGTAGTTGAAGGCGTTGATGGTGGTGTCCCAAAACCGATAACTGTGCTGGCAAACGTCGCGCAGGATTTGGCGGCGCGGGATCTGCGCGCCTTCCTGATCCATCCGCGAGGCGAGCTTAAAGACGATCCGTATCGCGTCGTGGCTCGTCTTTTGCGCCACCACGAACACATCGCGCGTGATGTAGGCGTTGGGGTCCGGGCTCTCGCCGTCGTCGAGGAAGCGCCGCTTGGTGAGGATGCGCGTCACCTGAGCGCCGACCAGACCGTTATAGGCATCGAGCAGCGTGTTGCCCGCGCCGAAGAGGTTGCTGATGGTGATGGAGGGCGTCGGCAGCGCGCCCTTGCTCAACTGCTCGAAGCCTTGGGCATCCATCGGCAACGGGAAGTATTGCTGTCCGCCCCAATAGATCGCCGTGTCGAAGTCGCTGGCGCTGGTGAAGTAGTGCGTCGGGCCGTTCATGAACGAGGTGTCGAGTTGGTAGAGCGTGACGAGGCCGGTGGTGACGAGTTGGCTGTCGCTCATGGCGCGTTGGTCGGCTGCGGGTTGAACGCCTGCACGAAGGTCGCCTGGAGGCTGCCCACGATGCCGCTCGCCAGCGCCTTGTCGGTGATAGTGGCCGACCAACTGTCGACGGTGACGAACACATCGGCGGCGCTGTCGGGCGGCCGCACATAAAAGCCGGCCGTCGCGTTGGCCTTGAGAAACGCATCGTAGGCTGTGAGCTCATCGAGCGAGGCGAACGGAAAGGTGAAAGCCCAGCTTGGGCGCGCCGGGTTGAGCCCGCGCGTCGAGCGGTGCACATAGCCGTCGCCGAGGTTGACGGTGTCGACGGCGAGCGCGGTGCTGCGCGCCGCGCCGGCCATCGGGCACCACGGCCAGAATGGTGTGTTCGCCATCGGAGCCTCACCCGCTCAAGCGTTGGTAGAGCGTGCCGCCCGGCCGCTTCTCGTTCTGGATCACGCCGACCACGGCTTGCTTGACGCGGCGGCCGAACTCGATGGCTTGGTTCGGGTCGCTGGTGCCCTGGCCGCCGCTCATGTCGATGTTGAGCGTGACGCCGCCGCTCGTCGCGGTGCTGCCGTTTGGCACGATGCGGCCGGCCGCCGCCGGCACGAATAGCTCGGGTCCTTGCTCGCCGACGATGTAGGGTTGACCAGCGCCGACCGGGCCGCCGCTGGCGCGCATGCCGGCGATGTTGCCGCCCGTGTTGGCGCTCAGCATGGCCGCCCAATCACTCGCTGATACCACGCCGGGCGACACGCCGCCCGCCGCCGCGCCGACCGCCATGCCGATGCCCTTCATGATCAGGCCGACCGTCTGGGCGGCCAATTCCTTCATGGCCATTTGCTCGATCATCTGGGCGAAGCTCAGCGCGATCTCGCCGAACGACTTGGAGGCTTGGCCGGACAGCGCCTTCATGCCCTCGATCATCGCATCGGACATCGAGTTGAACGTCGCCTCGCCCATCGCGAAAAGATCGTTGGCGCGCGCCTGGGCGTTGGCGGCGTGCTCGATGCCAGCGGCGAACGAGCCCATGTTGTCGTCGAAGCGCTTGGCTGTGAGCGCGGCCTGCTCCTGCTGCTCGTTGAGGTCCTTTTGTGCGCGCGCGGCGGCCTCGGTGCTGAGCCGCTGCGAGTTGATCTGCTCGGCCAAGTCCTTCGTGATCTTGGTCATGGCGATTTTGCCGTCGCCGTATTTTTTGTCGGTCTCGACGGCGGCGTTGTTGACTTCGAGCAGGTGCTGCGCCGCCTCGCGCTCGCGCTCGTAGCCCTCCACCGCCGCGTAAAGCTCCTGCTTCTGAATTTCTGTCACCTGCTGATGCTTGGCGATCTGCTTGGCGACGATGTCGTCGACCTGCTGCTGCACCGTGACTTGGCGCTTCAGGTCTTCGATGTTCTGACCTTGGCCGGTATTGATGGTGTCGTAGGCTGTCTTCGCCGCCTTCGTCAGGCCGTTGTAGCGGTCGATCTGCGCCTGGATAAAATCCTCGTCGGTCTTGCCGCCGCCGCCACCGCCCGCGCGGGCGGCCGCAGCCGGCGGATTGTCGGCAGCGGCAAGGCTGATCGGCACGCCGAGCGGGTTGCCGAAACCACGCGCGGTCTGCTGCTGGTTTTGCTGAAATTGGCGCGCCGCCTCGGCCGCCGTTATCGTGCCGCTGGTCCCATCGAACATGCCGAAGGCACCACCGGAGCCGGTGGGACCGCCGCCCGCCGGCCCGGTCTTATAGCCACGCGCGGCGGCTTCCGCCCGGCCCATCTTCTCTAGCTCGGCACCCGATACCGTGGCCTGCGCTGCCACTTTGGCGAGCCAACCCCACAGATCAATCGTCGCGTTGACGAGGAGCCGCATGCCCTCCGCCGTGGACTTTAGTTGGATCACGAGTCCGGTGGCGAGAACATCGACCACTTTATTGACTGACGGGACGAGCTTTTCGAGCCAGTCAAAAAGTGCGTTGGCCTCCTTGCTGGCCCAATCCATCACGCCGCCGCCGTCGCCGGGGCGCTGCGTCAGTTGCAAGTAAAGGTCGTGCAGGCGCTGGCCGAGCACGAAGCTCTTGTTGCTGAAGTCCTCGCTCGCGTCCTGGGCCTTTTGCACGCGCGCGAGATAGTCCTCGGTCCACTCGCGCCCCATCGTCTTGTAAAGCTCGGCGAGCTTCACGCTGTCGTCGGTGAGCCCCCGCACCGACCGCGAGGCCGCGTCGGTGCGCAAAGAATATGCCGCGAGCGCCTCGCCCGACTTCTGCATCTCGTTGTTGAATTGGATGACCTGTTGGATGGCCTCGCCAATCGCCAGCGCGCCGGCCACGCGCTTCGCCAGGGCGATGAAGCCCTCGACGCTTTTCCCGGCGTCAGCGATGCTCTTTGACCAGCTTTCGATGTCCTTCTGGCTCTTGGCCATGTTGGTCGAGAACTCGGCAAAGTCCGCGACGAATTTGACGAGGATGTCGCCGATGGCTGCCATGTCACTCTCCCCGCCATTGCGCGCGCAGCCGGTCGATCTCGGGCACGGGCTCTTCCGGCTCGGCGCGGTCGCGGATCACGAAGAAGTCGGAGGGCAACACGGGCGCGCTGTCAGGCGAGCGCATGATGTTCACCATCGTCGACAGCACCATGGCGTTGTGGATGTCGGCGAGCCGGTCGGGCAGCGGCCCGCTGACGGCGTCGAACCATTGCCAGTCGCGCAACTCACGCATCGACATGGTGGCTTCGATTTCAGCGACGGTCTTGTGAAGCGCCAACGCCAGCCGGTGCAGGAACACCCGCGCCGGCGTCAGGGGGAAGGGAGCGCGGCGGCTCCGGCGTCGTGCCCGTTGCCCGACACCAGCGGCGCATCGGGATCGGCATCCTGCAGACCGTTTGCATAGGCCGCCTTGGCGGCCAGTCGCTGCAGCACCAGCCAGTGACGCAAGGGCTGCGCGTAGATGTCATCGAGGCTGGCGAACACGAGCTCATTTGTGTCGGCCCATTGCATCGTTGCGACGAGCAGGGCGTAGCGCCCCGCGCGTGCTTCGCCGGCCGCGATAGTGTCGATCATCGGCTCGCCTTCGCGGATCGTCAGCGTGCGAAAGCTCACCGGCCGATTTTCCCAGACGTCGCGGGCGCTCATGCCGCGACCTGCTGATCAGTCTGCGGCCTGGGCGACACGCGCGCTTGCGTGCCTACCACCAGCGGCACGAAGTCCGGCGCAGGCGTCTTATAGAAATTCACGCGCCCATCGATCTGGCCGCCGACCGTGTTGGCCACCGCAACGTTGATGCCCAGCGTCACGTCGTAGGTGTTGACGATAGCCATGAAGGTGAGGCCGCAGCCGTCAGGAAGGCGCACGTCGAGCACGACATCCTCGCCCGACCGATAGGCATCGCGCGCGCGTTCGAGCGCGACGTCGGCGCAGTCATAGAAGCCGGCGGCCGTCCATGTGCCGATGGCGGGCAGGCCGGCCACGATACGATGGGCGACGTCGCACAGCGTGGTGACGTCGATGGTGGCACCGGCCGGCTGATTGGCGGCGAAGGTCGAGCGGCACAACTCGAGGAAGGTGGGGACTTCGACGGTGCCGATCTGGATGTCGTTGGCCTCGCGCGTGGTGTCGCTGTCTTCCAGCGTGAGCGCGCCTGCCGCCACGGCCGAGACTTTGAACGGCATCGCCTCGATGCTGTTCCAGCCGGTGCTACGCGGCACGATGATGTCACCGACCACCGGGCTCGCGCCGGCCGCGACCGTGATCACGCACGGCTTGGCCTTGGTGGCGCTCACGATGTCGATAGGCGCGGGAGCGGTGCCATCGTCGATCATGATGATGGTGCCTTGAGACGAGATGCGCATGACGGGTCCTCCTAGCGTTTAGGCATGGCGCTCACCGCCGCGTCGATGAGCTTGCTGATGGTTTCGCGGCAAGTGTTGATGGCGTCGGCGGCCTTGGAGTTGAACGTCGGCTCCAGCCAGGGCATCGGCTTGATGCCGCCGCGTGAAGGTGCTGCTTCCCAGAGCGCGCGAGCGCGGGCTGAGCGCGTGCCCGGCCGCAGGCTTTTCTTTGTCGCCTTGGGCGTGCGCACTGACTTGCGCGCGTGGGTGCCGCGTTCGAGGAACAGCCACCAATAGGCCGTCTGCCGGATGTCGACCTTTTTGCGCGTGCGCGACCGGCGCTTGCGCACCAGCGCCTTGAACGGCGTTTCAGCGCCGAAAATGTTTTGCGGATATTCGACGACGTAAGCCTTCAACTCGTTGGCCGTGGGCTCGTGCTGGACGGCGACCGATAGCCCTTCGCGGATCGCGCCCGTGATGCGCTTGAAGCCGGTGGTGTAGGTCGCCGCCCGCATCGGCTGAGCGATTGCCCAGGCGGCTTCGCGCAGCGCCTTGCCGGCCAACTCGCGGCGCAGATCGGTGTCGAGCTTTTTCATGTTGGCGAGGCATTCCCGCAGCCCCGCGACTTCGATGCCGGCCATGACCTATGGCCCCGGCAACGGCGGCGGCGGCGCGTCAGGGAAGCCCTGCCAGTCACCGTAGCCCGGCCCACTGGCGTCGCGCCGCGTCTGGAACGTGTAACGGGCGGTGAGCGAGACCTGCCACCACTCGCCCATCGACGCGGGGTCCATGTCGTGCGGGCCATCGACCTGCAGGATCAGCAGCCCGCCGTAGCGATAGCCGTGAAAGGCGGTGCGCACATAGTCGATGGCCTGATCGAGCGCCGCCGGCCCTTTGCCTGAGCGGGTGAACAGGCCGATCAGGAACGTGCCGGTCTCTTCGACCCACGGCTGACTGCCGAGCGTGACGTCGGTGCGCTGCTCGGGCTGCAGCACCACCGCCGCCCACGGATCGGGCGCGGCGTTGACGTCCATCGGGTTGTTGACGGCTTCGAGGTAGGTCGCCACCGCCGCCGGGATCGCCGCCTGCCAGCGCGCGAGGAAGACGTCGAGCGGCGTCACTGCGTGCCTCCGCGCAGCAGCAGTTTGAAAAACACCGGCGCGTCGTCGTTGGGCGAGCCGCGCCATTCCTCGACGGCATAGGACATCGTCGCGGTGCGCAGCCGGTCATAACGCGCCGGCACAGGGCGCGCCGGGAAGAGCGTGCGGAACTGCTTGGCGTCGATGACGGCGGCGTTGTCCTGCTGCATGGCGCTGGCGAACAGATCTTCAGAGCGAACGCCGCGAATGAACGCCATGAGCGGGGCTGACGCGCCGCTGCTCGGCGCGTAGGTGGCCGGCCGCGCAAACAGCGTGAAGGCGTAGCGCAGCGCAGGCGCGGTGGAGTCGACGAGGTTCATGGCACCACCACCGGGCGCGTGACCGGGATCAGCGGCGAGCCCATCTGCACGCGGGCATCGACGTAGCTGTCGAGCAGCGTGATCCACGGGCCGAGCAGCGGATCGCCGCCGCCGCGCGCGCGTGAGGCGGCCTCGACGAACGCGCCGCCGGTGTCGAGATCGACTTCGCCGACGTCGACCACGTTGATGCGCGAGATGGAGCCGCCGCCAAAGCCGCCGCCGGCCTGCTGCGCGAGGCGCGCCTGCCACAAGGGCGCGATGATGTTGAGCAGCGCCTCGTACAGGTCGCCGGGGATCGTGGCCCAACCTGCGGTGTAGGTGATGGCGATCTGGCAGCGGCGAAGCTCGAAGCTCACGTCGTGCGACCAGGGCACGCCGTCGAGGCCGAAGAGCTTGCCGCTGGCCGGCTCGAACATCACCTTGGTGGCATCACCCGAGACTCCGGCGCGTGTCAGCGCGTCGATGCTCACCACCGGGCAGTAGCGCAGGAAGGGCGAGCCGATGGCCCAATGATCGATGATCGGCGGCACGACGCGGTTGGAGTGCTCAGCGATCAGGCTCCAGTCGTCGATAAACTGAGCGGGCGGCACCGGCAGCGCCCGGCAGCAATACTTCTCGAAGCGCGCCCACACGTTGTCGATGCGCCGCTGTAGCCACGCGTCGTTCGTCGTGTCGCTGGCCGGGATGTTGAGATCGTCCTTGATCATGTCGAGCAGGCCGGGCGGCGCGTCAGCGGCGGCCACGGCTTGCCCTTCGGACACGACGAGGCGCGGCCCGTTTTCGTCGCTCATGGCGAGCCTCCCTTAGGCGGCTTTGGCTTTGATGTGCTTGGCGAGCGCTTCCTCGACGACGCTGAGCAGGCCCGGTCTGATCGAGCCCACGTCGCGCCCGTTCTCGGACAGCATGAGGCTCGCCTCGTCGAGCGCCCAGGTGAGCGTGCGCGCATACTTGCCGCCGACCTTCTCCCACACGCCCTCGGCCTCGGCGCTGGTCGGGTCGATGCCCATCGACATCTTCACCGCGGAGTGCTCGCCATAGCGAAAGACGCGGTCGCCTGGGAGGTAGTTGGTCTCGGCGTTCCAATAGCCGCGCACGATGGGCACGGCGATCTCGCGCTCGGTCTCGACCAGCCGGCCGTCGCTCAGCCGCGCCATGCAGACGAATTTGTGATCGTCGACCCAGCGCATGTCGAAGCCGGCGAGGCCGACGACCAGGGGAAGCCACGCGCCGTCGTCATCGCCGGGATGGCCATCGGTATCGCGGCGCGCATAGAAGATGCCGCCGTGAGCGCGCACCACCGAGCCCGCGCCGTGCTTGCCTTCGGTCCACACCGGCGGCGGCACGAAGGGCGGCAGCGGCTTGGCCGCAATGGCGCGCTCGATCAGGGCTTCGAGATCACTGCGCAGCCGGGCGAAGTGCTCAGCCATGACGTCGGCGACCAGGGCGTCGATCTCTTCGCGCTTCATGCGGCCCTCCTCAGGCGATGGCGCACCAGCGCGCGCAGCCGCGCCGGGTCGGGCGCGCTCTCGGTGGTCGCGGGTGATGGCGGCTGCTCAGGCGGCAGCGGCTCGGGCGCTGGGGTGTTGGGATCGGGATCGCCCTCGCCTGGGCCGGGGCCGACAGTCGATGCCGGGTCGGGCACCGCGTCGATGGGCACGTATTGCATCTGCACGCGCGGCACCTCGCCGCCGACCACAGGTTCGAGGCCCTCCTGGGCGCGCACCTCGTTGATCGATTGCCAGCCGGCATTGAGCGACTGCTGGTAAGCGGCAAAGCGGACATCGATCTCGGTGCGCAGCAGTTGCGTCAGGTCGAACTTGATTTCGTAGTCGATGGGGAACTGAAAGGCGCGCTCCAGCCGTTCCTCCAGCGCCTCGATGTGCCAAGCCAGGCAGCCGGTGAGATAGGCGCGCGCCAGTTGCTCGCTGTTGCGATAGGTGACTTTGGTGACATCGCCCAGCATGAACGTCGGCACGCGGAAGACGCGGGCGACGTCTTCGACGCTCCACCGGAGTTGCTCGATCAACTGCGCGTCCTGGGCGGTGATCGTAATCGGCTTCCAGTCGAGGCCGTTGGGCAGGATCGCGACCTTGCCGTATTCGCGGCCGCGATAGGCGATGTCCCATTCCTCCTTGGCCTTGCGCTTCTGCTCGTCGCCCAGGTTGATGGTCGACTGCAGCAGGCCCGAGGGCCGCGCCGAGTTGGCGAAGAACTGCTGGCTGTCCTGCAGGATTTTGATGCCGACCGCGCTCGACGCGGCGGCGGCGAAGATCGGTGTGACGCCGATCAGCGGGAAGCCCGGCAGCAGCGGCAGGCGGTGATGGATCATGTCGCGCTCAGGCACGATGGTGTTGGGCCTGATGCCGGCGAGGAAGTCTTCGCCGCACTCGTAAAACACCGTGCCATCGGTGGCGATCAGCGGCTTCACTCGGTAGGGGTTGAGCACATGAAGCTCGACGGTCTCGCCGCGCCCGTTGCGCTTGCCGGCGTAGCAGTAGGTGTTGCCCTGCAGGAGATAGGACTGCACGAACGCGTAGAGCAGGTCGGCGTGCGTCTGAAACTGGTTGGGCTCGCGGAACAGCGCGGCATAGTAGTCGCCGCGCTGGAGCGTGCGCGCGCCGGTCTTCTGGTCGACCTTGTAAATTTGGATCGGCAGCTTGGAGACGTCGCTCGCGATGGTGTTCACGCAGGCATAGACCGCGCTGAAGGCCACCAACTCGAGATGCTGGTGCATGTGGTTGCGGTTCATCTGCCACGAGCCGGGCGGCCCGCGATCACCGTTGCCCCACCACTGCCCGCCGCCCGACGATGGCCACAGCCAATTGCCGACTGACTTCTGGAAGGCGGCCGGGAACATGCGCGCGGCGACGCGGGCGAGCAGGGCAGGCGCGGGCATGATCAGGCCGCCTGCTGCGCGCGCGGGCGCACGAAGTTGATGGCGATCAACTCCGCTGCCTCGGCGGCGCTCATCCTGAGCACGGTGCCGACCGGCCGATATTCGCCGTCCCACCGCATCTTCGAGACGAGCACGACCTCGACCGAGTCGTCGGCTGGCGCGGACTTCGCCTTGCGCTTGTCCATCAGAACCTCCGTCGAAAAAAATGCGCGCCCGCCGGTGGATGTCAGCGGGCGCGCTCAGTGTTCGTCGTCCCCTGGGCGCTGGGCTGGAATGAGGGACGACGCCCTCGTTACGGGGCCGGGAAGCCGGTAATCTCGACGATCCCCTGAGCGCGGCGCATCAACCAGTAGATGAAGCGCTCGGCCTTGATGCCCAGCAGGTTCTGCTGCCAGAACGAGACCAGCGGCGTCGCTGGCGTGGCCGGCGCGCTGTCCATCTGCACCGACGCCTCCTGCGAGGTATCGATCAGCACTTCGCCGTCGTCAGCCACCATGAGCTCGCTCTGTTCGAGCAAGTCGATGGTTTGCGGCGGCACGTTGCCCGAGACGAGCACCGGGATGCCCATCAGGTTGCGGGTGAAGCCTTGCACCACGGCTTGCGTCGAGCCACCGCCCGGTTGGATGCCGCCCGTCGAGCCCATGCCCATGCCAGGGAAGGCGAAGACGTCCTGCGCCGTCCGCAAGGTCGCGAGGAACATCGCCGCCGCCGGGTTCATGAGCCACACCGGGTTCGTCAGGTTGATGTTGGCGGTGCTCATGTAGAGCATCGCCGTAGCAAGGTCTGTCGTCACAGCCGCCACCGTCGAGCCGGTCGATGGCACCTTGTGCGCGGCGTTGGTGATCGACGCCGGCCGCACGCCGGCAATCGCCGTCACGGTATCGAGCAGCAACTGCTGATCGATGAATTGCGCGATGGCCGCGAGCAGGTCGTCGCGCACCAGCATCTCGGCGGAGGGCGTCGAGAAGCGTGCCAACTCCTGGGTGATGACGACGATCACCGCCATCTTCGCCCACGGGATCGTCACCATATCGAACGCGTTGCTGCTCACCGGCTTGGACGCGCCTTCGCCCACCCAATTCGCGGTCGCGCCCGCCGTCTGGCGCGGGATTTTGATGTTGAACGGCACCGAGCGGTAGCCGCTCAACTGCCCGAAGACCGTAAACGGGCGCAGCAGGGCGATGAATTCCGACGCCATGATCTGGTAGTTGACCAGCGGCGCGGCCCAGATCGGATCGGTGGTAGTGCCGGCCGCCACGGCCGCGCGCTGCAGCCAAGCCCCCGGATCGTTCGTGTTGCCGATGGCGACGGCGTGGCGAAGCACGTTCGTCACCTCGGGCGTCTCATGCTCCCACCGCTTGGCGATCTCGGCCGCCTGCATGAGGTTGCCCTTGGACAGCGCCAGCGCGCCGACAAAGCGGGTGAACGCTTGGCCAGGGAACGGCTTAAAGGCGCGCTCGGGCTGCGGGTTGGGATTGAGCGGCGACGGCGCAGGCCGCGCGGTCTTGGCGATCATGGCCTCGGCGTCTTCGAGGCGCTTCATCTGCGCGTCGATGTCGTCGACCTCGGCCTTGTCCTTGTCGAACGCCTTTTGCTCGTCCTCGGTGAACAGCCGGTTCTCACCGGCCGCCAACTCCGACAACGCAGTCATGGCGTCGAGGTGCTTGTTCCTCTTCGCCTGCAGGCTGTCGATCTGTTTCCTAAGCGACATGGTTTCCTCCATGACGGCGCGGCCGCAGCCGCGCGATGGCGAGTTGATTGCGCCGGTGCTGAGCGGCGACGCGGGAAACTTCCCTCTCGTCGAAGATCAGCAGTCGGCGTTGCGTCGCTTCGCTGAGGTGAAGCGAGCGAGCGAGGGCGAGGGCCTGCGGGTTGGCAGGCACCGGCACCACGCTCAATTCGAGAAGCTCTTGCCCGACGAATTCGTAGCCGGTCGGCCACTTCTCATGGTCGGGATCGTCAGGTGCCCAGATCATGTTGGGCTTGGCGGTCGGCAGGAAGCCCACCGACACCGCGCTCAGGAAGCCGCCCTTCAGCGCGCTATAGACGTCGTCGGCGTCGGCGCTCTCGCCCTCAGGCCGGAACTTCACGCCGGCAATCAGGCGCGAGCCCTCGATGCGGATGTCGGGCACCTTGCCTATCGGCACCGCGCTGGCGTCGTGGCCGTACAACAGCACCGGGTTGTTTCTGAAGTGCGAGAGGTCCCAGCCGCTCGCGCGGATGATGTCACCGTAACGGTCGACGCTCTCATCGCTGGCGACGAACGTCATCGTGCGGTCGCTGTTGTCGCCGACCGTGGCGGCCAGCGAGCCGTCGCGCGTGCGGCGCTCGCCGACCTTGGGGGCTTCGCGCTGCTGCGTCATGGCCTCTTCTCCCTCCGAGCCACCGTGTTGGCGGCGGGCTTGCTGCTCTTGACGGCGGCCGACACGACTTTGCCGGGCCGCTTGTGGATGCTGTTCGCGGGCATGTTCGAGGCGAGGCCCAGCCCCGCGCGCGGGCGGCTGCGGCCGGTCTTGGTCGGCATGGACTGCTCCTCAGATGATGAAGATCGACTGGTCGCCGCCCTGGAGCGACGCGCTGTAGCGGCCGATGGCCATGATCAGCGCGCACATGCCGTCGATGCGGCCGATGCTGTGCTGCTTGTGCGGCATCTCGTTCAGGTTTTTGTCGGTCTGCACTTTCAGGTTCGACGCCATCACCGTCAGCACCGGGTTGTTGCCGTGATCGAGCCGGTGGCCGGCGACGAGTGCCCGCATCTCCTTGGTCGGCGCGGTGTAGGAGCGCAGGCCCTGGATGAATTCGACCATGTTCACGCCCTCGGACATGAGCTCACCCGATAGCTGGGTCGCGTTCCATGGATCGAAGGCGATGTCCTGCAGATCGAAGCGCTTTGTATCGGCCAGCACAGCCGCCTTGATCTCGGCGTGATCGATGACATTCCCCGGCGTCACCTCGATCCATCCCTCATCGACCCACCGCCGATACGGCATGCGGTCACGATCAGCGCGCTCCTCCAGCGTGTCGGCCGGCATCCAGAAGCGCGAGGCGATGCGCATGCGCCCGTCAGCGTCAGGCTCGAACAGTTTTACAAAGGCGGTGATGTCGATCTTCGATGACAAGTCGAGGCCGCCCCAGCAGCGCGCGCGTTCGAGCTTGTCCGGGTCGAAGCGGCCCCGGCTGTTCTTCGCCCAGGTCGCCATGTCGATGGCGGCCTCGGCCGAGGCGGTGCGCACGTTCAAGCGCAGCCGCTTGAAGGCGCTGAGCGCGCCCGGTGACTTGCCGGCCTTGCGCGCTTGGCGCTGCAAGTCGTCGAGCTTGACGCTGATCCCCAGGTTAGGATTTGCCTTCGCCCAGGCGACCGGGCTGTCCCATTTGTCGCCCTTGTCGATGGTCGCAATGAAGGCGAACACGTCGTCGTCTTCGAGCACGCCCTCCAGCACCTTGGTCGCGTAGTCGTTCTCCGATGCGTAGACGCTCTCGGGACTGTCATCGCCGGCCGTCGTAATGATCCAGAGCAGCGGCTGGCGGCGCGAGCCGAGCGCGGTGTCCATGACGTCGAGCAGCGCGCGGGTCTTGTGACGGTGAAGCTCGTCGACCAGCACGCCGTGCGGGTTGAGGCCGTCGAGCGTGCGGTCGTCGGATGACAGCGGCTCGAACTTCGAGTTGGTGGCGTCGACCGACAGGTTGAGTTTGAAGCGGCTGACGATGCGCAGCAGGTCTGGCGACGTCGTCACCATGCGCTTTGCTTCGTCGAAGATGATGCGCGCCTGATCGCGCTTCGTGGCGGCGGCGTAGATTTCCGCGCCGGCCTCGCCGTCGCACGTCAGCAAGTCCAGGCCGACGCCGGCCAGCAGAGTGCTCTTGCCGTTTTTGCGCGGTAGCTCTTGGTAGACGTAGCGAAAGCGGCGCGTGCCATCGCGTCGCTTCCAGCCGAACACCGAGCCGATCACGAACCGTTGCCAGCCGCTCAGCGTGACCGGCTTGCGCGCCCACTCGCCCTTCGAGTGACGGAGGAAGCGCGCGTAAAAGTTGATGCGGTGCTGAGCGACGTCGGCGCGCCACACCAGCCCGCGCTTCGGCCCGCTCTTCAGGTCGCGGAGGTGACGCTTGCACGCCAGGATGACGAGCCGGCAGGCGACGATTTCCTTCGCCACAACAGCGCGCGCGTAGGCCGTCGCCTCATCAAGAGCATCGGCCGGTGAGCCTGAGCCCGGCCCGCTAGAAGCGGCCCGTTTGGGCCGTTTTTTTGCAGCCATGCTCGACGTCCCTCAATCAAAGCAATGGCAGAACAGCCACAGCGCTCGGCTTTCCGGGCCTCAGGAGCGAATTTGTGAGCGAGGCATTCGCCTCACCGGGGAGCCCCGTGGGGCCGCCGGTCATCGCTACCCAGGAGACGATCATGGCTACCATCACCAACACCGCGCCGGTCACTGACAAGCCTGCCAAGGCGAAGAAGATCACCAAGGGCAAGCGCGCCGCGAAGAAGCCCACCAAGGGCAAGCGCGCCAAGGCGAAGGTGGCGAAGCCCGCTCAGCGTGCCGACTCGAAGCAGGCTCGCTTCATCGCCGCGATGCGCACCGCCAAGGGCATGAGCATCACCGAGGCCGCCAAGGAGTTTGGCTGGCAGCAGCACACGGTGCGCGGCGCGATTGCCGGCGCGATCAAGAAGCGGCTCGGGCTGAAGGTGACTGCCGAGCAGGATGAGAAGCGCGGCACGGTCTACCGCATCGCCAAGTAGCGCAGCCCGCGCTCACCGACGGCCCGCCTGGGAAACCAGCGCGGGCCTGAGGCGGTGCGGGGATCAGCCCGTAACTAGGAGACGATCATGGAAATCAAATTCAACACCGGCCGCTCGTACACTGCCGAGGGCCAAGTCATTCGCGCCAAGGTCTGCGCTGACGGCTCGATCATTTTCGCTGACGACTCACGCGGCGTCGACGGTCGCATCGCGGCCCCGGCGTTCCCGCTCACCAGTGAGGGCGCGCTGCGCGACTTCATCATGCAAGCCTATGACCGGAACCAGACGACGCGCGATCACGAGACCTGGGAGTACCTCATGCGCCCGCGTCAGCCCGACGCCCTCAACCAGGGCGGCGCAACGCCGGGCGCGTCAGCGGTCCTGCTCGACGATCAGGATGCCGATTGCGTCGAGGCCTTCGAGCGTAGCGGGCCGCGCTCACGTCATGAGGAGGAGGCCGCCGCCGACGCCTGGGACGAGATGATCGCTACCATCGCGGTCGTCGCCTTCATGCAGGCCCTTTGGGAAGACGCCAACGGTCGCCGCCGCGATGAGGAGGGCAAGCGCTCCCGCACGCGGCGCGGCTACGCGCGGCTGCTCAGCACGGTCGACGGCTTCGGCGGCCCGATGTCGGATCGCTACCGCGCCCAGGTGCTGCGTCACTACTACGAGACCGAGACCTGCCCGGTGAGGTGACGCGCGCTCAGGCCGGCCAGCCCCGCTCGGTGAAAGCCGACGCGGGGCTGCTCCCGTGCCGGGGCTCAATCCCGAGACCCCTACTTGGAGACGATCATGGCTGTTGTTCTTTTTCTCGTAGCGCTTCCGCTCTACCTCCTGCCGGCAATCATTGCCGGCGCTCGTAACAAGACGAGCGGCACCGCTGGCGTGGTGCTGCTCAACATCTTCTTTGGCTGGACGCTGATCGGCTGGCTTGCCGCGTTCATCTGGGCCTGCACCGGCCGGACGGTCGCTGACGACCAGCGCGACGAGCGCCGCCACCAGGAGACGCTGAAGGCTCTCCAGCGCTGAGCCGCCCTCGACGACCTGATACCTGAAGCCCCGGCCTCACCGCCGGGGCTTTTCCGTTGCGCTCAGCAGCAGCGCGGCCACCAGCATCACCGCCCCGTCAAGCGTCATCGAGCTTGTCGGGCTTCTCGCTCAAGTATTGCGCCAACGGCGTGCCGGCGATCTGGCCAGCGCGCCCGGAAGGCGCGGCCTCACCGCGCCCGATGCTGGCGCGCGACGCCGGGCTGAAGCCCATCTCGGCACCGGCTCGCATCATGATCAGCGCTTGCCTGTTCACAATCGGCAAAAACGGGTTTTGGATCGCGTTGCCTTCCTTCGTCTTCACGACCTGCCCGAGCTTGCGCACCTCCTGGGTAGCGCGCGCGTGCTCGACGCTGGCCACCGTCCAGACGACCAGCACCTCGCGGTCGGTGGCGGTGAGCAAGCCGGGCGAGGCGTTCTCGATGGCATAGTGCCACTGCGCGCGCTGCTCAGCGTCGAACCAGTCAGGCGGTGCCCACAGGATGCCGACGCCCTCAGGCTCATCGACCGGCGGCGGCAGCTTTGACGGGTTGCCGTGCAGCAGCATGAGGTGAGTGGGCTTCGCCTTCGGCCCTCGCTGTCCCATCATCGTCTCCTACTCGCTCAGCGCGCACGTCGACGAACGAGCGCCCGTCGCCTTCGAGCACCGCGCTCTCGCCGCTGAAGTCCTGCCAGCGCATCACCGCGACGTCGACGTAGATCGGGTTGAGCTCAATCGCGAGCGCGGTGCGGCCACTGGTTTCCGCCGCGATGATCGTCGTGCCTGAGCCACAGAACGGCTCGTAGACCGTCTCGCCGGCCCGGCTGTTGTTCATGATCGGCCGCAGCATCGCCTCGACCGGCTTTTGCGTGCTGTGGTTGGTGCGCCCGTCATCGACGTCGCCCTGCGTGCGGTGAACGTTGGGGAACGACCACAGCGTCGATTGCTTGCGGTCGCCCGCCCAATGGCCGGTCGCGCCCTCACGCACGGCATACCAGCAGGGCTCATGTTGCCAGTGATAGTGGCCGCGCCCGATCACCAGCGAGCCCTTCGCCCAGATGATCTGCGAGCGCACGTTAAATTTTGCGCCCTCAAGTGAGCGCTCGACCGCTGAGGAGTGAAGCCCGCCGTGCCAGACGTAGGCGACGTCGCCGGGGAACAGCGCCCAGGCTTCCGACCAGTCGGCGCGGTGATCGTTTTCGACGACGCCCTCGGCTCGAACCTGATGTGGCTTGTTCACGCCGGCCCTGAGCCGCCACTCGGGATCGTAGTCGACGCCATAGGGCGGGTCCGTGACCATGATCAGCGGCTTCGCTGCGCCGGCCAGGGCGCGCTCGACATTGTGCGCGATGGTACAATCGCCGCAGACCAGGCGATGGGCACCGAGCAGCCAGACATCGCCGAGGCGCGATGTCGCAATTTCCGGCGGCGCTGGAGAGGCGTCGGGATCTGTGAGCCCGGCCTTGATCGCCTGCCGAGCGAACAACTCCTTGATCTCACCGTCGAGGAAACCCGTCAGACCCAGGTCGAACCCGGCCTCCTTCAGATCGCCTAACTCGAGTGTCAGCAGCGCAGCGTCCCATCCCGCGTTCAACGTGAGCTTGTTGTCGGCGATGACGTAGGCGCGCTTCTGATTTTCGGTCCAGCCGCGCGCCACCATCACCGGGATCGTCGTGAGCCCGAGCCGCTGCGCCGCCAGCACGCGCCCATGACCGGCGATGATCTCGTCACGCTCATCGACCAGCACCGGCATGGTCCAGCCCCACTGCCGGATCGAGGCGGCGATCTGAGCGACCTGCTCCTCCGAGTGCGTGCGGGCATTGCGCGCGTAGGGGATGAGCCCGGCGACCGGCCGGCGTTCGACTTTGTCAGCCGGCCAGCCCTGAGCTTCAGGCCCTGAGGCCGCCGCCTGGGCCGGTTTCTTGGCCGTGTGGGGGCCTCGGCGCGCCGGCTGGGGCATGAGGGCCTCCTTGGGGCAAAATCGGCCCCCTGATCAAAATTCCCGGCCGCATTTCTCGGCCGCGCCACGGGGTTT
>Ga0210402_10000505_pt1 | contig 43739 bp, 40 predicted proteins | sample IncBWC7MmetaG_FD_161055 | JGI IMG/M metagenome (GOLD analysis project Ga0210402, IMG submission 161055) | Forest soil microbial communities from Barre Woods Harvard Forest LTER site, Petersham, Massachusetts, United States - Inc-BW-C-7-M | ecosystem: Environmental > Terrestrial > Soil >...
CTGCTGTTCCTGTTGCCCCTGCGCTATGAAGATCGCACCCGCGTGGTGCCGTTGGGCGAGCTTCGGCCCGGGCAGCGCGCCTCCGTCGAAGGCGAAGTGCTGCTCACCGAGGTGGCATTCCGCGGACGCCGCCAGATGCTGTGCAAGATTGCGGATGGTTCGGGATTCTTGACGCTGCGTTTTTTCTACTTCACCGCCCAGCAGCAGCAGGGTTTGGCGCGCGGCGCGCGCGTGCGCTGCTTCGGCGAGGCGCGCCGCGGCCCGCAGGGCCTGGAGTTCGTGCATCCGGAATACCGCCGCGTCGACCCCAATTCGCACCAAGCCCCGGAAGAGCATCTCACGCCAATTTATCCTTGCACCGAAGGGGTGACCCAGGGACGCCTGCGCCTGCTCGTCGGCCTGGCGCTCGATCGGACCGGCGCCGATGATCCCGAGGATTGGCTGCCGCCGGCGGTTCTCGCCGATTCGCGTCTTCCCTCGCTGCGCGAAGCATTGCGCTACGTGCACCGCCCGCCGGCCGATGCACCGGTGGAGTTATTGCTGAGCTGGCGCCATCCGGCGCAGCGCCGCCTGGCCTTCGAGGAATTGTTGGCCCATCAATTGTCGCTCAAGCTGTTGCGCCAGCGCATACAAAGCGATCCGGGTTGGCCGCTCCACTCGAGCGGCAGCCTCAAGGCCGGTCTCCTGGCGGCGCTGCCGTTTCGCATGACGCAGGCGCAACAGCGGGTGCTCGTCGAAATCGAACGCGATTTGCGCCAACCCAAGCCGATGTTGCGCCTGGTGCAGGGAGACGTGGGCTGCGGCAAGACTCTGGTTGCCGCCCTGGCTGCAACTCAGGCCATTCAGATGGGCCGCCAGGTCGCGCTGATGGCTCCCACCGAACTGCTTGCGGATCAGCATGCTCAGAATTTCCGGCGCTGGTTCGAGCCGCTGGGCGTTCCGGTGGCCGCCTTGAGCGGACGGCAGACCGGCAAGGCGCGCAGCGCCGCACTCGCCGGCATTCGCGAAGGTCACGCCCCCATCGTCATCGGCACGCATGCGCTGTTTCAGGAGAGCGTCGCGTTTTCCTCGCTGGCCCTGGTGATCGTCGATGAACAACACCGTTTCGGCGTGCATCAACGCCTGAGTCTGCGCGAAAAGGGCGCAGTGGATGGCCATCAGCCGCACCAATTGATCATGACCGCGACGCCGATTCCGCGCACGCTGGCGATGACCGCTTACGCAGATCTCGACATTTCCGTGATCGACGAACTGCCGCCCGGACGCACGCCGGTGAAAACCGTGGTGCTCGCCGAGACGCGCCGCGACGAGGTGGTGCAGCGGATCCGCACCGCCTGCCTGGCCGGAAGGCAGGCCTACTGGGTTTGCCCGCTGATCGATGAATCCGAGGAAATGCCCTACCAGGCGGCGGAGGAAACCGCGGCGGCCGTGAGCGCGGCGCTGCCGGAGCTCAACGTGGGACTGGTCCACGGCCGCCTGCCGGCGGCGGCGAAGGAGCGCATCATGCGCGGCTTCAAGGAAGGAAAAATCCAGCTGTTGGTGGCAACGACGGTGATCGAGGTCGGCGTGGATGTGCCGAATGCGACGCTCATGGTGATCGAGAACGCCGAGCGCTTGGGATTGGCGCAACTGCATCAGCTGCGGGGCCGTGTGGGCCGGGGGCACGAGGCAAGTTCCTGTCTGCTGCTGTACCGTTCGCCGCTGTCGCAGCTGGCGCGGCAACGCCTCGGCGTGATGCGCGCCACCAATGACGGCTTCGAGGTGGCGCGTCGCGATCTGGAATTGCGCGGGCCCGGCGAACTCCTGGGCACGCGCCAGACCGGGCTCGCGCAAATGCGCGTCGCGGATTTATCGCGCGATGCGGATTTATTGCCGCGCGTGCAGATAGCCGCGGAATCGATGCTGCGCGAGTGGCCTTCGCACGTGGCGCCGCTCATCCGCCGCTGGCTGGGCCATGCAGAGCAATACGGTCGCGTGGGGTAGAATCAATCGTATGACTCAAGAGCCGCGGCGATTCATCGAGATCCCTCCCGCCATGGGCCGCGTTTAGGGCCCCGGCGTGCCGCTGCCGCGATCGGGCGATGAGTTGGCGCAACGGCTGATGGCGCGTTGGCGCTGGTTTGCCTATCGCGTTCGTTATCATCCCTGGACCATCCAAGAGCTGCCGAGATTGCTCGCCGGCGCGCGTGAGTACGCCCGCCTCATGCGCTTGGATCGCCCGGTCGGCATCTGGCTGCTGCTCTGGCCCACCCTGTGGGCGGTTTGGATCGCCGCCAAGGGCAAGCCCAAGCCGGATATTTTCGTCATCTTCGTGGTGGGAACGGTGCTCATGCGTTCCGCGGGCTGCGCCATCAACGACTACGCCGACCGCAGCTTTGATCCCCATGTGGCGCGCACCCGTGACCGGCCGCTGGCGGCCGGGCGCATCTCGACACTCGAGGCGCTGGTGCTGTTCACCATATTGGCGCTTACGGCCCTGGTGCTGGCGCTGCAATTGAATCGCCTGACCCTGCTGCTGGCCGTGGCCGGCGCGTTTCTCGCCATCAGCTATCCATTCGTCAAGCGGTTTCTGTCGGTGCCGCAAATGTACCTGGGGGTGACCTTCGGCTGGGGAATACCGATGGCGTTCGCTGCGCAGAACGAGAAAGTACCGCCAATCGCGTGGCTACTGCTCCTGGCCAACATGATGTGGGTCACCGTGTACGACACGATTTATGCCATGGTGGACCGCGACGACGACATCAAGATCGGCGTACGTTCGACCGCCATACTGTTCGGCGATTCGGATCGCCACATCATCGCCGTCCTGCAGGCCATGACGCTGTTGTCGCTGTACTTGGTGGGGCAACGTCTTCACCTGGGTCATTGGTACGAGAGCGGTCTCGGGGCGGCGGCGCTGTTTTTCGCCTATCAGCTGTGGTTGATCCGCGGCCGCGATCGCGACGCCTGTTTTCGCGCCTTCCTCAACAATCAATATGTCGGCATGGCGGTGTTCATCGGCATTCTCCTCGACTACCAGTTCGGGCATTGAGAATCCCGCCCAGGTTGATCGACAGCGGGTACCTTAGATGAGCGAGGAAATCGGAGCGTATGCATTGGAGCGCGATCGGGTGCGGCGCTCCTTTGACCGCGCCGCCACGAGCTACGATGCGGCGGCGGTACTGGACGCTGAGGTCCGGAACAGCCTGCTGCAGCGGTTGGAGTTGACGGCGCTGCAGCCGCGCGCGGTGCTGGACGCGGGCGCCGGCACCGGCCATGGCAGCCGCGCACTCAAGCGCCGCTACCCGCGCGCCGTGGTGATCGCATTGGACTCATCGCAGAGCATGTTGCGTGCTGCGGCCAGGCAGCAACCGTGGCTGCGGCCCTTTGCGCGCGTCTGCGCGGATGCCGAGCATCTGCCGCTGGCAAGCGGCAGCATCGATCTGATCGTGAGCAACCTGATGCTGCACTGGTGCGATCCGGACCCGGTGTTCGCGGAATTCCGCCGCGTGCTCGCGCCACAGGGCCTGCTCACCTTCAGCGCATTCGGGCCTGACACCCTGCGCGAGCTGCGCACCGCCTGGGCGCAGGTGGACTCGCACACTCACGTGCACCATTTCATCGACATGCATGATCTTGGCGATGCGCTGGTGCGCAGCGGCTTCGCGGCGCCGGTGCTCGATGTGGATCGAATCACGCTCCAGTATCTTGACGTGCGCGCAGTGGCCGCGGACCTCAAGGCCACCGGTGCGGGCAATGCCGCTCGTGGTCGGCCCAAGAGCCTGACCACGCCGCGCAAATTCGCGAAGCTTGTGGCCGCGTACGAAAAATTTCGCGCTGACGGGCGGCTGCCGGCAACCTACGAAGTGGTTTTCGCGCATGCCTGGGTGCCGGCGGAGAGCCGCCCACGCGGCACTACGCAGCAGTCGGTGCCGCTCGACGATCTCAAGCGTCAACTGCGGGCGCGGCGCGAGAAGTAGCCATCGGCGGCCGGACCGGATGTCAGGGGCGCCGCTACATGCCTGTTTTCATTGAGCTTTGCAGGGTTCTCCGTGGATTCCCTGGTTGCTTAGGCTCGGCCGCGCCGCTGAAGATCGCACCGCCGCGATGCAAATCAGGAGTTTGCGAGGCATTGCGTGAAGGTTAGACTTCGCAGTCCTGCCGAAGGGTGCGGGCAAGGCATGGCCGAGCGTGGAACGCGCCGGATGCGAACTGAAGGGGTCCGATTCGATGAGAGTTATCAGAGGCGATGATGGCCGCAACGCCGCACGGGCGCGCCGCTGTGGAATTGCGGGCGCGCTGTGCCTGGCCGCGTTCGGTTGGGCGACGAGCGCCGCTGCCAACACGTCGAACGGCTACAACCTGCCGCTGGGGGTCACGGAAGTCAGCCGCGACATCTACGCCTTGCACATGGAGGCTTTCTGGATCTGCGTCGGCATTGCGGTGCTGGTGTTCGGCGCGATGATTTATTCGCTGTTGAAATTTCGCCATTCACGCGGCGCGGTTGCCGATACCACCCTGTCGCACAGCACCCAGGTGGAAATCATCTGGACCCTCGTCCCGGCGGTGATCCTGGTGGTGATGGCGATTCCGGCGGCGAAGTTGATACTCAAGATGGAAGATACGCGCAATTCCGAATTGTCGATTCGCGTGACCGGATACCAGTGGAAGTGGGAATACCAGTACATGGATGCCGCCGCGGGCATCGATATTTTTTCGACCCTGGCCCGCGATTCCAATTTCGCGCGCCAGCTGCATTCCGGCGTCGATCCCAATACGGTGCCGAATTATCTTTTGGATGTGGACAAGCCGTTGGTGATTCCCAGCGGCACCAAGGTGCGGCTGCTGTTGACATCCCAGGACGTCATCCACGCGTGGTGGGTTCCTGACTTCGGTGCAAAGCGCTCGGCCGTTCCGGGCTTCGTCAACGAATTGTGGTTCACGATCGACCCCGGCAAGGAAGGCATCTACCGGGGCCAATGCGCTGCGCTCTGCGGGCGGGATCACGGCTTCATGCCGATAGTCGTGGATGTGCGAACCCCCGATGAGTTCAAGAAATGGGTCGCCGATCAGAAGGCCGCCGCGCAGCCGGCCGCAGCCGCGGATGGCCGCACCGCTGATGGCCGCCCCACGGATCGCCGCACCGCTGCCGCGCAGGCCCTGCCGAACTGAACCCGAACGATTTTTCAAAGAGCTACCGACCATGGCAACGATTGAAGCAAGCGGCACCGCGCACCTCGAGGAGCACCACGAGCACCACGGGCCGGCCACCGGCATCAAGCGCTGGCTGTTCGCCACCAACCACAAAGACATCGGCACCATGTACCTGGTGTTCAGCTTGATCATGTTTTTCGTCGGCGGCGCCATGGCCATGGTCATTCGCGCCGAATTATTCAAACCCGGACTGCAGCTGGTCGATCCGGAATTGTTCAATCAAATGACGACCAACCATGCGCTCGTCATGATCTTCGGTGCGGTGATGCCGGCGTTCGTCGGACTGGCGAACTGGATGGTTCCGCTGCAGATCGGCGCCCCGGACATGGCGCTGCCGCGCATGAACAATTTCAGCTTCTGGATTCTGCCGTTTGCATTCACCCTGCTGCTGTCCACATTCTTCGTGCCCGGCGGCATGGTGGCGGGCGGCTGGACCATGTATCCGCCGTTGGTGTTGCAGAGCGGCGATAGTTTTCCGATGCTGATCTTCGCCATTCACATGATGGGCGCCTCGTCCATCATGGGCGCCATCAACGTCATCGTGACCGTCATGAACATGCGCGCGCCCGGCATGAACCTGTTGAAAATGCCCTTGTTTTGCTGGTCCTGGCTGATCACCGCTTATTTGTTGATCGCGGTGATGCCGGTGCTTGCCGGCGCGGTGACCATGCTGCTGACCGATCATTACTTCAAGACCAGCTTCTTCAGCGCCGCCGGCGGCGGCGACCCGGTGATGTTCGAGCACATCTTCTGGTTCTTCGGCCACCCCGAGGTCTACATCATGATCCTGCCGGCCTTCGGCGTGATCTCGGAGATCCTGCCCACCTTTTCGCGCAAACCCCTGTTCGGCGCGACCTCGATGATTTACGCCATCGCGTCGATCGCGTTTTTATCCTTCATCGTCTGGGGCCATCACATGTTCGTCGACGGCATGCCGCTGGCCGCGCAGATGTTCTACATGATGTCCACGATGCTGATCGCGGTGCCGACCGGCGTGAAGGTATTCAACTGGACGGCGACGATGTGGCGCGGCTCCCTGAGTTTCGAGCCGCCCATGCTGTTTGCGCTGGCATTCTTGTTCATGTTCACGATCGGCGGATTTTCCGGCGTGATGCTGGCGCTGGTTCCGGCCGATTTCCAGTACCAGAACACCTATTTCGTCGTCGCGCACTTCCACTATGTACTGGTGCCCGGCGCGGTGTTCGCCATCATGGCGGCGGTGTACTACTGGATTCCGAAGTGGACCGGCCACATGTACAGCATGAAACTGGCGCACTGGCATTTCTGGCTGTCGACCATCTTCGTCAACCTGTTGTTCTTTCCGCAGCACTTTCTCGGCCTCGCCGGCATGCCGCGGCGCATACCCGACTACGCCGTGCAGTTCACCGATTGGAACATGGTGTCCTCCATCGGCGCATTCGGATTCGGGCTGTCCCAGATTCTGTTTGTGATCGTGATCATTCAATGCGTTCGCGGCGGCAAGCCGGCCAGCGCCAAGGTTTGGGACGGAGCGCTGCCGACGGGATTGGAATGGACGCTGCCCTCGCCGGCGCCCTATCACAGCTTCACCACGGCGCCCGACGTCAAATGAACGCCGTCGACAATCCGCGGCGTCGCCGCATCCGCAATGCCGTCATCGGGCTGACCGCGGTGGCTCTGGCGTTTTATTTTGGATTCATCGCCCTCGCCGTGCTTCGCAGCCACCACTGATGGACAGAAAGCGCGCCAATCGCAAGCTGATCCTCGGGCTGCTGCTCATGACTGCGGGCAGTTTCGCATTCGGCTGGGCCCTGGTGCCGTTGTACGATGTTTTTTGCCGGACCGTCGGCATCGGCAATGCCGAAGCCAAAGCCGGGCCGGCGGTGGCGCGCGAGCAGGTCGACCCGGATCGGGAAATCACCATCGAATTCGTCGCCGCGCCCGCCTCGGTGGGCAGTTTCGAATTCCGGCCGAAGGTCGCCTCGATGCGCATACATCCAGGCAAGCTTTACGGCACCGAGTTCTTCGCCCGGAATTTGACGTCGGGAGCTTCGGTGGCCCAGGCGGTTCCCAGCATTTCACCCGGCGGCATCGCGCAGTATTTCCACAAGACCGAATGCTTTTGCTTCACGCCGCAAAAATTCGGCGTGGATGAAGGCCGGGACATGCCCGTGCGCTTCATCGTCGACCCGCAGTTGCCGGACAACGTCGACAAGATCACGCTGGCGTACACGTTCTACGACACGACGCAGAACGCCTCACAGCCTTGAATCAACGTTAAACTAATGCCGTTCCTCACCGTTTAGAGAAAGACATGGCGCAAGCGCACGCGGAAGCAGACCGGTACTACGTCCCACACAGCAGTCCCTGGCCCCTGTATGGATCGATAACGCTGTTCACGCTGATGTCCGGCGCGGTCGCCACCCTCAATGATTGGATGCCGGCCTGGGCGCTGCTGCCCGGCTTCACCATGCTCGCGCTGCTGTTCATCTTTTGGTTCCACACCGTCATCGGCGAGAACCAGCAGGGCCTGTACAACATGGCGGTTGACAGGTCGTTCCGCATGGGAATGATGTGGTTCATATTTTCCGAGGTGATGTTCTTCGCCGCGTTCTTCGGCGCCTTGTTCTACTCGCGCAATCTCTCGGTGCCCTGGCTTGCCGGCGAAGGCGTGAAAATATTCAACAAAATGCTGTGGCCGAATTTCGACGGCGTTTGGCCAAGCAACGGACCGGGCACCGTGGGTCCGCGCGCCAACGGCACGTTCGAGACGGTGCCAGCCCTGGGGCTGCCCGCAATCAATACCGCCATCCTGCTGTCGAGCAGCGTCACGGTCACCATCGCGCATGAAGCGTTGATCAGCGGCAAGCGGCTGCGCCTGAAGTTTTTCCTGGCGGCGACCTTCCTGCTGGGTTTTACCTTCGTCTATATGCAGGCGAAGGAATACCACGAGGCCTACACCGAATTGGGCCTGCAGCTTGGCACCGGAATCTACGGCTCCACGTTCTTCATGCTGACCGGATTTCACGGCCTGCACGTCACGTTGGGCGCCATCATGCTGACGGTGATCTGGTTCAGGGTGATGAAAGGTCATTTCACGCCGCAGCGGCACTTTGGTTTCGAAGCCGTCGCGTGGTATTGGCACTTCGTCGACGTGGTATGGCTCGGGCTGTTTGTCTTCGTCTACTGGCTATAGCCGCGGCGCATCGTGCGCGGGATGGATCCAGCCGTTGTAGTAGGCGAGGAGCAGCAGCAGGAACAGCGCCACCGACAGGCCGATGCGCCAGGCCAGCGAGGTCACCATTTTCCTGCCGTGATCCTGGCTGGTTTTCGATAGGTGAAACAGCGCTTTGCCCAGGCTGATCAGGATCAGCGCGAGCATTGCGACGACGAGAATTTTGAATGCCACTTAAGACTAAAGCGTAGCCCTTGAGGGTCAGCAGTATATCGTGCCAATCAAACTGGGAACCCGCACATTTGCGCCGAGGCCGTTCACGACCCTGCTCACCATTGTGTTGATTGTCATGCTGATTGCCTTGGGAAGGTGGCAATTGAGCCGCGCCGATCACAAACGCGCGCTGTTCGACGCATTCGCGGCGGGTGCGGATGCGACGCTGTTGATCGATCAGCACACACCCAGGGCCGCGCGCTATCGGCATGTCGAAGCAAGCGGCCGCTACGATGGGTCGCGCCAGCTCCTGATCGACAACATGGTCGAAGGCGGGCGGGCCGGCTATTTCGTCGTCACGCCATTCGCGCTTCAAGGCGGCGGCTGGGTGCTGGTCAACCGCGGTTGGGTGTCCGTGGGCGCGAGCCGTGCCGAGCGGCCGTCGATCGCGGTGGACGGCGATGAGCGGCGCATCCGCGGCCGCGCCGACTACCTGCCGAGCCCCGGCATTCGGATGGGCGATCCCAAGGCGTTGAGTCCGCCCTATCCCGTGGTTGCCGAATATCCGACGCACGCCGCTGTGGCACAGCTGCTTGGGGAAACCGACTGGACCCCTGCGGCAGATCTGTTGCTGCTCGACCCGGGTGAGTCCGATGGCTACGTGCGCAGCTGGGCGCCTCCCGGATTCCCGCCGCTGCGTCATGTGGGCTATGCGCTGCAATGGTTTGCGCTGGCGCTGGCACTATTCGTGATTTACCTGGCCGTCAATGTTCGCCGCGTCAAGGAGCCCTCGGCATGATCCGGGACAAGGTTCAGGATCGCCGCCAAGGGCGGCTGCTGGTCGTGTTGACAGTGTTGTTCTTCGCGCCCTTGGGATTGTCCTTCTATCTATATTATGGTCGCGACTGGCACCCGGGCGGCCGCGTCAATGCCGGCGTGTTGATCGAGCCTGCGAAACCTCTGCCGGCGTTGGCGCTGCCCACAAGCGACGGCGGTGTGACCGACCCGCAATTCCTCAGGGGCAAGTGGACATTCCTGCATGTGCAGCAGGGCAGGTGCACTGATGACTGCCAGCGGCAACTGTACGACACGCGACAGGTTCGCACCGCGCTCGATCGCGATATGGATCGCGTGCAGCGGGTGTTCATCCGCGACGAGGGTTGCTGCGACATGCAGGCGCTGCATGCGAAGCATCCGGACTTGATCGTGATTCGAGCAAGCGCCGCCGACGATGAATTGCTGGCGCTGTTGCCGCGCGGCGCGGGGGAGCAATCGGGACGCATCTATTTGATCGACCCCCTGGGCAATCTTATGATGTTCTACGCCGCCGGCGCCAATCCCAAAGGCATGCTCGAAGACATGAAGCGCTTACTCGGCCTGTCTCACATTGGCTGATTCCGTACTCACATAGGTTGATTAATGAATTCGCAAACACGTTTATTGTGGTTTCGCCGGCTGGCACTGGCGGGCGCACTATTGGCGGCAACCGTGGTGGTGCTGGGCGCCTGGGTGCGCCTCACGGATGCGGGACTCGGCTGCCCGGATTGGCCGGGCTGCTATGGCCACATTTATCCGCAAGCCAACCATGGGTTCAGCAAAGCGCTGCATGAGATGATTCATCGCTATTTCGCGAGCACGTTGGGGCTGATCATCATCAGCCTGCTGGTCTTCGCGGTGTGGAACCGCCGCGAGCGCGGGCAGCCGCTCGCTGCCGTGGCGCTGCTGTTCATCATTGTGTGCCTGCAAGGCGCACTCGGGGCCTTCACGGTGACGCAGTTGCTCACGCCGCTCATCGTCACGGCGCATTTGTTGGGCGGCCTGACCACGCTGGGAATTCTGTGGTGGCTGTCGCTGACCCCGGAAGTACGCGAGTTGTCGGCGCGCGAGGAGGGATTGCGAAAGTACGCGCTGCTGGGCCTCGCGGCGCTGCTGCTGCAGATCTCGCTCGGCGGCTGGACCAGCTCCAACTATGCGGCCGCGGCCTGCCCTGATTTACCCACCTGCCAATCGTCCTGGTGGCCGCGCATGGATTTCCGCGATGCTTTCGTGCTGTGGCGCGGTCTCGGCATCGATTATGAAGGCGGAGTACTGGCGAATCCCGCGCGTGTTGCCATTCATGTCACGCATCGCATCGGCGCCGTCGTCATGGGTTCGATCTTGATCATCGTCGGGTACCTGTGCGCCGCGACCGCGCGCAGCCGGCGACTGACCGCGGCCGGAAGCTTTTTGGCGCTGGCGGTGGTGCTGCAGATAGGCATCGGGGTGGCGATGGTGCATTTCGGCTTCCCGCTGCCGCTGGCGACGCTGCACAACGCGGGCGCCGCGCTGCTCGTCATCTCAATCGTCAGCCTGCTGCGGGGGCTGTGGCCGCGAGCCTCGATAGTGTCCCGCTGATCGTCCGCTCGCGATCCGTTCAGTGTCCGAATGCCCCATAACGGGTGACGAACGTATGCGCCCCCTCGATCGCCATCAGGCTGATCAGAATGAGCAGAGCCAGCGGCGGTATCAGGATGGCGAACTTCAGCGCCAGCCGCTCCCATCTCATGTGCATGAAGATGGCAACGATGAATCCCGCCTTCGCCAGCATGAAGATGATGATCAGCGACCACCGCAGCATGCCATGCAGATTGAAGTAATCGACCAGGTAGGAAAAGGTGCTGAAAACGAACAGCAGCGCCCAGATCAACAGGTAGATTTTCAACGGGTGCTGCTGACCCTCGGCAGCTTGCCCGTGATCGGCAGTCCCATGCCCCTGTTCCTGGTGGACGGTTGCGGAGGCGGCGGCGGCGTCGTTCATACTTCCCCTTACCACAGATAAAAGAACGCGAAAATGAACACCCAGACCAGATCGACGAAGTGCCAGTAAAGCCCGGTGACTTCCACGGTCGCGTAGCTGCCCTTGCGATCATAAAATCCGGTCCAGACCCTGCGGGCAACGACCGACAGATACACCACGCCGCACGACACGTGCAGGCCGTGAAAGCCCGTGATCATGAAAAACGCCGAACCGAACTGCGCGGCGCCCATGGGATTGCCCCAGGGCCGCACGCCTTCGTTGACGATGAGATTGGTCCACTCGAAGGCCTGCATGCCGACGAAACTCAAGCCCAGGGCCGCCGTGGCCATCATCAAGCCGGCGGTTTTGGCGCGGTCGCGGCGGTAGCCATAGTTCACCGCCAGGGCCATGGTGCCGCTGCTCGTGATCAGCGTCATGGTCATGATGGCAATCAGCAGCAGCGGGACTTCGACACCGCCGATATGCAGGGAGAACACCTTGCTGACGTTCGGCCAGGCCGCCGTGGTGGACATCCGCACATTCATATAAGCGGTGAGAAAACACGAGAAGATGAACGTGTCGCTGAGCAGGAAGATCCACATCATGGCCTTGCCCCAGTGCACGGGGAACGCCTGCTTGTCGCCCGACCAATCCGCGACCACACCGTCCAGGCCTTCAGCCGGCATCGGTTGTCCCGCGATCGTTGCCTCTTGTGTCATTCGAGAGATCCTTGAATTCAGGTGAACAATAACAGCGTGAACATCACCAGCCAGACTAGCAGGAGATAATGCCAATAAACCGTGCACAGTTCGATGCTCAAGCGCACGTCGATCAGCTCCACCTCGCGCCGGCGCATGCGGGTGACGGTCTTCAGCCAGACGATCAGTCCGCCGAGCAAATGCAGGCCATGCACGCCGGTCAGCACATAAAAGAACGCGCCGGCGGGCCCGGTGGTCATGCCGTACCCCGAAGCGTGCAGCTGCTGCCATCCGATGAGCTGGCCCGCGATGAACAATATGGCGAACACACCGCCCGCGACGAGGTAGCCATTGACGCGGGCGCGCTTGTTGGACTTCAAGGCGCCGCGCGCCATCTGCATGGCGACGCTGCTCAACACCAGCATCGCCGTGTTGAACCACAGGATCGGAGGCTTGCTCACCGAATGCCAGTCCGTGATCATTCCGTGATCGGCGCCATGCCCATGGCCCATGCGGATGAAGTAAGCCGAGATGAACAAACCGAACAGCGAGGTGATGACCGCGAGAAATACCCACAGGGCGATGCGCGCGGGCGGCACGTGCACTTCGCCGAGATCGCCCCGCGCGGATCGCACGTGCACGCTCGAGCCGTGCCGCTCCCACGATTTCGTGTTCAGCTTTCTGATCAGCATGAACCAGATGATGACGCCGACGGTAAGCACGCCGAATGCGACCCAGATGTTCATGCGCGCGCTCTTACCTGCCTAGAAGTGCTCAGGCTTGACTCCTAGTGCGCGTGCCCGACCGGCGTCAGCTTGTCGGGCGGGACGTTTTGCGGGATGAAATCCTCTTTGGCGCCGGGCACACTGTAATCGTAGGCCCAGCGGTAAACGACGGGGAGTCTCTCGCCCCAATTGCCGTGCCGGGGAGGCGTATCCGGCGTTTGCCACTCGAGCGTCGTGGACCGCCAGGGGTTGCCGCCCGCGGGCTTGCCCTTGAAGAACGACCAAACCAGGTTGAACAAAAACACCAATTGCACGGCGGCTACGAACATTGCGGATACGCTGATCCACTCGTTCATGGTATGAACCGACGGCGGGATGAACTGTATGGCTGAATCCAATGCGTAGTAGCGGCGCGGCACACCCAGGATACCGAGGTAGTACATCGGCAGGTAGATCATGTACGTGCCGATGAATGTAACCCAGAAGTGGATCCTGCCGAGGGTGTCGTTCAGCATTCGTCCCGTCATTTTCGGGTACCAATTGTAGAGCGCGCCGAACACGACCAGAATCGGCGACACTCCCATGACGAGATGGAAGTGCGCCACCACGAAATAAGTCGCGGACAGCGGCACATCCACCGGCACGTTGCCGAGAAACAGGCCGGTCAAGCCGCCGTTGATGAAGGTGAAGATGAACGCGATGGCAAACAACATCGGCACGGTGAGATGAATGTCGCCGCGCCACAGCGTGAGCACCCAGTTGTAGACCTTGAGCGCGGTGGGCACGGCGATGATGAGCGTGGTCGTGGCGAAGAAGAAGCCGAAGTATGGATTCATGCCGCTCACGTACATATGGTGCGCCCACACCACGAAGCTCAAGCAGCCGATGGCCAGAATCGCCCACACCATCATGCGATAGCCGAATATATGCCGCCTTGCATGGGTGCTGAGCAGATCGGAGACGATGCCGAATGCCGGCAGTGCGACGATATAGACTTCCGGATGCCCAAAGAACCAGAACAAGTGCTGGAACAACAGCGGGCTGCCGCCGTTGTATCCCAATGGCTGACCCATCGAAGAGACCGCCGGCATGAAAAAGCTGGTGCCCAGCAGACAGTCCAGAGTCATCATGATGGCCGATACGAACAGCGCCGGAAAGGCCAGCAGGCCGAGCACTGTCGCCATGAAAATGCCCCACACCGACAGCGGCATGCGCATCATGGTCATGCCGCGGCAACGGGCCTGCAGCACCGTGGTCACGTAATTCAGACCGCCCATCGTGAACGCCACTATGAAGATGGCGAGCGATGCCAGCATGCAGACTATTCCCCACTTGGCGCCGGGCGAGCCGGAGAGGATGGCTTGCGGCGGATACAGGGTCCAACCGGCGCCGGTGGCCCCGCCCGGTACGAAGAAGCCGGCCACCAGAACCAGCACGGCAAGCAGGTACACCCAGTAGCTGATCATGTTCAGGTACGGGAACACCATGTCGCGCGCGCCGCACATCAGGGGGATGAGGTAGTTGCCGAAGCCGCCGAGAAACAACGCGGTGAGCAGGTAGATCACCATGATCATCCCGTGCAGGGTGATGTATTGGTAATAGTTTTGCGGCGCAATCAGGTGGAAGCTCTGCGGAAAGCCGAGCTGCAATCGCATCAGCACCGACAGGGTGAGCGCGACCAAGCCGATGGCAATCGCCGTGATCGTGTATTGAATCGCGATGACCTTGTGGTCCTGAGACCAGATGTACTTGGTGATAAAGCTCTGCGGATCGTGCAGTGCATGTGCGTTATCCCGATCGGCAATTGAAGCGTAGGCCATCGAAAGCTCCGAATGTTCAGTCAGTAGTGCATCGCGATGCTAAAGGTCCAGCCCTCACATCGAATCGATATGCTTGAGTACATCATTGATTGCCGCATCGTCCGCCAGCGTCTTCGCCATCGCGGCCATTTGCGCACCGCTGAAATCCTGCGGGTGACTGCCGCGCAAGCCCTGCTGGAAATTTTGCAGCTGGCGCTTCATGTACCAATCGTCCATGTGCGAGAGGCGCGGCGCGTTTGTCGACCAAACCCCTTCGCCGGAGCCGCCGTGACAGTATGCGCAGGTTTCATAGTGTTCCTTGCCTTTGACGGGATTCCCCGACACCGTCGCCGGCGGCGCTGCGTCGGGCAATGAGCCGATATAGGCGACCACGTTCTTGATCGCGGTATCGTCCAGCGTCGCGGCAAAGCCGTCCATTTGCTGCGCGAGCTGTCCTTCCTTGTCGCGAACGCCCTGCTTGAAATTCTGCAACTGCCGCGCCAGATACCAGCCGGCCTGACCGGCGAGCTTCGGTGCGTTCAATTGCGGATTACCTTCGCCCTGCGCGCCGTGGCAGGCGCTGCACACCGCATAGGTGGCCTGGCCGTCGGACGCCACGCCGGCGGCCGCGGCGCGGGTTTGCGCGTAAGTCGGTTGCGTAGCAAGCCAGGCTTCGAAATCCTTCTCTGTGTCGACGACCACGCGGCCGCGCATGGTGAAATGCGCTGTTCCGCACAGCTGCTCGCACAGCGCATCGAAGCTTCCGGTGCGGGTAGGGGTCAGCCAGAAGTAGGTCACCATGCCGGGCACCATGTCCATCTTGACCCGAAACGGCGGCACCGCGAACTGGTGCAGCACATCCTTGGCGCGCAGTATGATCTTCACCGGTTTGCCGACCGGCAAATGCAGTTCCGGACTCGACACCACGACATCGTCCTGGCCGTTGGGATCGTTGGGCTCGATCGCCCACGGATTCTCCGGACTCGCGAGGCGGATATTCGTGGTGCCGAAAACGCCATCCTTGCCGGGAAAGCGATAGCTGAAATTCCATTGCTGTCCGACAACCTCGACCACCGACGCGCCGTCTGGCACGGTGACGAACTTGGCCCAGACCGCCAAGCCCGGGGCGAGCATGGCGGCAATGCCGATCGTGGTGACGATGGTGAGCCACCATTCGAGTTTCTTGTTCTCCGGTTCGTAGTGCGCCTTGATATCTTTGCGATGCCGGAAGCGCCAGATGCAATACGCCATGAAAAGATTGGTGGCGAGGAACACGATGCCCGTGACCCAGAAAGTGAGGTTGACCGTCTGGTCCATCGTGGTCCAATTGGACGCAATGGGCGTGAACCACCACGGGCTCAAGAAGTGAAACAGGATGGTGCCAACCGTCAAAACGATCACTGCATATGCAAGTAGCATTCGCGCCCTCTGCCAGAACTTAAATCCCAGTGAATCAAACCCCCGGTGCCTGCGTATCTGAAACTCTCGTCACAGTGCTGAACGGATTGACGTAGTGCGAATCGATCGCCACCAATTCGGCATCCGGATGCTTTTCCCGCATCATGTTGAGCACCACCTGTTCCCGGTGCTTGCGCACGTAGACCAATATCAGATACTTGCCGGCCGCCAGGTCGTCGTGGAACTTCTCGAGCTTCTTGTGCTCGCTGTCGATTCCCACCAGGCCGCCTTCCCAGGCACCGAACAAGGTGGCCGCTCCGACCAGGATGGCATAAACAAACGCCGGCACCACATGCTCGCCGAAGGGCTTCGCGTACATGAGCAATCCGATGCCCGCCAGCCCGATCAGAAACCCGAGCGCGGCGCCGATGAATCCGTCGCGCAGCACATCCAGGGTTTCGAAGTAGTTGCTGGAGTGGATTTGATGGCGCTTGAGGCCGGCGTGATCCCGGGATATGACGTGCAGGTAAAAATCCTTGACTCCAACCGCATGCAGATCGCTCGACACTTGATCGGTCGATGCTATGGTGGGCGTCAGAAAATAAATGCACTTCACGGTGTCCCCCGCGTCGTATTTTACGGCGGCCTATGCACGAAATCTCTTCACCGATCACTCTTTTCGGCTCTGCATTATATTTGCTGCAGAGCCACAGCCTTTCCGAGTGTCGCATAAGCACTGGCGCGTAAACAAGGCGTGTTAACATTAGACGCGGCGCTAGCATGAAGGTTTCGGGGAGTAGCAATGGACCTATTCGTGATAGTCATCATTGCGGCGATGCTGCTGACAGTGGGCACGGTTCTGTTGGGCGTATTGTCGATGTCCGCAGGCGGTTCGACCAACAACAGCTTGAGCACGCCGCTGATGTGGGCGCGCGTTGGATTCTCGGTTCTCACGCTATTGCTGCTTTTTATTGCTGCGCGATTGCGCTGACCGCGCTGCGACCTTGAGAAACGCGCGTGCGCACATTCCGCGCGCCTGATCAATCCTCGTAGTTGCTATTCCGTCATCCTTAAGCGGGCGCTATACTAGCCTGCGCCTCTTTGAGGATTTCTCTTCTATTTTCAGTGAGTTAATGTGGCCAACCCCCAATCTTCAGACAGGCATTTCTTCAATGCATTCAGCCTGGTGCTCGGTTTCCTAATCGTATTTGCAATCATCCTATTCGCGGTGGCCCGGGTAATCGGCGTCGATAGCCAGAGCAAGTATGTACAGCTGGATCCGATCCGCCTGCAAGAGGTCAATCAAAACACGCAGCCGTTCGCGCACGTCGCCGTTGCGGGCCACGATAATTCCGCACTCGCTGCTCTGACTCAACCCAAGAGCGGCGCGGCAGCCAGTGTTCCGGCCACCGGCGAGCAAGCGTTCACCCAGGTCTGTTCGGCGTGTCATGCGACGGGCATCAACGGCGCCCCCAAGATGGGCGATCGCGCGGCGTGGGGACCGCGGATTGCCCAGGGCAAGGAAGCCTTGTACACGCATGCCATCGCTGGGAAAGGCAACATGCCGCCGCGCGGCGGTACCACCTGGCCCGACGCGGCGATTCGCATGTCCGTCGATTACATGCTGTCGCTCAACAAGTAGCGATCAGAAACCGCACCGCAAGATCGGGGATAACAGGACCTGATGGCGCCGCGCAATGGTACCCTTGCAAGATGTCCAGCGTTCCCGATAGCCCAGGCTTCAGCACCCATCCGTTTCGGTGGCGGGATTACCTGGAGCTCACCAAGCCCAAAGTGACGCTGCTGATCGTGTTTACCGCAATCGTCGGAATGGTGCTGGCGGCGCCGGGCTGGGTGCCGATGACGCCGCTGCTTTTCGGCAGCATCGGCATTGCCATGGCGTCCGGATCCGCGGCGGCCTTCAATCACATTCTGGATCGGCGCATCGACGGGCAAATGCGCCGTACGCGCGGCAGACCTCTGCCCACCGGTCACATGCAGGAACGCCACGCCGTTGCATTCGCAGTGCTGCTCGGGGTCCTGTCCATGCTGGTTCTGTGGACGGCTGTCAACGGGCTGACCGCCGTGCTGACCTTTTGCTCCTTGATTGGTTACGCGATTGTTTACACGCTGTGGCTGAAGCGCGCGACCCCGCAGAATATCGTCATCGGCGGCGCCGCGGGCGCCGCGCCGCCGGTGCTGGGTTGGGCCGCCGTCACGGGCACGATTGATCCGCAGGCCTTGCTCCTGTTCCTGATCGTGTTCACCTGGACGCCGCCGCACTTTTGGGCGCTGGCAATTGCGCGGCGCGACGATTATGCGAAGGTGGGAATTCCGATGTTGCCGGTGACTCACGGCATTCCCTACACCCGCCACCAGATCTTGCTGTACACGATTCTGTTGATTTTGACGACATTGCTGCCGTTTCTCACCGGCATGAGCGGCCTGATTTACCTCGCCGCGGCGCTCATCCTCAACGGTCGATTTCTCTATTTCGTGCTGGCGCTCAACCGCGGGCGGAGGGCTGATCTACCGATGCGCACCTTCAGGTTTTCCATCAACTATCTGATGCTGTTGTTCGCGGCGCTGATCCTCGATCACTACCTCTACATCGCAGGCTAGATTTCCCGCTTCTGTGCTTCACGCCGCCAGCAGTGCCCGCAGCAACCCCACGAGTTCCTCCGCCTTGATGGGCTTGCTGGTAAAGCGCAGATAAGGATCGCGCGGCAGTTGCTTGATCGCGGATGAGGTGTCGCCGCTCGTCAGCAGCGCCGGCAATGAATCGCCAAGGATCTGGCGCAGCGCGGCGACGACCTGGCTGCCGGTTTCACCGTCGCTCAAATGATAGTCGCAGATCAGCAAATCGACGCCGCCGCCCTGGTGCACATGCTGCAGCGCCTCGGACAGCGACGCGACCTGCGTGACATCGAAGCCTTCCAATGCCAGCAGCCTCGACATCGCGCGCCGCACGGAGACGTTGTCCTCCACCAGCAGAATCCGGGCCGCACCGCTCGGACGCTGGCTGTCAGCGGGCGCTGCCGCGGGCGCCGGCTGCGCCGCCACAGCATGACCTTTGCTTGCCGGCAGCAGCAGCGAGAATGTCGAGCCGCGGCCCGGTGCCGAGCTTACTTCGAGCGTGCCGAACAGCAGCTTGACCAGGCGCTGCACGATGGACAGCCCGAGACCATAGCCTTCGCGGGTGCTGTTGGCCGCGACGCCAACCTGATAAAACGCATCGTAGATGCGCGGCAGGTGTTCGGCGGCAATGCCGACACCGCTATCCATCACCGTGATGCGGACGGCTCCGGACTCGTGCTGACAGCGCACGCGCACCCAGCCCTCATGCGTGTACTTGACGGCATTCGACACCAGATTTCTCAGGATCTGTTCCACCAACGCAGGATCGCTGTACACCGCGTCATCGCTCATTTCAAATTCGAGGCGCAGGCCTTTTTCCGCGGCCAGGCGCGCGAACTCAACGCGCAGCTCATGGAAAATGGCAGCCAGGTCGAAATGGCAGGGTTCGGGTTTTATCGCCCCGGATTCCAGCTTGCTGACGTCGAGCAGGGCGTTGAGCAGTCGCGACATGGAGTCGATGGCCTGGTCCTGCTGCGCCAGAACTCCCGCAGCATCGCGATCGGTTATCAGGCGGCGCAGGGTTGCATTGAGCAATTCTATGGTCTGCAACGGCTGGCGAAGATCGTGGCTGGCGGCAGCGAGGAATCGCGAACTGCGCTCCTTGGCCCGCACTGCGGCATCGCGGGCCTTTTCCAGCGCAACAGCGCTGCGCATGGCGTCCTCCGCCTGCTTGCGTTCGGTGATGTCGCGGGCGCTTACCACCGCCCCCACGATCGAACCGTTGTCGTCGCGAATGGGAGCATAGCTATAACTGGCGACCCAGGTTTCGCCCGTGTCTTTGCGCCGCAAGGTACGCTCGACGTTGGTGCCAATTTCGCCGCGGAGCGCCAGCGGCGTTGAATACATGTCGGGGGGCACCCGCGAGCCATCGGGCGCGAAAGACTCCAAAAATTCCGACCCCGTAAACGCCTTTGCGCACTCAAATTTGTTCTTGAATCTATGAAAGGTTGCGAACGCATCGTTGAACTCGACGTAGCGTCCATTGGAATCGCAGATATACACGGCGTCGGTCATGCTGGCGAGAGCTGCGTCGAACATCCGGCGACTTGCACGCAGCGCCTGCTCGGCGCGTACCGTCTCGGTGACATCGCGCACCACCGACACCGATCCCACGATGTTGCCGGCGGCATCGCGCACCGGCGAGGCGCTTATTTGGCGATGCCGGAACTCGCCGGCGCGGGGCGACAGGACGATCTGGTCCTCATTGCGCACGATTTCGCCGTTGAGCGCCCGCATGATTGGAGCCTCCTCGAGCGGCCGCGGACTACCGTCCGCGCGCAGGATCACCAGACTTCCCACGACTTCTTCAACCGCGAGTCCCGCAACGGAATCAAGCGCGAATTCGCGCAGCGCGGCGGGATTGGCCAATTTGTAGCGCTTCTGCGCATCGGTGAACCAGACCTCGTCGGTGATGCTGTTAAGCACCAGGGACAGCCATTCTTTTTCAGTTCGCGCCGCGTCCAGCAAGCGCTGGTTCTCCGCCTGCGCACGCCGGCGCTCGGTCACGTCCTGGAAGGAGACGAACAGCCCCTCCTCGGAAGGATAGCAATGACATTCGAACCAGCGATCCGGCAGCGGGCAATATTCTTCGAAGTGAACCGCTTCACCGGTCTCGACGGCGCGGTGAAAACACTCGTGATACTTGGGTCCCGTGGCCGCGGTGAAAAGCTCCCAGACACAGGCGCCGAGAAGTTTCTCCGGGCGCATGCCGAGCATTCGCGCCCCCTGCTCGTTGCAGTATATGTAGCGCCAGGTCCGATCCAGCACCACGATGCCATCCGTGATGCTGCGCAGCACGGTCACCAGCCGCTGGTCGGCGCGCCGTTCCGCCTCCGCGATTTGCCTGACCGCGATCAGATCGGATGAGCGTGTAATCAAAGATCCACCGCTCGCGCAATTCTCAAAACAGGCATGGGGATCCCTGGTTGCGCGCGAACATCGCAATTCACGCTTATTTGTAGCCGTTTACTGCTCGAGGCAACGGTCCGTTTGAGCCAAATTGTTAACATGCGCCTGCCATTTAAGCAAGCATGGTTGCGGCTGCACTATGTGCGCGGCCGTGCCGCCAAAGGCGGCGGCCGGAACGCGTATCATTCGTTCAATGGAAGCGCTGCGCTATCAAACCGTTTCGGCCAATGGCATGGAATTCAACGTTGCGGTGGCGGGATCGGGGGACCGGCTGGCTTTGTGTTTGCACGGATTTCCGGAGTCTTCGTTTTCGTGGCGCTTTCAGCTCCCGCTATTGGCGCGCCTTGGGTTTCTGGTATGGGCGCCCGATTTGCGCGGCTATGGCCGAAGTTCCCGGCCGCTTGGGGTGAAGGCGTACTCGCTGGAGAATCTCGAGGCGGATGTTGCCGGTCTCATCGAGGCATCGGGCGCGAAGCAAGTGCTGCTCGTGGGTCACGATTGGGGCGCCCTCATCGCATGGAACTACGCCATGTTCGGACGCCTGCCGATCTCAAGGCTCATCATCATGAATGTGCCGCATCCCAAGCTCGCGGAAAAAGCGCTGCGTACCCGCCGGCAATTGGCGAAGTCCTGGTACATATTCTTCTTCCAGCTGCCATGGATTCCGGAATGGCTGCTCGCCCGCAATCACTGTGCTGCGATTGGGCAGGCTTTTCGCGGCATGGCGGTCGACAAGTCGAGATTCCCCGACGAAGTGCTGCGCGTCTATCAAGATGCGGCGGCCGAACCCGGCGCGCTCACGGCCATGGTGAATTACTACCGCGCGCTGCTGCGCAGCCCCCGCCGCACCCGGCACGGCGCGCCGCGAATCGAGACGCCGACGCTCATGATATGGGGCGAGGAGGACGCCGCCCTCGGCAAGGAGCTGACCTTTGGCACGGAGGAATATGTGCGTGATCTCACCCTGCGCTACCTGCCCAAGGTGTCGCACTGGGTGCAGCAGGAAGCGCCCGAGACGGTGAACGAAATGATCGAGGCGTGGCTGCTCGGCAAGGACGTACCGTTTGCGGTGCAAGGCCGGCCGCCAGGCAGCGCTCCTTAAGCCGGCCGCAGCAGGTTCTGTACTCCGATGGGCAGCTTGCGAATCCTCTTGCCGGTCGCCGCAAATATCGCATTGCAGATCGCGGGGGCCACCAGCGCCACGGCAGGTTCCCCGATGCCTCCGGGAGGCTCGCTGCTTTCCACGAGATGCACGTCGATTTCAGGCATCTCGTTGCCGCGAACCAGCCGGTAGTTGTTGAAATTGGTCTGCTGAACCCTGCCCGCGGCGATCGTCACCTCGCCCCATAAGGCCGCCGACAGGCCGAAGACAATTCCGCTCTCGATCTGCGATTCCACGATGCGCGGATTGATCATCTGGCCGCAGTCCACGACGCAAACCATGCGGTGCACCTTGAGAGCTCCCTGCTCGATCGAAACTTCGGCCACTGCAGCCAGGTGAGTGGTGTATCCCTCCATGAACGCGATGCCCTGATGGCGACCCGCCGGCGCCTTTCCGAAGCCCGCGCGCTCGGCTGCGAGTTGCAGCACCCGCCGGTGCCGCGGCTTCTTGCGCAGCAGCTCCATGCGAAAATCGTACGGGTTCCTTGCGGCCGCCGCGGCCAACTCATCCATGAAACTCTCGATCACGAAACAATTGGGCGCATGACTCACGGAACGCATGTAGCCCACATCAATGCCGATTTCCTGGCGCGAATAAGTCACCGCCACATTCGGCACGTCGTAGGGAAAGTTGATGGCGTACTCGATCACGGAATCGTCGACGCCCTTGACCGGCGGAAACATTCGCGCCGTGATGGAGGGGCTGACGATGTGCAGGCTGAAGGCTGTCAATTTTCCGGCCGCGTCGAAGCCTGCGTTCAGCTCTTCCAGCGCAGGCGGTCGATAGGTGTCATGGGTCATGTCATCTTCGCGGGTCCAGATCAACTTCACCGGCGCGCCGACCGCCTTCGACGCCTCGACAGCCGCCGGAATGAAATCAACATCCAGCCGCCGGCCGAAGCCGCCGCCCAAGAGCGTGGTATGGACGCGGACCTGCGAGGGCTCAAGACCCGCCGCCGCGGCAGCCGTGACTTGCGCCACCTGCTGAACCTGGGTGCCGACGTAGAGGTCGCAGCCGTTCGCCTTGACATCCGCGGTGCAGTTCATCGGCTCCATGGTCGCGTGCGCCAGCAGCGGCAGCTCGTAGCTCGAATTGAAGCGCTGCTGCGCGGCCTTGAGCGCCTGCGCCACATCGCCGTCGGCGCGGGCCGTGAGACCCGCTCCCGCCGCCGCGGTCTTCTTCAGCATGGCGCTGATGAGTTGGTTATCGAGCCGCAGATTGCCGCCGGGATCCCAGGAAACGTCTAAGGCCTTGCGGGCCTGCAATGCCTGCCAGAAATGATCCGCGACCACGACCACGCCGCTGTCCGTGGAGAGGATTTTGCGAACGCCCGGCATTCTCCCGGCGGCGAGCGAATCGAGCGTCTTGACCTTGCCGCCGAGCACCGGGCTCTGCGCGATGGCGGCATACAGCATGCCGGGCAGTTTGACGTCCAGGCCGAACTCAGCGCTGCCGTCAACCTTGCCGGGCGAGTCGATGCGCGCCGTCGACTTGCCGATGATTTGGAACTCCGACCGGGGCCTCAGTTTGACGTCTTTGGGTATGGGTTCCTTGGCAGCCGCGGCGGCAAGCTGGCCGTAGGTCAGTACTTTGCCGCGCGCGGCGATGGTGCCGTTGATTGCGCGGCACTCGCCGATGTCGATCTGCCAATGCTTGGCCGCCGCCTGGGTGAGCATCAGGCGCGCCTGCGCGCCGGCGGTGCGCAGCTTTTCCCATGCGTCCTGGACGCTGTTGCTGGTTCCCGTGACTTGTCCGCCGTTGCCGGGATTGACGTAGGCATCGCCCACCGGCGCAGCCACCACTTGAATCGCATCCAGATTGACGTTCAATTCCTCGGCAATGAGCATGGGCAGCGCCGTATACACGCCCTGGCCCATCTCCGAGCGGTCGACGATGATGGTGATGGAATTGTCGGCGCCGATCTTAAGCCAGGCGTTCAGTTGCGAGGCCGTACGGGCGGATTTCGCGCCGCCGGCCGCCGCGCTCGCGCGCTTGCCGGAGCCGGACAGCGTCAATCCTAGGAGCAATCCGCCGCCGGCCGCAACGCCCGCGCTGATGAAGTCGCGGCGGCCGCGGTCGGCTGGCTCCGTCATTTCGCCGGCCCCGCGAGCAGTTCCGCGGCCCGATGAATCGCCTTGCGGATTCTTGGATAAGTGCCGCAGCGGCATAGGTTGCCGGACATTGCCGCGTCGATTTCCGCGTCGCTCGGGTGCGGATTGGATTTGAGCAGCGCCGCCGCGGACATGATTTGTCCGGACTGACAGTAGCCGCATTGCGGAACATCGATTTCAAGCCATGCCTTTTGCACCGCGTGGCTGCGGTCTTTCGAAAGGCCCTCGATGGTGGTGATCGACTTACCCAGGACTTGGCGCAACGGCAGCACGCAGGAGCGCGTCGCCACTCCGTCGACGTGCACCGTGCATGCGCCGCACAGGGCCATGCCGCAGCCGTACTTGGTGCCGGTCATCGACAGGTGATCGCGCAATACCCAAAGCAGCGGGGTATCGGCGGCCGCGTCGACGTTAAGCACTTGATTGTTGACGGTAATTGATGTCACTGCACCGGCCCCCAAGATCCTGCGTTGGCAGGCGATGGTACGCGTTGCGCAATGCTGAGGAAACGTCTCGCGCCGCGATTCGCGCCGGGCCGGTGGTACGATGGCAAACATGCCGAGCAATCCGGATTTTTATCCGCGCGTTTTCGCGCTCGCGGTGGCGGCGGTCTTAGGCTATGCGCTATTCCTGATATTCGCGCCCTTCGCCCTGCCCCTGGCCTGGGCGGCCGTTCTCGCATTCATTCTGTATCCCTTGAATGTCCGATTGCGGCGTCGCTTGAAGGGCAAATCCCTTGCCGCAGGCCTGTTGACGCTGTTGGCCCCCATCATCATCATTCTGCCGTTGAGCGCAATATCGGTGGAATTCGTGGCGCAGATTTCGGTGTTGCTGCGCCGGGTTCAGCAATCTGCGGCGGAGCTCGATATAAAGAGTTTTTCCGATCTGCAGCAGTTCCCGTGGATTGCCCGCGCCAACGCCTGGCTGCTGGCGCACGCCGGAATCTCGGCCGAGCAGGTGCAGACCTGGCTGGTATCCGGCACGCGCGAGGTGATGCAGCGCGCCGCCAGCGTGAGCGGCTCGTTTTTTCTCGGCGCCTTGGGCTCGCTGCTCTCCTTCGTGATCATGCTGTCGCTGCTGTTTTTTTTCCTGCGCGATGGGGAATTGCTCGCGGCGCGCGCGCGCGGCTTGATCCCTCTCGCCGAAGAGCGCAAGGAGCGGCTCTTCGGCCAGCTTAGCGGCGTGACACGCGCGATAGTCTTCGGCACGGCCACTACCGCCATCATGCAAGGCGTGCTGATCACCATCGGCTTTGCGATCGTCGGCCTGCCCTCACCGATCGTGTTCGGCGTTCTGGCGGCGCTGTGCTCGCTGCTGCCGGTGGGCGGCGCGGCATTCGTATGGATTCCCGCGGTGTTGTGGCTGTTCTTTTCCAAGCACTGGGGTTCCGGCAGCTTCATGCTGGTATGGGGACTGATCTCGGGCGGCCTCGACAACGTATTGCGGCCGCTGCTGATTTCCGGCCGGGCAAGAATCTCCGCGTTTGTGGTGTTCCTCGGAGTTCTCGGCGGCATTCCGGCGTTCGGCGCCATTGGCGTCATCGCCGGCCCGGTGTTGCTTTCCTTGGTGCTGGCATTGATCGAATTTGCCGAGGAAAGCGTCCCGACCCTGCCGAAAAGCTAGCCCGTAGCTAACCGCGAAGCTGCAGTACAATCCGCGCCCTGATGGACGTATCTCATCTTCTCGACGGGCTGAATGACGCTCAACGGCAGGCCGTGGCCTCGCCGCTTTCGGCCGCGCTGGTGCTGGCCGGTGCGGGCAGCGGCAAAACCCGGGTCTTGGTGCATCGCGTCGCCTGGCTGATCCAGGTCGAGGGCGCCTCGCCAAACAGCATTCTGGCCGTGACCTTCACCAACAAGGCCGCGGCCGAAATGCGCAGCCGCATCGAGACTTTGCTGGGGTTGCCGAGCGGCGCCATGTGGTTGGGGACCTTCCATGGGCTGGCGCACCGGCTGCTGCGCATCCATTGGCGCGAAGCAGGCCTGCCGCAAAGTTTTCAGATCCTGGATTCCGAGGATCAGGCGCGGGTTTTGCGCAAGGTATTGAAGGCGCTCGATCTCGATGAGACGCGCTGGATTCCGCGCGAGATTCTCTGGTTCATCAACGCGCAAAAGGACGAGGGCCACCGGCCCAAACACATCAAGGATGACGGCGATCCGACCCGGCGCCAGTTGATCAGGATCTACCAGGCGTACGAGGAGGCTTGTCAGCGCGCGGGCGTGGTGGACTTCGCGGAGCTGTTGCTGCGCGCGTACGAGCTGTGGCGCGACAATCCGGCGCTGCTGCAGCACTATCGCACGCGCTTCCGCCACGTATTGGTGGACGAGTTTCAGGATACCAATGCCATCCAGTACCAGTGGCTGATGCTGCTCACCGGCCCTGAGGGCATCCCGTTCGTGGTGGGCGACGACGACCAATGTCTCGCGGCCGGAACTCAGGTGACGATGGGTGACGGCGCGAAGCGTGCCATTGAGTCGATCGTCGCCGGCGATTCCGTACTGTCGAACTACGGCAGTGGTGATCTGCGCCCGGCCCGCGTGACCGCGTGTTTCGCGCAGCGACGCCAGGGACAGCTCGTGTGCGTGCATCTGCGCTCCGGCGCTGTCGTCAAAAGCACGCCCGAGCATGTTCACTTCGCCGGCTACGTACTCGGCGAGACACCCCAGACCTACTTCTTGTACCTCATGCAGAAGGAAGGCGTGGGCTACCGGCTCGGCACCTCGCAGGTATACACCGAAGGACAGGCGCGGCCCATGGTGGGCTTCAAGCAACGCGCCCTACAAGAACATGCCGACGCGCTGTGGATCGTCCGCACCCACACCAGCGAGAACGAAGCGCGCATCGACGAGGTCGTGACGTCGCTGCGCTTCGGCCTGCCGACCTGCCCGTTCGTTCCACGCAAAGGCAAAGCCCGCAACGGTTTCGTACACGATGCCGGCCATCTGCGGCGGATATTCAGTTCGCTGGACACATTGGTATCCGCCGAACGGCTGCTGGAAGAAGTGGGTCTGGACATCGACCGGCCGCACCACCAGCCGCAGGGCCGCAATTCCAGCCGTCGCAACATCGTCATCACGCTGTGCGGCGACCGGCGCGGCGGCACACCGATGCATCGTATTTCCGTGGTAGGCGTTTCGCTTATCGATCGCGCCGTCCTTGATGCCATGGGGCTTAAGGTGCGTCCCGCCAAGGCGCGTGGCCCGAGCTGGCGCTTCGAGACCGCGCGCGCCGACTTCGGCGAACTGATGTCGATTGCACGCGCCATCCGCGAGCGGCTCGACGGCTGCTACGTCCTTCAGGGGCACATGCTTGAGAAATCATTGCCCTTCACTACGGCGGCCAGCATCCGCAGCGGCATGGTCATGGTGGTCGACTCCGGCCAGTTCGACGTGGTCGAGCGCATCGAGTACGAGAGCTACGATGCCGAGGTCTACGACATCAACGTCGAGCGCACCCATAACTTCGTCGCCGGCGGCGTCGTCACGCACAATTCGATCTATCGATGGCGAGGAGCACGGGTCGAAAACCTGAATCAGTTCCGGCGTGATTTTCCAAAAGCGGTGCTCTACAAGCTGGAGCAGAATTACCGTTCCACCGGCACGATACTGAAAGCCGCCAATGCGCTGATTGCCAACAACGCCGGCCGCCTCGGCAAGACGCTGTGGACCAGCGGCGAGGACGGCGAGCGCGTCAAGCTGTACGCCGCCTTCAACGAACGCGATGAAGCGGATTTCGTCGTCAATCGGATCCGCGAATGGGTGGCACTCGGCGGCGCGCGGCGCGAGGTCGCGGTGCTGTACCGTTCGAACGCGCAGTCGCGGGTATTCGAGGAAGCCTTCCTGAATGCGCGCATGCCCTACCGCGTGTATGGCGGATTGCGCTTCTTCGAGCGTGCGGAAATCAAGGATGCCCTGGCCTACCTGCGCCTGATTGCAAGCCGTGCCGACGACTCATCCTTTGAACGCGTGGTGAATCTGCCGGTGCGCGGCATCGGCGCCAAAACCATGGATCAGGTGCGCGATGCGGCGCGCTTGAATTCCACATCCTTGTGGAACGCCGCCCTCGCCTGCACGCAAGGCGCCCTGGCGCAAAAATCGGCGCAGGCCCTGCAGGGCTTCCTCACGCTGATCGACAAACTGGGCCGCGAAGTTTCCGGCCTGGAGCTGCACGAGCAGGTGGATCACGTCATTCAATCGAGCGGCCTCATCGAGCACTTCAAGAAGGAGAAGGGTGAGCGCGGCGAGGGACGCATCGAGAACCTGCTCGAGCTGGTGAGCGCCGCGCGCGGCTTTTCGCCGGAATCGGAGGCTGAGTCCGAGCTGTCGCCGCTCGAATCCTTTCTCGCGCATGCGGTGCTCGAATCCGGCGAGGGCCAGGCCGACCCCTACGATGATTGCGTGCAGATGATGACCCTGCACTCGGCGAAGGGCCTCGAGTTTCCGGTGGTGTTTCTCGCCGGCATGGAAGACGGCTTGTTTCCACACCAGCGTTCGACGGCCGACCTGGCCGGCCTGGAGGAAGAGCGCCGCCTCTGCTATGTCGGCGCGACTCGCGCCATGCGCCAGCTGTACATCACCTATGCGGAACAGCGCCGCCTATATGGCATCGACACGTATGGCCAGCCGTCGCGCTTCATCAGCGAGCTGCCGGCCGACCTGATCGAGGAAATCCGGCCGCGCTTGCAGGTGTCGCGGCCGCTGTTCGTCAAACGCAGCCAAACTCTCGATGAGACGCCGTCTTCCATGCGCATGGGCAGCCGGGTCAGGCACACGAAGTTCGGCGACGGCGTGGTCTTGAATTTCGAAGGCAACGGGCCGCATGCGCGGATCCAGGTCAATTTCGAGGGGCAGGGCACCAAGTGGTTGATGCTGTCCTACGCCAATCTCGAGGTCGTGTAGAGTTCGCTCGTGAAAATCATCATTTTGGGTGCCGGACAAGTGGGCCGAACCGCGGCCTATCATCTTTCGCGCGAAGAGGCGAACGATGTCACCGTCGTTGAACAGAACGAGGAGATTCTGCGGGATCTGCAGGACCGCCTCGACATTCGCACGGTGAACGGCAATGCCTCCAGCCCGCGCATTCTGGAAGCCGCGGGAATCGCCGACACCGATATCCTGGTCGCGCTCACCAACAGCGATGAAGTCAACATGCTGGCATGCCAGGTGGCATGGACGCTGTATCGGACACCGAAGAAGATCGCGCGCGTACGCGCCGCCGACTACACCGAGAGAGGCACGCTGTTCGGCGAAAATGCGGTCGCGGTGGACGTGTGGATCAGCCCCGAACAGCTGGTCACCGAGTACGTGGCGCGCCTGATCCGCTACCCCGGCGCGCTGCAGGTGCTGGATTTCGCCGATGGCCGGGTGCGCTTGGTGGGCATTCGCGCGCTGCAGGGCGGCCCGCTGGTGGGGCAGGAATTGAGCGCGCTGCGCAAACATATCCCCACGGCCGACGCCAGGGTCGCGGCCATCTACCGCGCCGGCAAGAGCGTCAAACCCGAGGGCACCACGGTCATCGAGGACGGCGATGAAGTGTTTTTCCTGGCGGCGCGCGAGAATATCCGCGTGGTCATGAAGGAAATGCGCCGCGAGGAAGCTCCCGCGCGCCGGGTGGTGATCGCCGGCGGCGGCAACATCGGACTTCGTCTCGCCAACGAATTGGAAGGCCAGAATCAGGTCAAGCTCATCGAGCGCGACGGCAAGCGCGCGCGGCGCGTTTCCGAGCTGCTGAAAAGCACCACCGTGCTGCACGGCGATGCCGCCGACGAGGAATTGCTGCTCGAGGAAAACATCGACAGCGCGGATGTGTTTGCCGCGCTCACCAACTCCGAGGAAGCGAACATTCTGTCGGCGATGCTCGCCAAGCGCCTCGGTGCGCACAAGGTCATGGCCTTGATCAACAAGCCGTCCTACGCCGAACTCATCGAAAGCGGCTCCATCGATGTCGCGATATCGCCGCAAACCGTGACCATAGGCTCATTGCTCGCGCATGTGCGGCGCGGCGACGTGGTGCGGGTGCACTCGCTGCGCCGTGGCGCCGCCGAGGCGCTCGAAGTGGTGGTGCATGGCGATGCCGACAGCTCCAAGGTGATCGGCCGGCGCATCGAGGACATTGTCCTGCCCGAAGGCACCACCCTGGGTGCGGTGGTCCGCGGCGAGGATGTCATCATCGCGCATCACGACACCACGGTGCAGCCCGATGACCACTTGATCCTGTTCCTGACCGATCGCCGCCACATCGCTGCCGTCGAAAAGCTGTTTCAAGGCTCCGCTTCCTTTCTGTGAAAGACACTTTACTGCCGGTTGCGCATCTCTTCGCCCTGGTCATGATGGTGTTTTCCGTGACCATGCTGGCGCCGCTGGTCATGGCGGTGTGGCAGCTGGACCCGGCGCTGTGGGCTTTCATCATTTCCGCGTTGGCGACCTTCGTTCTCGGCGCGCTGCTGTGGCTCGCCACCAGGCGCTTCAAGCGCGAGCTGAAGACCCGCGACGGCCTGATGCTGGTGGCGCTGACCTGGGTTGCGCTGCCGGCGGTGGCCGGATTTCCGCTGTGGAGCTACCTGCCCATCAACTTCACCCAGGCCTATTTCGAGGCCGCGTCGGGCCTCACCACCACCGGCGGCACGGTTCTCTCGGGCCTGGAATTCCTGCCGAAATCCATCAATTTGTGGCGTCATCTTTTGAGCTGGCTGGGGGGCATGGGCATCATCGTGCTGGCGGTGGCGATTCTGCCCATGCTGGGCGTCGGCGGCATGCAGATCTATCGCGCCGAAATGCCCGGCCCCATGAAGGACAGCAAACTCACGCCGCGCATCGGCCAGACCGCGAAGCTCCTGTGGACCGTGTACGCCGGATTGACGGCGGCCTGCATCGTCAGCTTGAGATTCGCCGGCATGGATTGGTTCGACGCGGTCTGCCATGGCTTTTCCGCGTTGTCGCTGGGCGGCTTCTCCACGTATGACGCCAGCATTGGGCATTTCAATTCGCTGCCCATCGAGATGGTGCTGACCCTGTTTACGGTGCTCGCGGCGTTGAATTTCGCGACCCACTATCTGGCTTGGAGCCAGCGCGGCGTGCTGGCGTATTTTCGCGATGCCGAGGCCAAGGCCATCTTGAGCGTGCTCGCCGCCAGTTGCATCGGCGTGGCATTGTTCCTCTGGTGGAAGGGCAACTACAGCAGCTTTTCCACATCGCTGCGCTACACCACATTCAATCTGGTATCGATCGCCACCGACAGCGGCCTGCACACCCAGGACTATTCACGCTGGCCGATATTCGCGCCGATGTGGATGATGTTCTTGAGCTGCATCGTCGCGAGCTCCGGATCCACCGGCGGCGGCATCAAGATGATCCGCACGCTGGTGCTCGCCAAGCAGGCGCATCGCGAACTCAATCAGCTGGTGCACCCCAACATGGTGCGGCCTCTCAAGGTGGGCGGAACCATCATCGCCAACCGGGTGGTTTTCGCCGTGCTGGCGTTCGTGTTCCTGTATTTCATGAGCATCGTCACTCTGATTTTCCTGCAGCTGGCGAGCGGCCTGGATTTCATGACCTCCTTTTCGGCCATCATTGCCTGCATCAACAACGCCGGCCCGGGCTTAGGATTGGTGGGCCCCGGCAGCAACTATGGGGTGTTGAACGATTTTCAGACCTGGGTGTGCTCGGCGGCCATGCTGTTAGGAAGGCTGGAGGTTTTCACCATTTTGGTGTTGTTCACCCCCACTCTATGGCGGAAATAGGCAATTTTATCGTCACGTATTGCCACATTCTGGCTTTTTCTACAAAGTGGGTTTGAGATTCCGACAATCGGGTTATGTGTATACAGAAGTGGTACTCCAAGGTAAAAATGATCGGTTTGTTGCAGCGCGTTTCCCATGCCGAGGTTGTAGTCGGCCATAAATCGATAGCCGCCATTGGCTTAGGATTGCTGGTCCTGGTCGGTGTACGTCCGGAGGACGACGAGGCCTCGGCCGAGCGCCTGGCGAAGCGCCTGCTGCAGTATCGAGTTTTTCCGGATGCGGCCGGGAAAATGAACCTGAGCCTCACCCAAATCCAGGGAGCGCTCCTGCTGGTGCCGCAATTCACTCTGGCCGCCGACACCGCCAAGGGCTTGAGACCCGGCTTTTCCACCGCGGCGGCGCCGGAGTTGGGGCGGCGATTGTTCGACGTCCTCGTCAATGCGGCACGCGCCGGGCACGGCCGCGTGGCAAGCGGCGAGTTCGGCGCCCACATGCAGGTGTCTTTGACCAACGACGGTCCGGTAACCATCTGGCTGGAAAGTTGATTTATTGATGCTTGGGACGCAAATGCGACCGAACGCGCATCGGGCCGACGCGGTCAAATGTCATAATAAGTTTGGCGTATCATTGTCGGCCTAGATAGGTTTACACCTTCGGAATCGGAGAAGCGAGATGTTCGATTCAAAAATGCTATTGGTCATTCTGGCCATCGCTCTGGTCATTTTCGGCACCAAGCGCTTGCGCACCATCGGCTCGGACCTGGGTGCTGCCGTCAAAGGCTTCAAATCAGCCATGAATGAAGGCGAAACCGAAGAAAAAGCCAAGCAGCTCAAGCAGGACAAGGACGCCGATTTCGATCCGAGCGCCGCGTCGCGCGAAAGCGAAGCCAAGGTACCCCCCAAAACCAACGCTTGATGCCGCATGCTTGATGTCGGGTTCTCGGAGATTCTGCTCACCTCGGCCATAGCACTCATCGTGTTGGGCCCGGAGCGGCTTCCCAAAGTTGCGCGCCAGGTGGGCAACTGGATGGGCCGCGCGCGCGCGATGGCGCGGCAATTGACCGAGCAATTGGAACGGGAAGTCAGCGCCGACGAGCTGATGAAACTGCAGACCAAATCTGAAAAGAGCAATTCGGCGTCGAATGCCTCCGGCCCAAGCAGCACGGCGAACGGAGCCGCGCCGCCGGGCGCGGACGTAGAGAGCGCGCCTGCCGCCTACGAAGGGTCATATACACCAAGCACGCCGCTTGAGAACGCGGCGCCAGCGCCGCCTGCGCCGCTCACGCCCGCGGAGTACTCGCCCGAAACCGCGGCCGCTCCGCATGGGGCCGATTGGCATCCAAACCCACCAGCATCAAAAACGGGCAATGACTGAGCCCGGCGACCCGGGCGGCCTCGCCGAAGGTACTCTGATTTCGCATCTGCTGGAGCTGCGCGACCGCCTGCTCAAGGCCATGCTGGCGGTGGGAATCTGCTTCGTGCCGTGCGCGTTCTACATGAACCAGCTGTTCACCTTCGTCGCCGAGCCCCTCAAGGCCAAATTGCCCGCAGGCGCGACCATCATCGCCACCAGCGTCGTCGCGCCCTTCACGGTGCCGTTCAAATTGGCGCTGCTGCTCAGCGTGGGTCTAGCGATGCCCTTCGTGCTCTATCAAGCCTGGGCATTCGTCGCGCCGGGCCTGTACAAGCATGAAAAGAAGCTGGCCGTGCCGCTGCTCGTCTCCAGCATCGTGCTCTTCTATATGGGCGCGGCGTTCGCCTACTACGCGGTTTTCCCGGTGATGCTGAGCTTCTTCGTCGCCACCACGCCCCACGGCGTGCAGATGATGACCGACATGAATGCCTATCTGGACTTCGTGATGGTGCTGCTGCTGGCCTTCGGCCTGGCCTTCGAGGTACCCGTGGCTACTGTACTATTGGTGTGGACGGGCTTTGTCAACATCAAGAAACTGAAGAAGAATCGCGGCTTTGTGCTGCTCGGGATATTCATCTTTGCCGCTTTTGTCACGCCCCCCGATGCGGTTTCGCAGAGCGCACTGGCGATACCGATGTACCTGCTCTACGAAATAGGGATCATCATGGCCGCGGTGTTGCTCAGGGACAAGATCGCGGCGCGCGAGAAAGAACAAGCCGAACAAAACGAGCCCAAATCTTAAGGATTCAAGTTGATCAAAACCTTCTTCGGGCATCCGCGTGGACTCGCCACGTTGTTTCTCACGGAAATGTGGGAGCGATTCACCTTTTACGGCATGCGCGCCGTGCTCATCCTGTTTCTGGTGGCCACGGTCGCGAGCGGCGGGCTCGGCCTCGACGACAAGACCGCCGCGGCCATCTACGGACTTTACAACGCCGGCGTCTACCTCGCGGCGCTGCCCGGCGGCTGGGTGGCGGACCGGCTCATCGGCGCCCAGCGCGCCGTCATGCTCGGCGGCCTTGCGATCACCGCCGGCAATCTGCTGCTGGCGATCTCCACCAGCCCCGGCGGCTTCTATATCGGCCTGGTTGTCATCATCATCGGCGTCGGGCTGCTGAAACCCAATGTCAGCGCCATCGTCGCCGGGTTGTATCCGGAAGGCGGCGCGCGCCTGGACTCGGCGTTCACGATTTTTTACATCGGCATCAACATCGGCGGCGCATTGGGACCGCTCGTCATCCCCCTGGCGCAGATCTATTTCGGACTGCGCGCGGGATTCGGCGTCGGCGCCGTGTTCATGATCCTGGGCGTCGCGCAGTTTTATTTTACCCGCAAGTACCTGGGGGACTCCGGAGTGCATCCCGCTCCCATCCATGCGGCGGGCGGCGCGAAAACGTTGGTGCCGCGCTCCAAGGAATGGTTGCGCCTGTGGATCGGCGTCGGTGCATTGATCCTGGGACTTGCAGCGGTGAACTTCGGATGGATTCCGGTGAACCCCTTGGGGTTGGCCCGGGGCGCCGCCTACATCATCGGCGGCACGGGCGTGCTGTATTTCGCCTACTACTTCCTGTTTGCTGACCTTACGCCTGAGGAGCGCAAACGCGGCGTGGTGCTCCTGGCCCTGTTCTGCGGCTGCGCGCTGTTCTTCTCCGGCTTCGAACAGGCCGGCTCGTCGATGAATTTGTTCGCCGAGAGATATACGGACCGGACCATCGGCTGGCTGCATTTCGTGATTCCGACCGGTTGGTTCCAATCGTTCAATTCCGTGTTCATCGTCCTGTTCGCGCCGTTTTTCGCGTGGATCTGGATCGCGTTGGCGCGCCACAATTTGAATCCTTCCGCGCCGGCGAAATTCGCGCTGGGCGTGATGTTGATGGGTTCGGGATTTCTGGTGATGGCGGCGGCGGCGGCCATTGTCGCGCACGGCTCGCGGGTGCTGCCTTATTGGTTGATCATGACCTATTTGCTGCACACCTTCGGCGAGCTGTGTTTGAGCCCGGTGGGCTTGAGTTACTACACCAAATTGGCCCCAAAGCGCTTCGTCGGTCAAATGATGGGCATGTGGTTTCTCGCCACTTCGCTCGGCAATCTGGTCGCGGGATTGATCGCCGGTGAATTCGACGCCAATAATGTTGCCGCGATGCCCGGCCAGTACCTGCGCATCGTGTATTTTTCGGTGGGGGTGGGCGCGGTGCTCCTGGTCTTGAGCCGGCCGCTGAAAAAATTGATGGGCGGCGTGCAATGAGTGCGCCCGCGGCGGCAAGCTCCAGCTCAAGCGCGGTTCCGGCCGCGCAATTCACCCTGAAGGCCATCATTCTCTCGGTGATCCTCACGGTAGTTCTCGCATCCGCCAATGCCTACGTCGGTTTGTTCGTCGGCTTGACGGTGGCCACGGCCATTCCGGCCGCCGTTATTTCGATGGCCCTCCTGCCGCTATTCGGCAAGACCAACATCCTCGAGAACAACATCGTCGCCACCGGCGCCTCCGCCGGTTCGTCGATCGCCTCCGGGGCGATCTTCACTCTGCCCGCCCTCATCTTATTGCATCATTGGTTGAGTTTTGATTACTGGTGGACGGTGGCCATCGTCGGTTTGGGCGGATTGCTCGGTGTTTTATTTTCGGTGCCGCTGCGCCGCTCATTGATCATCGAGGAGAAGCTCAAGTTTCCCGAAGGGGTGGCGGCCGCCGAAGTGCTTAAAGTGGGGGCCAACCCCCGCGCGGGCGCGAAAGTTCTGGCAATGGCCAGCGTTGTCGCCGGTCTGTTCAAGCTCGTCACGTCCGGTTTTGGCTTGCTGCCCGAGACCTTCGTGGCCAAGTTCTTTGTCGGCGAGCGCGGCATTGCGTTTTTCAGTTTTTCCTTCTCGCCGGTGCTTCTCGGCGTGGGTTACATCGTGGGCCTCAATGTCGCGGTCTTGATTGCGGCCGGCGGCCTGTTTTCCTGGTGGCTGGCGATCCCGGTATACAACAGTTTCTTCTTCAATCAGGATCCCGTATTGCTCCACAAGCTCGTGGGGCTCGATCCCGAAGATGCTGCCTTCGCCATCTGGCGGGCTCAAGTACGCTACATCGGGGTCGGCTGCATGCTGACCGGCGCATTCTGGGCGCTCTGGTCGCTGCGCAAGTCCCTGGTGAAGGCGGTTCGCAGCGGCCTCAAGGCCGGCGCAAGAGGGGCCGCCAATGATTTGCACACCGAGCGCGACCTGCCCATGGGCGCAGTGCTGTTAGGGATAGCGCTGTTCGTGATTCCGCTGTTTGTTCTCTACTACCTGGTGGTCGGCAGCCTCGGCGTGGCGCTGGCGATGGCCGTCATCATGATCATCGCGGGTTTTTTGTTTTCCTCGGTGAGCGGCTACATGGCAGGCCTCGTCGGCTCATCGAACAATCCCGTGTCCGGCATCACGATCTGCACGATTTTGTTCGCCTCGCTGGTGCTCATGCTGATGGTCGGCGGCAAATCCGCGATCGGAGCGGTTGCCGTGGTGTTCATCGGTGCGGTGGTGTGCAACGCCGCGGCCGTCGCCGGCGACAATCTGCAGGATCTTAAGTGCGGGCAGCTCATCGGCGCCACGCCTTGGCGACAGCAGGTCATGCTGGGCGTCGGCGTGCTGGCCAGCGCCGCCGTGATGGCACCCGTAATGAATGTGCTGCTGTTTGCCTATGGCATCGGCGAACCAGCGCATGCCGGGGTCAAGGCATTGCCGGCGCCGCAGGCCAACCTGGTCAAGTCGGTGGCGGAGGGCATGTTCGGCGGCACATTGCCCTTTGCCATGATTGCCATCGGCGCAGGCATCGGCGTGTTGATCATTATCCTGGATTTGTATCTGAAGCACCGCGGATCGCGCTGGAGCGCACCGGTACTCGCGGTGGCCGTGGGCATTTACCTGCCGCTGGATGTTTCCACCCCTGTATTGGCCGGCGGTATCGTCGCGGAGTTGGTGGCGCGTTTTCATCGCAAACATCATCAGGCGGACGATCATGAAAAGCTCGCGCAGAATGGCATGCTGTTTTCGGCAGGTCTGATTACCGGCGAGGCTTTGGTCGGTATTTTCATCGCCGTCTGTATCTGGGTCAGCAACAAGCCGGGGGTCCTGGCTCTCGGCGTTGACTTGCCGGCCGCACAATGGATCGCGGCGGTACTGTTGTTGGGGGTTTGCTATTGGATTTTCCGCGCCGGGACACCGCGCCGCGCCGCTTAAGTTTGCGAAACTCCCGTCACTCCACCAAGCTCATTCTCTGCCTCGGCACCGTGTACCTGGTGTGGGGCTCCGCATTCGTCTTCACCAAGATAGCGGTTTCCAATCTGCCGCCGGCGCTGTTCGCCGGTGTCCGGTTCACCACGGCGGGAATTCTTCTCACCTTGATCGCCTGGTTCTACGGCGGCGACAAGCTGCCCAACCGCCTGATCGAGTGGCGCCACGTCATCGTTGCCGGATTCTTCATGGTCTTCATCAGCAATGGCCTGAACACCTGGGCCATGCAGTACATGCCGAGCAATCAGTCGGCCTTGCTCAACGGCACTTCGGCATTCTGGATTGCCGGCCTGGGTGTGTTCGGTCGGCGCGGCCATCCCCTGACGCGCTCCGCGGTTTTGGGATTGGTGATCGGATTCATCGGCGCTGTGTTGATTCTGCTGCCGAAGGGACCATTGAGCTCGAAAGGGCTGCTGCCGCAAATGGCGGTGCTGACGGCCTGCGCCTCCTGGTCCCTGGGAACTCTTTATTTTCGCAGCATCGATACCCGCTTAAGCTCGATGCTGTTCATGGCGCTGCAAATGTTCATGGGCGGATTGATGCTGCTCGGCGTGGCCGCGGCGCACGGCGAGTCGCTGCACTGGCCGCCGAGCGCGGCGGGGCTCATCGCTATGGGCTACCTGACTTTTTTCAGTTCCTGTCTCGCGTACACGGCCTATGGTTGGTTGAGCTTGAATGCCAAGCCCGCGGTGATTTCCACGTATAGCTATGTGAATCCCGCGATCGCGGCATTCCTGGGCTGGGCATTCCTGCACGAGAATCTTTCCGGCGTGCAGATCATCGGCATGGTGGTCATCATCGTCGGCGTGTGCATTTTGACGCTGCCGGGCGGAAGCCTCACGGACCCCAAGACGCTGGCGGAGCCGAAGACTCAGTAACCGATCCGAAAAGAGGCGAGCGTTCAGCGTAGATCACCCGCGCCGCCGAATCACCTCGACACGGCCCTTGCCGCCCACGAACCATGAGCCGATGGTGCTGACCAGGCTCACCAGAATGGCGGTCCAAAATGCGGGAACAAAGCCCGCGATCCGCATGCCCGGCAGCATCCACGCCACCAGCCCCACCATGCCGGCGTTGATGACCAGCAGGAACAAGCCCAGAGTCAGTATGGTCATCGGCAGGGTCAGCAATATGGCGATGGGCCGGACGATGGAATTCACGACGCCGAGCAGGATGCCGGCAAGAATCAAGGTGGACGGCGTGTCGATGTAAACGCCCCGCACCCAGACTGTGGCCAGCCACAACCCGAGCGCCACCAGCGCCGCACGCATGAGAAACCCGAGCATACGCCTCCTTGTGCTTCCGCTATCGTGCGGAGCATAGCAAGGAATTCCATGGCTTCAATAATCGAGCCCGGGCAGGGGCGGATCCTTGGGGACTATTTGCACCGGCTTTTTAGGACGCGGCGGACTTTCCAGCGTCACCTTGATGCGCGCCAGAAAGCGCTCCCAGCCCATGCGAACTTTCATATAGGTCTGGTCCCATTCAGGCGCATCGGGAATTCCGGATCCGAGCAGCCGCAGGGAGGTCTTGCCCTCGCCGTGCCGCCTATCCAGGATGAAATCGTCGACTGCGGCGCTGTCGCTCGGCGGCGAATCGCGGCCGTTCAGATAAATGAGCCTTAAGCGCCGGTTGGGTTCGAAGATATCAATGTGAGCCTCGCGCGCGCCCGCCTCCAGCTTGCCGATGCGATACATGCCGCCTTGGCGCGGATCGATCTCGGATTCCTGGCCCGACCATACGCGTATCAGACGGGGTTCGATCAGGGCGCTCCAGACCCGGGTGGCCGGTACTTCGACCTCAACCAGGTGGGCATAGCCACGAGTGCCGTTTCGAGTGGATTTTCGGGGTAAGCTCATTGCGGACTTCGGCCCTCAAAGGTGATGATTGACAGTGATATCGACAGCTTGACGGAAAGCCGCCTGCGGCGGAGTGCTAGAATTCAACAACAACGGGGGAAGATCCATGGCATATGTCGATATCGTGACTGCGCTCGCAGTTCTGCAATTCATTGTGTTCGGCTTCAAGGTCGGAGGCGCGCGCGGACGCTACGGGGTGAAGGCGCCGGCCATCATCGGAAATGAGATTTTCGAGCGCCATTTTCGCGTTCAGATGAATACTTTGGAACAGTTGATTGCTTTCCTGCCCGGAATCTACATGTTCGCCCACTACTTCAGCCCGAAGGTCGCTGCGGCGCTGGGGGTGGTGTACCTGATAGGCCGGGAACTGTATGCGTTGACTTATGTGAAAGACCCGGCCAATCGCAGCGTCGGTTTTGGAATGACCTTCCTGCCGGTGGTGATCCTGATCCTGGGCGGCTTGATCGGCGCGGTACGCGCACTGTTTTTCACATAAGATTCTTCTAAAACAACATGGCTGGGGTGGCCTTTAGGGCCTGAGACGCTGGCAGCTCGAACGGGCACACCAGCGAACCCATTGAACCTGATCCGGTTAGTACCGGCGGAGGGAGCATGGGTCTCAAGAGTTCTGCCGTTGATTTGCTGTTCGCCGCTGCCCTGGCGCTGACCACCGCAACCGCGCCCTTGCGGGCCGCCGAGGAGAGCAGCGACCCGCTGGTCGAGATCGTCGTCACCGCCACCCTTCGATCGATCCCGCTTCTTGAGATGCCGGGCAGTGTCAGCGTCTTGAGCGGTAGGGCATTGCACGATGCGGGTCAGGAGCATTTTGAGGACGTATTGCCGCTGGTGCCGAATCTGAATTGGGCGGGAGATACCTCGCGTCCAAGATACTTTCAGATCCGCGGCATCGGCGAGCTGCAGCAGTACCAAGGGGCACCCAACCCGTCGGTGGCATTTCTCATCGACGACATCGATTTCAGCGGCTTAGGTTCGGTCGCGACCCTGTTCGACGTCGATCACATCGAAGTGCTGCATGGTCCGCAGGGCACCGCCTACGGCGCCAACGCGCTCGCGGGGCTGATCTACGTGAAGAGCGCAGAGCCCGCCGAGACCTTCGGCGGCCGCGCCGAGTTCGACGTCGGCGACTACGACGAGCGCTCGTATGGCGCCGTGCTCACCGGACCCCTCAACAGCCTGGACTCCGCATTCAGGCTTGCCGTCGAGCGCTATACCAGCGACGGGTTCTACCGCAACGAGTATCTCGGACGCAGCAACACCGACGCACGCGACGAACTCACCATGCGCGGCAAATGGCGCTACCAGCCGAACGATCAGTGGCGGGTCGATCTGACGCTGCTGCGCGTCGAGATCAACAACGGCTACGATGCCTTCGCCATCGACAACAGCCGCATCACGCAGTCGGACCATCCGGGCGTGGATGGACAATATTCCACCGGACTTGCCGCGCGCGCCACTTACACAGGTCTGGCGCCCGTGACCCTGACCACCATCGCGACCTACGCGGACACCACGGTCAACTATGGATTCGACGGCGACTGGGGGAACCCCAAGCTCTGGGCGCCGTACACGTTTGACTTTACCGAGTATCAGGACCGTCATCGCTCGACGCGCAGCCTGGAATTTCGGCTGGGCGATGCCGCTCCCGGCAGCGCCAGCGGCTTTTCCTGGACGTTCGGCGTTTATGCCTTTGAGCTCCGCGAGTCGTTAACCGACTTAAGCGCCGGGCTGTATGTCGATCCCTTCGATGCGACGCAGAACTCGGACACGCTGACCGCGATATCGAGCGCCTACACCTCGCGCAACGGCGCGCTGTATGCGCAACTGGACGGCGATCTATGGCGTGGTGTGCGCTGGTCATTGGGCCTTCGGGGCGAGCGGCACACCAGCAACTACAACGATACCACCACCAACCTCGATGCCCCGACGACCGCCAACAATTTCAATCCTGCGGAAAATCTCTGGGGCGGCCATGCATCCGTGGACGCGCAGGTCGCGGAGGGTGAGCACCTGTATGCGCTCATCGCCCGCGGCTACAAGGCCGGCGGATTCAATTTAAGTCCGGGACTGCCCGCCAGCCAACTGCTGTACTCCCCTGAGTCCGATTTGAACCTGGAGCTGGGTCATAAGGCGCAGCTCGACGACGGCCAGCTGCGGATCGACACTTCGCTGTTCTACATGCTCCGCCACAGCGAACAACTGCTCACCGGGGAGCAGTTGGATCCGAGCAATCCCAACACCTTCATCTTCTATACCGGCAATGCGCTATCGGGCTACAACTACGGACTGGAAAGCACCCTCGAATGGGCGGCCGCGCGCAGGTTGGAATTCGGGGCCTCTCTCGGTCTGCTGCAAAGCCAATATCATGGCTTCGCGCAGAACGGCGTGGAGTTTCCCGATCGGGCGCTGCCGCACGCCCCGCCTTGGAATGCCGCGCTCAATGCGACGTGGCGAGACCCGCGCGGCCCGTACGCCCGGCTCGATGTCACCGGCATGGGCGCATTTTTCTACGACCTGCCGCCGAATTGGACCCGCTCCAGCGCCTACGGTTTGGTGAACGCAAAACTCGGCTGGGGCAACGAACGCTGGGAGGCGTATCTCTGGGGCCGGAATCTACTGGATAAGAACTATACGGTGCGCGGATTTTATTTCGGCGATGAGCCGCCGGACTTTCCCAATAAGCTGTACACGCAATTGGGCGAGCCGCGAAACTTCGGGCTGCACTTGACGATTCGATTTTCCCATTGAGTCATTTTTCGTCGCTGGGATTCGACTCTCAGCCGCCCCCCTTGCAATGCTTGGAGTCTGCCAGCTGCATCAAGCGCCCGAGGCGCGGATTTGCCTGCAGCTGCTGACCAAAATCCGCGCCTAGACCGGCGGTCTGACTGATCATCTTCTGCGTGGTGGGCAGATCCTCTCTCATGACCCTTTCTTTTTCGACTTTGTCTTGTGCGTCGAGAGTCTTTTCGACCGCATTGAGAGCATGGCCGCTGACCAAACCTCCCGTGGCGAGTTCGGTCGCAGTGTCCGCCGCAGTCGCTGCGGCGACGGCTGTCTGCGCCTCGGCCTGCCGCTTCGCCAAGATCACCTCTTCCTTGTGGATGATCTGTTGCTGTTCCTTGGTCGTCGCGCCGAGCTCGGCGACTTTGGTTTTGTCCTGTGCCGTGTACTGTTGCTGCTTGAGTTCCGCGGTGATTTGCGCGCAGCTCATTTGCTCATCGCCCGGACGCTGAGCGGAGGGGTCGGAGGCGGCTTGGTTGTAGGCTTGCTGCGTCCCCTGCAATTTCTCGCAAGCTTCAACCGACATGGGCGCGTTCGGCATGCTGGCGAGCTTCGCGCAGTCCATGCTGCCGCCCATGCCTCCTCCCGTCGGCTTTGTGCTCGAAATACTTCTGTGCCCGAAAAATCCTCCGAACTTTGAACCATTGCTCGAGGACTGGGTGTCGCTGGATGCCGTGGGCGCGGCTTGGGTCGAGGCTTGCGCCAGTGCCGTGCCTCGATCTTTGCCCTGCGCTGCGGCAGCCACGGCGCTAGACAATTGCGTGACCAGAGGGCTCACAACATCTTGTCCGTCCGCAGTGGCTTTGGCGCTTAAGGTATCTGCCTTGATCGGATCACTTGACCCCGCCGCCATGAGGCGGTAGTCGAGAGTTAGCGTATCGCCGCGCTTGACGCTTGCAGCACCGCCCCCCGCGCCGATGGCGTCGGGCGAAATCCCATGCGTGAGCAGCGATAACTTGCTGAACACTCCGCTGCCCATGCTGTGTTTTTGTTCCAACCGGGTATAGAGCACATAGGTGTAGTGTTTGGCCTGCACCTCAGCGTTTAGATAGCCGGTTGAGGCGTCCAAGGGCACGGCATCGATGGACTGGGCCTTGAGCTCACTGATCAGGCTTTGGCGCATCGATTCCGTCATTGCCACGCCTTGCGCCTGCGGCAAGGGAATGCCAATCGTCACCGGCGCGGCGCCGGCGTGATTCAGCACCAGCCGCGCCATCGCCACGCACACGATCAACCAGCGCCCGTACTTGGTGGACATGGTTTGCCTCCACTCCTAAGTTTGGAATGAATCGCCCTATTCAAAGACGCGCAAGGGCGAGGAATTCGGGCTCATCAATTTCGATCTATTGGCGGACGAAATGAATCGTGCCGCTGGCCAAGGCGTCGCTGACCGTGCCGTCGAGC
>Ga0210402_10000506_pt1 | contig 43691 bp, 46 predicted proteins | sample IncBWC7MmetaG_FD_161055 | JGI IMG/M metagenome (GOLD analysis project Ga0210402, IMG submission 161055) | Forest soil microbial communities from Barre Woods Harvard Forest LTER site, Petersham, Massachusetts, United States - Inc-BW-C-7-M | ecosystem: Environmental > Terrestrial > Soil >...
GCTTCGCAGCTTGCCCGCAACAGTTGGCTATTATTAGCGCTGGGCTGCTTTACTCTTATCAGCTTGCAACGCAAACCGTTCCTCCTATTATTGCCGGGACTCTCAGCGGCCCCATTGCTGGGCCTTGGGGGGCTTCAGCAGTAACGGAAATAATGTATATCGATGGGTTTTTCTTCCTGCTCGTCTCTTCTTCGCAGACAATTTACGCTTCGAATGCGTTCGATGCGACGACATGGCCACCGCTACAAATCAAGATCATCAATACATTCGCCGACAATGTGATTGGCATGCAGGCCGACCATCGCTTTTTGTGGATTTTCGGGGCGAAAGAAACTGAAGTAGATTACGACGCTGGCTCTTTCCCGTTCCCGCTGCAAGCTATGCCATCTGGCTTCATTGAGCAGGGCATTGCGGCCCCGAATGCCACTGTGCAACTCGATAATGCGATTTTCCTTATTGGCGCTCGCAACGATCTTGGGCAGGCTATCGCTTATCGAACTGAGGGGTTTTCGTTCAAGCGTATTTCTACTCACGCCGTTGAGACGGCCTGGCAACAGTATCCGCAGATTGCTGATGCGATAGCCTTTCCGTATCAGGAAAATGGCCACTCTTTCTGGGTCATTACATTTCCTTCCGGGCAAGCTACTTGGGTGTACGATACTTCTACGAGTTTTTGGCATAAGCGCGGAGCGTTCAATCCGGCGCTTGGCATATTCGCTCCAATCCTGCCAATCTGCCATACGTTTAATTTCGGGAAGCATCTCGTTGGCGATCGTCAAAGCGGGAAGACTTATCAAATGTCTTCGCCGGTTCGTGCCGGCGGTGGTTGGAATTTCGTTACCGATAACGGGGCATTGATTCATCGCTTGCGCCGAGCGCCACATATAAATGTCGAGCATCAATGGCAGCGTTACAGTTCGCTGGAGATTTATTTGGAGACAGGGCTTGGGCCGACGCCGCCACTGCTTGATGGTGCTGGCAACCCGAGAGCGCCACAGTTGACGCTGCGCTGTTCGCGTGACGGTGGGCATACGTGGGGAAATTCACGCGATACGAGTTGCGGGCAAGCCGGAGAGTTTTTGCAACGCGCTACGTTCCGGCGGCTGGGGCGTGCTCGTGACATGGTGTTTGAAGTTTCTTGCAGTGACCCCGTACCGTGGCGCTTTATCGATGCATACGTGAACCCGAAGACACAGCCATCGCCACGCAAGCGCTTGACGCATCAATATGCGGAGGTCGCATGAGCACGCCTGGATTTGTTCCGCAATCCCCGTTTCGCGCACCGACAGAGACTCCCCTGGTCGAGAAAAACGGGCAGATGACTTTCGGTTGGGTGCAGTGGATACAGATTGCAGCACAGCAAATAAAGACGCCAGCGAACCAGACGATACCTTCAGCGCATTCAACGCCTGGTCAGCATGGGCAGCTGGCAGTCAGTGGTGGTTTTCTGTACGTATACGATGGGACGGTGAGTAAGTGGATAAAGTTCGCACCAGTAGCGTTCTAGAGAACGAACGGTTAGTTGACCCGTTCGACGCTGCTATCGTTAATAATGCTGACACGCTGCGTGCTAAGGTTCTTGCACTTGAAGATGCAATGCGCAAAGAGCCAGACCAGCTTCACATTGAGCCAGTTCATTATATTGCGCATGGGCTTTATGCTCGTGAAATAACAATCCCCAAAGGCTGCACGCTTACTGGGAAGATTCATCTTTTTGAGCATATCAACATTATTTCTAAGGGTGAAATTTCCGTATTGACCGAGCATGGCGTTAAGCGGATCAAGGCTCCGGCAACAATTATCTCTCAGCCCGGCATCAAGCGCGTCGGCTATGCGCATGAAGAAACCGTGTGGACGACGATTCACGCCTGCAACGTGAAAGATGGCGATGAAGCTGAAAAACTTTTAGTAGTTGACACGTTTGAAGAGTTCGAGAAGGCAATCGAGGACAAATGTCATTTATTGCCGTAGCAATTGGTGGCGGAGCGCTAATCGGGGCTATCGGCTCTGGCATTGCTGGAAGTAAGCAAGCCGGAGCTGCAAAGAATGCTGCTCAGTTGCAATACCAGGAGCAGCAGCAAGCGCTGGACTTTCAAAAGCAACAGTGGCAAACGCAGCAAGGCAATATGGCCCCGTGGCTCAAAGCTGGACAAGGGGCGGTCGGTACGCTTTCCGGCTTAGAAGGGCAAGCGCTGCAAGGGCAAGGCCCGCTCGCCCCGTGGACAGGGCAATTTCAAGCGCCTTCGATTCAGCAAGCAGAACAAGAGCCTGGCTATAAGTTCGCTTTGCAGCAAGGCACGAATGCACTAACGAACTCAGCAGCTGCGAGCGGAAATCTTCTGACTGGCAATACAGGCGAAGCTCTACAGCAATACGGGCAGAATCTTGGCCAAGAGAACTATCAGAATGTTTACAACCGAGCAATGCAGCAGTACCAGCTTGGCTATAATCAGTACCAGCAGAATCAATCGAATCTTTTCAACCGCTACGCTTCTCTGGCTGGGCTTGGACAGACCGCCGCCGGGCAGCTGGGCAGTGAAGGGCAAGCAGCTGCTGGTAACGTTGCGAACATCTCGCTAACTGGTGGTGCTCAGATTGGCCAGCAACTTAACAACGCTGCGGCAGCGCAAGCTAGCGGCTACGTTGGGGCTGGGAATGCTATTGGCAGCGGATTGAATAATCTTGGGCAGTACGCGCAACTGCAACAAATTCTGAATGCTGGCGGCGGTGGGGGCGGCGGTGGAACTTTAAGCAATAGCGGGTTGCCGATTGATCCGGCGACCGGGATGCCGGTGGAATAAAATGGCCACTATACCACTCGTTGCCTTAGACTCACGCGCAGCCCAAGAGCAAGAAGGGCCGCTTGCTGCTTACTTGAAGATGCAACAGATCAAGAATGCGCAACTTGGGCAGCAGACAGCGCAGCTTCAGCAAACTGCACTAGGCCAGGAGAATCAGCAGCGAGAGCTTGCGCTTCAAGATCAGCATACATTGCGCAGCCTTGCGCCCAATCACGTTGTTAAAGACACTGATGGAAATGTAAAGGGCTACGACATGCCAAGCCTTCTGCAAGAAGCAGCTGGTAAAGGCGTAAACCCACAGACGCTGACTCAGATGGGTAATCAATATGCAGAGTCGGTGAAAAATCTTGCTTCTGCTAATGAAGCAGTTCGCACGAACGAGCAAGCGAAAAATAAGGCAATGTACGAAACTCTGGAATCATTGCGCAGCATAAAAGATCCGGCGCAGCGCAGCGTTGCGCTTCAAGCAGCTTTGCCAAGCCTTCAAAAGCAAGGAGTTGATGTTTCAAAGATTGGCCCGAACGAGCCACTTGACGATAAGTCGCTCGACGTGCATGAAGCAGCGCTTGGCGTACATGCGCAGATTCTTGCAGATGCGAAGACAGCAGCGGAAACAGCAAGGGCTACACAAGAAACAGCCACTTCGAAAGCAACGCAAGCACATACAGAAATGGAAACAGCGCAGGGCGGACCGCCAGCAACGCGGGAGCTGAATTCATACCTTGCAGCGCATCCAGGTCAAACGGCAGCTGATTACGAAGAGCACATGAAGAAGATAGTACCGGCTTTCCAGTTCGGCTTGTTGAACAATACCGGGGCTGGTCAGCCTGCTGCTGTCGTAGCAAAACAATTCGGCATGACGCCGGTTGCTTTTGACCAGGCAGCTGAAAAGTATTGGACTAGTGGCGTCCTTCCGCCTGCTGGGCGTGGCGGACCTGCACTTGCAATGAATAAAGCGCTAATGAATCGCGCAGCAGAGCTTCACCCTGAAGGCTCGCTCGCAGCAAACTCTGCTGAGTATAAGGCGAATGCCGGCTCACTGACGAAACTGCAAGCAAATCTCGATCAAGTTAGCGCGTTTGAAAATACAGCGATCAAGAACTTGGATATGTTCACTGGGCTTGCGAAGAAGGCAATAGATACTGGAATCCCGATTGTCAACGCCCCGCTGCGCACTGCTGCTGGCTTGCTCGGCTCCAAGGATCAAGCGTCGTTTGAAGCTGCTCGGCAAGTTGCGGTCAACGAAATTGCGAAAGTAACTTCTTCGCCTGGGTTGACAGGGCAGCTCAGTGATACAGCACGCAAGGAAGTTTCTTCATTCATCCCCGAAAGCGCTACCGTTGGCCAGATCATGAGTCTTGCTAATACACTGAAGCAAGACATGGCTAATCGGCATGTAAGTTATCAACAGCAGATCGAAGATATTAAGGGGAGGCTTGGAGGTGGCGCGAGCGAGAATAACCCGAAGGTAGCTCCAAGTAATACAGCAGTTCACACTCCTGGCGGTGAAGCTCCTGGCTTGAAAGAGGGACAGACTGGCACCGGTACTGATGGCAAGAAATATGTCGTGAAAGGAGGCAAATGGCAGCCACAGACGACAACGCCGTAACGATAACGCCAGATTCCGCGCCCACTGTCACGATCACTCCTGACAAGGGGCCGACTATCGGGCCGCGCGAAGAGTTTTCTTCTACTGTGCCCGGAGCAAAGTTGGCCCACGATCTAGCGCAGAAACTTGAAGACTGGTCAAACTCGACACAAACAGGCCGCGAACAGCACCCAGTACAGGCAGCAGTTGGTGATTTCGCTCGTAACTTGAAGCAGTATCTAGTCGGCGGCGAAGGCGGCGGCGTAAATCTCAAAACTGGCTTTGCAACAAACCCTGTAATAGGGGCGGTCAGTGGAGTGCCGGAAGAAGAGACGCTTAATTCAGTACGACAAGGCTATCAGCTTCTTAAAGTTGGAGCGAAAAAGTTAGCTAATGCTCCCGGCGCGGCAGTTCAAGCAACAGAAGCTGGACGAGCGATTACGCAAACGATGGCGCCGGAAATAGCCAACGCTCCGCTTTCAGCAACTCGCGGGGCATCGACAACGGGCGGCGCAGCGACAACGAGCGTCACGAACGCCGATGTTATTCAGCACGCGCACGACATGGGGATTAAGCTTACGCCAGCGCAAGCGCTTCAAACTTCTGCTGCGAAGTCAGAACAGGCTTTCGGGGAAGAAGCTCTCTTAACAGGTAGTAAAATAAAAGAAGCCGCAGCCGTCGAACGTAGTAAACTAGCTGACGAAGTAGCGAAGTTTCAAGACAAAATCGACCCGCAGCGAGTCGGCCTTTCAGCAGAATCTACTGGTGAGCACTTGCAGAATTCCGCTGATATAAGCCGCTCAGTTCTAAAAGATAATGTCAACAATGCTTACGCAGATGTAAAAGCGCAGCAAGCTAACCTTGCCGGAGATGTGCAGGGACCGCTACAGAAACTGATTCACGATGAAACTTTCGCTCGGCAGCCGAATGCTGCTGTAGAGCAGCCAGTATTTCAGACAGGTGCAGCAAAGACAGCGATAAAAGACATCCAGGATATGCTTTCTGATCCTGCAATGCAAGGGAGGCAATCAGTTCAGTCGTTGCGAAACTTGCGCACGACGCTGCTTGAAAAAGGAAATGACTACGGCGCAAACGCTCTCAGCGATTCTGGTCAGCGTATCTATAAGCTTGCGGCTTCTCGCGTGGATGACGCAATCATGGACGCAGCAAAAGGAACCCCTTTCGAGCAAACTTTCCGAGATGCCGGACAGCAGAACGCTAAATTGCAGCAGCTTTACAACCAAAAAGGCTCCCCACTCTATCGCATACTCAACACAGACGACCCAGCGGCTGTTACCAACGGAATCCTCAATCGCTCATCGGTCCACGAAATCGAAACATTGAAATCAGAGAAATTCGATCTCGGGCCGCTTGCACGTCAAGCCGTTGAAGATATTAAAGATGGTGGTTTCAAAGTAACAAATGCCGGACTTGGCGGGTATCCTGACACGTTCCTGCGCTCACTGCTGGGGCCGGATGCGACGAAAGAGCTTTATGCAAAAGCAGAGATTGCGCGGCGGCTAGCTGAGAATTACAACCCTTCCGGTTCTGGCAAATTAGTTCTCGGCGCTTCGCAAGTCGTTCACCCCGTGGCAGCTGTAGCTGCGCAAGGTGCACGCTTGCGCTCAATGCCTCAACCGGCGCTTAATTTCCTGCTAAAAGGCGGTTCAAACCCGTGAAACACTCGCTTAAAACTACGTTCCTTGCGCTTGGGGCGTTCGTAGGCGCGTTATTTTTTGCGCCTAGAGCAGTAAGTCAAATACCTGTAGCCCTAGCCCCTGTCGCTCGTCAGCAGTTCCTCTCGCCTACGGGCGTTCCGCTCGCCAATGGTTGCATTTTCACTTACGCAGCAGGCACTTCGACGCCACAAGCTACGTATAGCGAGCCAAGCGGCACGTTCCCAAACACAAACCCCATTATTCTTGATGCTGGCGGCTTTGCTTCGATTTGGTTGCCGAATCAATCGTTTCGCATCGTTATTTTCAGCAATGGTGGCTTGAATTGCGCTACCGGCAGTCAGCAGTACGCAGTCGATAACGTATCGGCGTATCAAATCGTCAACTTGTTTACAAATACTGTTTTCTTCGGCGTGACGAGCTTCCCTCCAGGCACTCCGGGAGAGCTAATCTATCGCAGCGACCTTGGGCGCTTCTGCTTTTTCTATTCGATTTGGGATTGCATTCCCGGCCTGGCTACGACTGACACGTTTACGAACAAGACGTTCTCGGGCGGCACAATAACAGGCACAACGATAAACAACCCGACGATAAACAACAATTCCAATACTGGTAACGTAGCTAATAAATATGCTACGGCTTCAGCGTATCGCTATGTTGATGGTGCTGGCAATGATTCAAACGATGGCTTGTCGCCAGGTACAGCTTATGCCACGCCACAGAAATGCCTTGCAGATATCACAGCACTTGGCGGCGGCACTTGTGACGCTCGCACGCTCTACACTTATACTTATGGAGACGTGCAAGGCCAGATCAATGTTGGGCAGAACTCGCCAGCTGTAATCGATACTCTGTTAGTACCTCCATACGGAACATGGACTTGCAACTTGTCATCTGGCAGCTGTTTGGAAGTTTTCAATTTTGGATCTGTTATAGGTACAGGCTCCGGCTCTGGAATCCAGTTTCAAATCATTGCTTCCGCGACTTCGAGTGTTGCAGATGTATGTGGAACAGATGCGGCTCCGGTCGGTGGCGGAGCTTTCGATACTATTCGTGGCCTTAAGTGCATTGCTCTCTCTGGCGCAACCGTTTCAGTAGCAGTTATCGAACTGCAAAAACTCTTCGACATAAATTCCATTAGTGATATAAGCGCAGTTGCCCAGAATACGAATACCAAAGCTCTATACGCTCATGGCTTATGTTGCAGCACTGGGCTTGCTCGCGTTGCCGGGTTTGGAAACAATGCAACTGGCAATGTACCGTGTACGTTCGGCAGCGCAACTGATGCTATGAATGGCGCAGTAATTGACAATATAAGCTGCACGCACGCTGGTTCTACTAAAAATCAAATTGTTATTTTTCAGTCTATGACTGGAAACACCGGTGCTCATTACAGCGATATTTACACCGAAGCAGACGTAGCACTGGACACGAACACGCCGATTATGGCAATAGCAAATGCTTCTAGCCTCTCGGACGTGATCGATAACGTTCACGTTGGGACAGATGCAGCCGGTGGTGCTTCGACGCGCTGTATAGTTGATGTAGCCTCCGGTTCAAGCGTTACGCTGCGCAACATTCAGCAGATCAATGCAACTTGCGCAATCAACGACCACAATCCGGGGCGTGGCATCGTAACGCTCGGGGCTTTCGGAATTATTACCGATTACAGCACGAATAACGGGGCATGCTGCACTATTGGAGCATTCAGCAACGGAAGTCGCGTCCCAGTAACTATTGCTTTTGGGACTGCGCCAATGACTACGGTCAACATTCCTACGGGGAATTGCGGGACTACTGTCACTGTTTCAGCTCCTGGCGTGCTGACGACAGACACGATTGACTTTGCTTTCAATTCTGCTATAGCCCCGTCGAATCCAGCAGTTTTTTTGAACGTAGTTCGTTGGCCGACTGCCGGAAATGTGAACTTCGCTTATTGCAACCCGGATTCAGCTTCACAGACACCATCAGCTGCAACGATTAACTGGAGCGTAAGACGCCCATGAAGAAACTTTTACTACTGCTTTTATTCGCCATTCCTCTCTACGGGCAAGGCGCACGCTTCGAAGGCAACGTTGTGCAGGTGGCTACGATTGCAGGCTTCACCGATGTATTGACTTTCGTCTCTACGGCGCAAGTCACTCTTTGCACTTACCCGGCAAACGCTGTTCCTTGCACGAATAAAGCGACAACGTACACACTGCCAACGCTTGCTACAGCTTGCTCGACTGCGCAGCAGTTGACGCTTCCCGGTTCAAACTCTTGTACGTCAAGCACAGATGCATTCGGCAATTGGGGCGTCTGGATTCCTTCCGGGACTTTCTCTTATACGATCACGATTGCCGGCGTGAACTTAGGCCCGTATACGTTCTCTGCTGGCGGCACTGGCAATGGCGGAATTATCAACGTTACTGTACCGCCATCTGGTACTTGCTCTGGTGGCGCAACGAATCAGCAAGTGATCAGTACGGGCGTTATTTACAGCTGTCAGGGCGGGACGTGGGGCGCAGTCGGCGGTGGCTTGTCTAACTTGACTCCTGGCCAAGTCCCCGTAGCTAACGGCTCGAATACGGCCAATGGTTCTGTTGCTCCTTCTACAACTGTTAACGGGCAGACATGCGCTCTTGGGGCTAGTTGTACTGTTGGTGGTGGCTTGTCGGGCCAGACGCCGGGGCAAATCCCTGTAGCCAATACCGCGACTACAGCCAACAGTTCGGTACCTGCTTCAACAACTGTGAATGGTCAGGTCTGCGCTCTCGGCTCTACTTGTAGCGTAACAAGCGGCTCAGCTACTGCCCCATTCGTAAGCGCATCTTCCCCGTCGGCTTCAAGCGGCACAGTGCGGCTAGCAAATAACGAAACCGGGACTTGTTGGCGCAACAATGCCAATACAGCCGATGTTTGCATGACGCTCAACGCACTCAATCGATTCACTTATGGCGGAAAGTACAACCTTGGAGATGATTTTGTCCCTTACGGGCCAAACCCTTATCACGATCTGCGTATAGATGGCGCTCGCAAGCAGATAGCTAATGCTGCTCCGGCTGTTCCGAGTGTCACGATAACAATGGCCAATGGGGCTAACACCGGAACCATTTCCACAAATACCTGTGCGTCACAGACGCCGACAACTTGCTTTCAAATCAAAGACGGCGTGACCATCGTCGGCCCCGGCGCAGCGCATGCGATGACGACGCCAGTTGCCCCGACTTTGACGCCTGTGCTTAACGGCGTAGTGACTGGCGTTGCTTTGGAGACGATAACAGCTCCTGCTGGCGCAATTACTTACAATGCTCAGATTTTTGAAGTCAACAAGTTCGGCGGTTATACTGCTTCTAGCCCTACAGCTACGATTATAACCAGCAACACGCTAGGGATGCAGCATGTATCGATAGCATCTTGCGCACGATCGAATAACGTAACGACCTGCACTACTTCAGCTCCACACGGCTTGCCGATTGGCTGTATCGCAACTCCTAGCCTCAATGTTAATCGTTGCCCAACGGTTTTGCAGAATCTTTCAGGCATGTCTGACTTGTCATTCGCTGGTGAAAAGCCGATTCAAAGTGTTGCAGATAATACACACTATACTTATACAGACAATGTGGATACTCGCACCGGCGCTTCGACTTCTGGAACTGGAGGCATTCTCTACTGGGGTCAAGCGGTTCATTATGTCCTTCCTGCTCACACCGGCGATGGCATGTTCTACATTGCCTGTTCTGACCGTGTAACGCCTGGCGTATTCAAAGTTGTCGGCACATCTTGGCCAGTAAATTTTAACGGCGGAATCACAGACGGGGTTTTGGAAATTAACGACTGGGGCACAACGATGAATGGCTCCAGCCCGACCATGCCGCTGTGGTCGATTCCGACTACGTGCCCGACTGTTGCTTCCGCCGACATGCTCACGACTACTGTTACGAACGTGAGCGGGAATACGCTGACGTTTGCTTCAAGCGCAGCTAACGCAGCTTGCGCAGGTGGCGGATGCTCTATCGTTATTGACACTGCCCCGATTCTTGCAGCGATACCTACGAACGCTTACCCGGTTTTCTTTGCTCCAGATGGCAGCAATAGCAACAACTATTACATTTTCAATTCCACAGTCGATTTCAGCGCAAGTAATGCAGGGCCTTCGCTCATCGGCGGGTGGGTACAACTTAACGCCCCGTTCATGCTTGGCAACTCTACGTGGGTTGGTGGAGATTTCTTTACAAATAGAGACACTCCTTCGTTTGGCTACGGCAGCTACCCCGTGATCACTTGCTCCGTTAAGCCTTGCGTGTGGTTGGCGGCTTCAAATAGTCAGCAGGTTGAGTTTGGGAGATTTGAAATCAACATGTCTGGCGGCGGGGGGAACATCGCCATTCTAATGGACGGAGGTGGCGGAGGGCCTGGACCTTATCTTCACGACCTTCAAGCCAGTGTTGGCAGTGACTTTACTGGCTTCGCACTGCTTACTCGCAACGGCTCCCCGTTTCACGGCTCACGCATAAATTTCTTTGCTAATAACACGCCCACCGATGGCGACACTTTCACTCCGCTCGTAGTACTTGAAGGCGGAGAAGTCCGTCTCGATCAGATAAATACATCCGGTCGTGGATTTTTTACGAGAGGCGATCTTTCTATTGGCTTTAATCACATTCAGGGTGGCATCGAGCCGATTATTACTACTACCGGGCCATCCACTGGTGGCAACGAAGGAATAACTCTGCAACTTGGGTGGAATGGTGGCATTGAGTTCGACACGATTGCTCATGCGGGGGTTTCTAACCAGCCAGGGTTGGGGTCAGCGCAAGTTGGAGTTCAATTTGTTGGCTCTAATCCAGGAGGCTCTCCGTCTTCTGGTGTTCCTCTTTATACCGGAGCACCTGTTAACATTGGAGGTGGAACATGCCAAGACCCGACTTACGGCGGCTTTTTCTCAAATCCCTACCCCTGTGCTAATGCTAAATTTTCTTCCCACATTGAACTGGTCAACACTTTTTCGTTCTTTACAGATACTCTTCCGAATACTGTAACCTGTTCAGTCGGCGCAGGTGGTGGAATAACAATAAGCAGTCAACTTGAGTTTTACGTCATTCCTGTATGGGGCAATGGAGCAGAAGGGGTAGCTTCTAAGATTTCTCCGTTCTGCCCTACCAGCAGCGGTCAGCAGACAGTCACTGTGAATTGGACACAACTTCCAATACCTCCACCATTTTGGAACATCTATCGGATAACTGCACCTGGCAATGGCCCTATACGCATACGCAACACTGGTGGCGTTTTAGCGACTTCCTGCAACTCTCCGCAGATTGCTGGCAATGTCACGAGTATCGTACTGATTAACGATACCCCTTGTTTCGCTCCGGCCAATTCCCCCGCGGGCGGACCTACTTGGATAAAAGATTTTTCAGTAGCGACTGCTATCTTGGATCTGAATAATTTTGCAGACATTACTGAAAGTGCAACTCCTGCTAACCCGGCTGCAGGCGTCGAGCGCGTCTATGCCAACAGCACTGCTCACGGCTTGAAGTGCATCACGAGCGCAGGCAATAACTGCCTCGGCTTAAAGACGTTCAACTCTTACTCAGCGAATCACACGCCGAACATCAACGAAGATGGGATGATTGCGACTGCAACTCTAGCTTTCACTCTTCCGCATGCAATCAATAATTGGGGCTGGGACATTGTGAGCGTTGGCGGCGTTACTACGCTCACGATTGACAGTGGCAATCTCTACGTTGGTGGCGCTATCGGATCTATCACGATCCCCAACAGCCAGGGGGTCCATGCGTGGTGCGATGGGACGAACTGTTACGCTTACGGGCTTGGTAGTGGCGTTGGGGGCGGATCACCTGGCGGGACTATTAACGCCGTTCAGATGAACAATGGCGCTGGTGGCTTCTCTGCTGCCAACTCAGCTGTAGCGAACGGGACTTATATCTTCAGCGAGCACGTAGTTGCGAATGCTTCAGTTGCTGGCGCTTATACTTTACCGGGTATCGTAATAAACGCACAAAGCGGAACAACATATGTCGAGGGCTCGGGTAATACTGATTTCGACAGATTCTATCTCATTACTGCCAGCAACTCAGGGGCGCAGACGTACACACTGGGGAACCCTTCTGCTACGGGCTTCGGATCTAACTACGGGAACGTTCTCTTCAACATCGGTACTGGAACAGTGACAGAGAACGCCAGCGGCTTTACTGTTAACGGGCTAACTTCACTCGCAACCCCGTCTCTCTGGCTTCGCTGGTTGTGGTCTAACGGCGTGAATTATACAGGCGCAGTCGTACCAACGCTCGGAGCTTTCCCGACGACTTGCACAACAGCTCTTACTATCGCATCCGGGGCATTCGGTTGCGCTGGCGCCGGAAACGTTGCTTCATGGGCCGGGGACGGGGCGCTTTACAGCAGCACGCCGCAGACAGGGACTGTCGTCGCGTCACTCGTTAATGCTGGGGCAAATACGGTCTGGGGCCGCTGCACGAACTCCAGCGGGTTGCCGAGTTACTGCCAGATCACTGACTTGATGCTGACCGCTGTAAGCCACGCAGCGCTGACGAATCAAGTGAATACGTGGGGAGCCTTCCTGCTGGATTTGTCAGCAGCTACTTTGAAAATCCCCACAGGAGCTGGGTGTGTAGCTAGCGCTTCAGCTATGATTTGCTACGATTCAACGAACAAGAATTGGCATATTTACGATAACAATACAGATTCGATTGGGCTGGGGATTGCTTCAACGCCAGCAAACGGAAATCTCGCATCTTATCTTGTCGTTTCTGGGCAAGTACAGGCCGCTGATTCTGGCATATCGAAAGTTACCGCTTCCAATATCGTGCCCGTCAATCGCCGAAACTGCTCGCAGGATGCAGGAGCCGACGATGGATTGAAACTCCAGGCATGTCTTGTCGCCCTTGCTGCAGCCAACTCTCAGGCTGGAATTGCAGATGCTACCGGGCTTACCGGACTCACGTGGAGCGTGAATCCTTTTGCGGCCGGTTCGCTACCTGCGAGCGGGGAAATCTGGCTTCCTCCGGGAGATACAGTTACAAGCGTTCCAACCGTGATGCCCGATGCGTGGGTGATTAAGGGCATCGGTGGACGCTCGGTGACCGCGCAATACGGCTCAAACCTTAAGGCCAGCGCATCATGGCCAGCGACCTATTCGACTGGAACTATCACAACGCCGCTAGGAACTCCCGGCCCGAACATGGCCATCGCCACTAGCGGCTCCGCACTTAACACCAACACAGTCGTTGGTTGTGCTTTTGTCGGCGGCACCCAACCAAACGTAACGTATGGAATTATTTCTGCAATCGGCGGAGCAAATTCCATAACGCTAAAGTGGGGCACGAACAACGGCTCAGGCGCTGTGAGTACTAACACCTTCAAAGTATTCTGCCCGATGATTGCGATGGGTGGCGGCGGAGCATCGAACGCTGGCGCTCAGTTCGGCATTCAGCTTCGCAGCATGGGCGTGGACTGCAATAACATCGCTGGCTGCGTGGACGTGCTCAACTGGTACGCACAGCAGCATAGCGAGATTCACGATACGAGCTTCAGGGGATTCACAAATATCGGCCTGCTGGTGGAAGGTCAACCGCAGAATTCCGGCCCTTACGACAATATCAACTTAGTCCCAGGTTCGAGTTGCACGGCCAGCACAATCCCGCTAGTCATCCGCGCTGCGTCACAGTCACTTGGCCAGTTCCACCGCATCACCGCTACCAAGGGTGCTTGTGCCACAAATCCAACGGTGGGCATCGACGTACAAGGCAGCTTCACCGAACTCAATACAATTGACGTGGAACAGGTCACAACAGGTATCTCGGTGGGAGCTAACACGGCCTGCCCCGTAGCTTGCGCCAACTCAACCACACTCCCCACACAGTTCCACATCGTCAACGCCTACAACGCCTCCGGCTCAGGAACCACGGTGGTCGCAGTCAGCAACTTCAGCGGCACGCCAACCGATTACACGCTGACAAACATACAGGGCAACGTCACCAACACATTCACGGACACGCAGAACTCCTGCACGGAGACGGCGACGAAACTCGGAAGTTATATCGTCAATCATAGCGGGGTCATCAACGAGTCCACATCCACAACTTCCGGGTGCATGAACTCGGCCAGCGTGCTCAACACGACAACAACGAATCCCACAACGGCAGTTGGCGGGAATGCCTGCTCCGCTTCTGCAACGACTGTGACCATGACGGGCGCTACATCAACTATGGTTCCGCTCTTTGGCGCTCCATCCGATATCACGGCATCTACTGGCTGGGGTTCAAGCGGCGGGCTCGTAATCGTGGCATGGTTCACGACAAACACTCTCAACTACAAAATTTGCAATCAGACAAGTGGAAGTATCACTCCAGGAGCGGTCGCGTGGAACGTATCGGTAAGATAACTCTACTCGCGCTTCTTCTTGCTTCCAGCGTGTATGGGCAACGGGGACCAACTGTTCCCGGACGCACTGGAGCACTTGCTGCCGTCGGCTCCTTCTCCGCGATTACATTCATCGGCACGAATGGCTCTTGCCCTACGTCCGGCACGACCTGCACAGTAACCATCAGCCCGAATATCTCAGCGGGGCAAGCCGTCATCGGCTGCTTATACAGCAACACGCAGACCTCCGACCTCTGGCTGACTGCAAATAATAATTCGGGGCAGTCGCAGCAGGTCCTTGCGGCGTTCTCGTGGAGCGACCCGGCAACGGCGCTTGGCACTAGGTCATGCCTGCTCACGCTCAATGCCGGAGCGCAAAGTACCAACATCACCTACACTCTCAGCGGAGCACAGGACTCACACGCCAATACCCTTTCTGTATGGGCCGGGACTTACACTGGCTCTCCAGCCTACGATGGCGGCAATGCTTTGATGCAGGCCAGCGTTTCCACCGCGACAGCTACCACATTCACTCCCTCGTCGGGAAACGACGCCGGAGTAATGGCAGTAATCGCGTTTCAGAATATCAATTCATTCACGGGCATGACCGCCGACCAGACCGGAACGCACTTCGGCTATGGGCATAATCTCAGCTTCTCCGGGGCGTTTACGCCCACCGCTACTCTCGCCGCTTCTGCAACTTTCGCCTCGAATCAGGAAGTCTACCTCGGCTATAGCGTCACACCTCCGCTTAATCAGACCGTGCAGCTATTCTCAGGAACAAACACCACTACTCCGACAGCGGCGACATTACTTACCGGCACGCTGGGCTGGACCGGCTCCACCTGGTCGGTAGCAGGCACAGGCGCGGATTTAACTTATGCGACTGCTGCCTCGATGGCGCTCCAGAATAATACCGGGCGATTGAATGACGGCAGCAATACCACTGACGCGACGACGACCGGACTAGCCTACGCCACAGGCCACGGAAGTACTTTCGTAGCTTACGGTTCAACCACGGGCCATCCCATGACTTCCGCTCCAGCCATGAGTGCGTTCGCTTGGATACAGACGAATCACTCCGCCGCGCTGGCCGAGAACGTGGATACGCTCACGATTCACGGAACAGGGACGGACTTTGCTAACGCTATGTCCGCTGGAAGTGGAAGCGTCAGAAGTTGGGCGCTAGAATGTCCTTCTGTAACCAACAATCAGGTCATCGTAGGTATAACGCTCAACACCCAGTACGGAATAGATATATATTACAGTTCGACGGCTCCCGCTGCGAATCTAGCCCTGAGTTCCGTAGCTAACGCATCGGGCGGTCACACGGTTTACACCGGAACGATTACTGGCGGCGGAGCGAATGCCCTCGCCGGAAACTATTACTGGATAAACAGTTTCACGAACGCGGCAAACAACGGCGGCCCGTTCCAGGCGACAGCGTCTACAACCACAACGCTGACTCTCAGCAACGCTTCGGGAGTAGCGGAAACCAACACGGCCAATGCCGCACAGACGAACTCCACGGGACTTGCTGGCCTTCATCACATGAATGTGTATAACAACGCAAATCCTCCCGTGCTGCAAGGTTCGGCATCCTGCCCTGCTCTCGGGCAACAGCCGACAGTCGTGTGGATAGGAAACGCCAACGTTGCCAGCACAGCGGGATTTCACTATTACTTTGACAGCGAGAAAATTTCGCTGGATGGAACGGACCCGCTACTGCCATGAAAATCCTACTCATAACCGTCTTGCTGCTCTGTTTCGTGAGTGCCAGCTATGCACAGGCCACTTACACGGCGGCTTCCTGTTCTGAAAACGACGTGCTGACCGGGGCTGGTTCGGCCTACAATGTAGAACAGGCAAGCAAGGCCGATGGCGACATCATCGCGGTTCCAGCCTGCGCGGCGGGATTGGCCATCGCTTGGACCACCTCAGTATCCACTAGCCCGACAAACTCTCTCACTTTCAAGTTCGCCGGAAGCCAGTCCATCGTAGGCGGAAACGACGTGTCGGTTATCTTCGACAACGTTTCCCACACGCCAACCGACAATGCGATGTGGACGCTTGTCGCAGCAACAGGCAAAGTAATCCAGATCCTAGGGGTGACATTCAAAACCAACGGGGGAAGCACGCAGAGTTTCAACGGCTCGATTCGCCTCTTTGGGCTGGGACAATTCCGGCTTGGCTACGACCACTTCGCCATGACCGTCGATGGCAAGCAAATGCTGGTATCTGGATGCGTGTATGGCGTGATGGACCACTCGATAATGGACCTTCCCGCTGGCAGCACGGAAAACGGCGTGTTCATAGACCAGAGTGCTTGTGGCAGCGCGTCAAATGGCAACGCAGCGTGGAACTCGGCCAGTGGATTAGGCACGGCCAACTCATTCTATTTCGAGGACGACATTTTCAACGGTGGAACGAACGGAGTCAACAATGTCGTCCCCTTTGCGAACGACTGCTCGGGCGGTGGTAGATTCGTATTCCGGCACAACACACTGAACGACGTGGAACTACAAGGCCATGCCACAGGGCACTCGAACAATCCGCCTGACCGAAGTTGTCGCACTTACGAAATCTACCTGAATACGTTCGGCTCCATCAATTCGACTGCTGGGATTCCCTCGTCAGCGGGATTTTTCAATACTGGCGGGACGGGGGTTATCTGGGGCAACACCATCACGGGCCATGTGCAAAAGTTCATTGCCGGACGCGAAGACCGCGCCAACAATTCCACCTATCCTCAAACCGCTCCCCCGGCAGGATGGGGATACTGCGGCACCGCACAGACAGGCAGCGCGAGCAACTGGGATGGAAACATAGATTCTAGCGGATGGCCCTGTCTTGACCAGATAGGACGCGGGCAGGGGGACTTGCTACAAGGCTCGTTTCCAACCGTCTGCAACGCCACATCCACGGATTGTACAAACTCGATATTCACAGGCCGTTGGCCGCATCAAAAGCTGGAGCCTGTTTATGAGTGGCTGGACGCCACCAGCGGCTCCGGTACGATGCCCGCAGTCTGGACGAACTCGGAAACGCAGGTATCCCAAAACCGGGACTACTATCTTGGGCAGGCGGCAGGATGCAGCGGTACGCAAACAACTGGCGTATGTTCTGGCACTGTGGCGAGCCGAGCGGCAAATTGCACGGCAGGGCAGGGCGGAACGTTTGGCAGCAGTCCCACGGGTTCCTACGGTGTGGCCTTTTGGGAAACGGACACTCAACAGCTTGACGTGTGCACGGCTACGAATACTTGGACAAATGCTGTCTATAAGCCCTTCACCTATCCGTATCCGCTGGTTGGCGCTACCGCGCCAATAATCAGTTTTTCGCCGCAACCTTTGGCGTTTGGACAAGCTCCTGTCGGCATGACTAGCAATTTCCTGACGCTGACTATCACCAATTCCGGCACAGCAAATCTGACAGTTTCTAGCCTAAATTCTCCGGGAGCATTCCCATTTGAAAGCGGCGGAACATGTTCGGCAACTCCTTTCACGCTAGCGCCGGGATCATCTTGCACAGAGCTGGTTGCCTTCCAGCCCGGGAGCACAGGGCCATTCAGTCAGACCAACACCACAACGGACAATACTTCAACCAGCCCTAGCCCCATTGTTGTTACAGGCAATGGCACTGGACCACCAGCCCCAGTAAGCACTATTTTCGCTCGAATACAGCTGTATAAAGGAGGAATTTGGAAATGAACTCTGCATTATCGAATTGGAAAACTACACTCGGCGGGATTGTGGGCGGCTTGTTGCTCGCTTCGCTGACTGTCTACCATCCTGGCATGACTGTTAAAGAGTGGGGAGCAGCAGCGCTCGTAGCTATTGGTGGAGCATTGCCAGGCATTCTGGCGCATGACGGCTTTGTTGCGCCGCAGCCTCCAGCAACAAAGCCATGAGCAATAAAGCCAGGCTCTTGTTGGCGATCGCGTTGAGCCTGGAGCTTACATTTCTTGGCGCTGTAACAGCTTTCAAGTACGTCACGAAAGACAACAGCTTTGGGTTCGATATTTGCGTCATGGCTTTAGGTGGCGCACTTGCTGCAACTCTAGCTGGGTGGAAATCGAACGAACCTGGGGGATGAGACGTGATCTATTTCGATGCTGGTGGTTTCGATTGGTCACACTTCTTTGAAACTTTCTTTGGCGGCCTTGGCGCTTGCGCTACAGCCGCCACTGTTGTCTATACGGTCTATGCTAGAAATAAAGACAAACGAGACAAATTGGAAAGCGATAATCGCCAAGCTTTACTTGAAGCAGCCAAGAAAGTTGAGCAAAAAACTGAGCAGCGACATGAAGAGAATCAGAGGATTCTTGCCAGGATCACGACTCTGCTTAGATATTTTCGCCCCCATAGGCACGGCGAACGCAGCGGGACACTAACAGTCGAAGGTATTGATTACGAGCCAAGAGAGGATGATTAAAGATCGTCTTCGTGCGTGTGCGTAGTCTGTGCGTCGAGTATTTCGATTTCAGCGCCTTCTGTGTTTACAGCCGCTTGAATGACGGGGAATAGCTCTTCGAAAGCAGCTCTCGTATTGTAAATCTCTTCAATCTCCAGGCTGCGCTGCGAGCCTAGCAGAATACAACCGTCAGAGTTTGCTGGGTAGTTGCCCCAATGAAGAAGAATGTCTTGCCTGTCTAGCACGTCTTTTAGAATCGGCATCAGTCTGCTGAAGTGCGGCGACGGGTACAGCCCGAGCTGATACGTACCGGCCGGAATAGCTACAGCCTTGCGCTCAAGTGTCCAACACTCATGCGCACCGCCGCAGAACAGCTCGCCAGGAATCGAGACATTGCCAATCTGACCGCGTTGCAGTGTTAATTTCATAAAAGAAAAAAGGGGCGAATGTCCCCGCACGCGCCCCCTTCATTGCTCCTTTCGCTTAGATTTACTTCGCTGCTGCTACAGCCGCCGCTGCTGCGCTTGCTGCTGCTACTGCGCCTGCTGGCGGCGCTGTAAGAGCGAGGTTGCCATCAACTTCATTCAACAGAGCCACTACTGCGTTTACAAGCCCCTGCTTTGTGAGCGTTGAAGCTTTCCCTGCGCCCGGAAAAGAGTTCGTAATCCATTGATCGACTTCAGGCCCAACTGAATTCAGTACGGCTTGAAGCTTTGCCGGGCCATTTGAAGCTTGCCCGACTGCCGTGAAAGCAGCTTCAGTTATAGCAGCTTGCGAAGCGATCTTGCTGACAAGGCTCTCGCCAGCAAGAATAAGCGGCATCGCTGCCGGATCGAGAATCCCCACAACTGCCCCGACTGCCCCTGAGATTGGCACTGCTTCTTTGGCAATAAAGCCAAGCGCAACGCCGACAGCATGGCCTAGCTTCTTTAGCCAACTTACGTGCGGAACTATCGGCGTTACAGTTTCTGTTACTGTTGCATTTACTGCTGGTATGTTTGTGCTCATGCTTTGTTTTCCTTTCGAGTTTAGATGCCTAAAAACTTCCCGACTATTTCTGCTGTAAAAAGAATAGCGGCTTTGACTTTCGTGATTGGCTTCATTAGCTGGTTGACTTCGTAATCAACGCCCTCGCGCACTTTCGCTATCGTTGCAGCGCTTTCTTTCGTGGCGCTCGCTAAGTTTGCGCTTGAATCAGCTACGTTGTCGAGAGTTTTCTGAATTGCAGGGTCAGTTATTTGCGCGTCAGCGTCTTCGATAAGCTTCTCCCCCTGCACAGTCGCCCTGCTGATTTCCAGAAGGTTCTCCCGCAAGGCTGCTTGGGTATTGGATAGGGATTGGTTTTGCTCGCTCACGCTGGCTGCCAAATTCGGAAACACCGATTCGTTCAATGATGCATCCGTCCGCCTTACAAGTGTTTGGATAGAGGCAAAAGTCTCCTTGCCTAAGCCAAGGGCAAGAGTAACGGATTTGGATTGTTCTTCGCTCGCTTTCTGCCATGCTCTGCTCGCTTTCTCGACATTGCCAGCTGCTGCTCCGGCTGCAATCGTCGCTCGATTGATGTGCTCTAAAGTCAATTCTGCTTTCGGCTTCAACTCATGTACCGCGAGCGCCAGCTCTACGCATACCCAGCTGACTGCTAGCAGCGCAATGGCTTGAAGCAGCTTCATGGCTGGGCCGCTGGCACGACATCGCATGGGTCGCCACCACCGCTAAATCTTCGCCATTCCCCGCCACCCTCTCGAATCCACGCCACACCATCACGAAATTCCATTTCCATCATTGCCGATGGGTCAGTCTTGAGAGGCGGCGCTGGCTTCACTTCTGGCTGTAGCTGCGCCCACTTCAAACATTCAGTACCGTTCTCGTACGGGCAAGTTTCTTCTCGCCCATCGCTGTGCACTATTTTGTATTTGCCGTCAACGTCTTTCCAAAGTCGCTTGCCCTCGGTTGGAGGCGCTGGCTTCACTTCTGGCTGGGGCGCGGCCTCGCAATCAATGAGTCCAGTATCTTTATGGTGCTGATAGATTCCGCTCGCACATGGTTCAAGTTTTACGCGCCAGTCAATGCCTTCTAACTCCGCTGGTAAGGTGATTGAGCCATGCACTTGCGAGCAATCTGTGTATGAGCAAATGGCGGGAGCGTCCATGCCAACAAAACTTCCGCCTTTCGGGTCCATTTGAATCGCGTGGCGCGGCTTGCGTGCCTTACTGGGCTGCGTAGTGCAGGGGAACCAGTTCTTCTTCTGCTCGTTCCAACACAAACCCATGTCTGCGCCGATTCTCGTTATGGAAGCATTGATACTGTCCATGTTTCTAGTTATTTGAGCAGCCACATCGTCAAACTGCTTTATAGTTCCAGCTAAATCGCCAGTTGGCTTCGCTGGCAGCCCATCAGGATTGTAGTCGTAGACCACTTTGGGATAAGCGGCGTGCCAGACATCCGCTACCCGCTTGCCGCACTCATACCAACCGATAGTCCAGATGCAGAATAGGACTGTCAGCACGATTCCCGCTGTGTAGCCGTTCGTTCGCTCGCTCATTGTGCTTTCCTTTCCCGCTCTCCGCTGCTCGCGTCTCGGGTGGCACGCGCCGCAACTTCTGCCCTCCACTTTTTACTCGCTTCTTCAGCGAACTCCGCTATGTCTCGCAAGCAGCCAGGGTCAAAGAGCGTATTTATTGCGGGGCTGAAAACGAACTTGCGCCACGCTCCATAAAAGTGAACTCGCCCTAAGATTGCATCACTGGCGATTGCGGTAACTTCCCAAACTCGCGTCTTGCGCTCAGGATGCGGCTGAAGTTCATTGAAGTACAGGTTGCTCACTTTTCACCTCCAGCGTCCCGCCCGCTGACTGGCTTATCAAGACATTCCCAGCAAGTAGGTATGCCATTGTGCCTCCACTGAGTGCTTGTTCCGCATTGGCATTTGGCTACTTCGCTCGAATAGGTTGCGCCAGTGCTCAATGGCCCCAAACCCTTTTTCGGCGTGGTCTGCCCGCCGACTTGGGAGTCGGCCAGCGCACGCTCCAGTTCCTTGATTCGTTGCTGGTATCCGCAATCCATGTGCTGAACTACTTTCTGGTCAATGTCGCCCATCCAACCGTTCTCGCAACGCGGAATCGCTTTCCCACAAATACTGCAAATCAGCGGTGAGCCATCATCGCGTGTCCAAGGCAAGTCTATGCTTGCGCGGCACAAGCACCATAAGAAAAAATCCAGTGCCAGCGCCGCGCAGATGAGAACTACTGCCATACGTTACACTTGATCGTTTGCGCCGGGCTCGTCGATCTCTTGATCGACTTTAATACGCCCCTGCTTGCGCATCTCGCTGAACATTGCGTACATCTGCGATGCGGCTTCGTAAGTTTCTTGCTTCACGTTTCCGGCGTTCTTGACGACTTCCAGGTACGAAGTGCCTTCAGTGAATGTCTTTTTCTGCGAGCTGATCTCATAGACACCGCCGAACATATCGATACCGCGCAGGCGCATCAGTGCAAGCCAGTCTTTCGCTACTGGTACGCCTGAAGACTTGAACGACTTGACTACTAGCCCCTCGGGGTGAATCAAGCCTTCATCGTCAACAACCATTGCGGGGAAGTTGTAAAACTCAGTGCACGCTTTGCCCTTGCCTTCGCCATTCTTGGCGCTGCCGAACTGGTTTAGCGGACAAGTTGCACACTTGCCGCCAGGCTCGCCAATGCCGTTAACCATATCTTCACTACGGCAGAGTATTCCGCCGCCTTCTTTCTTGTCGCGGAAGTAGATCCGGTTCTTGAAGAACATCAGCGGCACGATCTGCACGAGTTTTCCGTAATTCTTGCCGGTGACAGTGTTGAAGTGCTCTCCTTCTTTCAGGCCGTCAATGTACTTCGGCTCGCTCGAATCGCGCTGCGGAGTCAGCGACTGGCAGAGCCGCATCTGCGGCACCGTCATATCGCCAGCACTTACTTCTTCAAACCCTGCCGCTGGACGGCCGTCGGCTCTTTGCAAGTAATCCGGTATTTTTTCTACTTCTTGCGGCTTTTGCTTCACTATCTCTTCTTTTTTTACTGGGGCCTTTACTGCCGCTTTAGTTGGTTGCGCCATGTTATGTTTCTCCTTTTTAATTGTCTTCTTGGTTGTTTCCGTTACGAAGACGGAACTGGGTTTTCAGATAAACTTCGACGCCATCAGGCGGCGCTTGCCCTGCAACAAGCCGCTCGTTCGTTACGCCCTTCAGCGTTTGGTAGTTCACGCCTAGCAGTGACTGCATTTTATGCTTCTTAATCCATGCAAGGACTTTCTCTTTATCGCGCACTACCGGATACGGCGTGTCTTGCAAATAGCCTGTAGCGCCGCTGCTGAGCGTGACTTTATCGAAGCCCTGGTTTTCAAGCGCTTCGCAGAGCATTTGCGAAAGTGCTTCGAGGCGCACATTGTACTCGCTGATCTCGTTTTCAAGCTGCTCTTTTGCTTCGCGACAGACGCCGAAAAGAGCTGCAAGGCGGTTAACGTTCGCTTCGCCGGGATTCTCAGCGTCAGCAAGAATCAGTTGCTTCTCGTCGTTGATTCTTTCCTGGTACTTTACCTCTTCAACAAAGGCTGGCAGCTTGCCGCGCAGCTTCGTATATTTCCCGCTCATCGCTTTACTTCTTTCTTTTGCGCTACACAGGCTGGATGTGTGCAAGACTTGTAATGCCAAATGCGAAGCTCGCCAGGGCAGCCCGGCAACTCATCGGCTTGCACGGCGTGCCCTTGCTTGCGAAGCGCTTGCAGGTGCAAGCTCAGTGCCAGGCGATCTTCTGTCGATGCAGTCTCTGGCACAATAGCTTGCGCCCCGGGGTGCTCCAGAAAAGTCAATAGATCGCTGCTCTTGTTAGTCATCGCTCAACGCCTTTCTCCACCCTGCGCATGTAAGCGCTGCAAGGTCTTTCTTTGCTCGTAAACAATCCAGAATGTGATGATCCACAGTTCGCTGCCCTTTCGGGCCCGTAGCCAATACGTCAACGTAAGTTACATTACGTACTTGCCCGATTCGATGACAACGATCTTCACTCTGGATTCGCCCCGTGTAGCTGAAATCGTTTGACATGTAGACTGCAACGCTTGCGCTAGTAAGATTAAGGCCGTATCCTCCGGCGTGTGGTTGAGCGAGAAGGATTCGTCGGCGAACGGGTCCGGGTTCGCTGAAAGCCCCAAGAACTTCACTACGCTGCTTTTCACTTTGACCGCCAAAGATTTCAAGGACATCGCATTTCTCCTCTCTCAATGCCTCTGCTAGCCGCTCGCGCTCACGCCGCCATCGACACCAAATAATTAACGACTGCTCATTGCCAAGCTCGCCGCCGAAGATTTCACTGAATAGCCAGTCAAGCTTCTCGCCTGAAACGTCTTCACACGCTCCGGTGTGTCCGTAACCTGTCTTAGTTTCATCTATCATAGGAGTTCCGACATGCCCACTAGTCAACTGACACAGCCGCAGTATGCGCACTGCCGCATTCGGTTCTGGCTTTATTTCTTTGTCCGGCAAGCAGAGCAGCGCTTCTTTGCGAAGCTCTTGATATATAGCCCACGTCTCTTGCTTGAGTGCTACTTCCCGTACTTCATAAGTCTTCTTCGGCAAGTCTAGACAATCTTTCTTCTCCCTGCGCAGCACGTACGGGGCGAAATTCTTCGTTAACTCGTCAATGTTCTGAAAGTCTACGACTTGCTGAAAGCGCTGCGCCCCGATCTTCATCATCTTCAAGATAGCGTAGCGCGAACGAAAATGGTACCAGTTTGAGAATGCTTTCAGCGGCCCATTAATTCCGCCACCCATTACGCAGCCTTGCGCCCACAAGTCTAGCGGGCTGTTGGCTATCGGCGTCCCCGTCAATAGCCAACGCCTCGCGCAGCACTTGCCTACATACAGTGCCCCTTTCGTTTGCTTTGCTGTTCTGTTCTTCAAGAACGAGCTTTCGTCGCAAATGAGCAGCGTCTTGCCGCTTGCGCACCATTTTGTGAACGCTGCAACGTGACGCTCTTGCGGCAGTAGCGAATACGAAACAAGAGCAATGCCCAAGCTTTTCCCTCTCTTCCGCGCCCCGCTTGCGAGCGTGAACTCGCATACATCAGGCGTATACTGCCCAAGCGTGAAGCTAAATCCTTCAGCGGCTAGCTTCTCGATTTCCGTACGCCAGCTGTAGCGCACGGCAGCAGGGCAGAATACAAGCACGCGATCTATCTTGTTGCGCCCGGCGAGAACATAAGCTGCAATCAGCGCTTGGCGTGTCTTGCCAAGCCCCATCTCGTCAGCTAACAGCGCTGAGCTTCTAGCAGTCAAGAAGTCGATTCCATCAGATTGGTGCTTATACAAGCTAGACATTGACGCACCGTCTGACGATTTCTTCGACAAGCCCTTCGAAGTCGAACTCCCAGCCAGAAGACGGAAATATCAGCGCCTGCTTCCCATTCTTGCTTGCATACACTACTTGCCCTGCGAAGCGCAGCTTCTTCAGTGTATACATTTGCAGCTTGCTTAGATTGTTGTCTTGCATTTTCACTTCAATCCAAATCGTGTGATAACCGTTCGAGATCGAGAAATCCGGTATGCCGCCTGTCGTAGCATCGTTATGCTTCAGCACGAGGCAATCTTTCATTGCCGGGTGAGTTTCGAGCGCTCGCTTCAACTTTCGATTGAATGCGCCTTCAAGCATTAGCCACCCATACGCTGAGAATCGTCTTGCCAAGCAAACCCTTTGTAACTTCGTATAACCGCCCGCCGTTGCCGTCGTGGTAGCGCAAGAACAAGCTGACGAGCGGTTTACTTGCAGAGCGATACTCGATGAGCGAAACCCCGAGATTGTTAGTAAATGTACGCTCTGCTAGTTTTACCATGAGAGCTTACCTCCACTGAGCCACAAGTATGTGAACAACCACATGCTAGCAGCCCACGCAAGGCAGCCAAGCCAGAACTGCCAGCGCTTGAGTTCGTGCCAAGGGATTGGCATGTCGAGCCTCCGACTTGAGCGCTGTGCTCATCCGGACGGAGTAGGTAGCTGAGCTGCTAGCCGTTCCCGCCGGGCCGGTTTAATCAGCGCTCAAGTCGGAGGCTTGCTACGCCGTCGCTTCTTTCAGTGTTTCAGCGGCCGCTTCCGTGGCCCTTACAAGCTTCGTGGCAGCCTTCCTGGCCCGCTTTGCAGCCTTGGGTGCGCCGTTGGCCGCAGACTTGGCCTTCTTTGCAGCCTTGGGCTTGGCAGGGGCCTTTTCTACCGCCTTCAGGGGGCTGGCGTGCCCGCGCAGGACGTTCAACTCGACGCGCTCGCCGTCCTTGTTATACCGCCAAACCTTCCAGCCATCCGCCTGCAACGGCTTGCCCTTGGCATTGTTTCCAAGGATCTTCTGCGCAGCACTGGAAGGCGAAGTGAACTCTTTTTCGCCCATGCGGATCACGCCGGTGCTCAGCACCTGCGCTTCGTGCTCCTTTCCGCCACTGTTCATGTAAATCTTGAACGGCGAGTCTACAAACGGCGCGAGGGTCGGCTTGCGGCCTTCGCCCTTGGGCTTCTTTTCCTTCTTTGTTTTTGCCATTTCATTTTCTCCTATTTGAATTTGCCTTGCTTCCCTAAACTCTTCGCATTTACAGATTTTGAAAGTCGCCGGGTCTTGCTGCCCGCAGCCCTTGCCGTGTAAGTGCATCCTTGCCTCGTGGCCGCAACGGCATGCCGCTTCCGGCAATACATTCAGTTTGGCGAGCCATGCGTTAGCGGCCATTGCTTGCTCCAAAATACCGTTCCAGTAGAATCACTACCATTGGCCCCGGCTTGCGCTTCTCGCCCCGCGCCAGTTTCTCGACCTTGGCGAAGAGTTTGTCGTCCAACTTGATTAGGACCGGCTTCATTGTGCGCATTCCCGTGCAGGCCATTCGGACTGAAATACGTTTAGAATAATTTCTTCCGGCGACTTTGCGACCACGGGGCGCTTGTAAAAACCAAACTTTGCGTCCTTGTCGCTCGCGGTTACGGTAGCCGTAAATTTCACGTTGTCACCCTTTTCCAAGTTCGCAAAGCGGCTCCCCCAAACCTTGCTACCATTATCCAAGCGAATAAGGAGCTTCCATGCGGTAGACTCGCCACCGAAGCGGCTATAGCCGTAAGCAGGCACTTCCACCTCTTTCATTGAGAGGACCGTGCCGGTCATTTCCACGCGACCTGTAGGCACTGGACCGGCAGCCTCGCGCTCGGCGGCCCGTTCGGCTTCGATAATCGGACGGCGGGCGATATTGGCGATTAGCTTGGAAATAAACGCTTTCTGGGCATCGGAGACGTTGCCGTACTTCACCAGTTTGCCCACGATGTCGCGGATCGTGCGCTCTTCATACATATCGAATTGACGAATGTGGGCCTCGCGATCGCAGGTGCAAGCGTTCTCCGCGCCGTTGTCGTCGCCGAATTGATTCTGGCCAGCGGCCTTGCAGCTCTCCGCATGCTTTGGATATTCAGCGGTAAATACTTCCCATGCGGCGATCAGGCCAGCGTCAGAAAGAATGGAAATAGCCTTGCGCTTCCCGGCCTGCGCTTCCCTGGCGTCTGCAAGCTGGCGGCGGAACATATTCATGCGGGATTCGTCCAGCGACATTTCAAGCTTCTGGGCGCAGTTGACGCCGACGCGAATATATTCGTTTGTTTTGGCATGGTAGAAAAGGGCGAGAAAGATAGCCAGAACGTTGCCGCAAACGTCGCACGATCCACCATGTTCATGATGGCTGTAAATCCCACCCGTGCGCTCCATGTGGCTCTTGCAGATTTTGCGCTCTTGAAGGATAAATTGCGAGTCACCGAAGCCCTGGATGTTCATCGTCCAAACGGCCACATACTCGTAATCGCTGGGGACAATGGCGGATGGCCGGTGAATGTCTGTGCGTTCCATGCCTGTTACTATATACCCTTCCCAAAGCCTGTCAAGAGTTATTTTTATTTATTTTTAACTCCTCGCAAGTTGTTGATTCTACGCCAAATAGCACGCTTTGGCTTAGGCGCTTGGCTGCGATCTCGCAATAGCGTTCGTTGATCTCAATGCCAACGCAACTCTTGCCAGCGTCCTTACAAGCCTCTAACGTGGTGCCGCTTCCCATAAAGGGATCGAGCACGGTTCTGGCCTTCGGCAAAAAGTTTAAGCACCACTTCATTAGATTGACCGGTTTCTGTGTCGGGTGCAGGCGCTTTCCTTTTGTATCCCCGTTCGCAATGTTAAAGCTGAATATACGCAGCGCTCCGAAGTCGAAGTTTGTCCAGGCCATTTCACCATCTGCAAAGTGCATTCCTCGTATACCCTTATCCCAAATTAGCGGCGTGCGGCAAGGGCCGAGAATGTGCATAAAGTGATTTCCGCCCCACACTATCATGTTAATAGATGAACGACGTACGAGATGCAATAACTCGGCTTCTGGTATCGTATCCCATTCGTTTATCTCATCGGCTTCAGACTCAGACAACGAGTTGCCGCCAGTGGCCGACCAGGTGCCTATGCCATACGGCGGATCGGTTAGACACAAATCATAAATGCCAAGTTCCGGCAGCACCTCCAGGCAATCGCCGCAATAAATCGTGATGCCTTTTTCTTCGTAATATGGCTTCATGGCTTCCACCTAAACGGCTCGCCCGGCTCTGTACCTGCGCATTGCGGGCAATAGTGCGTCAAGCCGCCGTATTCCATCGGCCGCACGCTCCGCAGCCCCGCACGGCCGCAGCGCGGGCAGGCGTCAATGGCGACGCTCGGAATCGGCGCAACGCTCGCTAAATTTTTCTCCATCAAGTCGCTCACTGTCTGTGAGTTCTCGCTCTCGAACAGGCTTAGATTCGCTGCTGGTTTTATTCTTCGTGCCATATGCCATCTCCATCTGGGCTACGAGCCCGTGAACTAACTTGCAATGCATGACAATACCTCTGTACGTGCGCACAACTTTCTTGCAGTCGCCGCAGCGGCAGCGAAAGCCGCACAGCCCTATGTTCTGGGAATATATGGGATCGTACAATGTGGGTACCTCCTTCTGTACGCTGCTGCTCGCTCAGCGCGACGCTTCTCTAAGCACTCGTTGCATAGCGTGTGGTTTAGCTCGCGCTCGTTGCTGCAATCTCTGCAACGCCATTTCTGGCGCTTCGCGCGGCTGCGGGCTATACGCTCGGCGTTCGGCGTCATTGCTATTTCTCCTTTAACCTAAAAAGCCAGAATAGAAAATCTCCAACCTTTATGCGCCAATTTCCGCCACTCGTGGCCCAATCTACAATTTCAAGTTTTAATCTCTCCACTACTTTCATTTGCTTTTCCTCCTTACTTCAGCTGCATAGCCGCGAATTGTATCCACTTTCACGTTAATCCCATGCTCCAAGAATTTCTCTCGTATTTCCTTGTACGAGAGTCCCGGATCGTGCTCCGTCCATTCTGTATATAGTGCGATGTTCGCGCTTTTGAATTCTTTTTTCTGCACGTTCGATTTCGTTAATATATCCGGCTGTTCGTCTTGAAGCGGCCCGCACTCTTCTGGGCGCTTCAACATCGCAAAGTCGCCTTCACGTTCTATGTTTGGACGCCCAATCAATTGAAACGGGCCACACGGCTCGAAGTCACGTGGTTTGACGTTCTGTATGTGAATTACGTTTGCCTTTGCTTCGATTTGTTTTATGCCCCAGGCTGTTGCTAGGATTGCGCCCAGTTCTCCGCTGCCACGGATCATGTTCTCCAATGTCATAACTGATTGCTTTCCAAAATCTTTCGCTGAGTGGAAAAGCGGAACAACCGTCCGCGCTCCGGCACGAAGTAAATTCATTAAATCTTCACTTAAGCCGCGGGCAACTTCACTTGCTGAATTATCATCAGCCTCCCCAACAAATCGAATCGCAGTATCGACGAAAACGTTTGCGCCTTTCGCGGCGTATAGGATAGCTTTATCGTCTAGCTCCGGTGTCGAACCCTTCGAAAGTGTACGCACTAACAGCCGGTCGCTGGCTAGCTCATCATAAAGCCCCATCAGTTTTAGCCTATGTTTGAATGGAGTAATCGTTGATTCTGGAATTAAATAGATAACTCGCTCGGCGCGTTCCGTGCCAGGAAACCAACCCCACAGCTTCGACGGCCCAAACAGCAGTGCCTTCACAATAGAAAGCGCTACGAATGTTTTACCATGCCCACTCAGCCCGGCAATCGCTGTTATCGCATCATGTTGCAAAAATCCTTCTATCGAGAACGAGAGTGGCGGCGCGTGCTCAAATTCTTCGAACGTATGGAATATTCCCCGCCAATTATCGGGTGGCTTTTCTTGCCACTCTTCGGCATACTTAACGACAATGGCATAAGCTTCGGCTTGCGGATTCCACTCCGATATATCTTTGTGCGTCTCCGGCACGCGCGCAACGCGCACGCTTGCAGCCTTGTTTTTCAACGAGCGCGCTACTTCCTCTAAATATTGCGCGCCTTTCTCGTCATTGTCCGGCGTGATGACTACATGCTTGCCGCGCAAACTCTCCGAATATTCATCTTTCCAATTTCCGGCGCCCATCGGACTAGTCGTTGCCGTGAAGCCAAGTGCACGCACTGTTTCTGCATCTTTCTCACCTTCGACGATAATTACCTGTTCTGCGGCTATAATCTCTGGTAAGTGATAAAGAACTCTCCGCACACCCTTCAAGTTCCATACCCAATGCCCGTTTACAGGGTGGCGTTGCGTGAACTCTTTCGGCTCCTTGCGCACGCATTGGAATAATAGTTTCCCTTTCTCGTCTGTGTAATCATATGCCGCAACTTCAATCGCACCACCTATCGCTTTCAGTACTGCTTCCTGGCTACACCCAGTATGGCAATGGAATAGTATCTTCCCGTTGTCGCCAACACTAATCGAAAGCGATGGATCGCGGTCGTCGTGCGCCGGGCAGCACGCCATATAACCAGAGCCACGCTTTACAACGTGGTCGAACTTCGCCAAGACGGCTTCGAGATTAGATGGAATTTTCGACATTGACCGAGCGCCCCTGTTGTTGCATATATGCTTCGAGCGAGGCTCGTTCGATCAATATAATGATGGGTGCAGCCCGAAGCTTTGCCTTTCGGCTCCTGATTCGACGGGCGTTTATAAGATTGTAAAGATGAACTCTTGTGTAACCGCTGAACTTCACTGCTTCAGTAACTGTCAAATCGGCTGGTAGCACGGCAACGCTCCACGCAAAAGAAAAGCGTTTCGTAGTATATAACGTTATACAACGAAGTAAAGAGTTTTTTTACGTACGTTTTTAGGCGATTGTGCCCCTAGCGTTTTGACGGCGTTTTGACGTTTTGACGAGCACTGTTTTGACGGCGTTTTGACGACTTTTTTTCGAACTCGTCAAAACGGGCTTAGTAGCTAGATTCTAAAAGCTTTATAAGGAACGTTTTGACGAAACGCGGCCTTAGGGGGTGAAAACGAGCGTTTTGACGAAGACTTTTTGAGCGTTTTGACGGCGAGTAGATCGTGCCGCAGCTAGCTCTAGCGAGCGCTGCGGGCACTACGAGCTTTCTACTCGGTTCGAGAAAATACTTTACACGTACGTACTTTTGCGCGTATAGCTTCTAGCAACGTGAAGCCAAACCCCCTACTCCTGGAACGAGAGGCCGCTCAACGGGGCAGCAGCCCACTCCTGCTGCCCCAACCTAATTTTGCTGAGAGGTAGTACTGGTGAAATGGCACAGGGCAAAACAGATAACCTCGAAGCTTTCGCAAAAAGAATCGAGACGCGGATTCGTAAAGCTCGCGGCTCTGATGATGGTATGGAGCAGCTTATCTGTCGTCTGCTCACCGGCAACGACGCAAACATCGCAACGAAGCTTGCTGAGAAATGGGTTGAGTGGCGTTACGGAAAAGCAAAGCAGGCTGTTGAACTTAGCGCCCCTGGCGGCGGACCACTCGAACATACAATCAGTTTCGAGAATCCCATTGAACGTTAGAGTGCAATTCCCTCCGAAGATGCAGTTCTTGTTTCGTCCTTCACGTTACAAAGTTGGCTATGGCGGTCGCGGCAGCAGCAAATCATGGTCAATTGCGAGGGCTCTTCTTCTTATCGGCAAGCAACCGGACTTACTTTGGCCCGGCTGGTCGGCACAGTTCGGAAACGAAGGCATTCGTGTGTTGTGTTACCGCGAAACGATGCGTTCGATTGAAGAATCTGTCCATCAGCTTCTCACTGACCAGATCCGCCTGATGCAGCTGAGCGACTTCTACCACATTCAACAGAAAAACATCGTCGGCAATAATGGGACTGAGTTCTTTTTCGCTGGCGTCAGACAGTCAGTTGATAACTTGAAGAGCTATGAAGGCGTAAACATCGCCTGGGGTTCGCAAGCCGAAGCAATGTCGAAGCGCTCGTTGAACGTGGTAATCCCAACGATTCGCAAAGATATAGTTATCGGCGACAGGAAGTTCAACAGCGAGTTATGGTTCGACTTCAACCCCGAGTTTGAAGACGATGAAGTTTACAAGCTATTTGCCGTTGAGCAGAACAGGCCGCAGGATTCGCAAGTCATCTTCATTAACTGGCACGATAATCCATTCTTCCCTGAAGTGTTACGCAAAGAGCGCGAAGACTTGGAGCGCCGCGATCCGGACGAATGCCAACATATTTATGAAGGTACTTGCCGCACAGCAGTCGAGGGCGCGATTTACAAGAAAGAACTGCAAGCCGCTGAAGTGCAAGGCCGCTTGACGGGGCGGGTGCCTTATGACCCAACAAAGTCAGTTGATACATTCTGGGATATCGGCCCGGCGCATACCCGCATCTGGCTTGCGCAATCGTTTCCAATGGAATATCGCATTGTTGATTACATTGCCGGGGAACTGGAGGCGCTTAGCTTTTACGTCAAACAGCTGCAAGAGCGTGAGTACCATTACGGAATGCATACTCTGCCTTGGGATGGAGCAGCCCGAGAGCTTGGAAGTGGACGAAGTATCCAAGAGCAGTTGCAGGCAATTTTTGGTAAAGAGCGTGTACGCTGCGCACGCCAGCTGAGCGTTGAAGATGGTATTGCTGCTGTGCGAGCGATTTTTCCGAAATGTTATTTCGATAGCGAGCGCTGTAACTACGTGCTGCCGGTAACGAAGCAGCAGGTTGGCATTCGTGGCTTGCGCTGCTATCAGTATGAATATGATCAAGACTTGCGCTCGTATGGCCGCAAGCCACTGCATGATTGGGCTTCGCATGATGCAGATGCTTTCAGAACGCTAGCAGTTTCGATACGTGAGCAAAAAGCAGCGCGGCCAAAGCCGGAGCCTTCGAGAGTGGCAGCGGGGATACGATGGGGATGAAGAGTAGCGGCGGCGACAGATTGACGATGATTGGCATTATCATCGTATGTGCTGCAATCATTGCTATCGGGTGGATATTCGCTTTTCTCTGGAGTATTGAATGAGCAAGCTGAAAGCTGCGCGGCGTAACGCACTACCGGCAAGCAAGTTCGGGTTGCCGGGTTCGCGCAAGTATCCGATGCCAGATCGCTCGCACGCTGCTAACGCAAAAGCGCGTGCAACGCAGATGGTCAGCCGGGGGAAATTGTCGCCTGCTAGTGCAGCGCGTATCAGGGCCAAGGCCAATAGAATGCTAGGAGGTAAATAACGATGGCATCACATGGCGCAATGAAAGAAGCGGCACTCGTGGAGCCACGGGCCCCGAAGAAAATGCCGAAAGAGCTTGAGCACATTCGCTTGACTCCGGCAGAGAATGGTGGTGTCAGCGCTGAGCACCACTTCACGAGCTATGAACACAAGCCGGAGATGCATGTCTTTGCTGCCGGCCAGCACAAGGAATTGATGGCGCACTTGCAGAAGCATCTCGGCATGGAGAACCCCGGTCGAGCAAAAGGCACGGTAGCTTCGCCTGCAAGCGGTGAAGCCGGAGAAAACGAAGAGGAGTAAAACGAGCGTGTCATCGTTTGGCAAGGAGAAGCAGTATGCTACAACAGAACGTGCTGGAAAGCTTGATAAAGCCATCGTGCTTTACTTTCCGGCAACAGTTCTCGGTTCGAATGTTGGAGCACACTGCGGCGACTGCTGGAAATACGTTGGAACTGAGAGCGGCACTGGAGAGTGCATTGAAGTTGCTGGAGAAATTAATCCAGCGCATGGAGTTTGTGGACTTTATGTTAACGGGCGAGTATTCGATGGTGTTAAACCAGAATTGCCGACGCCGGTTGTGCAGATTAGCAAGACAATCGCAGGTTATGTCGAAGAAGCGCCGACACATTGCGGCAATTGCGAATATTACAGAGGAACGGAAGACGGCAGTGGGCCGTGCAAGAAAGTAGCCGGAGTAGTTGAGTTCTTAGGGTGCTGCAATCATTGGGAATCGAAGGAGGAAGAGAAATGAGCAGAGGCGATCAAGAGCACGTAGCGAAGCAGACGCATGGCATACAGTTCAAGGAAGATCCGCCAGCGCCGCAAACCGTCGAGCAGCGGCTGTCGAAGCTTGAAGCGGAAATGAAAGCGCTCGTCGGCGTGAAGGAAGAAGTCAAAGAAGAGGCGTAAATGCAGATGCTTGAGCCATCTGAATTTCTCGCCATGATGCAGAACCATTGGCGAGATGAGCTAAAGCGCTTGCGTGGCAAGCCGCCGCTTTGGCGTTGCTTCGATTGCAAGCGTTGGATTCCGCGCGAAGAGTTGCCGATGAAGTGCAGCGAGTGCAGCGGCCCTCCACTTCAAGGCAAGAAAGTTGGCTACCGGTATAAGAAGATTCTGCAAGACGCAATGGTTTGCTCGCACTGCGTCAATAAGCATGACCATCTGCGCAAGATGGTGCTTGACGCAATGATGCAAGCTTACGCGCACGGGCTCGAAAAGCGTGCAACGATGCGAGCAATGGGCAAGTTTGCAGGTGCAGTATGAACCCAACAGTTGACAAAGATTTCATTTTGCGGCGTGCGGCGACGAAGATCGTTCTTGCCGCTGAACGCCTTGGCCGTATGTCGGCAACCGGGACGCAAGCTGTGTTGCATTGCAATGGTAAGGTAATGTACAAGTCGGGCGTATTGAAACCGACGACGGAGTACGTGAACTAAAATGCCGTGGACGCGCAAGCAAGTGAAAAAGCTTTTATCGAAAGGTTCGCCGCTCAGCGCGGAGCAGCAAGAGAAGATGAAGTCTGAGCTACACGCCAATCCGGCTATGGGCCATGCCAAGAAAGGCAGTAAAGCCTTGAAGCATGCGCGGCAACATGGTTTGACTTCGACGCGGCGCGGCAATCAGCACGTAGAAAGCGAGACGCACAGCTACCACTACTGAGATGCTTGAGCAGAACCCAAAATCGTCGCTGCTGAAAGAGATCAGGGAGAACTACACTGCTTTCGAAGAGCAGTGGCGTCCGATTAAAGAGCAGGCCGATAAGGATATGCTCTGCGTTGCCGGCGATCCGTGGGATGCGAAAGAGCGCGAATTTAGAGATAAGTACGACCGCCCCGTAATGACGTGGGACGAGCTTTCGCCGTACGTGAATCAACTGGTCAATGACCCGCGCCAGAACAAGCGAGCAATTAAGATCAACCCGCGTGGCGCTGGCGCAACAGACGTAACGGCGCAGCTGCGCGAAGACAAGATGCGTGAGATTCAATACAACTCTCGCGCACAGTCAGCCTTTACGACAGCTTTCCAGGCAGCAGCAGAGCGTAGCTTCGGATATTTTGGCATTAATGCTCGTCTTGTAGCCGACGGCTTGACAGAAGATCAGTACGCAGAGCTAGTAAGCACAGCGCCGGAGAAACTTTTTGAGCAAGAACTTTACATCTACAGAATTCCTAATCCCAATTCCGTACTTTTCAACCCGAGTTTCAAAGAGGCTGACGCTAGTGACAGTACGGAGTGCTTCGTTGAAGAGGGCATTCAGCGAGCAGAGTTCAAGCGCCGCTGGCCGAAAGCAAAATTCATCGACTGGGTCGGCGACTACGCAACGGAAGCGCCCGGCTGGCAAAAAGAAAAAGATGTCCGCGTAGCTGCATATTACAAAGCGATCATCAGGAAGAGGAAGTTGTATTTAATTGATGGCGAGAAAGACACAGAAGATAGAGTTGCGCTTTACGGCGATGAACTGCCGGGCGGCGAAGATAAGTGGACAGCTGACGAGAAGAACCAAAAGCGGATTCGGCGTGACCGCACAATCGAGACGCGGCGCATCAAGCAGTATTGGACTAACGGGCTGGAAATCCTAGAAGAGTCAGACGAAATCCCGATTCGTTGGATACCGATTATCCCCGTGTTCGGCAAAGAGATGTGGCTGGATGAAGGTAGCGGCCCGAAGCGTAAGCTGATGAGCTTAGTCAGGCTGGCTCGTGACCCGTACATGGCGTACTGTTACATTCGCAGCAGCGAAGCGGAAGAAGCTGGCATGGCTCCGAAGTCGCCGCTCATTGGCTACACGGGGCAGTTCGAGACTGACCGCGAAGCTTGGGAGAATCTGAACAAAATTCCACGCTCGTTCGTACAAGTTGACCCAGTAGTTGACCCGACAGACCCGAACAAACTGTTGCCGTTGCCTTCGCGCCCGCAATTCCAGCCAAACTTCCAGAGCTATGAAGTATTTGCCGAAGCTGCGCGGCGTGCGATCAGAACGGCTTGCGGTGGAAGCGACTTGCCTACTTCTGCGCAGCGAATGAACGAGAAAAGCGGCGTTGCGCTGAAAGAAATCGAAGCGAACGAGGACCGCGGCACGTTTCACTTCATCGACAACTTCAACTTTTCGCTTGAGCATGCTGGGCGTGTAATCGATGCGTGGTTCCCGTATGTGTACGACACGAAGCGCGATATTGCAATCATGAAGGCCGATGGTGAGTTCAAGACGCTCACGATCAACGACGAAGAGTACATGGAGAAAGACGCTAACGGCCAAGCTGTGAAGCAGCACTATGACGCTGTGACGGGCGATCATGGCGTTACAGTTTCGACCGGAAAAGATGCAGCCTCCCAGAGAGACGAGGTAAAAGATTTGCTTGCAAATGTTATGGGAGAATTGCAGCAAATCGCGGCTATAGCGCCGCCAGGCGCGGCGGCAAAGTTACTGGCGCTGAATATCCGGCTTGCGGCGCTTGGCCCTCTTGGCGATGAGATGGCGGATACGCTTGACCCGCCGGATGCTGAGAAAGAACAAGGGCAGGCGCTTCAGAAAGCGCAGCAGCAAGCGCAACTGGCGCAGCAAGCAATTCAAGAGCTGCAAACAGAGAATCAGAAACTCAAGCTTGAGAAAGCCGGGAAGATTATTCAGGGCGAGTACGAGAAGCAGCTCGCAACGATCAACAATGATGTCAAGGTCCTGATTGCTGAAATCAGTTCGAAAGCCCAGAAAGACAGCGAGCGCTTGGAAATGTTCTTGCAGTATTGGACAGAAACGCACGGCGCTGCGCACGAAGTAGGGATGCAGCAAGAGCAACACGGGCACGAGCATGAACTTGCCGATAAGCAAGCGGTTTTAGCAGCACAGCAGCAACAAGCAGAAGGAGCGCAAGATGGCAACGCAGGAGCAACAGGCGGCGGCAGCGAGTAAGCCGCCGCAGCATAAAGAAGTCGAGCACTTCAGCGATGCAGAGCGGGATAAGTGGCTGAAGACTGGCGAAATGCCACTGCTCGAAACTGAAGAAAAAGCTTCGCCTGTAAAAGAGGATGGCAAACAGGCACCATCAACACCTGTGAAGGAGTCGGCGGGGTCAGGGCCTGCTAAAAAAACCAGCGAAGAAAAAGACGCGGAAAAAGAATTGAATTTCAAAGCATTGCGGGAACGCACCGAGCGCGTCGAAGCTGAACTGGAAGAATACCGCACCGGCAAGAAGAAATTCGAAGAGAAGAAGCCGGACTCAGCCGCTGCGAGCACAGCCCCGAAACTTCTTGAAATGCCGAAACGCCCGTCGATGGCGCAGTATTCCAAAGACGGCGCATTGGATTACGAGAAGTACGAAGCCGCGCTCGATCAGTACGATAAGGACAAAGACGCTTATACTAACCAGCAAGTTCAACTGCGAACAGCTGCGCAAGAGATGGAGCGCATTGTCGGTCAGCAAAAAGTCGAATTGAAGACGAAGTACGGTGAAAAGTCCGATAGCATTGACGTGAAGAAGACGATGGACAAGCTTGGCGAAACTGTCAAGGAAGCTCCGGCCTTCTTCATGTTCTTGAATGACTCGGAAGTTTTCACCGACCTTCTCTACGTACTCGGAACTGACCCGAAGCTTGATGAACTGCTCGCCGAAGCAAAAGACCCGAAAACGGTAACGCGGGCAGTTCGTAAACTTGTCGCACTTGAAGCTGGCGTAAAAGCTGAACTCGCAAAGGGCGCTGCGAAGCCGAATGGGCAAGAGCTGCCGCCGAAGAAAGAAGCGAAGCTGACGCAGGCTGGCAAGCCGCCTGCTGAAGCTGCTGGTGGTAACTCTTCGCCAGAAGATGACGGAAGCTCTGGCGCTGCTTGGCGGCGCAAGGATTTATCTACTGCCGAGCGCGGCGAATTGTACCGCGAGCGCAAAAACAAGGAAGAGCGCGAGAAGCGACATAAAAAAGTCAACTAAACCGGCGAAGTATAGCGGCATGCCGCCGCAGAGAGAACTCAGATGGCAGAAGGCCAATATGTATTTCCCGATTGGGTGGCGGAAGAGGCTCTTCGTCTCCTGATTAACATGCTTGAAGTATGTCAATACTTCAACACTCAGGACAACAAAGAGTTTGAGCATGAATTCCCCGTTGGTGAAGTAATCAGAAAGAAGCTCCCGCAGCGCTTTCTGATTCGTGACGGGTTGGGGTATTCTCCGCAACCGATTAACCGCATCAATACCACCGTAGCGTGCAACCAGATTTTCGGCGTTGACTTCGAATTCGATGATTTCGAGCAAGCCTTGCTGATGGAGCGCTCGAAAGAAGAGATTTCGGAGCAGTATCTGCGCCCAGCAATGGAGCAGATAGCGCAGGAAATGGATACACGCGCGGCGTTGTTCGCTTATCAGAACGCGAACAACATCGTTGGCGCTTTGGGCGTTGACCCGAACTCAGCGACAACGTTCATGCAAGCTCGGCAGCGCCTCAAGAACTTGGCTGGCGCGACTCGCGGAAGTGATAATGCGATGATCGTGCCGTCAAGCGTCTATACAGCGCTCGTCCCTGTTCTGCAAGCGCTGTTGAACCCTTCCGATGAGATCAGTGAACAGTACAAAGAAGGCTCACTTGGCCGACTTTGGAACTTTGACTGGTACGAGTCGGAATCACTCTTCCGCCATACAGCCGGTACGCTTGCCGGTGCAGCTACGCTGACGAACGCAAGCGCTGGCGGTACGACGCTCACGATCACCACGACAGGCGGCGATACTTACAACGTTGGCGATGTATTCTCGATTGCTAACGTCAACCTCGTTAACCCCATGACACGGCGTGCAGTCTCAACGATTGCGAAAACTTTCGTTATTACTGCGCCGCTTGTGGCTGCTGGTGGTGGTGCAGACGTGATCAACTTCTCGCCTGCAATTTTCCTTCCCGGTTCGCAGTATCAGAACGTTGACTCGACGCCTGCTGCTGGCGCTGCATTGACGATGTTTCCTGGCACTGCGGCTCCGGCTGGAAAGTCCGGCGCTCAGGGCCTGTGGCTCAACAAAGACGCTTTTGCGATGGTTGGCTTGAAGCTGCAATCCCCGAAAGCGACTGAGTTGACTTCACAGGCACGCGACAAAAAGACTGGCATCCCGGTTCGCTTCGTCAGAATGTATTCTCCGACGGAAAAGAAGATGACGAACAGCTGGGATACGCTCATCGGCTTCGGCCAGTACTATGCCGACAGCTGCGCTGGGAGGGTTCTCTGCGGATAAGTCGTCTGTAAAAGACTAAACCGAAAAGAGAAAAACAGAATATGAAAAACTACTTCAAACTCGCACTTCTCGCAGCTCTGATTGCGTTCTTCGGGATAACAACCGAAGCGCAGCAGAACTTCCTCGGGCAAACGACGCTTGCCGCAGCCGTGAATGGCCAGTACCTTGGCCCCGGCCCGACGGGCAACGTGCCAGCGCCGACGCTGATTCAAGTTACTTCAGCTACGAACATCATCGGCATTCAGCCAAATCTCGCCGTTACGGCATCTGCTTCAAGCTCATCGACAAATCTTTACATTGATCGTGAGCAGATGCGTGTTACTGCCGTGAATGGCACGCTGCTGACCGTAGTGCGTGGCGTAAACGGGACAGCGGCTACACCGCATGCTAGCGGCGCAATGGTGCTGTTCGGCCCTGCTCGCTTCTTCTACGTCATGGACCCCGGCAGCATTACGATGGCGAACGGCACAGTTTCCGGTGTCGCCTGTGTCGTCAATAACGTCGTCGTTTCGCCGTGGCTCAATGTTCGCTCCGGCGCTCAATGGCTATGCTCTTCCGATACTCTGACTTGGGTACCGGGATGGCACAATCAGGGCGCAGGCTCTGCGGCTAACGTTCCTTCTGCCGGTACTGAAGCTTCAGCAGCTGGAACAAACGCTGTTCTTGGCCCTGTCTTTGCCATTTCAGGGACTAACGCAATCGTGACGTTCACTCCGCCAGTTGGCTTCGATAACACAGCACTTGGCGGTGGTTGCTTCACGGTTATCCCGAAAGGCATCTTTACGTGGACGGCTGCGGGGAATATCTCCGTTGCCGGAACAACGACAGCGATCACTCAGAACGTAACATTCTGCTGGAACCCGTATACATCGAAGTGGGTTCCGAGCCGCGTAGCGTAGTCTAACAATTTAACAGACGGGAGCGGTCAGTCACCGACGCTCCCTCACCCTTTTCGAACTTGAGAGGATAAGATGACTCAGATACAAACGCCACGACAGCCAAGCATTATTACGGGCCCGCGCGGAATTGGAGCGCGTTCAGTTGGCGGCGCTTATAGCGCTGATGCGCAGCAGGATTTGATTGACACAGATTCATTTCAAGGCGCACCGATTGAGCTTTCTGGCACAACGGACGTTCTCAATTCACAAACAGGCGGGAATTATGTTGTCAAGACTGCCGGCGTCAATGCAATGACGCTTGGCGCTCCGCGTGTTGGCATTGACGACGGCGTGACGATCAGCGTGTTCTCTGATACGACGAACGCGCACACGATCACATGCCCCTCAGCAATCGTTGCTGCTGGCGTAGCGTTGAAAACGGTCATTACATTGCCAGCTTTCCGTGGTGGTGGCGTAACGCTTCGCGCTTACAATGGCGTGTGGCAGATCATCGGTCAAGGCTTTACAGCTGTAGGGTTGGCGTAGAATCGCCGCGCTCTACGCGCTCTCGGCATTTTTAAGAGGAGAAAGTATGAAGAAAAGACGCATGACAGTAAAGGAATGCAAGTTGCAATTCCCAGAAGCGTTTCAAGACGCTAACGGGCGGCCGGACAAGCGCATCGATGAGAACATGGAGCGCATTATGACTCACATGATCAACGAAGGCGAGCAGCCGTTAGATGCGAAGCTGAAAGCGCTATGCATTGCAAAGTCGCCGGATCATTTTCAGCAAGTAGCACATGCTGGAGCTTGGCCGAAGCTGTTGTACCATGCAAGCGGCGCAATGAAGTCTGTCGAAGATGAAGAAGAGTACGCTGACACGATGCGGCAAAAGGGCTGGTCGGCAGAGCCGTTGCCGAAGCACATCGAAAAGTTGCAGCGTGGCGTAACGCCGCGCGACGAGAACATCAAGCGGCTTCAGCGTGAGCTTGATGCGGAAGTCAAGCAGAAAGAAGCAGAACGGCAAGCAGAAACAGCGGCGGCATAAGCAATGCCAGGCCCCGTACTGCCTCCGAATGCCCAGACGCCAGGATCGTATCTTAATCCTGGCGGTACTGGCTCGTTCAAGCTGCTCGATCTCTGCAAGATGGCGATGGTTAAGATTGGAGCTATCGACCCGGCAGAGAACCCGAGTGGGCAGGAAGCTGCTGATGTTCAAGGCCAAGCAAACATTCTGATTGATTCATGGAACGCAGCGCGAGCTTATATCTGGGCAAATAAATTCTTCACTGGTCTTATAACGCCAAACCTTCAGCCGCATCAAATCGGCCCAACTGGCACTGCCGGGTTTAATCAGGCAGCTGGGATTCTGCAACGCCCGGTCAAGATTCTTCGTGCAAGTATTCTACTGAATGCTCTTGGCGCGTCTCCGTGGATTGGGCAGACGACAGTCCGACTGAAAGTATTGGTCCATCAAGACAAAGGCTCATGGTGGGCAGCGAAAGCTGCTCCTGGAGTGGCGAGCGTAACGCCAACAGATATGTATTACGAAGAAGATTGGCCGAACGGGTCGATCTTTCTTTGGGTTGTCCCGACAGTTGCTTACCCGCTTGAGCTGCTGCTGCAAACGCTGATTTCGCAATACCAACTAGCCGATACGGTGACGCTCCCGCAAGGCGGGACAATGGCTTTCGTGTACTCGCTTGCAGAGATGATTGCTCCTGATTTTGACTTGCCGTGGACTGCGGGGCTTGAGCAGCTGAAGCGGGCAGCGTTGCGGCGCTTTACGAATTTGAACATTACATCTCCGCAAATGGGCACTCGCGATGCTGGTATACCAGGTGGCAAGGGAACCGGAAAGCGCAGCGATTACAACTATATTTCGAAGCAGGTGAATGACTGATGAAAAAACTATTATTGGCTTTGCTTTTACTTCTTCTGCCTGTAATCGTGCTTGCGCAGCAGGGGCAAACTTCTGCCATCTCTTCGAACCCGCTTGGCGGCAGCTTATCAGCATCTTCAGCTACTTGCGCTGTTGCGAATGCTTGCGCATGGATGAAGCTTCCGCCTAATGCAGGCACTGTTGCCGTTACGCTATCGGGGACATTCTCAGCAACGTTTATAGTCGAGCAATCTTCTGACGGTGGCTCGACGTTCACAGCCGTTGCTACGTACACGACTGCACAGACGGCGGTCCAGTTTGCAGTTGGCGGCATGTCTGATTTTCGCGTTCGCTGTTCTAGTTTCAGCAGTGGCGCTGGCCAAGTAATGATTCAAGCCAGTCTAGCGTCTGGCGGTGCAACGGCAACAGTCACGCCAGTAAATACTCCAGGCACGACAGATCCTTGTGCAAATTCTAGCGTGCCGAAATTATCTGCATTCGTTAATATTACAACGGCAACGACCACGGCAATTGTAGCAGTTTCGGGGAATACGGCAGTATATGTCTGTGGCTTCATGTCTGATATTGCTTCAACGACCACAGCGAGCACTTTAATTCTTGAGCAGGGTACTGGCGCAGCTTGCGCCGGATCTCCGGTTTCGCTGACGCACACAATGACTAACGGCACACTAGCCGATACTTTCAAGTCTTATGGAGGTGGCGGCCAGACTATTTTCAAGACTGCTGCTGCCAATGGGCTTTGCGCTGTCACTACAGTCGGTAGCACGCCTACTACTGGCGTGACGGTAACATACGTTCAACAGTGAGGATGAATGTCTCGTTTCGGATTCTGTTCCGGTACTTACACAGCGCAATCGGTCAACGCCGATGCGCAGGAGTGTATGAATCTCGTGCCAGAAGCAGACGAAAGCCAGATGGGCGTCTCCGCAATGACGCTTTATTCGACGCCGGGGCTTGCTCTATTCAACGACGTTGGCGGAAATCAGTCGCGCGGAAATTTTACCATTACTACCGGCCCCGCTGCCGGACGAACGTTCAAAGTCGTTGACGGGACGCTATACGAAGAGTTCACCGATGGAATATTCAACCCGATTGGGGCTATCGCTAACGACGGTAAGCTAGTTGGCTTCGCAGCTTGCCCGCAACAGTTGGCTATTATTAGCGCTGGGCTGCTTTACTCTTATCAGCTTGCAACGCAAACCGTTCCTCCTATTATTGCCGGGACTCTCAGCGGCCCCATTGCTGGGCCTTG
>Ga0210402_10000507_pt1 | contig 43492 bp, 32 predicted proteins | sample IncBWC7MmetaG_FD_161055 | JGI IMG/M metagenome (GOLD analysis project Ga0210402, IMG submission 161055) | Forest soil microbial communities from Barre Woods Harvard Forest LTER site, Petersham, Massachusetts, United States - Inc-BW-C-7-M | ecosystem: Environmental > Terrestrial > Soil >...
AACATCCAAACCGATGTAGTACATAGTCTCCATGGGGGAGCCTCCTTGGTTGTATCTGAATCAGCGCGGTCGCTGAGTTCAGCTTTTTTACACCAAGCACTCCTCCATGACTTATTCATTCAAACAAATCGGGAGTTTGAAACTCGGAGCACCCCAACTTGGCGAGCGGTTCATCATTCCACTTTCCAAATGAAACTAATCCTGGCGTACCATAGCTACTCCCAGGGCTTCCAGAATGGTCTGTTTTCCCGGACGAAACCGGGTTTGTCTATTACGATTCGTACTTGAGTTTCTATTGACGGAGAGAATTCTGCCCACTATTATACCCGTCGATCTTGCCTGAGTTCTAATGTCGGGTTGGCTAAGAAAGGCACGTCATCGCCAATGCGATTCAGAAGATTCTGCATCCTCCTGGTCCTCTCGCTTGCATTCGGGCTAATTTGCGTCGAAATCCCTGAATCACTCAGCCTGGATGACGATACTTCCAACGATTTTCTCGTATCCGGTCCCGCGCCCACGATTGGAAGAGTGCGGACGGCCCGCCGCCGTGAGGCAAAGCCTCGGCAAGATGCGACCCCGATGGCCACGATCCCAGGCCTTCCGCTCATTCATTGTACCCAGGTAGCACTCCCTTCCGGGCCGACTCTCCTGCGATTGCTCTCCATTCAGCGGAAATGATCACTCCTCACATTTGGCGTCGTTTGCCTGAAAAAGTCGGGGCTGGTGCATGCTTTGGGGGCTGTCACATGAACACTTCTCCAACGCAGTGACGCCGACGCCACCGAATTCGGACTCCTTCGGCCCAGCCGTGCTTCACCTCGAATTGGCCGACTAACAAAAATCCTTTGGAAAGTTTGGGTTCCCGTCAGGAATAGGAATACCTGTAGGTACGTAGCTCTGTTCCGCTGCAGTTCAAAATAAGGAGAAAAAAAAATGAATCTCAAGAAACAAGCATTAGGCCTTGCATTGGCAGTGATTACGGCGGCTTTGACCATCACAGTTTCTATCGTTTCCAGCCACAACATTCCAGCTAAACAGTCGGCGTTGTCAGGCGAGCACGAAAGGACAATCATAGGCGCGTGGCGAGTGGCACTCACCTCGGTTAACTGTCAAACGGGCGACGTGGTCCGCACTATTCCAGGGCTATGGACCTTTCACGAAGGCGGGACAATGTCGGAATTTTCCAGTGCACCGGGTCTAAGTCCTGCTGTGCGTGGCTCCGGCCACGGAGTTTGGCAGCGCGAACCCGGCTGGCAAGATTACTCGGCCACTTTCATCTTCTACCGCTATGACGCAAGCGGCGTTTTCACCGGATCACAGACAGGTAAGATTGCGTTGAAACTCGGAGTAAACGGCGATGAGTTTACAGCGACCTCAGCAATCCAGGTTTTCGATGCCAACGGCAACGTAGTCTTCACCGGCTGTGGCACGCCCTCCGGTACGCGGTTCGGTGGTGACTAAGAGCGAACCGAAAACTAAATCCATTAAGCGCAATCCTATTAACGTCAGCCCTTCGCTATCACGGCAACCGGACAAGTGAAGTAATGGTACGGAACTTGTCCGGTTAGCCGACTTATCAGGAGTTACAGGCCCTGTCCACGGGTTTTCATCGGCGGGATTGAGCAGAAAAGACTTGCTGTACTCTTCGCGAATCTACGGAAGGTATTGTAGGATGGTTCCCAGCAAACGTGAACAAGAATCGCTCCAACTTCACACTCGCATTCGTAGGGCGCCAACGCGACAGTCTTGCGTGGACAGGGCTTGCATGCAGATTGTTGTGTCTCTTGTTCTTCGCCAGCCTTGTTCTAGGCGTGGCTATTCGTGCAAATGTTCAGAGCACACCTCACTCTTCAGCCGGAACTGGGCCACCATTTGCATTCGCAGACTTTGACGGGGACCTTCGCCCCGATCTCGCTGGCATTCAGATCGGACGAAGCGACGCTTTAGTTACAGATTACTGGATTCAAATCCAGTTAAGTTCAGCTGGGCGAAAAACGATTTTGGTTGTAGCACCTTCCGGGGGCCTGCAAATCATCGGGCGCGATGTTAACAGCGATCGTGCCATAGATCTGGTCCTAACGACAACCGGGCTTAGGCAGCCCGTCGCGATTCTTCTCAATGACGGCCACGGGAATTTTTCACGGGTAGACCCAACTGCTTTTCCAGGAGCGTTCAGCGAATCTAATACGAGTTGGGGTTCGGAAACCCACGCGGCGTCAGACACTGCTGCCATGGTCCCGCAGTCGCGCGCTACAATTTGCTCGGGAGTGGCGCGCCTCCCATATAACAGATCACGAGTAGGTGGCATTCCGCCATCGAACCATGGATTTTCTCTCAATCCTTGCTTAATCTCCCACTTGGGTCGCGCACCTCCCTCCAAAGTTCTTCACCTCTAAAACTTTAATTCATAAGCGCGTTGGTCTACGGCGAATTTTCCCGCACTCACTTACTGTTTCCAGAGTGAACTACTAGGCCACGCTTCGTTCGCCGTCGCAGTGCGAGAGCGGCTTCTTCAAAACACCGTGGAAGTAATTGTGCGCCATCTCCTTCCACCAACCTTCCAATGGAAGCGTATGCGGAAACGCGAACTTATCAGATAGTCGGAGGGAGCCCATGAACTCCAATCGGAGAGAAGAGATATCAGCCTTCATTGTATTCGGGTGCGCAGTGTTGGTCGCGTGGTTCATAGTATCGTTGGCCCTCCTTTGGAAGCGCTAAGCCGCGCAAGCACATCTGAATACAATGCCTCCGCGATGACTAGACAGCTTAACGGAACATAACTCTCGGCGAACGCGCCTACCGGACTATCCAATGTGAGGAGACTGCATGACCGTCCCAAACATCTCTGCCAAGTCCACCGACTTAAAAGTATTTCTTGTGACGGAAAACCGCTTGCTTCGAGATACCCTGGCCCGACTGCTTAGGAAACAAACGGGAATCCTCGTGGCCGGGGTGGTCGCGAATGCCGAAAATGTTTCCAGGCAAATTGTAGAATCTGGCTGCGACATTGTGCTCGCGGATTACTCTCCCTCCTCTAGCAACATTCACTCGCTCCGCAATCTGCACAAACAGAACTCTCAATTCAAGATTGTACTTATAGGAATGGATAACGACCCGGAGAGCTTCTTGAAGGCAATACATCTGGGCGCCAGAGGCTATGTATTGAAGGATGCCTCCGCCCTGGAAATCGTAAGTGCGATCCGGTGTGTGGGGCGAGGCGAAGCAATTTGTCCACCCAACCTGTGCATGGTGTTGGTTGAGTATGTCTGGAGTGAGGAGCGGCGGAATCTGCAATCCGTACGCTCGACGGGAGCAAGCGGCAATAGATTGACGCATCGGCAAGTTCAACTGATGATCCTGGTCGCCGATGGACTATCGAACAAAGAAATCGCGACAAGCCTGAATTTGTCTCAGTTTACGGTGAAGAATCATCTGCGCCGGGTCATGAGACAAGTGCAAGCGACGAACCGTTACGACGCCGTCGAGATGATTCGCGCGAGTGGACAGCTGGAGGAAAGAAGAGTCGCGACCCAGAGCGATTAACCCCGTGGCGGTCAGGTAAGTGATTGCCCTGCTGAAATGTGACGGAAGCAGTTCAACCAGGTCGATCCGCAAACAGACTAAATCCCGGAGAAAAATGGCATCTGGGGCCTATTAGATGCGCGACCTTATCTCCCTATGCCTCGCAAGTCATGCCGTTTCGGAAGAAGAAAACGTTTCCATTTCTGCTCAGTTTCCACGCTACCCCTCCCGCGCTTTTGCATCCTCTGAATATCACATGATTGATCCAAAGTCCTGATTAACGCGCTAACCGGAGAAGTGGCTCATAGTACCCACATGGACGGTTAGCCGACAAATCAGGAGTTGACCGAGCAGGGAGCTTAGCCCGAGCAGAATAATTGGACTCAGAGGCCCACCGGGATTCCCGACACCCGTCTCACGCAAACGACGCCTCCAAGCAAATGCTCGGCCGTGTGCCAGATAGCCATCGAGAGAAACCAGCTTCGAGACTTGCCCTCCAAGAATCCCGGCAACCACGTGGAGCGTTCGTTGGCGACAGTACCATCCGTCAGCATCGATTGAAGTTGTGCCGAATCTACTGGCTTACCAAGCTCGTCGGATGGCGGTCCCGGTATCCCGCGCATCAATAGTGCGTGGTCATCACCCAGGAGAATAAGAAGTCGCTAATCTGTTTCAAGTAGGTACTATCACCCGCACGGTTGTGCCGACTTTTCTGAATTTGATCTCCAGGTGCCCCCCGATTTGCCTTGTCCGTTCCTGCAAGCTCGCGATGCCCACTCCGGCCGGATGGGCCCTGTCTGACCGCTGAGTAGTTATGGCGGGTCCCTTATCCCTTACTTCCAGCACTACTTTCTTCTCATGGCGTTCAACTCTAATCTCAGCCCATTTGCTTCGCGAATGCCTCTGAACATTGGTTAGGCTCTCCTGAACGACTCTAAATAGGACAAGTTCGGCCTCGCGATTAAACCTCCCGAGCTTCGGCGGGACTCGCAATCTGACCCTAATACCACTCCGCTCCCCAAACCCCTCCAAATATTCCCGGATGGCGTCTGCCAATCCGAACTTGTCCAACATTGGAGGGTGCAAGAGGTAAGAAAGAGTGCGCACCTCAGCGAGGCATTTTTTGGCGATTTTCTCGCAGTGAATGATTAGTTTGCGCCAATTTCGAGATGACGGGATGGCCCGACGAAGTCGGTCAAGCGAGGTCAGTAAGGCTACGAGATTCTGACCGGTAACGTTATGCAAATCGCCCGCAATGCTACGTCGTTCTTCGTCTTGCGACCGTAAGAGTTGGCCCGAAAGCTGTCTCAATCCCTCTTCGGCTCGAATTCTCTCGATGCCTTGGGTTATCGCGTCGGCGACCGACCCGAGGGTATCTAAAATTGCCGGTGTTATGGGGTGCTTGAAAAACATTCCTACAACTCCGATAACACGCTTGCCGATTAGTAACGGATATCCGGCGAAAGCTACTAGTCCCTCCCTCTTTGCCCATTTCTTGTCGTGTATGCGCGAATGGTGGACAATGTCGTTGTTCAAATACTTGGTCTTCTTCCATGCTATGTGGCCGATTTCCAACTTTCCCAGGGCAATCCGACTGTGAGTGCCGTTGATACGGGTGTACATCCCCGCGCTTGCATGGAGTTCGAGAACGTCCCCAGCATCGTTCAACAGCCACACCCTGGCGAACGCAGCCTCGACATGTTTGACAATCGCTTCAGCGCATTTCTGCAAAATACGTCTCAGGTCCATTGCGCTTGCTAGAGCGGACCCCACGTCAGCCCGAAGTGCAGCTTGAGACGCGAGCGACTTTAGAGCCTCTCGCTCAAGGTTGTAACGCCTGCTCTGCTTCGCGGAGAGATTTTGGCGGGCACCCATACACTGTAATAATTCGATAATACTCGTCACCGTCTTAAATGACAGCGGTAATTGGGCTGAGGTCGGAAAACCGTTCTGGCAGGCCTACTTTTCTAAGTCCTGATTAACGCCCTAACCGGACAAGTGAAGTAACGGTACGGGACTGGTCCGATTAGGCGAAAGGCATGCCGGACCGCACGCTTCAATCGCCATTCGTGAGCGCGCGCAACAATTGTTCTGCCGTCCGAACCACCACTCCCTCGCGTCCCATCGAGCGCCTGAGTGCGGTCCTCGGATTCCTGGCGTAAAACTCTTGGCACGCTTCGGCGACGTCGCCAAATTGCGCCGGATCGTGCACAACGCTGTTCCTCACTGGTCCCGGATTCAGCCCTAGCTTGAGCAAGTGCTGCGCCAGTGCCGGGTCTTCTGTTCTGAAAATTGACATCATCGTGATTCACCTTTGAAAGAGACTCCGGCGGGCCGTAACTGAGACCCGCCAGAGTGCTGAGGTTTTTAGACGTTCACGCCTTGGAGGATGATGATTGCCTGCGCGGGGGCGTACGCGTGGTCTAAAGCGTGAACCCCTCTCACGGCCGTCTCGTTGCTGTCAAAAAACCGCTCGAAACTCACAGCTAATTCAAGCGATCCGCGATCCGCAATGTGCAAATACTGCGGATTCGTGAACAAGATGTACGACTGGTTGGTTCCGGAGCCGACCGCCTGGTTGGTTGGAAACTCTGCGGAGACAAACACAGGGAATCCAAACAGACGGCCCTGAAACGCGCCTTCGAGCGAGTCGAAGCCCGTCACGATAGGGCGGCCGTTCGCGTCCACGATTCCCATCACGTCTTTGTAGAAGACGGTTGGGTGCATGAACCACGCGGGCTTGCCCTTGCCCTTTTGGGCGTAGAACTGACCGATTTGCGCGAGCAGGTCGGTGAACTTCACCGCTCCGCCGTTCGCGCTTCCGCCGTTGGCATTGATGACAGTCGTGCCAGCGGCCGCGAAAACCGTGCCCGGCATACCTGTGCCGGCACTGGTTGCAACCATGGCGTTCATCTCGGCCTGCGCAAAAGCCAGGGCGAGAATTTCCGAAACAATCTGGTCGATTGCCGGAACCGAGGTTGCCAGAAGTTCGTTCGGAATCGCGACCAAGGCTTTTGCGGTCTTCAGGTCAAATTGCACCTGAGACAAGTTCGGATCGGACGGGGTCAATTGCTGACCTTGGCCGCCAGCGCCGGAACCGGCCGAGTTGCCCCAGACCACCGTCGGCGCCGCGCTTTCAACGGGAACATTCATCCGTTGGATTCCCGGCATCGGCTAAACTCGGCAACCCGCCGCGCGAATGACGTGCGCCGAGGTCAACAGCCCGATGATGGCGTCGGCCTGAATCGTCGGAACGAGGTAGCTGCCCGGCGTGGTGCCGGTCAGCAACGTCTTCTGCGCGTACTGGAGGTCGTTTTCTCGCGATGCCGCGTTAATCACGTTGCCGCCCATCGCGGTCAGTCCGCGAATGAAGCGGGTGATTGAAAATGCGTTCTCGCCAAAATTGGAGCCTCGTCCCTTCGCTCCAACCTGTCCTTCAACTTTTTTCACGAGGTCGTGAAAATCGCGCGGCGAAATCAAATAACCCGCGTTGCTCATAGCGTCCGCGAGCTTGTCCAAAACTTCCGCTGAAAATTGCATGCGTTCTCTTTGTTGATTGGATTTTGACAACAGCCGCATCGCCGGTCGTCAACACGCGCGCGATGGCCGTCTTGGTTCGGGATCGGCATTTCCCGGTACGCAGTCGCGGTCGCGTCAAGCCGAGCGGAATTTTTAACGTCGTCCGCCAGCGACAAACTTATGTTGAAAAGAAAGAGAGTCGCGCTCTCGGGCAAAGAACGCGACTCTCAGGGGTGAGCCGCCGGGCTTATGAAACCCGACCCAGGGCGGTGAGCGCCCAGCGGCTCGCATTTGCTCACTCTTTTCGACTAGCGGCTTGGTGCCGTTGAGCACGGCCTTGGCCGCCGCTAGTCAGCTTGGCCCAGCTGTTGAAAAGTAGTATACCTGTTGTATAGATAACGCAGTGGTTTACTAAGCGGACAGACTTTGCGTATGGCTATTTGCCGTTTTCGAGGAAGGCCTTCAACTTGTCCTGTGGAACAACCGGCCCTACGGCAAGGTCTTCAATCCACTCTTCTTCACGGAGGGTATTATCAATCGCGTCGAGGAATTTTGGTGGCAGGTCTACAAAACTGCCTTCCCAGTAACTAAGAAACATGACAAGAATCCTCGGAAGCGAGCGATGGCCGTGAGAAACGGCGAATATGTAACTCCACGCGCTTTGAAAGCTTTCCCCTCCTACAGGTCCATCCAGGCCGATATCTCTCCACGGATCGCAAGAGCAGTCAGCCAGCCACGCTTCGGCGACGCCTTTCTCTCTTTCTCTTTTCTTCTTACTATCTATCTTGTGGCGGGGTTTTACCCCCACGGGATTTTGGGATTTTACCCCCACGGAATTGCCGGAAAACAACCCCACGGAATTTTCATCCCGTAGCGTCATTTCTCCGTGGCGGGGTTTTACCCCCACGGATTGGCACTTCCCCGGATTCACGGCCGCCCACTCATCGTGACCCAACACGGTAAACGAGTTGGGCCGGAACTCACCACCAGACTTCGCCAGGTCTCGATTACCACCGAGACACTTCAGCCAGCCGTGCGAAACCAAAAAACTCTTCGCGTCTTTGACAGTGTCTACGTGATATCCAATTTCTTTTGCGACCCTATCGTTGGAAGCGTTGAACACGCTGCTGTTTCGTGAAACGTTGTAAGCGTACATGTAGACCGCAAATGTGGCGCCCTTCATATGGCGCCGCGCAAAGCATCTCGGTTTTGCTGCTTGCTGCTCGCCGCTCTCAGCGTTATCGCCGGGCGGGTTCGTGTTGGTCGACATCGGGCCTCAGGCCTCAGTAATTTATCATCGAATTCGTCTGCGGGGCTGCCCAGAGGCCCTGGAGCAACCCCGCAGTCCAGGCCCGTCGGGGTGGCGGACCTGGAAGATTTTTGGCCGGGTGTCCCCGATCCCCCGACCAATCCGACTCGGAGAGTCGGAAACTCAGAAACTGATTACGTCCGGATTCTCCGGCGGCCGCGCAGCCATTCGCTCAATGTCGCCAAACCGCCCTTGATAGAAGGCGTCAACGGCTGCCTTGAGCGCGATCCCGTCTCGCGAGTCCAGCCGCGCCGGAAAAATGGCGGACTGGATGCGGTCAACCGCGCGGAGCGCGGCCTCAATTCGGGAGATTTCGTCGTTGGTCAAGCGTCCGCCATTCTCGAAAACTGACACCTTCCAGCGAGCCACACCCGTAATAACCTCAAGGGGGAGCAGCGCGACGCCGAGGCGCTCGCGTTCTTGGCGCAGGCGGTGCCCTGTACAAAGATTCATTTAGACCTCCTCCGATAAAGGCGTAGGATTGTGAGCCAAAAAATGTCGGCCCGGATTTTAGGTCCGGGCCGTTGAGAGAGCTAAGCAAGAAGCCGCGAGCGAGGCGACTTCCTCTGACTGTAGGGCGAAACGTTACGGGTTTTCGATGCACACGCCACCGCGAATCAATGTCTCTCGGAATCCAATTCTTGCGGTGGCTCGGAATGTCACAGAACGCTCAATCAGGCGCCGAACGGGTACGAGACTAGACAGAAGCCACTGTTCCGAGCGCAGAAATGGAACGTAGGTCGCTCGTTCGTTGGCTAGCGCAGTATCGGAAACGGCGCCTAGCTTTAACAAAACTTCTCCTGTCAATTGACCGTATGCGGCCAGGCTGTTTCCCATTTCCTCGTCGCCATCGAGAATCCGGTCTAGGTCGCTGACAACCTTAGGATCGACGGACACACTGGGAACGCGCGCTCTTGGCACGTGCTTTCTCGTCGGTTCATCATCATCCTGACGTTTAGCGTCAGGATGGAATCTATGTTCCCACTGGGATCGGTCGAAGTGCGGCAATCCGTCCGATTCTTCCGGTATCGGAAGACCGTACTTCTGACACAGCTTTTCGGCTCTATTGGCAAGCCGGAAGGCCAATTGTCTTACGCCGGTCGCGCTCAACTCGTATCCCATCTTCGCAAGAACGAAGCTCGTTTCTTCTGCGGTCTTGCCCTCTTGGAAGTAGAACAGCAAAATCAGTCTGCGCTTGAGGGACCACACTGGGTCATTTCCGTAACCAGAAATCAATTTATCGAGAATCTGTGGGTAGTCGAAAAAGAATGGAGGCCGATACTCTGTCGTTTGAATCTGGAGATACCCGTCGGGTACCTGCGTCACTTCGCTCATCGCTCGCTCTCTCTCTGAAATCTGAATCCGATTCACGCGGTCCCCAACGCCGCGAGAGAATCGACGAAAAAATGTTACGAGAAAAAATCGGCGCGTACAAAGAACTTTTTCGGTACTAGACCTAAAAAGTTTGTCCACTTACTGAACAGAATCCCGGAAGCAACTGTCGCCCTATTTTCGCCCTAAGCGGCCAAAACCTGAGCGAACAGAGACGAACATCTGTTTGGTCGAAGTTCTTGAGAAGACAACAAAGTTGTGCGTTTATAACGTGCTGAAACGGACTTAAAATCCTCCGGGGATTTTTCCTCATGTGGGTTCGACTCCCACCCCGGGCACCATTTCACATCACATGTGGTCCCGGTTGCACCGGGATTTCGGCTGCGGGCTCTGACGCCCGCAAAGCGCCTCAAGTTCGACTCCCACCCCGGGTACCAGTCTTTCTTGTTGAAGTTGAATGAATTGTTTGTTCATCACTGCGCGGGTACCTCCCTCAAATGATGCTTTTCAGATCGTGATTGTGGTTGATGTTCGCTCCGCGAATCGCTAGGACCTTTTTGGAGCGTTTTAGCTGGCCGGCAACAATGCGATATCCCCCGCTGGTGTATGTCTTCACCGTCGCGCCGCTGTAAGCTAACAATCGCCGTTGGGCCGGAAGCGGTGCGGCGTTTGGATCAAAGCAATCAACAGAGCAGCTCGGACGGGGCCGATCGAGGGAATCTGACATAGCAACCTCGTCGCGCTATGCATCTCGGTCTCCGTCAATAGCTCTCGCCGAACCTTCCGACACAACTGCTGAAGCGCATCGGGTTGCGCGTAATCCGGTTCAGTGCGACGCCGCGCGGCAGTGAAGTGACAGCAAGACACACAGGTTAGAAGACGGGCCGGAAACCTGCCGGTATCCATTTTTAGCAATTCTCCAATTGATTCTAATTCCTCAAATGGAACTGATTTCCTTCCAACTCGGCACAGAGTGCTACGGGCAGGACCAACCCACCTTACTTCGTCTCCTTTGGAATCAATCTCTTAGCAGCGGGAACTACCGGGGATAAGCAACGATAGAGCAGCGAACTGGTTTGGTTTCGGTCTTGCACAGTCATTGAGTCGTGGAAAGAGTTCTCGTTGAGAAGGGCAAGCAGTAGCCGCCGCAAAAATCACAAGAGAAGTAGGGTAGAGGCCTAGCTCGCAATCGACCAGGTTGTTCCAGATTGCCACCTCCCCATTGGACATCCTTCGGGATTCCTTTGAGTTGCGGAGAAGTGTGACCAGACCCAATGCGTGGGGACTGCCGCCTCAATCTGTCGCAGCGAGAATTTTGGTCTCCCCCGACTCGTAGCGTGATCGGGAATTCGCTTGCTAATGGTGCAGAAACACATCCTGAAAGCTTCACAGATCAGATCGCCTTTTCACCGGTTGAACAGGAGAAGCTAATGCGCATATTCAAATTTGGGAAGACATCGTTGGTGGCGTTCGTATTAGTTGCTCTTGTGGCAGGGTGCGGCCGACAACAAGCCCGCAGTCCTTTGTCACCCACGGTGATTGCCACATCCCCGGTAAACGGCGCCACCGCTGTATTGCTCAATACCACGGTGACAGCAACGTTCAGTTCGGTGATGGCCCCGGCAACCATCAATACCTCGACTTTTACTTTAACGGGGCCGGGAGGGACCGCTGTAGCCGGCGCCGTAACATACTCGGGCACCAGCGCTACGTTTACACCCACCGCCTCGCTCGCTGCTAACTCTATATATATCGGCACGATTACGACGGGGGCCACCGACCCCGGCGGCAACGCCCTGTCGGCGAATTTTGTGTGGAGCTTTACAACGGGTCCGCCGACCGTTATTTCCACGGTCCCGGCGGGCGGCGCCACGGTAGTGGCCGTTAACACAAGTGTCTCCGCTACGTTCAGCGAGCCAATGAATCCGCTCACGCTTACCAATGCTACTTTTACTGTGACTGGTCCGGGCGCAACTCCGGTAGCTGGAGTTGTCAGTTACTCGGGTTCCACGGCGACATTTACGCCAGCGACGGTTCTTGCCAACAGCACATTATTTACAGCCACGATTACAACCGGAGCGAAAGATCCTGCGGGTGTGGCGCTGGCCACCAACTTCGTGTGGACGTTTACGACAGCTCCGCCACCGACGGTCACGTCTACCGTTCCTGCAAATGGAGCCACCGCTGTGGCTGTCAACACCCTCGTTTCCGCCACGTTCAGCGTGCCCATGAATGCTGCAACCATCACTGGGACAACTTTCACCGTGACCGGACCAGGAGCCACTCCCGTGGCCGGCGCCGTTACGTACGCAGGCAACACAGCGACGTTTACGCCCACATCGGCTCTCGCCAATAGCACATTATTTACGGCCACGATTACCACCGGAGCGAAAGATCCCACTGGTGCTCCACTCGCGGCCAATGTTGTGTGGACGTTTACGACGGCTCCGCCACCGGCGGTTATGTCTACCGTTCCTGTAAACGGAGCCATCGCTGTGCCTGTCAACACCCTCGTCTCCGCTACGTTCAACGTGCCTATGAACGCTGCAACCATCACTGGGACAACTTTCACCGTGTCGGGACCAGGCGCGACCGCCGTGGCCGGCGCCGTTACGTATACAGGCAACACAGCGACGTTTACCCCGGCGTCAATTCTAGCCAGCAGCACTTTGTTCACGGCGACGATTACGACCGGAGCAAAAGATACTTCCGGCACTCCACTCGCAGCCAACTTTGTATGGACCTTTACAACGGCTCCGCCACCGGCCGTGGTTCCTCCCACCGTTCCGGCGAGCAACGCCGTCGGGGTCGCGGAGGGAGTAGTTCTGGCGGCCACGTTCAGCGTTCCGATGGAAGCCAGTACGATTAACACAACAACGTTTACGTTAACGGGCCCGGGTACCACTCCAGTCGCCGGATCGGTCAACTATTCCGGGTCCACCGCGACATTCACGCCGGCAGCACGTCTGGCCGTCTCTACCTTGTATACGGCCACGATTACCACCGGGGCGAAAGATGCCACAGGTGCTCCACTGGCAGCCAACTATGTCTGGACCTTTACTACCGCACCACCGCCCGCAGTGACTTACACAGTTCCTGCAAGCGGGGCCACCAACGTCCCGCTCAATCAAAAATTTTCCGCCACTTTCAATGCAGCAATGACTGCTTCCACGATTACGGCGGCGGGGACATTCACGGTGGCAAAGACTACCGGCGGAACAGCTGTAGCAGGCGCGGTCACGTACGATTCCGCAAGCAATACGGCAATCTTTACGCCAACAGCCGCGCTCACAGCCAGTACTCAATATACGGCTACGGTTACCACCGCCGCGCAAAGCGTACAAGGCAACGCGCTGCCAGCGAACTATGTTTGGAGTTTCACGACTGGCGTCGCCGCAAACGCAACCGCACCAACGGTAGTTTCCACGGATCCAGCCAACGCAGCGATTAGTGTGCCCCTCAATCAGAAAGTCGCCGCGACATTCAGCACGTTTATGGACCCGTCCACAATTTCCGCGGTCGGGACATTCACAGTGGCGGCGACGGTCGGAGGTGCCGCAGTCCCCGGAACCGTCTCCTACGCGGGCCAGACGGCAATCTTTACCCCAACGGCCAATCTGGCTGCGAGCACACAATACACCGCCACTATCACTACTGCTGCCAAAGACCTCAGTGGCATCGCCATGGCGGCTAATTTCACCTGGAACTTTACGACGGGTATCGCCACGAACGTGACCGGTCCGACGATTACGGTTGAGAACCCGGCCAGCGTGGCCGTGAATGTCTTAATCGATACAACCGTCAGCGCCACATTCAGCACGGCGATGGATCCCACGACGATTACCAACGGGTCTTTCACGCTGGCAGTTGCAGGAGTAGGCGGAGCTCCCGTGAGCGGCATCGTTTCTTACGATGCGGCAAGCCACATCGCAACCTTCGCGCCCTCGGCCAATCTCACGGCCAATGCCCAATATACGGCCACGGTCTCAAACACGGTTCAGGACCTTTCCGGCAATGCCTTGACGAGCGGGCCGGCGTCGACTCCACCGGATCCATGGAGTTTCACAACGGGCGCGACGACGGGTGCCGTATCGCCGGCGATGATCAATCTCGGCTCAGCGGGCAGCTTCGCCGTGATGGCCACGGCCTCCATCAGCAGCACCGGGAGCGTCGTGATTAACGGAAACGTGGGGCTATCTCCCGGCACGTCACAGGGCATCCCGCCAGCCCAAGTGAACGGCACCATCCACGTCAACGATCCCATCGTCGCACAAGCCCAAGCCGATCTCTTGGCCGCCTATAACGATGCCGTCAGCCGTTCGACAAATGCGCAAACCTTGCCCGGAAATATGGGAGGACTGACCTTCACTCCTGGCCTGTATGTTAACTCGACATCGGTTTTGATATCGGGAGCAGGGCCAGGCAACAATGTCACGCTCGACGCTCAGGGCAACCCCAATGCGGTGTTTATCTTCAAGATGGGGTCCACACTCACCACGGCAACCAGCTCTCAGGTAATCCTGGCGGGCGGCGCCAAGGCCAGCCACGTCTTCTGGCAGGTGGGCACTTCCGCAACGCTTGGCGTCACATCCATATTCCAGGGAAATGTGCTCGCCGCTACCAGCATCACGATCAATACCGGCGCAGCAGTAACTGGAAGCATGTTCGCTGGCGCTGCCGGGGGCGCGGGGTCGGCCACGGTGAACGCAAGCACGGTCACCGTACCTGCGCCATAAGGCGGGAGTCATTCGAAGCGGACGCGCGAGAAACAAGATGTACGGCAGCGAGGCGGGTTCTTTGGCTCGCTTCGCAGCTAGTAGGCACGATCCAGGAGGCGACGATGAAATTGGGAAAGCGCATTATTCCCACAATGGCAGTTGCTTTTTTTCTAGTGCCTATGCTTTTCGCGGACGACACGCCAAAACCCGGTGACACGCCCAAGAAGGACGAGTCCGCGACTTCCGCCACGGCTGTTGGCGCCGCGGCCAAGCCCGTTGGAAAAACACTGCTCCCGTTGCTGGCTAAGCCGTCCGCCCAGGAGCACGCGGCGAAAGGTAGTGGAAACCGTTCGGGGCGACACTCGCACGGTGCCGGAACCCAGAGCGACTCCACACCAAAGGTCGAACTCTTCGTGGGCTATTCGTACTGGCGAAGTGTGCCAGACAGTACCAGAAACCGCATCGACGGCATGAATGGCGGCAGCATCTCCCTGGCCTACAATTTCAACAGACACGTTGGCTTGGTCGCCGATTTTGCCGGCTTCGGTGTTGATTCACTCGAGTTCACCAGGCTCGGCCCAGCCTATAGCCCTTCTCGCAATGTCAATGCCAATGGCACTGTCTTCAGTGTCATGTTTGGTCCGCGTGTCTCCTTTCGCGACCACGGCAAGTTCACTCCGTTCCTCCAGGTTCTCGGCGGAGTTGCGCACGCCGACGATGTCACTGTGGACGGCTGCAATGTGCCCATCGCTGCCTGCGTACCACTTCCGAAGCAAACGGTGTTCGCCATGACCGCCGGAGGAGGCCTGGATTACCGATTGAACCACCGCCTCGCCCTGCGCCTTTTTCAAGCGGAATTCCTGCTCACTCGGTTTCAGGATCCTACTTCTCTCACCGGCGCTGACGGATGGCAGAGCAATGTCCGTCTCTCCACGGGGCTTGTGTTCCGCTTCGGCGGAAATCCGCCGCCACCACCACCTCCTCCCAATCGTTCCCCAGTGGCTTCCTGTTCGGCCAATAAGACGATGATCTACGCCGGCTCCGGCGACTTCGTTGTTGTGCGTGCGGACGCCAGCGATCCCGACGGCGATCCCCTAACCTATTCCTGGACAACAAACGGCGGCACCGTCGACGGCACCGGTCCTGAAGCAAGGTGGAACTCGGGCGGCACAAATCCCGGAACTTTCACAGCAAAGGTGCGCGTGGATGATGGACGGGGCGGCTCTGCCGATTGCTCGGCGTCTATTCGTGTCGAGCCGCCGCCCAATCGGTCACCCTTGATGAGTTGCTCTGCGGACCATAATTCTGTCGTGATTGGCGACACGGTGCAGATCACCGCATCCGCCAGCGATCCCGACAACGACCCCCTAACCTATACCTGGAAGTCCAGCGGGGGCCGGGTCCGCGGCAGGGATGCTTCCGTGAGGTTCGAAACCACCGGCTTGACTGCCGGACGCTACTCCGTGCAGGGCCATGTGGAAGATGGCCGCGGTGGCACCGCAGATTGCGAATTGGGTGTTGAGGTCCAATCTCCACCGCGTCCACCGGAGATGGTTGAATTGGAAACCAGACTCTCGCTTCACAGCATTTACTTCCCAACTGCTCGACCGACTGTGGCGAATCCTACCGGCGGCTTGGTCGGCAGCCAGGAGCAGATCCTCGTTAAGCTTTCAACCGACTTCAAACGCTACCTCACGTTCAGCCCGGACGCCCACTTGATCCTCGGCGGCCATGCGGACCAACGCGGTTCGGTCCCATACAACAAGGGTCTTACGGATCGTCGCGTGGCTCGCACCAAAACATTCCTGATCGAACACGGCGTTCCCGCAGACCACATTGACACCCGTTCCTATGGCGCAGAAGACCAACTCACCACCGAACAGACCAAGGAACAGATCGCGCAAAATCCCGACGTCACTCCCCATGAGCGCAAACAAATGTTGGACAATCTGACGGTCATGGTCCTTGCCAACAACCGCCGCGTCGACGTCACCTTGAGCACGACCGGACAACAGTCCACTCGGCGCTACCCGTTCAACGCCAGGGACTTCCTGGCTCTAATCGATACCAAGGGCAAAGAACCCGGCCGCGCGGCAAGTCCGGGACCAAAGAAGAAAGTGCAACGGTAGCGCTGTAACGCAGTGTCCGTTGAACAGGTGGGGAACAGTTGGGGAAGAGTTGGCGGGTTCTCTCTCCGAGGCATTTCTCTTGACGCTCCCCTTTACAGAACCTGCTTCCCGGACAAGTGCAAATGGCTGACTCCCCAGACGTCCCGATCTGGGAGGTTACATCGCCAATGGTGATCGCCAAGAACCGTCCAGCTAAGATGTCCGTGTACCCGTCATGTACCTTGCTTCGGCGTTTTTGCAGGTTTTCCCCGTTTTGGAGTTTCGTAAAATCAGAAAATTACATACGATCAGATCCCCCGAGGTGTTCGACTCCCACCCCGGGCACCAGTCTTTTTCGCCACCGGCCATAAATACATTTGCCTCGCGACTCCTGTCCAAACTGCATCTGAACTTCGTAAAATTCAGGCGGAATTGGCGATCCTGTCCGCGCATTGAAAGTTTTTCTAGAACCCAGAAATAGAATGATTGTTCGGAAGTGCCTAATTGCGGGCAGACTGCCGGAAGCTGTCAGTTAGACAAGTATCTAACTCTCGCCCCCCGGCATCCAAACAGAATCGGATTTTTCCGGGAGTGCCCAAGTGGGGTGCTTTTGACGCCGTGCTATCCGCCCAGCGTGGCGTCGGTAAGTCAGAGGACCAAAATATTTTAGGGAGACCATGGGGTATGTATAGGCCAAAGTACGGGTTCGATTCGAGCATTATCTCACTCACCGGCGAAAGCCGGTTTGCGGGGTTGTTTGCCGCTTCCGCGCTGCTTTCTTTACTTGCCCTGTTTATCAGTGGATGCGACACGAAGTCAGCTCCGATGACGAAGCCGCCGGCGCCGCAGGTTACGGTGGCGAAGGTGGAGTGCAAGCCGGTGATCGAGACCGATGAGTTTACGGGCCGTCTGGAGGCGGTGGATCACGTGGAGATCCGGCCGCGGGTGTCCGGCCAGCTGGATAGCGTGCATTTTCAGGAAGGGGCGATCGTCCAGAAAGGCGATCTGCTGTTCACGATTGATCCACGGCCGTTTCAGGCGGAAGTGGACCGGTTGAAGGCAGAGTTGCAACGGGCAAAGGCGCAGTTGGCCCGTACCCAGAGCGATTTCGCGCGCGCCGAGCGGCTGCACAACAACAACGGCATGTCGATCGAGGAGTACGACCGGCGCAATTCGGCGCGAGCGGAGGCCGAGGCGCAAGTGGCTTCGGTGGAGGCATCGCTGCGGGGAGCTGAACTCAACCTGGAGTTTACGCATATCGTTTCGCCGATTACCGGGAGAGTGAGCCGCGCGGAAGTGACGCGCGGGAACCTGGTGACCAGCGGTGGCGGGGGGCCGGCGACTTTGCTGACGACGGTGGTTTCGCTGGATCCGGTCTATGCGTATTTCGACGCCGACGAACAGACCTATTTGAAGTATGGGAAGCAGGCGCGTGCCGGAAAGAAAGGCACAAACGGCGAAAACAACGGCCCGATTTACCTGGGACTGGCGGGAGAAGAAGATTTCCCGCACAAGGGCGTGGTGAACTTTATTGACAACCAGGTGAACCCGACGACGGGCACGATTCGAGCGCGCGGGGTATTCAACAACAAGGATTTCTCGTTGACGCCGGGATTGTTTGCGCGATTGAAACTGTCTGGGAGCGGAACTATCAGCGGCTGTCAGATCGACGATGCGGCGGTGGGGACGGACCTGAACCAGAAATTTGTGCTGGTGGTGGACGCGAATAACGCGGTTGCGTATCGTCCCGTGACGCTTGGGCCCATGGTGAATGGTTTGCGCGTGGTGCGCGATGGATTAAAGGAAGGCGACATCGTGGTGGTGAACGGACTGCAACGCGTGCGTCCGGGAATGAACGTGACGCCGAAGCACGTGCCGATGGGGAGCGCGCAATTGTCCTGGCCCACAGGCTTGAGTGACGACTCAGGCGCGAAACGCCAAGGCGGCTCTGGCAAGTAAGGCCAAAGGGATTCCATGAAAATCGCGGACTTTTTTATTGATCGACCTATCTTTGCCGCGGTGGTCTCGATTGTGATCACCATCATCGGCGCACTGGCATTTTTGAAGCTGCCCATCAGCGAATATCCGGAGGTTGTGCCGCCAACGGTGGTGGTGCGGACGACGTATCCCGGCGCGAACCCGGTGGTGATCGCGGACACGGTGGCTTCGCCGCTGGAGCAGGCGATCACCGGCGTGGAAGACGAGTTGTACATGTTTTCGCAGGCGACGGCGGACGGCGTGATGACGCTGACAATCACGTTCCGCATCGGGACCGATCTTGACAAGGCGCAGGTGCAGGTGCAGAACCGCGTGGCGCAGACGTTGCCGCGATTGCCGCAGGAAGTGCAGCGTCTCGGCGTAACCACGGAAAAAACTTCGCCAGATTTGTTGATGGTGGTCCACCTGATTTCTCCGGACAAACGCTACAACATGCTGTATCTGGCGAACTATGCGGTGCTGCAAGTAAAGGACGAGCTTTCGCGCTTGCCCGGCGTGGGCAATGTGCAGATTTTCGGCGCGGGCGATTTCAGCATGCGCGTGTGGCTGGATCCGAACAAACTGGCATCGCACAGCCTGACGGCGACGGATGTGGTGCGCGCCATCCGCGAACAGAACGTGCAAGTGGCAGCGGGCGTGCTTGGCGCGCCGCCCGTGGCGAACCCGCAAAACGCGTTTCAATTGCTGGTGAATACACAAGGGCGGCTGACGACGGAGGAGGAGTTCGGAAACATCATTGTCCGCGCGGCGCCGCAGATTACGCGTATCCGGGACTTGGGACGAGTGGAACTGGGCGCGAGCACGTACGCGCTGCGCAGTTTGCTGAATAATGAGCCGGCGGTCGCGATTCCGATTTCGCAGCGGCCGGGTTCGAACGCGCTGGAAACGTCGAAGCAGGTCCGCGAGACGATGGCGCGGCTGAAGGCGCAATTTCCGGAAGGGCTGGATTACAGGATTGTTTACGACCCGACGGTATTCGTAAGGCAGTCGATCGAAGCGGTGGGTCACACGTTTGTGGAAGCGCTGATTCTAGTGGTGCTGGTTGTGCTGATCTTCCTGCAGACGTGGCGCGCTTCGATTATTCCGCTGCTGGCGCTGCCGGTGTCGCTGGTGGGTACGTTCGCCATCATGCTGGCGCTGGGATTTACGCTGAACACGCTTTCGCTTTTTGGGCTGGTGCTGGCGATCGGCATCGTGGTGGACGACGCGATCGTGGTGGTGGAAAACGTCGAGCGAAATCTGGAGCTTGGCTTGCAGCCGAGGGAAGCGACGCAGCGGGCCATGGCGGAGGTGAGCGGGCCGATTATCGCGATCGCGCTGGTGCTTTGTGCGGTGTTCGTACCGACGGCATTCATCGTGGGGCTTTCGGGGCAATTCTACAAACAGTTCGCGCTAACGATTGCGATTTCAACGGTGATTTCGGCGTTTAACTCGCTGAGCTTAAGCCCGGCGCTGGCGGCGCTGCTCTTACAATCGCGTGATGCGAAGAAGGACCGGTTCTCGCGTGCGTTGGAATTCACGTTCGGGTGGTTCTTCCGTGGCTTCAACCGGTTTTTTGCCTGGGCATCGGGCAAGTACGGAACATTTGTCGGGCATGCAATACGTTCGACGGGAATCGCGCTGGTGATTTATGCCGGATTGATTGCATTGACCGGCATCGGGTTTAGCAAGGTGCCGAGCGGGTTCGTGCCGACGCAGGACAAGCAGTACCTGGTGGCATTCGCGCAACTGCCGAACGGCGCGACGTTGGATCGCACGGAAGCAGTGATGCGCGAACTCTCTGACATCGCGCTCGCGCACCCCGGCGTGCAGGATGCCATCGAATTTCCTGGCCTCTCCATCAACGGGTTCACGAACAGCCCCAATTCCGGCATCGTTTTCGTCGGCCTGAAGCCGTTTGAGCAGCGGACGACTAAGAATCTTTCGGGCATGGCGATCGCGAAACAGCTGAACGAAAAATTCTCAGGAATTCAGGAAGCGTTCGTGGCGATTTTTCCGCCGCCGGCAGTGCAAGGGCTGGGAACGGTGGGCGGATTCAAATTGTACGTGGAAGACCGCGCGGGACTGGGGCTGGAACCTCTCTACAAGGAAACGACGGCGGCCATCGGCAAGGGCTATCAGACACCGGCGCTCGGCGGGCTGTTTTCAAGCTTTGACGTAAACGTGCCGCAGATTGACGCGCATGTGGACCGTGAAAAGGCGAAGACTTACGGCATCAGCCTGGATGATGTGTTCGAGACCCTGCAGGTGTATCTCGGCGCGCTGTATGTGAACGACTTCAACCGGTTCGGACGAACGTATCAGGTGAATGCGCAGGCGGAATCGAGTTACCGGTTGCAGCCTGAAGACATCGTGAAGCTGAGAGTAAGAAACGCGGCGGGAGAAATGATTCCGCTGGGCTCTGTGGTCACAGTGCGCTCGACGTACGGGCCGGACCGCGTGATGCACTACAACGGGTTTCCAGCCGCGGAAATCAACGGCGCGGCGGGGCCCGGATTCAGTTCCGGACAATCCGAGGCGGCGATTACGAACATTTTGAATCAGAACCTGCCGAACGGGATGCGGTTCGAGTGGACGGAGCTGACGTTCCAGCGAATCCTGGCCGGAAACACGATGGTTTACATTTTTCCGCTGTCAGTGCTGCTTGTTTACCTGGTGCTGGCGGCGCAATACGAAAGCTGGTCGCTGCCGCTGGTGGTGATTCTGATCGTGCCGATGACGCTGCTCTCCGCGATTGCCGGCGTGTGGCTGCTGAAGGGCGACAACAACGTGTTCACGCAGATCAGCCTGATCGTGCTGGTGGGCTTGGCCTGCAAGAACGCCATTTTGATTGTGGAATTCGCGCGCGAAAAGCAGCACGAGGGGATGAACCGGTTTGAAGCGGTCCTGGAAGCGTGCCGGCTGCGTTTGCGGCCAATTCTGATGACGTCGCTGGCGTTCACGATGGGCGTGGTGCCGCTGGTGCTTTCTTCGGGTGCGGGCTCGGAAATGCGGCAGGCGATTGGCGTGGCGGTGTTCTTTGGAATGCTTGGCGTCACGTTCTTCGGGTTGTTGCTGACGCCCGTGTTCTATGTGGTGGTGCAACGGTTGGTGGAGGGCAAGGAAGTGAAGACGATTGCACAAGCCGGAAAGATTGGCGAGCCAGGAAAGGCGGAGGCGTAATCCATGAGAGGACCATACCTCGCGATACTCGCAATCGTCGTGGCCCTTTCGGGATGCTCGGTGGGGCCGCACTACAAAGCGCCCAATCCGGCGGAAGTGAAGCTTCACCAAGTGCAGCCGTCGGAAATCTCGCAGGAGAAATTCGATGGCAAGTGGTGGGGGCAATTTGACGACGGGGTTTTGAACGGGCTGGTGGATTCCGCCCTGCACGCGAATTGGGACATCGAAGTGGCGCGCGCACGGCTGGCGCAGTCGAGAGCCATCTACGACGAGCGCAAGCTGGACAAGTATCCGACCATTTCGAGTACGGCAAGCTACCAGCAGAGCAGGGAAGTTGTCCCCGGATTCACGAACACGCCGATCAACATCAAGACCTACCAGGCGGGTTTCGACGCGTACTGGGAGTTGGACGTTTTCGGGCGCGTGCGGCACCAGGTGAAGGCGGCCGCCGCGCAGGATCAGGCGTTCCGGGCGAATCTTCGCGACGTGCAGGTGAGCGTGGCCGCGGAGGTAGCGCGGAACTATTTTCTGCTGCGCGGGGCGCAGTGGAGGCTCGCGGTAGCGCAGCGGAGCCTGGTGAATCAGGAGGACACGCTGAAGTGGACGGAAGTGCGGCGCGATGCGGGCGTCGGCGAGGAGCAGGACGTGGCCAGCGCGGCGGCGCGCGTTGCGGCAACGGCGGCGACGATCCCCGATTTCAACGCGGCCGTTTTGACGTATGAGAACCGGATTGCCGTGCTGACGTCTGTGCGTCCTGGCGAGCTTGCCGCAGATCTCTCGGCGCGCGAGTATACGCCAATCACCAAGGCATTGCCGATCGGGGATCCCAATGAATTGCTGCGGCGCCGGCCGGACGTGCAGGCGGCAGAACGGCGACTGGCACAGGCGACGGAGCTCCAGGGGTCGGCGGTGGCCGACCTCTTCCCGCATGTGACATTCGGCGGATTTCTGGGATTCATCGCGGGGCGCGGGGACTTGTTTTTTCAATCGGACTCGGAGGCGTGGAGCATCACGCCATCGATTTCGTGGCCGGCGCTAGATTATTGGCGATTCAAGGCGCGGGTGAGGCAGTCGTCGGCGGTGACGCAGGAAAATTATGCGCAGTATGAGCAGACCGTGCTGCGCGCGCTGGAAGAGACGGAAAACGCACTGATCAGCTATCACGCAAATCAGGAAAAGCTGATCAAACTGAACGACCAGGCGCGGGAGAGCAAGCGCGCCGCGGATATCGCGCGGGACCGTTACCGCGAAGGCGTGATTGATTTCCTGCAATTGCTGGACGCCGAGCGGGTGCAATTGCAGGCCGAAGACAACCTGGCGCAGGTCGAAGGCGACGTCTTTGTTTCCGTCGTGACAATCTATAAGGCACTGGGCGGTTTGCCCGAGGATAGCCAGTTGCCGGGGAGCCGGAGTCCGGTGGTGGCTACGAGCGCGGGCGCGAAGGCGGGAAGTAAGTAGGTTTGGACTGAGTTGTTCGCTGAGACGGAAAGAAGTCGATCAGCTATAGATCTACCTCCACGCAGTTGTAGAAATATTTGGAGTTGAGGTTCTTCGGGCATCCTTATCGGATGCCCTCAGAATGACAAGTTCAACCTTATCCACCGTCAATTAAATATCGCTCATTCGGCACCGGGTATTTCACCGGCGCCAGTGTTGGGGTGCGTCTATGTAGGAGGCGTCGAGGGCGGCGATGGAGGGGCAGCCGAGGAGGCGGAGGGTGCGTTCGACGTCGGCGCGGAGGATTTCGAGGGCCCGGACGACGCCGGGATAGCCAGCAGCGGCCAGGCCGTAGGCGTAGGCGCGGCCGATGAGGACGGCACGGGCGCCGAGGCAGATAGCTTTCACGATGTCTCCGCCACGGCGTATGCCGCCATCCATCAGGACTTCGGTGCGGCCGTTGACGGCGGCGACGATTTCGGGAAGCGCGCGGATTGTGGGATAGACGGAATCGAGTTGGCGGCCGCCGTGGTTGGAGACGATGACGGCGGCGGCTCCTTCGTCAACGGCGCGGCGGGCGTCATCTCCTGTGAGCAGGCCTTTCACGATGATCGGGCCGGGCCAGACTTTTCTGATCCAATTCAAATCGTTCCAGGTTACAACCGCGTCGGCGAGGGCGGCAGCGACATCCACCAACTGCATGGGGCCTTCCCCGGGGATGGTGATGTTTTCGAGCTTGGGAACTCCGCCATCGGCCAGAAACGAAGCGAGCCAGCGGGGATGCACGAGAAATTGAGGGAAGAAAGGGAGCTTGGCGAAAAGCGAGCTGCCGAGAAGTTGCTTCATGCCGTTGCGCGGATCGCGCTCCCGCATTCCGGCCACGGGCGTGTCCACGGTGATGACGAGGGCGGAGAAGCCGACGCGACGGGCGCGGTCGATACCGCTTTCGGCGGCGGCGCGGCCACCCAATAGATAGAGTTGATACCACGCGGGGCCTTTGGTGGCGGCTTTCACGTTTTCCAGTTTGTGGCCGGAAATTGTGGAGAGAATGTAGCCGGTGCCTGCTTTGCCCGCGGCTTTGGCGGCGGCGACTTCTCCGCCTGGGTGCATCAGACGGCTGTAGCCGACGGGCGCGAGCAGGCCGGGAAAGGCGAGATCGAGGCCAACGACGCGGACGGTGAGATCGCATTTGTCGAAGGCGACGGCGTTGCGGGGTCGAAAAAGGATGTCGTTGAAGGCGCGGGGATTTTCGCGCAGCGTGGTTTCGTCGTCGGCGCCGCCATCGAGGTAGTCGAAGACGGGGCGCGGGAGGCGGCGCTGGGCGAGGCGGCGAAGATCCTCGATATTCACGACGCGGGGAGGGTCGAGAGCGTTAGTTCCGAAGGTCATGGGGAATACATTACGGAGAAACGCCCTGGGGACGCAATGCAGAATTGCCTGGGAGGCGCGCAAGCGGAAGGCGACCGTCAGACAAGATGAGTACGCTTTTTAGGGCAGGTTGTAGTCACAGGGTTTGTTTTTCTTCTACAATCGGGGACGCACGAGAAGTTGACCTGCAACGGGTTGGCAAAAGAATGGCGCGTTCCCGGAGGTTGTGTGGCTGCTCCCGAAACTTTTGATCTGGTGGTGATTGGTTGCGGGCCCGCGGGCGAAAAGGCTGGGGCGCAGGCTGCGTATTTTGGGAAACGCGTTGCGGTGATCGAACGGGCCGACGCCGTGGGAGGGAGTTGCATCAATACCGGCACGGTGCCGAGCAAGACGCTGCGGGAATCGGCGCTTTATTTTTCAGGATTGAAGCAGCGTGGGCTGTATGGAATCGATTATTCGCTGAAGGAAAACCTGACGGTGCAGGATTTCATGCACCATGAGCGTGCAGTAGTGGAAATGGAGCGCTCGCGGATTCTGAAAAATCTGGAGCTGCACCGGATTGAGCTGGTGCGGGGTCAGGCGGCGTTTGAGGACGATCATACGATCGCGGTAAGCGCGGCTGGTGGGACGCGGCGGTTGCGGGGTGAAGTGATCCTGATTTCGACGGGATCGAAGCCTAACCGGCCGGTGGAAATTGCGTTCGATGATATTCATACGTTTGACTCCGACACGTTTCTGCAGATGGACCGCATTCCGAAGAGCCTGGCGGTGATTGGCGGCGGGGTGATCGGCTGTGAGTATGCGTCGATCTTTATGGCGCTTGGCGTGGATGTGACATTGGTGGATGGCCGCGATAAATTACTACCGTTTCTGGACGCGGAGATTTCGGAACGTTTGCGCGACCGGTTTGCTTCCCTGGGGATGCACCTGTGGTTCAACGAGCGGCCGGTAAAGGCGGAAAATACGGCGTCGGGATCGCGGCTGACGATGAAAAGCGGGAAGGTGCTGGAGACGGACACGGCGCTGTTTGCGGCGGGACGCCGTGCCGCGGTGGACGGATTGGCGCTTGAGAAGGCGGGGCTCTCTTTGAATGACAAAGGATATATCGAGGTGGACGCGAATTACCGCACGGCCGTGCAACATATTTATGCGGCCGGGGACGTGATTGGATTTCCGGCGCTGGCGTCCACTTCGATGGAGCAGGCGCGCGTGGCGGTGTGCCATGCATTTGGATTGAAGTACAAGCAGCGGGTGGCTTCGCTGTTGCCGATGGGGGTTTACACAATTCCGGAAATTTCCGCGGCGGGCGAGACGGAAGAGAGTTGCAAGGAAAAGAAAATTGATTATTGCGTGGGGCGTGCGCGCTATGAAAACAATGCGCGCGGACACATTACGGGTGATACGGCGGGGATGCTGAAGCTGATTTTTGCGAAGGCGGACCGGAAACTGCTGGGCGTGAGCATGATTGGAGAATCGGCGACCGAGCTGATTCATGTGGGCATGATGGTGCTGGACAACGGGCTGACCATTGATGAGTTCATCGAACAGGTGTTCAACTATCCGACGCTTTGCGAGATGTACAAATATGCGGCGTATGACGGACTGGGGAATCTTGCGGGGCACAAGCTGCGAGAAGGATAGCGCCCGTGCCGTTGGACGGACCGTGAGCACCCAACGCTGGGGAGAAAACTTATGCCACTTGTACGGATTGATTTGCGGGCAGGAACTTCCGCGGAGTATCGGAAGGCGCTGGGTGACGGCGTGCACCGCGCCATGGTCGAGGCGTTGGGGGCTCCGGCGGATGACCGTTTTCAGGTAATCACCGAGCATTCGGAGGTGGGACTGAACTACGACCCGCAATATTGGGAATTCGGCGGTCGGATGGCGTGGTGTTTGTGCAGATAACGCTGAGCGCGGGCCGCAAGCCGCAGCAGAAGCGGAAATTTCATAAGCGCGTCACGGACTTGCTTGCCGAATCTCCCGGTGTGAAGCCGCAGGATGTGGTGATTAACCTGGTGGAAGTCGCGTGGGAGAACTGGTCGTTCGGGAATGGCGAAGCGCCGTACATGGACGCGTGATTTTTCTCTGGAATCGCGCCGCGCTGATGTAAATTCAATTCATGCGCGCGTCTACGATTTTCGTCTTTGTTCTACTTCTCGTTTTTTCGGGGATTGCGATCTACTTCGCGAGACTTGATTCGCAGACTCCCAAGCCTGCCGACGTTCATAGCTTTCTCGGATTTGACCGCAACGAGTATCCGGGCGACGCCGCGCTGCCTCTGCTTCGCAAATCCTATTCATTCGCCAGTTATTGGTTGAGCCCGCCGCCCGGGGAGAAGAGCAATTCGTGGGTCGGAAAGCGCGGTGTGATGCAATCGCAGGGACTTGGCTTTGTCCTGTTGTATCAAGGACGTACCTCCGGTCAGCTTCCCTATAAAAAAGATTCCATTGAGGCGGGGCTCGCCGATGCCCAATCCGCCGCGGCCGCGGCGCGCCGGGAAGGTTTCGCTGAAGGCTCGGTGATTTTCCTGGATGTGGAAGAGGGCGGCAGGTTTTTCGATGGCTACCACACGTATCTGAGGTCCTGGGCGGAGTCTTTGACAAAGGAGAAATTCCGGCCGGGAATTTATTGTTCGGGAATTGTGGTGGATGAAGGGGAAGGCTCTACGATCATTTCCGCGGATGACATTCGCGCGCACATTGGAACGGCTGATGTTGTGTACTGGGTTTATAAGGACGCATGTCCGCCTTCACCCGGATGCGGCGTTCCGCAAAACCCGCCCGCGCCTTCGGCGAGCGGAGTTGCTTACGCGAGTGTCTGGCAGTATGTGAGGTCTCCGCGGGAGAAGAAGGTCGCGCGACATTGTAGCGGATATGCGAACGACGGGAATTGCTACGCGCCGGGTGATGCGGCGCATAAATGGTATTTGGATGAGAACGTGGCGACGACGAATGATCCTTCCACGGGACGATAATCTCTCGAGCCGTTCGCTTATTTTCTACAACTTGCGCGAAGGCAAAGGTTGAGGTCCTTCGGGCATCCTTATCGGATGCCCTCAGAATGACAGGCGTGTAGGGTGCAGCTCCTGAGTGAACCGCAGCGGCGCAAAAATTCTCACTCGCAAAATAGCGGACTAAAACGTCGGATTGCGGGGGAACTTGAAATAGGGCAGCCGGACGCCGTTGATGAAGATTTGGTCGGCACGAATGGCGGTGGGCGCTTCGAAGCCGGCTGAGCCACCGGAAGTGACGTAGTCGTCCTGATCCACGCCGTCGCCGCTGATGCCGAGGCCGCCGACGAGTGTCCCGTTCTTATATAGGCCCACCGCGCCCGGAAAGAAAACCACGCCGCTTTTGTTGCTGTTGGGCGCACCGGTTTGGTTGCCCTGGGTGCAAGGATTCTGCACATCCTGAAGAAACAAATTAAAAAATGGGCCGTCGCCGGAGCCGTTGATTCCCGGCGGAAAGAGCGGCTGCGAGCCGAAGCTGATCGTGCGACTGGTTATAGCGGTGCCCATGGGGACGCCGGGGAGGTCGGTGGCGGTGCGATTGGGTCCATTGAAATAAACCATGTTGCGGGCTTTGGAGGCGGCAACGTCAATGCTGAAGACGGTGGAATCGGTCATGCGGCGAAGGCCGATCAAGGTGCCGTCGAGGTCCGCGACGGCGATGACCATTTTTGCGCGCGAGCCGAGCGGGAGACGAATGGCAGCGCGGGTGGTGTTAGCAGTGGCCTCGGAATTGTTCAGGATTTGCTGCACTTCGGCGGCGGTTAGCCCTCCCATCGGGCCGTTGGTTGGAGAGATCAAATCGCCTTCGGGAGGTTGTCCTGTGCTGGCGATTGGGCTGAAACCCGCGAGATAGCCTCCGTTGAATGTTCCGGCGGAGACGCTCGCGGGGCGCGCAGTTTGATTCACGAAGGGCAGAGCGATTCCGCCGATGAAGACGGCGCCGGGGTCGGGTAGCGGATTGGGCAGGCCGAAGCCGTTGGACTCGGATGCGGTGAACGCAGCGAATTCGGCTACATCATGAGGCACACCTGCAACGCCGATACCACCGACAACTACGCCATTGTGAAAAATGGGCACGCCGCCGGGATTTACCGCGTTGGGGTCGCTGTCGTCGAGTTGGGATTTTCCGGTGAGGATGCCGGGCCCGGTGCCGCCTGTAAGCGAGGTGGAAGGATTCACAGCCATGCCGGGAAGAAAGTTTGCGGAGAGGGTGCAGCCGCGGTTGGTGTTTTCGATGCCGTAGAGGTCGGCGGTGGGCGCGTTGGTGACGCCCGGAGGAAAGTGAATGCCGCTGATGAAGCGGACGGTGCGGGAAGAGAGCGGGGCCTGGTCGTTGCTGAAGTATGCGCCGGTGCGGGCGAGAGCGACGGCCAGATCGTTCACGTCCACAGGGTTACCAAAATTTCCGATGTCGGTGGCGCCCGGTGTGACTCCGGCCTTGTCATAGACGGCGAGAACCGCGCCGCCTCGATCGACGACGGCGATGGTCATGGTATCCACGCTGGCGGAAGTTGCGGCGGCCTGGATGAGATTGGCCACGTCGGTGGCGCTTAATGGAGCAACTACAGGTGGAGCGGGATCAGGCTTAAAGCCGGCGGGAGAGCCACCGCAGCCGAAGAGAATGACGGCTAGAGCGATGGCGAGCGCAAGGGCGATAAGCATGGCTAGCGCCGTGACTTTGCGCCGCTGGTTGTAGGCGCGACTGGATTCCACTGGTTTGCGAATTATATGTTGCATCGGGAAAGCGTCGGGCTACATGGTACACGCCGCGAAAGAGAAATCAGGTGGATTGTACCTCTGTTGGTTCGAAGTGGTGACTCCTAAATGCGCGAGCTGGTGTTGCCGGATATTCACTTGGGCTTCGGAAAAAGGTTGCCGGGAGGGCGCATTTTTGATTAGTTAGCGGAGAATGTTGTCCATCAATTGGCCTGGTCCTGCAGAAAAAATGACTGTCGATTCATCGCCCACGTCAGGGTTCTTTAGTTTGGTAAGAGTTGCCGCGTGCTTCGTGGCTGGACTTGCGGGCGGCAGCGATGCTCTCACGCAGCAGCCAGCCGCTTCGCCAGCAGCGTCCTCGCAGCAAGAAATGCGCGAAGCGGGGCCGCCGCGGCGAATACCACGGCAACAGGCCCTGACAACGGCGGCGCTGGATGGCACAGTGCGGGAGCAAGTTTCGGATTCCGCGACGCGGCCAATCGGCGGGGCGCGAATTCAGATTCGAAATCTGCAGACGGGGCAGGTCAATACTACGCTGACGACGGGCGAAGGAGTTTTCCGGCTGCTGCTTTTGCCGCCGGGTGGTTACGAATTGCGGGCAGAGGCGGAAGGTTATGAGGCGCTGGCGATTGCCTCGCTTTCGTTGAATACCAATGAGGTGGTTACCCTGGAAATTCGTTTGGTGCCCAGCGGCCTGGCGGAGGCGCGCTCGCGCTTGCCGCGACAACCGGAACTTGGGCCGCCGCTTCCCGCGGAAGCCGCGGCGATGATGGGGATGTATCGGGAATTTCGCCACCGGCTGGATTCCGATCCGAACTACATCCTGGAACTTTCGCCTGATGTTTTGCCACCGATCTCCGACGTTTTTAATGTTGTGCCGAACCGCTGGGCGCTGGAGCAGCCGGACTACCGGCGATACGCGCCGTCGGGCGAATATATTTATACGAAGCCGCACTGGTACGACCCTTTTAATCGCAACCGGTTCAAGGGAGACGAGCCGATCTGGCCGGCGGTGCTGGGTCAGCAGGTATTTTTCAATTTCACGGGATCGGAGACGACGTTCATTGATGGCCGGAAGGTGCCTGTGCCGAGTGATGTGAGCGCGGCGCGGCCCGGGAGCAGCGCGTTTTTTGGACGAGGCGAGCAATTTTTTCTGGACCAGACATTTCGCTTCACTTTTGATTTGTTTCACGGAGACGCTTCGTTCAAGCCCGTGGACTGGCGCATCCGGGTAACGCCGGAAGTGAGCTTGAATTACCTGGATGTGAAGGAGTTGGGGATTGTGGGGCCGGACGTGCGCGCGGGAACGACGCGGCTGGATTCGCACGTGGGATTTCAGGAAGCGTTTGTGGAGTACAAGCTACACGACCTGAGTCCCAACTATGATTTTGTTTCGGTACGCGCGGGCATCCAGGAATTCAACGCGGATTTTCGCGGGTTTCTGCTTGTGGAGGAGCAGCCGGGGCTGCGCGTGTTTGGGGACTTGAAAAGCGACCGCCTTGAGTACAACGCCGCTTATTTCAATTTCTTGGAGAAGAATACCAACAGCGGATTGAATACCTTCAGCCGGCGGGACCAGCAGGTGATGCTGGGAAACGTGTATATTCAGGACTTTTTCTTTCCGGGGTACACGGCGGAATTTCTTGGCGCTTACAACAAGGATGACGGCGGATTGCATTACGACGACAACGGATTCCTGGTGCGGCCCGCGCCAGTCGGGAACGTGATCAATCAAGGCGTGGGCGCGATTCCGCACAGCATTCAGGTTGGATATTTCGGATGGCTGGGCAGCGGGCACATCAAGCGCATCAATATTACTCATGCGTTTTACGAAGCGGCGGGAAAAGACAGCTTCAACCCGATTGCGGGGCGGCCGGTGACGGTGAACGCGCAGATGGCGGCGGTGGAGCTTTCACTGGACCGCGACTGGATTCGTTACCGGATTTCGAGCTTTTATTCGTCGGGCGACAACAATCCGCGCAACGGGCGGGCCAACGGATTTGACGCGATTGTGGATTTGCCGAGCTTTGCTGGCGGCTTGTTCAGCTTCTGGAATCGGGAAGCGATCCGGCTGACGGGATCGGGAGTGGCGCTGACGACGGATGGCAGTCTCTTGCCCAACATGAGGTCGAACAAGAATGAAGGACAGGCGAATTTTGTGAATCCGGGAATTTTTCTGGTGAACGCCGGAACGGATATTGACATCACGCCAAAGCTGAAAGGCTTCGTGAATTTCAACTATTTGCGATTTATGCGCACGGAGCCCCTGGAGTTTGTGCTGTTTCAGTCGCCCATTCGCCACAATATTGGCGAAGACCTGGGGGTCGGTGTGACGTACCGCCCGCCGCTGTCGGAGAATATTATTTTGACTGGCGGGGCATCGATGCTGCAGCCGGGGCAGGGATTTCGCGACATTTATACGGGGCGGACGTTGTTTTCGGTGTTTGGGTCCGCGAAGTTGACGTTTTGAGGTTGCTGAAGATGGCAGAGGTTTTTGAGTCCGGCGTGGTGCGCGCTCTTTCGAGTGAACGCGCAATATCGCGCCTGCTGATCGGCTTCTTTGCAGCTGCGTCGTTTGCCCTGTTGTTTTTCAGTGTGGTTCGACCGCAAGCGGCAGCTTCCGCGCAGGATGCGCAAGGGCCTTACCGAGGGCAATCGCAGGAAGAGGCGATGGCGAAGTCCACAGGCTGTGTTTCCTGCCACACGGCCACGGACGAGCCGACGATGCACCCTTCGAAGGGAGTGCATCTTGGTTGCACGGACTGCCATGGGGGAAATAATTCCGTGGCCGTTGCTGCGGGTGTTCCTCCAAGTTCACCTGAATACCAGGCCACTAAAGCAAAAGCGCACGTGCAGCCGCGCGATTCGTTTTTCAAAAATCGGACGACCTTGCCCGAAGACACCTACACCAAATGGCTGAAGGAATCGCCGGAGTTTGTGAAGTTTGTCAATCCAGGAGATTTGCGCGTGGCGCCGCAGACCTGTGGTACGGCGGGGTGTCACCCGAATGAGACGCGGGCCGTTTCGACGAACATGATGACGCACTCGGGATTTTTGTGGGGCGCGGCGCTTTATAACAACGGTGGTATCCCGTTCAAGAATGCGCGATTTGGCGAAAGCTACGACCGGGAGGGAAAACCTCAGGCGTTGAAGACAATTCCGCCGCCGACCCCGGAAGAGACGCGCGTGAAGGGCGTCTTGCCGGAGTTGAACCCGCTGTATCGCTGGGAGATTTCGCAGCCTGGAAATGTGTTGCGCGTTTTTGAGCGCGGCGGAGAGAAGAAGGCGGAGATTGGGAATCCGAGCGGGGAAGAGAGCCCCGGAAAGCCGGACGACAAGCTGAGTGACCGCGGATTCGGGACGGAGCTTCGCACGGATCCGGTTTTCCTGGGATTGCAGAAGACGCGGCTGCTTGATCCGGTGCTTTCCCTGCCAGGGACGAATGATCATGCTGGCGACTACAGGTCGAGCGGGTGCTCAGCTTGTCATGTGATTTACGCGAACGACCGCGACCCAGCGCACGCGGGTTCGTATGCGCAGTACGGCCATAGCGGCTTCAGCGCTTCGGTGGATCCGACGATTCGCAAGGATGAGCCCGGGCACCCCATCAAGCACACGTTCACGCGCGCGATTCCCTCCAGCCAGTGCATGATTTGCCACATCCATCCCGGCACAAACATGGTGACGACGTATTTTGGGCTGACGTGGTGGGACAACGAAATTGACGGCGATAAGATGTATCCGCCGGAGCAGCGGAATCCTAGCGAGGAAGAACGGTATCGAGCCGCGCTGAAGAATCCGGAGGCGGCCGCGGCGCGTGGGCTGTGGGGCGAGGATAAATTTTTGGAGCAGACGGGGAGCCCGGAATTCAATGCCAAGCTGAAGACCACGCAGTTCGCGGATTTTCACGGACACGGCTGGGTTTTTCGCGGGGTTTACAACCACGACCGAAAAGGGAACTGGCTGGACAAGGACGGGCAGCCTATCGCGTTCGACGATCCGCAACGCCTTCAGAAGGCCGTGCACCTGGCGGACATTCATCTGGAGAAGGGCATGCAGTGCGCGGATTGCCATTTCGCACAGGACAATCACGGAAATGGAAAGATTTACGGAGAGCCACGCGCCGCGGTGGAGATCGATTGCGTGGATTGCCACGGGACAATCCGGCAGAAAGCTACGCTGATTACTTCTGGTCCTGCGGCGCCGGACGCGCCACGGCCGGGAGAGCCGCGAGGGCGCCGGCTGGGTGCGTTGCGCACGCCATCTGGACTGCGGCGCTTTGAGTGGCGAGGGGACAAGTTGTTCCAGCGCTCGATGACGGACGCGAATGTGGAGTGGGAGATCGTGCAGACGAAAGACACGGTCACTCCGGGAAATTCGCACTTTAGCATGAAATCTTTGCGCGCAAAGCTGATGAACAGGGATGGCACGGCGCTTTCGCAGCTGCCGGCGGACGATTCGCAACTGGCGCACGCGAATTCTTCGATGACCTGTTATGCGTGCCACACGTCGTGGACGCCAACCTGTTTCGGCTGCCACCTGCAGATGACCGCCAACGTGCGGCGGCCAATGCTGCACAACGAAGGGCTGATGACGCGGAATTACACGAGCTACAACTTTCAGGTGTTGCGCGACGACGCATACTTTCTCGGTGTCGATGGAACGGTAACCGGGCATCGCGTTGCTCCGGCGCGTTCTTCATGCGCGGTGCTGGTGAGTTCGCAGAATGCGAACCGCGAGTGGCTCTACTATGAGCAGCAGACGGTTTCGGCGGAGGGATTTTCCGGGCAGGCATTCAGCACGTTTGTTCCGCACACAGTGCGCGGGAAAGAGACCAAGCAGTGCAGCGATTGCCACGTTTCGGCGGCGAACGACAACAACGCGTGGATGGCGCAGGTGCTGCTGCAGGGCACGAATTTTATGAACTTCATGGGCCGGTATATTTTTGTGGCTACCGGCAAGCACGGATTTGAAGCGATCACTGTGGCGGAACATGACGAACCGGAAGCGATTTTTGGGAGCGACCTGCAACGAGTGGCGTATCCGGACAATTACAGGAAATTTGTGGCGGGGAAACGGCGGCTTGCGCCGGTGGCCGAGCACGAAGGCGCGATCTTCGATATTCAAGCGCGCGGGGAATATGCATACACGGCGAATGGCAAGGGCGGGTTGCGCGTGTATGACATCGCGAACATTGATAACAAGGGTTTCTCGGAGCGCATGACGACGGCACCGGTCTCGCCGATTGGGCAACGGTTTTACGTGCCGACGAAGGATGCCGTGGCGGTTGCGACGCCGACCACGCTGGGCATGGATCCGCTGCGTGCGAAAGTTAAGGAAAACGAAGAGCAGGCCATCCACCTAATGTACGGATTTCTTTATGTCGCGGACAAGCAAGAGGGGCTGGTCATCATCGGGACGCCGGACCTGAAGGCGAAGAGCCCGGGAGTGGGCACGCTGCTGGACGGAAATCCCGCGAATAATTTCCTGAAGCGAGGGTTTACGTTTAATCCCGACGGCGTTTTGACCAACGCCCGGCGGATCACGATTGCCGGGACATTCGCTTACATCCTGACGGACAAGGCGCTGGTGGTGGTGGATCTCGGCAACCCGTTGGCGCCCAAAGTGACTGCCACTATTGCAGCACCGGCGCTGAACGATCCTCGCGCGCTGGCTATTCAATTTCGATATGCGTTCGCGGTGGACCGCGACGGGATGAAGGTGCTGGATGTGACGAATCTGGCTCAACCCAAAATGATTCCGAACGCCCTGATTCCGTTCGAGGACGCTCGCAACGTCTATGTCGCGCGCACGTATGCTTACGTTTCCGCAGGCAAGCAGGGAATGGCCATTGTGGATGTCGAAAAGCCGGACGCGCCAAAGCTGGATCAGATGTTCACGGCAAATGGCCAGCTGAACGATGTGAACGACGTGAAGATCGGCATGGTGGTTGCCAGCGCGTTTGCATTTGTGGCTGACGGGAAGAATGGGATGCGCGTGCTGCAGATCCTTTCCCCGTGGGACGACCCGGCGCACTTTTCGGGGTTCAACCCGCGGCCGACGCCGAAGCTGATCGCCACGGCGCGCACCAAGGGGCCGGCGCTGGTGATATCCAAAGGAATTGACCGGGACAGGGCGGTGGATGAGTCAGGGAACCAGTTGGCCGTGTTTGGCCGGCGTGGGGCGCGCCCGCTGAGCCGGGAGGAGACGGAGCGCCTGTACCTGCATAAGGGACAGGTCTATACGGTTTCGGATGAGGTTTTGGAGAGTCCAAAGTCGACCTCGGCAAATGCCATCCCGGGAGGGTGGACGGGGTATTTTCGGGCTTGGTTTGGGGGGTGGTACTAAAACCTAGAATTCAAATATGACCTATCGCTTTTTCTTCGCGTACAGATGGTTCAATTAGGGACTCCACAACCCTTTCATTTCAAAGCAGTTTCGAGATTAACTCTTTTTCCTTCAACCGTTTACCATCTAGCTGCATCTTATAGTATTGTCACAAATCATTCACGTCTTCCACGCATAGCACCCATCAAAATAATTCGTGGGGCGACACTGGCCGATTACGGTTAACGTGTATGGGTGGGGACTTTCCGGGCCGCTGGCCCGGCTCAGAGGCCGCAGAGGGCGGCCAGGATAGGCCTTCCAGGAGAAGGCACAAAGGTATAGAAAGAAGGAGGACGAACCCTATGGTTAAACAATATCTTCTGGCGAGCGATTTCGACCAGACCTTGAGTTTCAACGATTCCGGCGTGGCGTTGAGCGAGTTGATCGGATTTCACGGCTTTCACGACAAGGTGAAAGGCCTGTCCGAGATGAACCTCGTGCAGCAGGGCGCCGAGCTTGCCTATTTGATTCTGCACGACCCGGATTTCCGGCGGGTGCGCAAGGAGCACCTTGTCCAGACCGGTAAACGGATCCGGCTTAAGCATGACGTAGACCTGTTTGCGCGTTCTCTGGAAAACATTTCGGACGGATACAAAATTTCCTTCTATGTGATTTCGGCGGCGCCGCAGGAGATCATCCAGTCGGCGCTGGAAGGGATTGTGCCGTCGGACCACATTTTCGGGACGAGGTTCCGGTACAACGAGGAGACGGGAGAGGTCGAGTCCATCGTGAGGGCTTCTGCGGGTTGGGGGAAGATCACCGTGCTGGAAGAATTGCGGGCGAATCTCGGCATCAGCCACGACCACATCATTTACATGGGCGACGGGAGTTCCGATTTGCCGGTGATGATGCATGTGAACCAGTATGACGGGCTGACCATCGCGGTTTCGGAGGCAAAGTTTATCTCGCGCATTGCGCGGCGAACAGTGCTGAGCGACAACGCGATGAGCGTACTCGTGCCGGTGCTGGAAGAAGTGCTGCACTGGGATTCTCCGGAAATCCGGCGATTCTTCGCTTCACGCGGATTGATGCTGCGCGAATGGGACAAGATGCGCACCGACATGCTGACGATTGAAGAGAATGCGGCGCCGAACACGACTGCGGCCGTGCAGTAAGCGATTGTTTTGGGAACTTGGCGGGGCGTGGCGTTTGCTGCGCTCCGTTTTTTTTGTTGGCCCTTTGCGTCAAATCCGATCTTTTGCAAAGCGCTTACGTTGAAATCCTTAGGGACACGAACAGCGTCCCTCAGGATGACACTGGGCGGGTGCGGGGCGGAGGTGAGACTTGGGTGGTGGAGTTGAGTGCGTAAAAGCGGTAGCTTCGCTGCCGCTCTCCAAAGAGGAGGGGAACTCGGCGCCAACTTGAGCCAGGTGAGCTGGCTTTTGCTATGCTGGATTTTTGAGGAGGATGAGATGTCGCGGAAGAATATTCTGATGCTGGTGGGGGACTACGTTGAGGATTACGAAGTGATGGTGCCGTTCCAGGCGCTGCTGATGGTGGGGCACACGGTGCATGCCGTTTGTCCCGGGAAGAAGTCTGGAGAGGTGGTTCGCACGGCGATTCACGATTTTGAGGGCGACCAGACGTATTCGGAGAAGCGCGGACACAATTTTGCGCTGAATGCGACGTTCGACACGGTCAAGGCAGAGGATTACGATGCACTGGTGATTCCCGGGGGGCGGGCGCCGGAGTACATCCGGCTGAATGCGAGAGTGCTGGGGATCGTCCGGCACTTTGCGAATGCAAAAAAGCCGATCGCGTCGCTTTGCCATGGCGCGCAGGTATTAGCCGCGGCGGGAGTGTTACAGGGAAAGAAGTGCAGTTGCTATCCGGCGGTGTCGCCGGAGGTCACACTCGCCGGTGGAACGTACGCAGATGTCGCCATGACCGAGGCCGTTGTGGACGGCAACCTGGTGAGCGGACCGGCGTGGCCGGCGCACCCAGCGTGGCTGGCGAAATTCCTGGGAGTGCTGGGGACGCGCATCGAGGTGTAAGACTGCGGAAGCGTGTTTCGTGCTCCATGCGAACGCAAAATTTCGATTGGTTCCTTCGGTTAATTTAATGTTTTGTTGCCCCTTCCTAAAATTCATGGCAGCGTCCATAATTATTTGTTTTGCTAATCCAGACTGAGGCGAGCAGAGCATCATGGCGAATATCAACGTAAAAAAGGGCGTGATCGGAATCTTGACGGGCGGCGGCGATGTGCCGGGATTGAATCCGGCGATCCGAGCGGTCACTTTTCGAGCGCTCCGCGAGGGCTACGAAGTGATCGGCATCCGGCGGGGCTGGGCGGGACTCGTGGAAATGGTCCGCGACGAAAAGCACGACAATTCGAATAATTTCCAACGGCTGACAGAAGATGTGGTGAACCGCGCAGGGCGCACGGGCGGCACCTTCCTGCATTCTTCGCGAACGAATCCCGCGCGCGTCAGCAAGAGCAGCGTGCCAGATCACCTGAAGGGAGAATACAGCGCCGAGAAGAACGACTTAACGCCGGAGGTGCTGGAAAATCTGGCGTGGCTGGGGATCGAGTACATGATTCCCATCGGCGGCGACGACACGCTGAGCTACGGCGTGCGGTTGTCCAAGGAAGGCGTGCGCGTGGTGGCCATTCCGAAAACGATGGACAACGACGTGCCGGGAACGGACTACTGCATCGGCTTCAGCACGTGCATCACACGCACGATTCAGATGACCAATGCGCTGCGGACTTCGGCCGGCTCTCACGAGCGTTTTATGGTGCTGGAAGTTTTCGGGCGATACGCAGGGTTCACGGCCATGCTGCCGACCATGGCGGGGGCGGCGCACCGCTGCGTGATTCCCGAGCACAAATTCAAGATCGACCAGTTGACGGAGCTTCTCGTGAACGACCGCAATCGAAATCCGAGCCGGTACGCAATCGTGCTGGTTTCGGAAGGCGCGATGTTCGAAGGCGGGGAGATGGTTTTCCAGAAGGACGCCGCCGACGCGTTCGGGCACAAGAAGCTCGGCGGCATCGGGGAGGTGGTGGCTGAAGAACTGACGGAGCTTTCGCCGAAATACAACAATGGCAAGAAAATCGAGTGCATCAGCCAGAAGCTGGGTTACCTGGTGCGCTGCGGCGATCCGGACGCGATAGATTCGATCGTGCCAATGGCGTACGGCAACCTGGCGCTGGATCTGTTGCTCAATCGCATTCACGGGCGGCTGGTGGTTTTGAAAAACGGGCGCTACGACAACATGCCGATCGAAACAGTTACGGCGACGAAAAAAATCATCAGCCTCAAGGAGCACTACAGCATCGAGCGGCTGCGTCCCGTGTTCAAGAGCTTTGAGATGAAACCGCTCTTTCTGATGACCAGCGAGTTGGCTTAAACAACCAATCGCGCGGGGCTACTTGCGCGCCCCGCATTCTTCCTGCATCCTAGCTCTGCCCACCGTCCAACGCTGGCCCATCCTTGCTGTTCCCGAGGGACCTCATGCCCGACGCCACGGCTCCCACATCCACCACCAGAAAGAATCACCGAGCGCTTATCGTGCACTCGGGCCAAGAGATCGATCAGTTGCTCGCCAGCCTCTTCCAGAAAGAGAAATGGGAGATTCAGTTTGCCGCGGACAATGCGGAAGCCTTGCAACGCGCCAAAGGTTCGTCGTTTGACCTGATCATCACCGGAGTGCGCACACCAGGAAAAGAGGACATCGAACTGCTTCGGCGGCTGCGGATGGTCCGGCCGCACACGCGATTAATTATCCTTACCGAAGAATTTATTCCAGGTGATGTGCTGGCGGCCATTCGCGAGCGAGCGTTCAGTTATTTCTCGCGTCCATTCTCGACGGAAAAGCTTGCCGAGATGATCCGCATCGCGATGACTGAGCCGTTCTGGGACGACGGCATCGAATTGCTCTCCGGCACGCCGAATTGGGTTCGCCTTTGTGTTCGGTGCGACCTGGCGACTGCCAACCGTTTGCTGCAATTTTACCGGGAAGCTTCTGACCTGCCCGATGCGGAAACGGAAGAAGTGGCCACGGCATTCCGCGAAATCCTGATTAATGCGATGGAGCATGGTGGGAAGTTCGATCCTTCGCAGCACGTGGAGGTGAGTTACGTGCGAACGCGACGGATGGTTCTTTGCCGTGTGAAAGATCCCGGTCAGGGATTTTCGCTGGAAGAGTTGCAGCACAGCGCGATCGCCAATCCAGAGGAGGATCCCTTCAAACACATGGAGACGCGCGAGGCACAGGGCAAGCGTCCGGGAGGATTTGGCATCCTGATGGCCACGAAACTTGTGGATGACCTGATTTACAACGAGAAGGGCAACGAAGTGCTGCTGGTGAAGTATCTGGATCGTTCTGCCCGCGCCATCCACCCATAAATGTGCTATTGCGACCAGGCCAAACTGCTGGAACGGCGCGAACCGAATTATAGCGCCGATGGTAATGGCGGCCAGAGCCCTGACAACGATGACCACCAGGCGCGCGATCATTGCCGGGGCTTTCACTTATGCATTTTCCTTTCCGGTTTCTTCCATCCCATGACTCTGTTTTATGTAACTGCGGTTCCCGACGATACATCAAAAGTGTGGGTTTAAAACAGAGGTGACGAATGGAATTTCGCGCGCTTGGAAAAACTGGTCCGCAAGTTCCCGCGCTTGGGCTTGGCTGCATGGGAATGTCGGAATTTTATGGGTCGCGGGATGATGCCGAGTCGATTGCGACCATCCACCGCTCGATTGAGCTTGGGATGAGCTTTCTGGACACCGCGGACGCTTATGGCTTTGGCGACAACGAGATCCTGGTGGGAAAGGCCATTCGCGACCGCCGTGAGAAAGTTTTTCTTGCCACCAAGTTTGCTCTCGTCAGGGACCGCACCAATCCCACGGTGCGCGCTGTTAGCGGTAAGCCGGAGTACGTTCGCGCGGCCTGCGATGCCAGCTTGAAGAGGCTGGGTGTGAACACGATTGACCTGTACTACCAGCATCGCGTGGATCCGAATACACCGATTGAGGAAACTGTTGCAGCGATGGCGGAGCTTGTGAGACTGGGAAAGGTTCGCTACTTGGGGCTTTCGGAAGCATCGGCGTCGACCATCCGGCGCGCGAACGCCGTGCACCCGATTGCGGCGCTGCAATCTGAATATTCGTTGTGGACGCGCGACCCGGAAGATGAGGTTTTGCGTACGACGCGCGAACTGGGAATTGCGTTCATCGCTTACAGCCCGCTCGGGCGCGGATTTCTTACGGGACAGATCCGGAAGTTTGAGGATCTGGAGGTGGACGACTACCGGCGCAATTCGCCGCGCTTTCAGGGCGAGAACTTTCAGAAAAACATCGATCTGGTGGCGCGTGTAGAAACGATTGCGCGAGAGAAGCGTTGCACGCCGGGGCAACTGGCGCTTGCGTGGTTGCTGGCGCAAGGCAAAGACATCATTCCGATTCCCGGGACGAAGCGTCGCAAGTATTTGGAAGAGAATGCTGGTGCGCTGGGCATAAAGCTTACTGCGGATGATCTGCGGCGGATCAATGAAGTGGCGCCGAAGGGTGCGGCATCGGGGCCGCGTTATCCTGAGACGATGATGACGTTTGTGAATGGCTGATCGGCAGGCGCTTACGCCATCGGTAGCGGAAGACCACGGCCATCTTACGGCGGGCTGGCCCTCCTGCGGCGGGTAGGCTTGAAAGCCAGCGCTACATGGAAGAATAATGGAAATTTCGGAACGCGCTATTTCCCGTCGGTTTGCAGGCCGGGGAAGAGATACGTCGGCTTCACTTCCTTGCGTTTCGACCAATCATGATAGGTGTGGCATTCGAAGCAGCGCGATTCGGCGTGGTCCGGACCGGGCGCGTGGCAGGCTTTGCAATTCGCAAGCGGTGGAACGAGGACGTCGCTGGTTTCCTTGCTGGTGAGCGCGCCAGGATGGCAGCCAACGCAGGAGAAACCGCGGTGGGCATCGTGATCGAAACGCGCGTGGGGCATCCAGCGTTCGGTGAGGCGGGCTTCCGCCACGTGGGGTAGGGAAGCTCCTTTCACTACTTCTAGTGCGTGACATTGCTTACACGTTTTGCGCCATAGGAGTTCTTCGGCGTCGGCAGTGCGCTCGGCGACCCACTGCAAAGGAGTTAAGACGCGCACTTCTGGGGGCAGCGGCTTTCCCGTCAAGTCGCGTTGCGGCTCCCGCACCACGCGTACCTCCGCGGGATGCGCGGCGATGTATTCCTGAAATTTTTTCACAACAAAAGCGTGAACAACATCCGGCTTGTCGTGTGGCACGCCAATATCGAAGCGCTTGTCGAAAGTCAGCAAGTGGCATGCAGCGCAGGCGTTCGAGAAATTTACCGGCGCCATGTACGCGCGGCCCATGGCGCGGCGGGGTTGCGGCGTTCCGGTTTTCACGGGGAGCAGAACTTCCTTAGTGTCGTAACTAACTTTCGCGTCCACGTAATTTGCATCGGCATAGGGCCAGGATGCTTTGACGGCTTCCGGGCGATGGCAATCGGCGCACTCCATTTGGACGAGAGGCCCGTTGGGGCCGCGGCGGATGGGCTTCATGTGGATGGAATGGTTCAGGAGGATGGTGCCAGGGTCTTTGGCGTTATTGCGCAGGGCAGCTATCTCCGGGTGGCCGTCTTCGAGAGTGCGGATGTTGGTGGTGTAGAGGGTGTTGCCTGCCGAGACTTTCAGATGGGAATGGCACTCCGAGCAACTGACGTTGCTGGAGGCGACGATGTTTACGCGGCCGCGGTGCTCGACGTGGCACGTTGCACAGGTGGGGACATCCGCGCGCACTTGATTTTCGTGGTGCATGGGGCCGTCGTGGCAGGAAAGGCAAGCGGTGTCTGCGGCTTTGGCAGAGAATTCTCCGGCCTTTTGCACGTGGCACGTGGAGCACTGCTTCTCGAGCACGGAGTGGGGTTCACTCATGCGGCCGCTGGAGTAGACCCGAGAATCGCGGGAGAAGCCGCGCCAGGCGATCCAGCCGATGGCGAGCAACGGAGCGAGGATGACGAGGAAGAGTCTGGCACGTTTGAACGGGGTGGAGCGCTTGAAATAGTTCAAGTCAATGCGCTGCGCCACCGTTTTGGTTGTGCGTGTTCTGGCCAATGGTTACTCGCTACTTTGCAGACCTTTTAATACCGCAACGCCATCACGGCGTGGATGGCCCCCAGTAATATCAGGGCTAGCGAAACCGGAATGTGCACGAGCAGCCAGCCGTGCAGCCAGCGGTGCAAGAGTTCCTGGCGCATCAGTTGGCGCGTTTCGTCACAGATACTCAGAAGGTCGTCGAGAGCGGGATGCGCGACGGGTGGCATGAGCCGGCGCAGGGCTGCGAAGGCGCTCTTCGCTCGCTCCGGATCGCCGAGGCGCTGGCGTTGCCACGCGGGCGCTTCGAGGAATGCGCGAACTTCGGAAAAATAGAAGAGCCGGAGCGGCTTGCTCTCTTCTTCTGTCAACAGAACAATTTCGGGCGCCATGGCGACGGCAGCGCTTGCGCCCGCGCTCACCGCGGCTGAGGTTCGCAACGGAGCGGCGGAGGCTGCGATCGGGCGAAGAGCGGTGAAGCCGCCGGCGCGCTGCCCTTCGTCGATTTCCTTGACGAGACCCAGACGGCCGCAGACGCTCTCGACCAGCTTGTCGGCCTCCATGCGCAGGGCTTTGCGGACGTTGCCGATTTCGTCGTAGATCGTTTCGAGCGGAACGTCATTGGTCATCACGCGCGGCACATAATTCTGCAAAGCCGCGCCATACAAACCACTGCCAACGGTGATGATCGTCAGCCACATCAGGACGCGAGTCAGAGTGCCCCCAAAATGAAATCCGCCGTGGAATAAGATCATCGGCAGGCTCAAAAGACCGAGCCACAAGTGGCCGCGCATCCAGGCTTGCGCGCGGCCCACTCTCCACGTGGGAACGCGTTTCCGCGCGCCCAACA